>Ga0210410_10004082_pt1 | contig 12836 bp, 15 predicted proteins | sample IncBWC4MmetaG_FD_161058 | JGI IMG/M metagenome (GOLD analysis project Ga0210410, IMG submission 161058) | Forest soil microbial communities from Barre Woods Harvard Forest LTER site, Petersham, Massachusetts, United States - Inc-BW-C-4-M | ecosystem: Environmental > Terrestrial > Soil >... | reverse complement strand
GTGATGGGCGGCAAGTTTTGTGTTGATGTGGTTGAGAGCCGCAGAGCACGGCCGCGGGAGAGAAAAAATTCACTCTGGAGCGAAGATTGTACCCCATGAGAAATACAAAAGGGTACCTCGTCCAACCGACGATCTGATGGGTAAGGAGCAGGGTATATGACGGGCGAACAGACTGTAGTCGTAACTGGAGTTTCAACGGGAATCGGATGGGGCAGCCCCGAGCTGGCGTTAGACAGAACATTTGGAGAGTAGACGTGGATGAAGTTCCTGATGTCGTCACCCGTGCTTACGAGTATCAACGTGTACGCCCCGCCGCAGTTGTAACGACGAGCGGCCTTGAGACGGTACAGCTTACACTGGAGGGTAAGCTACCGACTCCACCGATTATCGCCACGTTGGGCATCTCACTTGTAGACGCGGCCGAGGGCCGCGCGGTCTTCGAGGGTTCGCCGGCCGAGTGGCAATACAATCAGCTCGCAACCGTGCAAGGAGGATGGCTCTCCGCGCTACTCGACTCGGCGCTCGGGTACGCGGTTCAAAGTGCGCTGCCCGCAGGTCGCGGCTTCACCACCCTCGATTTGCATGTTCGGTTCGTGCGCGCCGTAACCGAGGAAGTATCTCGATTACGCACGGAGGCACATGTAACCCACGCTGGAAACCGAACTGTAACCGCCGAGGGTCGCATCGTTGGCCCGGATGGGAAGGTATACGCCACCGGAACCACATCGTGCCTAGTGCTGAAGATGGAGCAATGAAGCGATGCACGTCGAGGCTGTTCGAACAGATGGCGCGCCTAGCCGAACCGGGCTGGTGCGAGACTACATGAGGATCGAGTGCCCGCAGTGTTGGACGGCCTATCACCTCCACCACGACGGGCTGGAAATGAAACTGCTAAGGGGATATTTTCTGCGAGCTAACTGGCAAATCAGTGGTGAGCACCCTAACCACCGCCAAGTCATTGTCATGGAGCCCTCTTCGGCAGTCGTTCGAGAGAAACCGTCGTAGGCGACGACGGCCTCAGGAGCGAGCGATGCCGAGTAGTCGCGCATAACCCCGCCGCGCGTCAGTAGTGACGGACTGGCGAGTGACGTGACCACCTTCTGGACCGCAAGAAATCTTGCTTCCCGATTCGGTGTTGCGAACTCTCCGGAGTTTGTTGGAGTGAGCGTCGATGCTTGCGCAACACTGGATAGTAATAAGAAGGGGCGGCGGACCGATACCCCCGCCTGCTAGAACGATTGTGAGAATCGGGTCTCCAGGAACTCTCCGAGCTTGGCCGTTGCTTTGAACTGCGGAATCGGCTCGAGTTCCTTGAAGGCCGACGTGAAGGCGTTCGACAGACTCCAAATTGTTCGCGACAGGAACTCCTCGTACTTCGGCTCACAGTAGAGATCATGCACCGTGCGAGCGAGATGTTTTGGAGCTTCGAGTTTTCCCTCGATGAACGCCTCGTAGATCACTACCTTGGCGGTGACATCGGTCAACTCACTTCTCTGCCAGGTCTCCACCTGTTTGCGCATGGGCTCGAAGTTGCGTTGCATGCGATCGACGCCCACCGAAATGCAGTCAATGAGCGAGAACGACTTCGAATGTTTCGCGAGCACCGGAGTAAACACGCCCGTGACAATGTGACAATGTCTCGGAATTCGAGCCTTAATTCCCGGCTCGGCCGCTCAGCTTCACGTTGAGTCTTCGCGTGCGTAACACTATTCAAGGCTAAGCTCTCGCCTGATTTGTCGCGGTGATAGGACGAATGGTCAACGTTCTCTCTGCGCCACTGAACTCCCCTAAGTCTGATCAGGTTCCTAGAAGGTTCATTTGCAGTTTGTCGTACCCATGCTCGCGCGCCCATAGATCCAAAGGTATTGTTGCTAGTTCATCTACAACGGCAACGGCCAACCCCATCTTCGTCAAGTCGACACTCTTGAGATAGGTGTGGCAGGTATCGCAAACATCCACTCGGACGTGCGCGATTTCCGGTGCCGAATAGTATGCCAACTGCGGTTCTCTTTCTTCTCCGCATCCCGGACAATAGATTCGTCGAAAAACCCATTCATGCGCGCAGAGCATACAAATCAGTGACTTTTTCGCACCGTCGCCTTGGCTTCGCAATACGCCGACGATAGGCTTACAGCCGCAAAACGGGCACGTCGATGGGGTTCCATCCACCATCGCGGTTTCGCGGTGATCCGCAAGATATTCTGCATATGGCTGGACAAACATCCACGCGAGCAGCCAATCGGAATCAGTCGCAGCGCTCCCATTAGCGGACTGGAGTTCCGAATCTTCCACGATGCCCGTGGCCAATTCTGGATCGCTGTACCAGAAGTCTTCAATCGCGTGCTGCCATCCTGCCGGCCCCTTCTGCGCCAAGCTGGCAGCGGACTGTGCAAGCGGCACTGGAGCAATCTGTTCGATGACAGAGAGGAATCCCGGAAACCTTGGCAAGAGGAGGAAGTGATCTAACTCATCTCGCAGAGGGCGATCGGAGGAAACCTTCGACGACCCGGCGAGAGCTTTCTGGATTTCCTCGAAAAGACTTTTCTGAAACGTAGCCAAGCGGGCGTAGAACCGCAGTCCTTCCGCAGCGAATGGGTAAGAAGAGGTCAAATTATTCGCGCGACCGATCCGCGCGTCCCACTTGCCGCTGCTCATTTTTGCGTGGTCGAGTTACGAAGGAGTTGCTGGTACCAGCTGTGGTGGTGATGGTCTGCCCATGCGCGCGAGACGTCGCCGCGAATCACGGAGCCAAACGCCCCGCGCTCCATCGCAGTACCCATATAGACGTGAATGATAAAGAGCGCGATGGTAGCGAGCGCGCACACGGGATGCACGAAAACCGCGGCAAGTCGCAAGAAACGCAGGCTCCAGGGAATGTACTGCGGGAGCCACAGAATCAACCCGGAAAGCAGAAGCACGATGCCGTTCCAAAAGAAGCCCCAGAACAGCAGCTTCTGGCCGGGGTTGAAGCGGTCGGCGGACGGCATCTTATCGTCTTCGTTGCGAATGTAATGTCCTACGGACGCCCACCAGCCCTTGTCGGCGGGCGTCTCTTTCATCTGGCGGTGCCACATGCTGTACATAAGCGAGACCCCTACGATGAAGACGAGGCCCACCCAAGGATGCAGCTCGCGTGAAATCGTTGCGCTACCGAGGACGACAGCAATCCAAAACAGCCACGGGCTCCAGAAGGCGAGGCCAGTCAGTAGGAGGTAAACGTAGGAAACGCCCGCCAGCCAATGCACGAGCCGCTCGCGGAACGAATAGCGCAGGACGCGTCCGTTGGGGAGGAGATAGGTGTCGCGGCTCATTGAGTTCCTCCGTGAGATTTTTCCTCGTCTTCCTTTACGACCTTGGGGCCGAATCGCAAGTAGTGGATGAAAACACCGACTACACCGACGATGATCCCAAGATTCCCAATCCATTTCAGCGGGTGTTTCCAAAGCTGCACCGACCATGGGATGTGCGGATCCTTCGGCAGTCCCCCGTACAACTCGGGGTTCTTGGCATCATGGAGGACGTAGATCACATGCGTTCCACCCACACCCGGTGGGTCGTAAACTCCGGCATCGCGATATCCGGAATTGTCGCGCAGTTGCTCGGCACGTGTCTCCGCCAGTTCCTTCATCTCCGACTTCGTGCCAAAATGCAGGCAGCCAGTAGGGCACGCTTTGATGCAGGCCGGTTCGAGGCCCACCGAGACGCGGTCATTGCACAACGTGCATTTGAAAACTTTGCGCGCCGTCGGACTGAATTTCGGAATGTTGAAGGGGCAACCGGTCATGCAATAGCCGCAACCGATGCAATTGGCCTCCTGGAAATCGACGATGCCGTTCGCATACTGAACGATGGCGGCGTCCGCCGGGCACGCGGCGAGGCAGCCTGGATCTTCACAATGCATGCACTGGTCTTTGCGCATCAGCAGCATCAGGGTGCCGTCTTCGCGCTCGTGCTCGTTGAATTTGATCAGGTTCCAGTAATTCCATGCCGTTTCCGGCATCGTCTGGTAGGTGTTGTTGAAGGTGGTTTCGCTAAACGGATAACCGTTCCATTCCAGGCAAGCGACTTCGCATGCTTTGCAGCCAATGCACGTGGTGGTATCTACCAGCTTGCAAACTTGGAATTCACGGTTCAGCCCAGCGCCCGGAGTGGCTCCGGCGTGACCGGAAATACGGATTAGCTCTGTTGCGGCCTGGCTCATAGTGGCTCTTTAGGCTTTTTCGACTTTCACTAAGAAGCCCTTGGATTCAGGAGTATGGGCATTCGGGTCGGTAACTGCGGGCGTCAGAAGGTTTGCCGGCGTCCGCGCGTCTCTTCCTGCATCTTCGGTGATCCCGCGGAAGCCCTGGTGAATCGGCAGTCCTATTTGATAGACCTTCTTGCCGTCGATCATCATGGGTTTCAGCCGGCGAGTGACAAAGGCCTTTGCGATGTAGGTTCCACGCGCGCTGATGACCTTGATCTTGTCCGTTCCGCGAATTCCCTTTTCGTCCGCAAGCTCCACTGGAATCTCCACGAACGGCTCGGGGATCAGTTGGACATTCATCGGATTATTTTTCGTCCAGTAGTGATACTGCTCGGTCAGCCGGTAGGTGGTGCAGACGATGCCGTATTCCTCCGGCGAGCCAAACTTGTCGTATGGTGTGGTGAACTTTTTGACCAGCGGATTATTGGAATGGTCTGGGTGCAGCGGATTCTTGATCGGGCTTTCAATCGGCTCGTAGTGCTCCGGAAAAGGCCCGTCCGCGAGAACTCCGATGGGCGCGAACAGTCGTCCCACGCCTTCCGGGTTCATGATGAATGGCCCCATGTGGTCTTTCGGAGGGGAATCGGGTTTGAAGTCCGGTACATCATTGCCTGTCCATTTTCCCGCCGCTTCGTTCCACCACACCTGTTTCCGCTCAGGATCCCATGGCTTCCCATCCGGATTGCAGGAAGCGCGGTTGTAAAGCACACGTCGGTTAGCGGGCCAAGACCATGACCAGTTGGGATAAACTCCCAAGTCGGATGGATCTTCCGTGCCTCGCCTCTGGATCTGGGCTCCCGCCTCCGTCCAGCAACCGGAGTAAATCCAGTTGCCACACATCGTGGTTCCATCATCTTTTAGCCACGCAAAACCGGGTACCTGCTGGCCGGCTTTGACAACTTGTCCTGTCGCCGGATCAGTCAGGTCCGCAAGGGCCTTACCGTTTAGCTCCATGGCTACTTGGGAAAGTGGCGGGTGGGCCGCGTCTGCGTAGGCCCAGTTCAAATTCAAAATCGGGTCGGGGAATTTTCCGCCCTCTTTCTTGTACAGATCCCGGACCCCCAGGTAGATCTGTGCCAAGATGTCTTGATCGAGCCGCGCATCTCCAGGAGGCGGAACCGCGGCATACTTCCACGTCACCCAACGGGCCGAGTTGGTCATGCTCCCGTCTTTTTCCGCAAAGCCCGCGCACGGCAACCGGTAAACCGTTGTCTTGATGTTCTTCTGTTCATCTGTCGTAATGCCCGGAGCTCTCCAGAACTCGCTCGTTTCATCTGGATAGATTTCGCCCACCACTAGCCAGTCTGCCTTCTTCAGCGCGTTGATGTTCTTGTTTGTATCCGGACCGACCATCACGCCGTTCATTCCGAACGCCATCATGCCCTTGACCGTGCCGTTGTACATGTCGTCCCAAATGTGGGTCCACGAATAATCGCGGTCGACCTTGGGCAGATAATCGAAGGCAAATCCGTTCTGTTTTGTCGCGGCATCGCCATACAGTGACTTAAGCAGCGAAACTACGAATTTCGGGGTGTTCGAGTAGTAGTTCATCGAAGCCCAGGGCGACGGTTTGGACGATCCCGGCGTTGTGCGCTTCAGATAGGTGGCCAAATCCGTGTCGGTGGGGACAGGAGCTTTGAGATATCCCGGCAGAGAGTCATACAGCCCGGCCATGTCGGTGGCGCCCTGAATATTCGAATGGCCGCGCAGCGCGTTCACGCCGCCGCCCGCTCTTCCGACGTTCCCTAGCAGCAGTTGGATCATCGCTGCCGTGCGGATGATCTGGGTTCCGAAGGTATGCTGCGTCCAGCCCACCGCGTAGATGATGGTCGCCACTTTCTTCATGTCGCCGTCCTTGCGTATGGAAGTAAACAAGTCGGCGGCCTTCAGGAACTGGTCCTTCGGGATCCCCGTGATGCGCTCCACCGTCTCCGGTGTGTAACGCGAATACTGCTGTTTCAGCAGTTGGAAAACACAGCGCGGATGCTGCAGGGTCAGATCGTATGCGACATTGGGGGGAAGAGAGGGTGGCGGTTCTGATCCTGCTGGCTGGCCAGGCGTGGGTTCAGGTGCGTCGCAGGAATGCGCGGCGGCGGTGCCGGCCTTGCCGCTGGAGTCTCCGACCGCCTGATAATTCCATGTGGATTTATCGTAAGTACCCGCCGCGGAATCAAATCCCGAGTAAAGCCCATCCTCCGGAAGCTTGAAGCCTTCCTTCACGATAAACGCGGCGTTCGTGTAGTTCACCAGATAATCGTGCGCGATCCGGTTGTTCTCGATGGCGTAGCGGATCAACCCGCCGAGGAATGCGATGTCGGTGCCGGCGCGAATTTGGCAGAAGAGATCAGCGGTCGAAGACGTGCGAGTGAATCGCGGATCGACGGAGATCAGCTTGGCGTTGCGGTTGCGCTTCGCCTCCATCGCCCACTTGAATCCGCAAGGATGGTTCTCGGCGGGATTGCCGCCCATGATCAACATCATGTCGGTGTTCTTGATGTCGATCCAGCCATTGGTCATCGCCCCGCGTCCGAATGTTGGCCCCAAACTGGAGACCGTGGGGCCGTGTCAAACACGGGCCTGGTTTTCCAGGTAGCAGACCCCCAGGCTGCGCATGGTCTTGACGACCAGATAATTGAATTCATTCGTATCCGTGCAGCCGCCGATGAACGAAATGCCTTCGCATCGGTTCACAGTACGACCGTTCGTGTCCTTCTCCACAAACGTATCGTCGCGTGTCTTCTTGGCCCAGCGCGCAATCTCATTCAGGGCGTTATCCCAGGAGATGTCCTCCCACTCCATCGCACCCGGACGCCGAACTTGCGGTTTGTTGAGCCGCCGCGGGTTGAGCATGTCCTGTTCAAGCGAAGAGCCCTTCGGGCACAGCGTTCCGCGATTGGTGGGGTGATCGGGATCGCCTTCCACGTGGATCACCTGCGGCGTGACGTTCTTCGCTCGATCACCAATCGTATAGATAAGGACGCCGCAACCTACCGCGCAATAGGGGCAAGTCGAGCGTGTTTCATTCGCGCGAGCAATCTTTAACTCTTTGAGCTGGGCGTAGGCAGGCTTGAGGTCAAATCCGAATACGGTGACGGCGACGCCGCCGACGGCTGCTACCCTGAAGAAATCCCTGCGGGACGTTGGCATCGGAGGGACCTCCGAATCCGGCTCAAGAATGGCAGGATTGCTCTTTCTTAGACCTCTATGATTCATTTGTCAAGCGACAGCGACAGCTCAATCTTTCGGACAGGTATGCTTGACACCATAGTCGGTTCGAGTTTTTCGTTTCGAACCAACGACTGGCCCTGCCGAAGAGGCCCGCGTATTGCCTCCTTCAGATCGATGCATCTGATCATCGAAATCAAAACGTCTTTAAAGCGAACCCTGAATTTGCCAGTTTGAGTATCGGTTTCACCCCGAGGAGCATCCACTTCTTAGTATCCATGCCCCTGTTCCAGCCGCACTTTGCCACGAAACATGCGATACACAAAAACGAAGTACCCGAAAGCGAGGCACATCCCCAACCCCCACCAAATGAGCCCGACGCGCAACGCATACTCACCTGTGGCGGCATTGTAGATAGTGATGTCGCGTGCGGGATCGCCACTGGACGGCAGCAGGCTGGGATACAGCGCCTCCGCCACACCCGCCAGCATGGCTACGATATATGCGCACGAACTCAAAAAGGCGGCCTTCTCCTTTGCGCGCCTTTCAAACGCCCACATGGCGGCGAGGCTCACGGCAACCACCAGCGGAATCACGTAGGCCAACGGATATTCTCTGAAGTTATGCATTGTGCGCGGACGCACGGCAGCGGTGATGGGCACGCCAAAGGCGGTCAGCACGATTAATAACGGCACCAATCGGCGTGCAAGCTTACGTGACTTTTCGTTCACCTCTCCTTCTGTCTTGAGCGCCACGTAAAGCGCCCCGTGGACCACAAGAGCGACAAGGGCAAGAACCGCCGCGCCACAGGTGTACCAGTCGAGGATACCGGTGTCGGCGCCAGTCCGGAAGTCTGTCCAAAGCGGCTCAAAGAAGAAATGATCCACTCCCAAAGGGACGCCGCGCACCACATTGCCGAGCGCCGCGCCGAAGAAGATCGCCAGCAACCCGCTGGATATCGCAAAGAATCCATCGAACAGCGACCGCCACACGTGATTCTCGATATGCATGCGAAATTCGATTCCGATGCCGCGCAGCACCAGCAACCACAAAACTATGTTGAGCGGCAAATAAAAGCCGCTGAAGCTAGAGGCATAGAGCAGGGGAAAGGCGAAATAGAGCGTTCCACCAGCGGCGATCAGCCACACTTCGTTGCCGTCCCACACCGGACCGATGGTACGAATCACGGTGCGCCGTTCTTCTTCGGTCCGTGCAATCAGCAGATGCAACACTCCTGCACCCAGATCGAAGCCGTCGAGCACGACATAGGCGATGATCATGACGGCCACGAGCACAAACCAGACCGGTTCCATTCACAACTCCTATGTCCTGGTGATTGGCGCGCCCGAGCGCACGTCGCCGACAGCGGCTAACGCCGGACCTTGCCCGATCTCGCGCTGTATGAGGAACAGAAATAGAATTCCCAACACCAGGTACAGCCCCATGTAGCCCAGCAGTGTGAACATGCTGTTGCCGGCGATGACATTGGTGGAATATCCCTGGTTGGTGCGCAGCAGCCCATAAACCAGCCAGGGCTGGCGTCCGACCTCCGCCGTAAGCCATCCGGCGGTGTTCGCGATGTAGGGGAACGGCACGCAGAGCATGATGATCCATGGCATCCACAGGCTTGTGTATAGCTTTCTACGCCACAGGAGAAATGCGGCAAGCGCCATCACGGCGACGAAAATTGTGCCCAGTCCGACCATTACGTGATAGCTGAAGTAAAGCAGCGGGATGTTGGTCGGCCACTGGTCTTTGGGGAATGCATTCAACCCTTGGACCTCGGCCGTGGTCGTTCCGTAGATAAGAAAGCTCAACACCTTGTTGGCGATGATGGGATTGTCGATCCGCTGATGTTCCTCATCCGGTTGACCAAGAATAACGATCGGAGCGCCAGTTTGCGACTTGAACAGTCCTTCCATGGCTGCCGTGGTCACCGGTTGGTTGCGCGCCATGTATTTGCCATGCAGATCGCCGCTAGGAAACACCTGCCAGAGAGAGGCGGCGACTCCGGCGACAACTCCCACCCGGAGAAAGATGTGCGCGTGCTCCACGAACTTTTGCTGCAGCAAATAGAATGCGCCGACACCCGCCATCACGAATGCGCCTGTGACCAGGGCTCCGCTCATGTTGTGTGCGTACTGAATCAGCGCCCACGGGTTGGTCAACAATCCCCAGAAGCTGGAAACACTGAACCCTCCATTGGACAGGCGCGTGTAGGCCACCGGATGCTGCATCCACGCGTCGGCGACGATGATAAAGAACCCTGAGATCCATGACCCGAGGAATACCAGGAAGCCAGCCCACCAGTGTCCCCATTTCCCCAGGCGTTTTTCGCCGTACAGAAACAGCCCCAGGAACGCCGACTCCAGAAAGAAGGAAAATGTGCCTTCCATGGCCAGCGGCTGGCCGATAACGCCTCCGGTAAGGCGCGAGAACTGCGCCCAATTGGTACCAACCTGAAATTCCATCGGGATGCCGGTGACTACACCCAGCGCGAAGTTGATGCCGAAGATCTTTGTCCAGAAGCGCACCGATTCATTGTAGGCTTCGTTGCCAGTGCGGATGGCGAGTGTCTTGAGCACGACGAGCAGCGGCGCCAGGCCCATAGTCAGTTGCGGGAATAAGTAATGAAAGGTGATGGTGAAGGCAAAATGAATACGGTGGAGAAACAGTGCGTCGTTCACGTTTGCTCCAGGCCTGCGATTGTGGGTAGTTCGCAGAGCGCAACGGTTTTCTTAGCCGGAATCTACTTTGTTGACTTCACAAACCGCTCCCCAGTTTATACACATCTCGCCTGCTCGCGACATATTTCTGGATTGCCGACCGCCATGTAAATCTTTGTCAAGGGGAAACACAGTTCTTCACAGGGCGCTCGGGAGAGCGCGCACACTGAGGATGCGGAACCTCTCGCTCGCAGAGACTCATCAAGAGTGCGAATAGAAACCCGGTGGAGAACAACATGCGTCGCAACCCCAACAAGAGTAAAAGCGAAGCCTTCTGAAACTAGAACCAAAAACAAACCTTGACTCCTGTGGCCTGCTCATAGAAAACGGGCTTCTGGGAAGTCAGGTCGGAGGAACATCCTACGAGTGGTGCTCCCTCTAAAAAAGAGGGCGGTCGGCCGAAACCGACCGACAAACTAGAATGCTTGTGAGAACCGGGCTTCGAGAAATTCTCCCAGCTTGGCCGTCGCTCTGAACTGCGGAATCGGCTCCAGTTCCTTGAACGCCGAGGTGAACGCGTTCGAGAGACTCCAGATCGTTCGCGGCCGGAATTCCTCGTAGGTGGGCTCGAAGTACAGGTCATGCACCGCACGAGCCAAGTGTTTCGGAGCGTCCAATTTGCCTTCGACGAACGCCTCGTAGATAGCCACCTTCGCCGTCACGTCGGTGAGTTCACTCCTCTGCCAGGCTTCGACCTGTTTTCGCATCGGCTCGAAATTCCGCTGGATGCGATCCACTCCAACTGAAATGCAGTCGATCAGCGAGAACGACTTCGAGTGTTTTGCCAGTACCGGAGTGAACACACTAGGGACAATGTTTCCAGGTTCGGGCGCCGATCAGTTTCAAAACGAATTCTAACTGGGAATAGCTTCTGCTTAGCCGATCCCTGACCAGAACGAAGGAACCATCATGAGATCGGGGAACAGATTGATGAACGGCGTGACTTTTGGCCTTGCGATGGGTTATCTCCTTTTTTAATAGATGGATAACATGGCGCAAAGCGAGATTGCCGCCCAGGAAGCGGGTTGCTCGTACCATCTGAGGACACGGAGCGCACAGAGAGTAGTCCACTGGCTGGGGCGACCGTCGCCGACCTCGAGCACAAAGCGGACTTTGCCGGGTTGCGTGTTCTCCAGCATCCATGTGCCATCGATCTGCTGCTTGGATCGGAGCAGATTGATCGCTTCGTCCATCCGCCGGTCGGGAGCATCCCCGACCGAGCGGAAGTATTCGAGGCACGCAGCACGTCGCACTTCCAACGAGTGGGAAACGAAAATTGTAGCCAAGCAGGATCGACAATTTTCGCCGGGTGCTTTACGCCGTAACAGCTTTCGTTTGAGCAGGTATTCTTCGCCGCGGCGCCGGGGCCGCGATGGATTCCGCAGTGCCACCGGTCGCGCGCTCGTGCGGCAACGGTCCTTCGAGAACGTTGATCGTGGTCACGAAGGACGAGCGGCGGGAATTCCATCCAGCCCGTATCTTCTATTGTCCGCAGGATTTAGGATCGCGTGAAATTGCTAAACGTGTCCGATCTCGAGTTGAGGGTTGTCGGTTTCGTGCGCAACACTGGCGTTGGGTCCAATACTGGCAGCGGATTGGGAAGCACGCCGTCATTCGATCGGATGACGGCCCAGCCAATTGGACCAAACAGCGGAGTCTAGTGGCACATGGCGCTACCGGAGTCTTTGAATGTCTTGCCCTCTTCGGGAACAAATTCCCAGTCGTAGCTCGTGGAGTAAAGCGTTAATTTAAGCACTCCGAAGGTGTCGGCCTGTCGCATTTCGCTGTTCGGTTGGGTGCTTGCAAAAATGCGATGTGAGTTCTTGCCGCCCGTGCCGACAACGAATTCGCGAATGCCTCGTTGAGGATCGGACTTTCCCGTGGGGTCTTGTGGTGCGAAACGTTCGTAATCGTGATCGTGCCCGTTGATTACTACTTCGACATTTGCGGCGTAGAGGGCATCCCAGAAGGGCTTCATTTCACCATCGTTTCCATGTTTTGCTCCCGAACTGAAGAGAGGCTTATGCCAGTAAGCCAGAGTACATTTCGTCGGATGATCCTTCAGGTCTTGTCGCAACCATTGCTCCTGTACAGACCCGCTTCCGCAGCCGCCTACCAGGTCGAATTCGCTATTCAGAACAACGATGTGCCAGTCACCCAGCTGCACAAAGGATTCCTCATAGAGTACGGGAGCGAACCAATCGCCTTCGGAGACACTTGCATAAGCATGTCGGCCATTTCGTTTGCCTCGAACTGACATCGACAGTGCGTCCGTTCGCGTCAATCGGGAGAAGTCGCGCAATTCCTCTTCATTGAGCGCTGCTGTAGTACCCCGTTTTCGCTTGGGCGTGCAGCGCGGGAAGACCGCGAGGGAGCGCCAAGCTGACTCTGATTTTCCGGCATTTCCCATCTTGCCGGAGGCTATCGAGTTTGTAGCCCAAGATGTATTGGTTACGCAATTCTGCAGCAATGTGCGCAGTGATCTTGGGAAGATAGTTAGCGTTCAGCCATCGAAGGTGGCCTGACGACTAAATTCCAACTGCTGTCTCCGCAATTCTTCAATTTCAGAGAGTAATTCCGCGCGTTCCTTAGGAGTCATTCGGGCCTCCGTGCAATCACCCGAGTGGCAACATCGGCTTCCTGAAGGGCCCCCAATTCGCGACGCAGGGCGGCAATACGGGCTTCGCGTATCTCGTACC
>Ga0210410_10004080_pt1 | contig 12838 bp, 10 predicted proteins | sample IncBWC4MmetaG_FD_161058 | JGI IMG/M metagenome (GOLD analysis project Ga0210410, IMG submission 161058) | Forest soil microbial communities from Barre Woods Harvard Forest LTER site, Petersham, Massachusetts, United States - Inc-BW-C-4-M | ecosystem: Environmental > Terrestrial > Soil >... | reverse complement strand
ATCGAGTTGGCTCACGCCGGGAATTAAGGTGTGCCAGGTGGGATTGCAGTTTGGCGCGGATGATGTGGGAAGCATTTTGATTGAAGAAAACGTCGTGTTCGCCGCGGGCGTGAAAAACCGCACCAACGAAGGCGAGCTCCGCCGCATTATTTCCGATGCGGGATTTATCCCCGCGCAGCGGGACACGCTGTACCGCTCCTACGCGCTGAAGTAAGACTGCGGGCGGAAGCCTGTCTGCTGGCCCATTCAAAATCCAAACAAAACATAATACCCTTTGACCTTCTACCGCCTCATTTCATCGAGGAGGTCCGGGTTTGGCAAGCGGGCGAAGGATGAGTTCGACTTCCGTGCCGTCGGGGAGATCGACGTCTTCGAGGAGATAGAGAACGCCGCTGCGGAAACGGGCGCGAATGATGCGAGGTCCGGGCTTCCCATCACGCGTTGGTGTTTTTTCTGAAGACGGCGATTTCGGCGGAGCGCCTTCGGTTTCGTCGAGGGCTTCGTTAGCCAAGGCGTCGGCTTCGCGGTTCTGCTCGCGGTAGACGTGATCGATGCGAAACGATTCGAACCCCTTGGACATTTTTGTTGCGCGTTCAAAAAGAGGCTGTAGATCGGCGCTTTTCACTTTGTACAAGCCGCGCATCTGTTTGACCAGCAGCTCGGAGTCGCTCTCGACGCGCAGCGCGCGGATGCTGTGGGACTGCGCGTAATCTAGCGCGGCGATCAGGCCATAATATTCGGCGACGTTGTTGGTCATGCGGCCGATGTATTTCTTGAGGCGAGCGACGATTTCGCCACGGCCGTCGCGGATGACCACGCCGTAGGAAGCCGGGCCAGGATTGCCGCGCGAGCCGCCGTCGATGTTGGCGCGGTGCGCGGGGGCTGCGGGCTTCGCGGCAGGTTCCGCGCCCGCGAAGAGATCCGCACCCTTGGCAGCTGATTTTGTGCGCGGCGGCATCAGGAAGAAGTGGACGCCGGAGTCGGCGTGCTTTCTGAACCGGCACCAGGGCCCGCGGGAACGAGCGGTTCGAGGGTGTACAGGATGAGGCCGCAAGTCTCGCAGCGATAAATCTCTTCGTTGCGCTCGTGGCGCAAATCCTCATAGATGTGCGGAAGGATGCGCATGCCGCAGCCGCGGCACTGGCCGTCGCGGCCTTCGGCGAGGGCGGTGCCGTTGTGGCGCTTGGCGATGCGGGCGTAGAGCTCGCGCAAATCTTCGGGCACAGGGGCGAGCACGCGTTCACGCTCGGCGAGTGCGGCCTCAAGTTGCTTTTTCTTCGCTGTTTGCAGCGTTTCGATCTCTTTGCGCTCGGCCGCGACGCTCTGCTCGGCTTCCTTCAGGCGGGATTCGGCGATTTTCACGCGGCGCTCGGATTCCTCACCGGCCATCATGACTTCGAGCTGACGGTCCTCGGCCTTGGCGACTTCGGCTTCGGCGTTGGCGATTTCGTGCTGGAGGGCTTTGTAGGCTTCGTTGGTTTTTACGGCGCCGCTCTGGTCGCGGTATTTTTTGGCGCGGTCCTTCCACTGCTGGACATCGAACTCGAATTTTTTGCGCTCGGCGACGCCCTTGGTGTGAGCTTCGCGCGCGGCGGCCACGTCGGCGCGCGCGCCGTTGAGTTTGGTGTCGGCTTCGCGGATGCGCTTGGGAAAAGATTCCAGCTCGGCGCGCAAAGCGGCGATTTGATGGTCTACCTGCTGGAGTTCGATCAGGCGAGGTATCGCGGGATGCATGAGCCTCTAATTCTAACACAGGGACGCATGGTCCTTTTGCAGGAAGAGCGGCGGCCGGCCCGTCAAAAGAGCAGAGCGTGGGAAGAGCCCGCCGCCGTCCTAAAGTAAGTGCAACTTAGCCTGCGGTGCGAAGATCGCGGCGGATCAGCGTGGAATCGAGGAAGTAACCGAGGCCGACCGCCAAGGGGATAACGCCGAATGCGGCAGCGGCCCAGGTTTCGGGTTCGGACACGACTCTGGCGATGATGCCAAAGGTGATGATGTAGCCGAGCGCGCCGCTGATGAGCAAAATGCCGGAACGTCGAGAGCGCGCGGCCTGCGAAAGATCTGGCTCCATCGGTATCGCCACGCCGCGGGCAATGGCCGCGAGGCGTTCTTCGGTGCGCAGCTTGCGCACGCGGTAATAGGTGTATAGCCCGCCCAGGGGAAAGCCGAGACTCAGAACTACGGCTACCAGACCAATCATTTCTCCGCCCATGGTTTTCTCCTTCTTTGACGCGCCCGTGGCGCATGGCTTGTGGGAACCGCTCTCGGAAGAAGGTACGCGGGTGGGGAGGGGAAAGTTCCCAGGTGGAGAGATAAATTTAGCCCTTTCTCCCTGGGTTCAGTGGCGATTAGTCGACTCCGCGAACTTCCATGGATTGGTCGATGGCGAGGTTTGGATAGCGGATGGGCGATCCCGCGGGAGCTGGGGCGTGGCGCGCGGTAATGGTGAACTCCTCGCCGGAGCAGCTCAGAGTATAAACGTAGCCGTCGCGCTCGGGGCGGGACATGCTGACAGAATTCGTGGAAATGAGTTCGTCGAGCGAGGCGCAGTGACCGTTGGTGGCCGTGAAGGTGCGCTCGGCCTGGGCGATATGCATCAGATCGGTGCGCACGCCGGTGAGACTGATGGCCTGCGTGGATGCCGTGCCTTCGTCGGTGGTGGGCAGTTTCTTCAGATAGAAGTAATAAACCCCCAGAAGAAGGGCCGCGGCTACGAGTATTCCGGCAAGGGGTCGCATGCTTAAATCTTGGCGGCGCGCGCCGGCGGAAGCAAGCGCAGTCCGCAGGGTAAGTATACGAGGAAACAACACCTTGCTTTTTTCGGTGGAGGGGCTGGCGCCTCTGCTAGACTGCTCTCACCGCCGAACCCCCTTTCCGGTGTAGCACCCTTCCCCTGGATTGAAACATGAACACGATGGCACCCGAAGCCGAGCTGCAAGCGCTCGAAAAACTGCGCGATCAAGAGTTGGAGGAGGCACGGACACTGCAGAGCATGATGCTTCCCACGGAATCGCTGTGCGCCGATGGCGTTATGATCGCACACGAATTTCTGCCGGTCTCCGTGGTGGGCGGCGATTTTTTGGATTACTTCCAGCTTTCCGATGGCACGATCGGGTTGTACCTCGGCGACGTCTCAGGGAAAGGTCTGCCGGCGGCCATGTTTGGAGCCTTGGCAGTCGGAACGCTTCGCGGAGTGCACAAGACGGGAACGCCGCCGCATCAAGTTCTGGCCACCATGAACCGGCGGCTGATGATTCGTGGGCTGCCGATGCGGCACACCGCCCTGCAATATGCGTTGTTCGATCCGCGGACGCGCGAAATGCAAATCTCCAGTGCTGGAATGCCGGGTCCGCTGTACTTATCCCGAGGGGGCTGCCGCTTGCTGGAGATGAGTGGAATTCCTCCAGGACTTTGGCCCTGTGCGAACTATGAGGCTGAGGTGCTGCGGTTGGAACCGGGAGATTCGGTGGTGTTCTGCACCGACGGAATCACGGATTCCATGAACGCGGAGGAGGAGGTATTCGGGACGGCAAAGGTCGTGGCGATTTGCAGCCAGCACTTGGGCGCGCCTCCGGCGGAACTTCTTCACGGCATTTTTTCGGCGGTGGAGAGATTTAGCCGGGGATGCGACCAGCACGACGATATGGCCGCGGCGGTCTTCTACTGCGCGGAATAGGAGGGCAGGATGCCTGGGCCGCGGCGGGAGTATAGCCTCTGCACAACCCCTCCGCCTTTTCAATTGACAGGGGCTCAACTCTCCAGTAACAACGTAGCATACGGGTTGTGATCTTAGGAGCATCTTCCATGAATACGAAGTCTCCCTATGCCTTGGGCACGGTTTTGTTCCTTTCGCTGCTGTTGGCGCTCCCCGCGGACATTTGGGCGTTGCCGCAAGGGACCGAACCGCGCGCGGGCGAAGTGTCACGCGTGATTCCGGCGGTGAGTATCGCGCGTGGGTCACAAAAGATTACGGCATCGACAAAATCAGTGGTGTATTGGAAGGACCTGGTCAACACGCAGGTGAACGCGCGCGCGCGCATCGCTCTGGACGATGGATCGGTTCTGAACGTCGGTTCGGAATCCTCGATGACCGTGACTCAACACGACGCCGGAGCCCAGCAGACCTCGCTCGACCTGGCGTATGGCAAGCTGCGCACGCAAGCTCAGAAGATTTCGAAGCCCGACGGAAAATTCGAAGTGCACACACCGGCGGGAGTCGCGGGCGTGGTCGGCACGGATTTCTTCGCGGAATACGACCTCGCCACCCAGACGATGAACGTCCTGGTGTTCGATGGCCACGTGAAAGTTTGCAACCTGGCGGGCGTGTGCGTCGACGTAAAAGCGGGACAATTTACAAACGTTCGCACAGGCAACAACAACCCGCCGCTGGCTCCGGCCCAGGCATCCCTTGACGTCCTGACCAGCGCCACGCACGAAACAGAAATCGGTGGTGTGTCGCCTGTGGTTGCCGTCCAGCAGTTGCATCACATCAGCAAGGCCACGCTGGTGGTGCTCGGCGTAGTGGCTGCCGTTCCGGTGGCCGTGGTGCCGATTGCATCACACAGCAGCACCAGCACAACGCCGGTGCGCTCCAGGTGCCCAAATCCAGCAAACTGTGGCTAGCTGTCACTGAAGACGCGAGTGTGGGAGCCCCGGCCGCACAGGCGAGCCGGGGTTCTTTTTTTTGCGGAATAGCCTCGCATTTGAGGTGCAACGACATAGAGGAAAGACCCATCTAAGTGAGTGTTGGTACCGCAGGAACTGCATGTTTGTACCGCCTGAAGGGGTGTCGTACACTGATTGTTTCGCGATCCCGTCTAATCTTGAGTGAGGCTCCTTTGACCATTTCGATTCGCAGTCGCATGATTTCTTGCCTTTGGGTGGCAACTTTGCTGTCCCTGGCGCCTTTAGCGGCGCAACGCGCGCTGGCAGCGCCCCCCGATGCGCAGACCAAGCGCTCGCCACTTCTCGCCGCGTTGCAAGCGGAGCTGGACCGCTCGATGAAGGCGCTGAGCGCGCAGCAACCTCCGGCTTACTACCTTGGCTACACCGTTACGGACACGCAGCGCGCGGAAGTCTCCGGCTCCAACGGAGCCCTGCTCACGAGCACGGAGGGACGCAACCGCTGGCTGGAAGTTACCGTGCGAGCGGGCAGCTATGGCTTGGACAATTCGCACAAGGTCGGCGACCGGCAGACGCAGAATGGCAGCCCCGGGACGCCGGTTCCGCTGGACGACGATGCGGAAATACTCCGGCGCGCCATTTGGCTGGAGACCGACAAACAATATCGCGCGGCCGACGAAGCACTCATCAAAATAAAAACGGGCAAGGAAGTGAAGGTCGAGACGGTGGAAGGGCGCGCGCCGGATTTTTCGCGCGAGGAGCCCCACACGTATATCGGACCGCAAGTTTCCATCGCGGTGGACCGCAAGCCCTGGGAAGAAAAAGTGCGCGCGTATACGAAAGCGTTTCGCGATTCGACAGCGGTGATCAATTCGATCGTCACGTTTACCGGGCAGGCGCAGAACGCGTTCCAGGTCACCAGCGAGGGCACGCAACTGCAGTACGGGCAGATTCGCTACAGGTTGGAACTGTTCATCCAGGGCAAAGCGTCGGATGGCATGGACATCGACCGCTACTACAACTTCGATTGGGTAAATCCCGGCGACGCTCCTGACGACAGGGCTGTGTATGCTGCGGAGGCCACGATGCGCAAGGAATTAGAAGGACTCGTGGCCGCGCCGATCAACGATCCATCGGTAGGGCCGGCGTTATTGACCGGCCGCGCCGCGGCGGTTTTCTTTCATGAAGTGTTTGGCCACCGCGCCGAGGGCCACCGTCAGAAAGACGTGGCCGAGGGACAAACCTTTGCCGCCAAGGTGGGACAGCAAATCTTGCCGGATTTCCTGAGCATCACCGACGACACCACGATGAAAAAGCTGGGCAAGCAGGACCTGCTAGGCTTCTATCAGTTTGACGATGAAGGCGTGCCCGCCCAGCGTGTGGCGCTCGTGGATCACGGAGTGCTGAAGAATTTTGAGATGTCGCGTTCGCCGCTGGCCGATTTTCCGCGCTCGAATGGGCACGGACGGCGGCAACTCGGGGCCACGCCGGTTTCGCGGCAGGGCAACCTGATCGTGCAGAGCAGCAAGATGGTTACGAATGCGCAGCTTCGCGCCATGTTGATCGAATTGATCAAGGCGCAAGGCAAGCAGTTTGGTTTGCTCATCGACGATATCGCCGGAGGCTTTACCTTTACCGGCCGCGGGCAACCGCAGGCCTTTCAAGTTTTACCGTTGGTCGTTTACAAGGTTTATGCCGATGGACGGCCCGATGAATTGGTGCGCGGCGTGGACATCGTTGGAACGCCCTTGGCTGCGCTGACAAAGATCGTCGCGACGGGTGACACGCAGGAAGTGTTCAACGGCTACTGCGGCGCGGAATCGGGCTCCGTGCCCGTGGCGGCCGCGTCGCCGGCAATCCTGACATCGGAATTGGAAGTGCAAAAGAAAGAAAGTTCCACGGACCGGCCGCCCATTCTGCCGCCGCCTGCGCACGATGTTATGAAGGCGGGAGGCCAGCAGTGAGGCGCGCTAAAGCAGTTGCGGCAATCGGATTTCTCGCCACGGCGCTGAGTTGCACAGCCAGTGTGCGCGCGCAAGCGCCGCAGGACAACGATCAAACGCTGCGCGCCATGCGCGACGAAATGGCGCGGGCAAAAACGCGGCTGGAGATTAACATCCCGGGCACGGACAAGCCCGTGCAGCCTTATTACCTCGAGTACCGCCTGCTGGATCTCGACGTCAGGGAAATTTCCGGCGAGTTCGGAGCCTTGCTTGCCACTGGGCACAACCGCAATCGCTTCATGAACGTGCAAGCACGCATCGGCGATTACAAGCGCGACAGCTCGAATTTCATCAGCGACGACGGCTTCCGCGGGTTTATCGGCCCGCAGGGTCAGGTGGGCATCGACCGGGACTACGATTCGCTGCGGCAAGATTTGTGGATCGCCACCGATCAAGCCTTCAAAGAAGCCGTGGAAACTTACTCGCGCAAAGAGGCGTACCTAGGGAGCCTCGCGAGGCAAACGGACATCGATGATTTTTCGAAGGCCGAGCCGGTGAAGCTCATCGAACCTCTCGCCACTCCGGACTGGAGCAACCGCAACTGGGAAAATGAAGCGCGCTCGACCTCGGCGGGACTGCGGGCCTTCCCGCAAATCTACGAATCGCGCGTGACCTATTACCTGGTTTTCGCCACGGAATATCTGCTGACCAGCGAAGGCACGGAGATCCGCACGAACCGGGCGTTTGCGGCCATCGAAGCGGGGTTGGATGCGCTGGCCGATGACGGCATGCCCCTGAACCATTTTTATGCCACGTACGCGCCGCGCCCAGCGGATCTGCCGGGTCCGGATACGGTGCGGAAAGAACTAAACGTTGCGGGCAGCGAATTGATGGCGCTGCGCGCCGCGCCGGCGGCGCAGGAATATACCGGGCCGGTGTTGTTCGAAGCGCGGGCGGCTGCATCGCTGGTGGCGCAAGTCCTGGGGCCGGCTATGGATGGAGCGCGGCCCCCGGTCTCGTTCACCCCGATCGTCGAACAGCTCTTGACGGGTCTCGGCGGAAAGAGCGACTGGGTCGGAAAAATTGGCACTCGCGTTTTGCCCGCGACGGTGACTCTGGTGGACGATCCCAGGGCCAAAGAGTTCCATGGAACGCCGTTGATCGGCGGATATTCCGTGGACGATGAAGGCGTGCGCGCGGAGAAAGTCACCCTGGTGGAGAACGGCACGCTGAAAGACTTGCTGATGTCGCGCCGTCCCGGACCCGATTCCGACCGCTCGAACGGACGCGGGCGCTCGGCATTCTTGAGCGACGCCAAGCCCACCATGAGCAATCTGTTTTTCACTTCGACGGAGACGCTTTCTCCCGCGGATCTGAAAAAGAAATTTCTCGACAAGTGCCGCGAAGAAGGGCTTTCCTATTGCCTGATCGTGAAGCAAATGGACAATCCTTCGTTGAGTTTGCTGCACCAGGAAGAGTTTTCCGAGCTGCTGGCGAGCTTCGGCGGCGGCGCCGGTACGGGCGACCGGCTGCCGTTGATCGTGTACAGAATCGATCCCAAGGACGGACGCGAAGAAATGATCCGTGGTTCGCGCATTATCGGGCTGAATACGCGCGCGCTGCGCAATCTCGGTGGAATCGGCAACGATAGTTTTGTGTACAACTACATGCAGAGCCAGATCGCGGGCTTTGCCGGAACCGCGCTCGGTGCGTTCGGGTCGGCGCAAAACGGCCTGCCGGCATCGGTGGTTGCACCTTCGTTGCTCTTTGACGAATTGGAAGTGCGCGGGGCTCGCGGCGAACCGAAGCGCTTGCCGCTCTTGCCTGCGCCTCTCATGAGTGCGAAGTAAGCTCTTGCTGCGGAAATCTTTGCCATGAACGATCTGACACGGCGCGGATTGATTTTTGGAGCGGCCACTGCCGCGGCCTACGGCATGCTCTTGGGAGTGCAACGTGTTTGCCTCTCGGCATTCGCCGACGACAACACGCCGGAAGACGCGCCGGGACCCGTGAAGATTGTGAAGTTCTCCGACGACGGAACGAAACTCGGTCTGGTAACGTTGGAGAAGGTGAAGAAGACCCCGTCCCAGTGGAAAAAGCAGCTCACCCCGTTGCAATACGACATAACGCGGCGTGCAGCGACAGAATGGGCTTACAGCGGCGTGCTTTTTGACCAGCATGCCCCCGGCCTGTATCGGTGTATCGACTGTGGCAACGCGCTATTTGATTCCGGGACGAAATTTGAATCCGGTACAGGCTGGCCTAGTTTTTGGGGGCCGATCGCTAAACAAAATCTCTACGAGAAAACGGACATCACCTATGGCGTGGTGCGTCAAGAAGTGAAATGTACGCTCTGCGAAGGCCACCTGGGCCACGTGTTCACCGATGGTCCCGAGCCCACCGGCTTGCGCTACTGTATGAACTCCGCGGCGTTGCGGTTCATTCCCCGAGACAAAGCTTAAAACGGAAGAAAATCGCTGCTCGCCTCCAGGCCCGCCCCCGCGTCACCTTAATCGTGACTTACTGCTTCACATCCGCCAGCAAATCCTCGTAATCGTTGATAGTCACACGGTCGATCTTCCCCGGAAGGATTGCGTCGAAGGGTTCCGTCGAGTGCGTGACACCGACCGATCCAAGGCGGATTGTCTTGTCTCCGATGTGCGCATACACGGGCACGTCATCTTTCCAATTGTCGGGAACGCCGGTGCGGGTAAATTCTCCCTTAACCTTGGTCTTGCCGTCGGGTGTCGCTTCGAGTGTGGCGTGAAAACCGTACTGAGGCATGCCCGTGCCGTAGACGTACTGGTTAAAAAACCAATCCATCTTGTGATTGCCGTCGAGGTCCATGCCCCTGGTCATGTGCTTTTCGACGATAGCTTTGAAATCCTCGGTGGACGCCGCTTTATTGTCGAACGTCTTGCAATAGTCCTGCATCATGGCCTTGAACAAATGGTCGCCATCGGGATTGTGGGAATCCATCAACTGCATTCGCAGCATGTGCAACACGTAGCCGCCTTTGGAATAAATTAAAGTCTGATACGAGCCGCCGTTTGTCTCAGAGGAGGCGATGCGCTGGCCCATCCAGATCGGACCCAAAGATTCAATGACGTGTCCTTGCGTGTCTTTTGCTTTCAGCTGCTCTTTTTCTTTTCGCCACCGGTTGAGATATTCCTTCATGTTTTGGCGATACTGCACGTAGAGGTTCCCGGAAAACTCGGCGAACCCTTCGGAAAGCCATTGATCGTGATAGCTCTTCCATCCGACGCGGTGTCCCCACCATTGGTGGGAAGCCTCGTGCGCACGGAAGAAATCCGTCAATTGGGTCTGGTCCGTCAAGCCGATGGCGTGACGCTGCGTCGAATCCAGGAAGGATGCTGACCACAAATAGATCAGCCCCGGCCAGCCTTGTCCGTAGGAATAGCTGATGGGCAGGCTGGTGACGGAGAGGTGTTTGTATGGAAATGGACCAAAGTAATTCTCGAATACTCGGATGGTGTTGGCCATTTCCATTCCCATAGTCTTGGCCATACCGGAGGGCGAAAGAGAACCGACGGCGGCCTGCGCCTGACCGGATTCAAAATATCTTTGCACGGAAGCCATTACGTCGTCCGGCTCGCGGTTGGCGTAAATGTTCACCGCGACTTCGCCGGCTTTGTCGTCATAAGTCTTGTAGTCGCCGTAGGCAAATCCCGCAACGGCGAGCGGGATCTGGCTTTGCCACGTCGTAATACGCGTATTGCCATCCACCGTATCGCTGGTCTTCTCTCCGGTCGCGACAAGCGTGGAATTTTTTGGGCTGTGGAATGTCAAACTGAAATTCGCCCGTGTGGAAAAACTGTTGGGCAGATCGGGATACCAGCCGGAGCTCTCGCAAAAATAGTTTCCGTTCCCGGCCTTTTCGATGGCGCGTTTGCCCCCGTAGCGAAACTCCATGGTCTGTTGCGTACCTGTAGCGAGCGGCTGGGGCAGAATTACCACCAGATAATTGCCGTAGGACTGGTAGCGATCCTTGTTCTCCCGAGACTGGTAGTAGGCTAGAGCCGTTCCGTGAGCATCCTTGATCGACTCTACGCGAAGGTTTGAGTCCAGTCCGAAAACGAGCACGCTTTGGCCGGCGCGGCGCGGTTCTAACTCCAGGATCGCGGTGGCGTGGAGCTCTGCGTTGGAGGTAACTCCGGCATCGATCTTGAACGAGCGAATGGCAAAGTCGTTTTTTGCTCCGGGATCTTTCCAGGCCTCGGCGCCTGTTTTACCGGCCGCGGGAAACACCATCCACCTGTCAAAGTGTTTGAACGGACCCACGTCGACCCAGCGGCCAACGCTGATTTCTTCAGGATTCTGTGCGTCATCGCAGAATTCCACCCAGTCTTTGCCGGCAATCTTCAGGTCCGCAAGGAAATAGGCCGCGCTCGTTCGATCGGCGGCGACGACTCCCTGCAGAAGTTTTGGCAGCGACGATTCGCCAAGATCCTCTCTTTCCTTCTGCCGCTTGGCGAAGAGGTCGTCATTTGCTGCGCCCGAAGCTTGCCACTTCACCTGTTTTCCGACTTCGTCGATGAGGCCGTCGGTGAAACTGAATGTAGCGTCGGTGAAAGGAGCATTGAGTTTGTCTTGTTTGATGAACAGGCGAAGCTGCTGCGCTTCGATGGGATTCGGAGGCTCGACTCGGACGTGCCCATTGCCGTGGAAAACCGCGCCGAGGACGACGCCATTCACGGGCTGCGTGAATTGGATTGTGCCGTCGGAAAGAGTTATGTGGATGCGGTCGCGAACGATCTCCACGTTCTCGGCGTGCGCGGATTTCGACACGTCCATGGCCGGCGAGGAAAGAGCATTCCAGACACTTGCGGCGGGTGACGGGGCAACCGCCGGCGCCTGCGCAAAACCATAGGAAGCCGCGAACAGATACACGACGACTAACTGGGTAGCTTTTCGAATCATGGAGGGCTCCCGATAAGCTTAAGCAAGGTACCTGTTCGTTCTACAAACAGCAAGTGGCTTATGGGATACGCAGCAGTAGAAGCAAAATTTCAATTCGAGCTCTCGCTAAGTGCTCTAGGCAAAATTCGGGGACCTCGCAGCGGCGCGGGACGCCGGACTTGAGGTAGTCTAATCGGACGGTGATCGCGACCACACGGCACGGCGAAGAAGGCCGGGAAAAGAAGCGGGCGGCGCTGCTGAGCGTGGGCTCGGCGGCCGTGTTGCTGTCGCTCAAGACCTTTCTCGTGCTGCGCACAGGAAGCCTTGGCGTGCTCTCCGAGGCCCTGCACTCGGGGCTGGACCTGATCGCTGCGATTATCACGTTTCTCTCGGTGCGCATGTCGGACCAGCCGGCGGACGAGCGCCATCCCTACGGTCACGGCAAATTCGAAAATTTTTCCGCATTCGTCGAAACGGGCCTGCTGATTCTCACGGCCCTGTTCATCGTCTACGAAGGATTTGACCGCTTGTTTTTTCATAGCGTGCACATCCAGCCCAGCGTGACGGCGATCCTCGTGCTACTGGTGGCTTTAGCCATTGATGTGACCCGCTCCCGGACGCTCACCAAGGTTGCGAAAAAGTATTCGAGCGATGCGCTCGAAGCCGATGCGCTCCATTTTTCAACCGACGTTTGGAGCACGATTGTAGTTATCGCAGGCATCGGGCTGGTCTGGGCCGGCGAAACGTGGAATCTGCCGTGGCTCGGCTACGCCGATGCGCTCGCCGGCCTTGCCGTGGCTGCCGTGATTCTCTGGGTCGGGTCGCAGCTCGGCCGGCGGACCCTCGATGCCCTCCTGGACGCCGCGCCGGAAGGCTTGCAACAGGAAATTGCCCGCGCCGTGGCCCGCATGGACGGCGTGCTGGACGTCGACCGCGTGCGCGTGCGCCGCGCCGGAAATCGCCATTTTGTGGACGCCACCGTCAGCGTGGCGCGTTCCGCCAGTCTCGAACAAGTAGACGCGCTGAGCGACGCCATCGAAAAACGCATCGGCGAGATCGTTCCCTCCGACGTGATGGTGCATGCCGAGCCGCGCGCCCCGCAGGGCGAGCATCTCTTCGAAGCCATCCGCGCGGTCGCACAGCGTATGGGCCTCGCCATTCACGATGTGGCCGCGCTCCAGCAGGATGGGAAGCTTTTCATCGAGCTGCACCTGGAAGTCGACGAAAAACTAAGCCTCCGCGAAGCGCACCGCCAGGCCACCGATCTGGAAGAAAGCATCCGCAAACTGCGCGATGGCGCGACCGAGGTTACCATCCACATCGAACCGCTGGGGCGGCACATCGCGGTTCCC
>Ga0210410_10004078_pt1 | contig 12843 bp, 14 predicted proteins | sample IncBWC4MmetaG_FD_161058 | JGI IMG/M metagenome (GOLD analysis project Ga0210410, IMG submission 161058) | Forest soil microbial communities from Barre Woods Harvard Forest LTER site, Petersham, Massachusetts, United States - Inc-BW-C-4-M | ecosystem: Environmental > Terrestrial > Soil >... | reverse complement strand
CGGCGGCCGCGCCGGTGATTTATCTCTCGCCGGACGGACCGGCCGACTACCGGATCTTCGTGCGCTCGAAGACGTTCACGGCGCGCGAGGCCGCGGCCCTGATCGTCGGCGCCAGCCGCGGACACCATCGCCTCGAGGCCGCCTCTCTCTGAATTTCAGGCTTAACGCGCTGTTAACCCTGTTCTCATCGCGGCGCGTGAAGCCGCCCGGCCGCAAGCACTTTGCAATGTCGCTTCGCCATCGTCGGCGCCGGGACAGACGCGCGTCAAGGCAGTCTGAAATGCTCGCGCGAAACGATCGCAGTCCAGGGCCATCACAGGGATAGTTGCGCGATGGGGCGTGGTTTCCGGATCAAGTTGCACATACGCCGCTTCTCGCGACGCCATCCATGGCTCACCCTGGCGGTGCGCTCGTTCACGATCTTCTCCGCGGCCTTCGGCGGCGCCTATGGGTTCATCGCCGGCAGCCGTTCGCCGGATTCCGGGTATGACCCGAATGCCTTTGCGATCGGCGCCAGTTTTCTGTTCGCAATCGCCTGCGTCGCGCTGGCGACGCTCAGCATGCGGCTGCGCTGGGTCAACCGGAAAATTCGCAAGATCGCCCTGCACAACGAAGCGCTGGCCGACCGCAATTGGGAATTGAAGGAAGCCGAGGAGCGCGCCCGCAGCCTGTTCGAATCCCAGGGCGACCTGATCGTGCTGCGCGACAGCAACGGCTGCATCACCTTCGTCAACGACGCCTATTGCGAATTGGCGCAGCTGCCTCGCCGCGCGCTGATCGGCGGCAAATTCACGCTCACGGTGCTCGAGCAGGGCGACGCCGCGCTCGAGCCGAACGGCACCCGGATCCATGACCAGAAAATCGCAACCGCGCTCGGCCCGCGCTGGATCGCGTGGCGCGAGGGCCTGGTCCGGTCGGATGCGGGCCGTCCGGCGGAGATGCAGAGCGTCGGCCGCGACGTCACCGACCGCACCGAGACCGAACGCGCGCTGGCCGAAGCCCGCGACCAGGCCGACGCCGCCAGCCGCGCCAAGTCGCGTTTCCTCGCGATGGCGAGCCACGAAATCCGCACGCCGCTCAACGGCATCATCGGCATGAGCGGGCTGCTATTGGATACGCCGCTGACGCCGGAGCAGACGACCTATGCCAGGGCGGTGAAGACTTCGGGCGACGCGCTGCTGGCGCTGATCGAGGAACTGCTGGATTATTCCAAGATCGAGGCCGGCAAGATCGATCTCGAACACCGCCCGTTCGCGCTGGCCGCGTTGATCGAGGATATCACCGAACTGCTGGCGCCGCGGGCGCAGGCGAGGAAACTCGAGATCGCCGCCTATGTCGACGAACGGCTGCCGGTGGAGGTGATCGGCGATTCCGCGAGGCTGCGCCAGGTGCTGCTCAATCTCGCCGGCAACGCGATCAAGTTCACCGCCAGCGGCGGCGTGGCGCTGATCGTCGAGCCGGGCATCTGGCCCAACGAAATCGTTTTTCTGGTGCGCGACACCGGCATCGGCATCGCGCCCGAGGCGCGAGAGCGGATCTTCCGCGAATTCGAGCAGGCCGATGACCGTATCGCCCGCAGCTACGGCGGCACCGGTTTGGGCCTGAGCATCTCCGAGCGCATCGTCAAGCGCATGGGCGGCCGCATCAGCCTGGAAAGCACGCCGGGCGTTGGCTCGACCTTCGAAGTATCGATCCCGCTCGCGGCGTCCGAGGCCGCCGGCAGCGAGCAAAAGCCGTTCGCGGCGCCGGACTTGACCGGCCAGTCGATCATGCTGGTGGCGCCGCAGAGCATCGAGGCGTCGCTGATCGCCCGGCGGCTGCAGCGCTGGGGCGGCCAGACCTGCGTGGTGTCGGATATCGCGGTGGCGCAGGCCTTGCTGCCCGAGCGTTCCTGGCACGCTATCCTGCTCGACCGCGCCCTCGGCGCGGCTGAGGTCGAATCGCTGGGGCAGGCGGCGCGCATGCACGCGACGCAACGCATCGTCATGTTCACGCCGGCCGCGCGGCATGAACTGCAGCCTTCCGCCTCCGCCGCGTTCACCGGCTACCTGATCAAACCGCTGCGCGCGGCGTCGCTCGCGGCCCGCCTGGCGATGGCGCCGGAAATTCCCGCGCCTGACCTTGCCGGCGACGGCTTGATCGAGCTTTCGGATCCTGCGGAGAGCCCGGGCATCGCGCCGGCGCGAGGTCTTTCGGTGCTGGTCGCGGAAGACAACGAGATCAACGCGCTGTTGATGCGTTCGCTTCTGATTCGCCTGGGGCATCATGCCGTCATCACCACCAATGGCGAGGAGGCGATGGAATCGTGGCTGGCGGCCAAATCGGCCGGCGCGCCCTATGACCTGGTGCTGATGGATATCCAGATGCCGCAACTCGACGGCATCGAAACCACAAAACGGATCCGCAGCCTTGAGTCCGGCCAGCCGGGCCGCCAGACGCCGATCCTGGCGCTGACCGCGAACACGCTGGTGGAGGATCGCTACGCCTGCTTCGAGGCCGGCATGGATGGTTTTCTGATCAAGCCGCTCGATCGGGAAAAGCTGGCCGACGCGCTGGCGGGCTTGGCCGCCTCGCGGCATCTTGCGGCGTGAGACGTGCCGTCATTCCATCCAGATACGCTACAGCCGCCGCAGCGCCACCGTCTCAACCACATGGTCGGCGCCCTTTTTCAGGATCAGCGTCGCGCGCGGCCGGGTCGGCAGAATGTTGTCTTCGAGGTTGGCGAGGTTGGTGCGTTCCCAGATCGCCAGCGCGGTTGCGGTGGCTTCCTCGTCGGAGAGCAGGGCATAGCGGTGAAAATACGATCGGGGATCGTGGAACGCGGTATCGCGCAGCGCCAGGAAACGCCTGACGTACCAGTCGCGCAGCACCGCGACCTCGGCATCGATATAAACCGAGAAATCGAAGAAATCCGACACCACCGGCACCGCCTTGCCGTCGCGCGGCAGCCGGCCGGTCTGCAGCACGTTGACGCCCTCGACGATCAGAATGTCCGGCCTGTCGATCTCGATCCATTCGTTCGGAATGATGTCGTAGGTCAGATGCGAATAGACCGGCGCCCGCACCGGCCGCCTTCCGGCCTTGGTATCGCTCAGAAACGACAGCAGCGTCGGCAGGTCGTAGCTCTCCGGAAAGCCCTTTTTCTGCATCAGGCCTTGCCGCTCGAGCACCGCATTGGGAAACAGAAAGCCGTCGGTCGTCACCAGATCGACTTTCGGCCGCGGCGACCAGCGCGCCAGCAGCGCCTGCAGCACGCGCGCGGTGGTCGACTTGCCGACCGCCACCGATCCGGCGACGCCGATAATGTAGGGCATCTTGCGGTCTTCGATGCCGAGAAAGCGCCGCTGCGCGAAATACAGCCGCTGCATGGAATCGACATAGATCGACAACAGCCGCGACAGCGGCAGATAAATCTCCTCGACCTCGCTGAGATCGAGCCGGTCGTGCATCGAGCGCAGCTTGGCGATCTCGTCGGCTTCCAGCGTCATCGGCATATCATCGCGCAGCCGCGCCCACTGGTCGCGCGAGAATACCCGGTAGGGATTGTACTGCTGGTCCGCTGCGCGAATATCCATGAAGCCGCCTTGGTTGCTAGATTGGGGCCTGGTCTGGTCCGAAAACCTTCATGCGCCGTCGCGCTTGCGCGCGGCCTTCTCCTCGAGACCCGACATGCTCGTGCGCCGCGCCAGGGCGGCCTCGACGTCCTCAAGCTTCACGCCGCGCGATTTCAACAGCACCAGCAGGTGAAACAGCAGGTCGGCGCTTTCGGCGATCAGGTGGTCGCGGTCGTTCTCGACCGCGGCGATCACGGTTTCCACCGCCTCCTCGCCAAATTTCTTGGCGCAATGCTCTGCACCCTTGTCCAGCAGTTTGCGCGTGTAGGACGCCTCTCCTCCCGACGCCGCGCGGGCATCGATGGTGGCGGCGAGATCGTGGATTGTGAAACGTGACATCAACTCAACTCACGCGCCCGGCAGACATGGGGCGCCACTCGTCCGGAGGAAGGTAGCACTTCTGTCAGAAAGTGTCGTCAGGGGTCGAGCCGCATCGGCAGCCCCGCGCGCACCATATGGTCCTTGGCTTCACGTATGGTAAATTCGCCGAAATGGAAGATCGACGCCGCCAGCACCGCGGTGGCATGGCCCTGGCGAATGCCATCGACCAGGTGGTCGAGATTTCCGACGCCGCCTGACGCGATCACGGGGACGGCAACGCTGTCCGCCACGGCCTGCGTCAGGGGAATGTCAAAACCCTGCCTGGTGCCGTCGCGATCCATCGAGGTGAGCAGGATCTCGCCGGCGCCGAGCGAGACTACTTCCTGGGCATATTCGATGGCGTCGATCCCGGTGGAATTGCGTCCGCCATGGGTGAAGATTTCCCAGCGCTCCGAGCCGCCGCCGCGCCTGACGCGCTTGGCGTCGATCGCAACCACGATGCACTGATCGCCGAATTTCTCGGCGGCTTCCTTGACGAATTCGCGGCGGCTGACCGCGGCGCTGTTGATCGAAACCTTGTCGGCGCCGGATCGCAGCAGCGTCCTGATGTCGTCGATGCTGCGCACCCCGCCGCCCACCGTCAGCGGCATGAAGCAGGCTTCCGCCGTACGCCGCACCACATCCAGCATGATGCCGCGATTTTCATGGGTGGCGGTAATGTCGAGAAAGCACAACTCGTCGGCGCCGGCGGCGTCATAGGCGATCGCGGCTTCGACGGGATCGCCGGCATCGCGCAGATCGACGAAGTTGACGCCCTTGACGACTCGGCCGTCCTTGACGTCGAGACAGGGGATCACGCGGACCTTGAACATTCTCGAAAACTCCTAGGCCGCTGCGCGCGCGTTGCGGATCAGCGCCAGTGCGGCTGATGAATCGAGCCGGCCGTCATAAAGCGCGCGGCCCGCGATAGCGCCAGCGAGTTTCCTGGCGCGCGGCGCCAGCAGCGCCTTCACGTCATCGATGGACGCAAAACCGCCTGAGGCGATGACCGGAATCGAGATGCGCTCGGCCAGCGCAATGGTGGCATCGAGATTGAGGCCTTTCAACAGACCGTCGCGCGCAATGTCGGTGAAGACGATCGCGGCGACGCCGGCATCCTCGAACCGCTGCGCGATTTCAAGCGCGGTGACCTGCGAGGTCTCGGCCCAACCCTCGACCGCGACCTTGCCGTCGCGCGCGTCGAGACCGACGGCCACGCGGCCGGGGAATTTTTTGGCGGCACCCTTCACCAGTTCGGGATCGCGCACCGCCGCGGTACCGATGATCACCCGCGTAATGCCCTTGGCGAGCCAGGCCTCGACGGTACCTAGATCGCGGATGCCGCCGCCGAGCTGCACCGGCATGGTGACAGCCTTGAGCATCGCCTCGACGGCCAGCGCATTCATCGGCTTGCCGGCGAAGGCCCCGTCGAGATCGACCACGTGCAGATATTCGAACCCCTGCGCGGCAAAGTCGCGCGCCTGTGCCGAGGGATCGAGGTTGAACACAGTCGCGCGCGCCATGTCGCCCTGTTCGAGGCGCACGCATTGGCCGTTTTTCAGGTCGATCGCGGGAAACAGGATCACGTTGCTCTTCCTGCTCCCTCCCCCCTTGCGGGGGAGGGTCGGGGAGGGGGGGTGCCCATCACGGCTTCCATTTCAAAAAGTTCGAGATCAGCGCCAGCCCGAAACGCTGGCTCTTTTCCGGGTGAAACTGGGTGCCGACCGCGGTGTCCTTGCCGACGATGGCCGTGACCGGACCGCCGTAATCGGCGCGTGCCAGCACATCGGCCTCGTTGGTCGCGTTGAGGTGATAGGAATGCACGAAATAGGCGTGACGGCCTTTCGGTCCCAGCGGCAGGCGTTCGAGCACCGGATGCTCCCTGATCATATCGAGCGTGTTCCAGCCCATATGGGGAATTTTCAGATTCTCCTCGCGCGGCGAAATCTTTTCGACGTCGCCGGCGATCCAGTTGAAGCCGTCCGTGGTGACGTGCTCCTTGCCGCGGGTCGCCATCAGCTGCATACCGACGCAGATGCCGAAGAACGGCCGCGCCTTGCTTCGCACTGCCTCCGTCATCGCCTCGATCATGCCGTCAAGCGCGTCGAGGCCCCGGCGACAATCGGCGAAGGCACCGACGCCGGGCAGCACAATGCGGTCGGCGCGAAACACCACTTCAGGATCGCGGGTCACCACGATCTTCTGCGGATCTTGCATGCCGCGCGATGCGCGCTCGAACGCCTTCGCCGCCGAGTGTAGATTGCCGGAGCCGTAATCGATGATGGCAACGCTCAACGCGAGGCTCCCGGTTCCGGAAACAATCCGATGATCTCGCTCTGCGGCAACGGCGGCGGGCGCGAAAACGGCTGCCCCGGAATATCCCGCGTCGGCGGCGGCGCGCCGCGATCGACCGCCAATTGATCGTTAGCGAGCGCGCGCTGTTTGGCGGTCCAGCGATCGAAAAAACGCCGCTCGGCCGATTCCTCGTCGTCGGCCACCACGATGTCGAGCTGGCGCCAGTTGCGCCGCGACAAGGTCCAGCGCTGCAGGCTGGCCGCTTCCGATCCCATCAACAACGCCATCAGTACATTGGCCAGGAAGATCGCTCCTGCGCCGCCGCCGAGGCGCGCCATTCCGACGTCGATGGCGGCGATCACGACGATCCAGCCGATCAGCGCCAGCCATAGCCGATGCCAGGCGAGCCACACCGGTCCCAGCAATGCTGCCCAGACGTGAAAGCCGTCGCGAACGAATGCGAAGCGGTCGGTTGCGCGAATGCCCACATCATTCGCTGTGGGAGCGTGAACAGTGTAAACCGGCATCGTACCTCTCCGCCGCGAACGACAGGAAATCAGCCGCCGAGCTGACCCTTGGTGGACGGCACTTCACCAGCGGCACGCGGATCGATCGCGACCGCTGCGCGCAGCGCCCTCGCCAGACCCTTGAAGCAGGATTCGGCGATATGATGGCTGTTCTCGCCATATAGGGTCTCGACGTGCAAAGTCACGCCGGCATTGATCGCAAAGGCGTTGAACCATTCGCGAACCAGTTCGGTATCGAATGTACCGACCTTGTCGCGCGGAAACTCCACCTTGAACACCAGCACCGGCCGTCCCGAAATGTCGATCACGACGCGTGACAGCGTCTCGTCCATCGGCATGTGGATACTGGCATAGCGGGTGATCCCGGCCATGGTGCCGAGCGCCTGCTTCACCGCCTGGCCGAGCGCGATGCCGACATCCTCCGTGGTGTGATGGTGGTCGATATGGAGGTCGCCGACCGCCTTCACCGTGAGGTCGATGCGCGAATGCCGGGCCAGCAGATCCAGCATATGGTCGAAAAAGCCGATGCCGGTGGCAATATTGGACACGCCCGACCCGTCGAGGTCCACTGTCACCTCGATGTCGGTCTCCTTGGTCTTGCGCTTGATGGTCGCTATGCGCATGAAAAGTGCTTATCCCTCTCGAAAACGCGGCCCTTTTAACAGGCTCCCCCCGCGTTCGCTACTGCGGGATCGTCCTCTTCGGACCGAACTTCGGGCTATGGTGACCGGAATCCGCCGCCAAAGCGTCGCCGATTGTAACCCCCGGCCTTAGTCCCTAAATCTGGCGGAACGCGAGGTACTCCATGCAAGCATCACAATCCGAGTCGCCGGTCTGGCACGGCACCACCATTTTGACCGTCCGCAAGGGCGGCAAGGTGGTGATCGGCGGCGACGGGCAGGTCTCGATCGGCCAGACCGTCATTAAATCCAACGCCAAAAAGGTCCGCAAACTCGGCAAGGGCGACGTCATCGGCGGATTTGCCGGTGCCACGGCCGATGCCTTCACGCTGTTCGAGCGGCTGGAAAGCAAGCTCGAGCAATATCCGGGGCAACTGACCCGGGCCGCGGTCGAGCTTGCCAAGGACTGGCGGACGGACCGCTATCTGCGGCGGCTGGAGGCGATGATGATCGTCGCCGACAAGGATGTGTCGCTGGTTCTGACCGGCACCGGAGACGTTCTGGAGCCGGAGGCCGGCGTGATGGCGATCGGATCCGGCGGCAATTATGCCTTGGCGGCCGCCCGCGCGCTGGTCGACAGCGACAAGGATGCCGAGACCATCGTGCGCCGCGCGCTCGATATCGCCGCCGACATTTGTGTCTACACCAATCGCAATGTGACCATCGAGACGCTGCAGGGCGGCTGATCGATGGCGCCGGATTATGCCTTCCGCCCGATGGCCGGAGCCGATCTGCCCTTGATCCGGAACTGGCTCGAGACGCCGGAGGTCAGGCGTTGGTGGGGGGAGCCCGCCGAACAATACGCGCTGGTGAGCGGCGATCTCGAGCATCCCGACATGGACCAGTTCATCGTCGCCCTTGGCGGCCATCCGTTCGGCTATATCCAGTGCTACGCACTCAGCACCTGGAACCAGGGTTTCGGCCCGCAGCCCCCCAGGACACGCGGCATCGATCAATTTATCGGCGACCCCGAAATGATCGGCCGCGGACATGGCTCGCGCTTCATCCGGCAATTCGTTGACACTTTGCTGAAATCGGGAATTCCGCGCATCGTGACCGATCCCGATCCGGACAATGGCCGCGCGGTCCGCGCTTACGCCAAGGCGGGCTTTCAAAGCGACCGCATGATCGATACGCCGGATGGTTCGGCCCTGCTGATGATGCGAAATCCATGACGCTGCAACATGACGCGTCAGGCACCCGCGACTTTTCCCCCTGGCATTGGCTGCTGATCGCCGGCGGCCTGCTCGCGCTGCAAGCATCGATCCTGTTTGCGATGGGGCGAGTGCCGATCTGCACCTGCGGCTACGTCAAGTTCTGGCACGGCGTGGTGCAGAGCTCGGAGAATTCGCAGCACCTCACCGACTGGTACACCTTCTCGCACATCATCCATGGCTTCCTGTTCTACGCCGCGACCTGGCTGTTGCTGCCGCGCCTGTCCTGGCCCGGCCGTCTCATTGTAGCGATGCTGGTCGAAGGCAGCTGGGAGGTCGTTGAAAATTCCAACTGGATCATCGAGCGATACCGCACCGGAACGATGTCGCTGGACTATTATGGCGACAGCATCGTCAATTCGGTTTCCGACACGCTGTCGATGGTCGCGGGATTTTTACTGGCCAGAAAACTGCCGGTTGCGCTGACGGTTGGCCTCACGCTCGCGTTCGAGATTCTGGTGGGACTTCACATTCGCGACAATCTTACCCTGAACATCATCATGCTGGTCCACCCCTTTGATGCGATCCGGCAATGGCAGGCCGGACCACCGATTATCTAATGAATTCAACGCCGCTTGTCCCCGCAACATTTTGAACCTACCTAGGGCCCATGACTGACTTCTCCCCCCGTGAAATCGTATCCGAACTCGACCGCTTCATCGTCGGCCAGACCGACGCCAAGCGCGCGGTCTCCATCGCGCTGCGCAACCGCTGGCGGCGGCTGCAGCTCACCGGCAGCTTGCGCGAGGAGGTGCTGCCGAAAAATATCCTGATGATCGGGCCGACCGGAGTGGGCAAGACCGAGATCGCGCGGCGGCTGGCGAAACTCGCCGGCGCGCCTTTCATCAAGGTCGAAGCCACCAAATTCACCGAAGTCGGTTACGTCGGCCGCGACGTCGAGCAGATCATTCGCGATCTGGTCGAAGTCGCGATCGCGCAAACCCGTGAACGCAAGCGCAAGGACGTGCAGGCGCGCGCCCAGCTTGCCGCCGAGGACCGGGTGCTCGATGCCCTGGTCGGCGCCAATTCCAGCGCCGCGACGCGCGATTCGTTCCGCAGGAAGCTGCGCGCCGGCGAACTCAACGACAAGGAAATCGAGGTCGAGACGCAATCCTCCGGAGGAATGCCGATGTTCGAGATTCCCGGGATGCCGGGGGCGCAGATGGGCGCGATATCGATCGGCGATATCTTCGGCAAGATGGGCGGACGAACCAAGACCCGCCGCCTGACCGTAGAGGATTCCCACGAGCTTCTGGTCAACGAGGAATCCGACAAGCTGTTGGACAACGATCAGCTGGTGCAGGAATCGATCCATGCGGTCGAGAATAACGGCATCGTGTTCCTCGACGAGATCGACAAGATCTGCGTGCGCGATGGCCGCACCGGCGGCGATGTTTCGCGCGAAGGCGTGCAGCGCGACCTCTTGCCCCTGATCGAAGGCACCACGGTGTCGACCAAGCACGGCACCGTGAAGACCGATCACATCCTGTTCATCGCGTCGGGCGCGTTTCATATCGCCAAGCCATCGGATCTCTTGCCCGAATTGCAGGGTCGGCTGCCGATCCGGGTCGAACTGGAAGCGCTGACGCGTGACGACATGCGCCGCATCCTGACCGAGCCCGAGGCTTCCCTGATCAAGCAATATGTAGCGCTGATGCAGACCGAGGGCGTGACGCTGGATATCACCGACGGCGCGATCGACGCGCTCGCGGACGTGGCGGTGGCCGTCAATTCCACGGTGGAGAATATCGGCGCGCGGCGGCTGCAGACCGTGATGGAACGCGTGCTCGACGAAATTTCGTTCGCCGCGCCCGACCGCAATGGCGAGACCATCCAGATCGACGCTGACTACGTGCAGAAGCACGTCGGCGATCTCGCCAAGAACGCCGATTTGAGCCGGTTTATTTTGTAGTTTGTTGTCGTCCCTGCGGGTGCATGTGAATGCAGGGATCCAGCCGGCGATGTTGGTCGTGGACGGCGTGATGGCTCCAGCCTTCGCGCCTTAAATATTTGTGGCTCTGGGTTCCGGCTCGCGCGGAGCCTGTCATCGGGCCGGCCGAAGGCCGGACCCATTGGCTTGGCCGGGACGACATCCGGAATAATGGCGCGTTGCGCTCCGCACATTTGCCGTGTGATAAGTTCGAGCCTGATTGAGCCGTTGTTTCCGGGTGCCGAATGAATCTGCGTGTGCGGGAAAACCCCTGGCGCCTGATGCTCGCCGTCAATATCGCCGTCGTCATTGGGGTCTTTCTCTACAAGATCACGCGCGCGCCCTACGTCCCCTACATCCATCTTCTGGTCGACTATCATTTCGGCTTTACCAAGCGGGCGCTGATCGGCGCGCTGGTGTCGCTGTTTTTCGCAAAGGTGCCGGTGTGGCTGGTATTCGCGCTCAGCGGTGCTGTCTGGCTGATCACGCTTGCGCTGTTCGTCAAACTGTTCCGGCGAACCTTCGGCTTTGACGATGCGCAGATGCCGCTGTTCGTGCTGATGGCCGGCTCGCCGTTCTTCTTCAAGAATTTCATGCACACGCTGGGGCATTTCGATATCTACGGCTGTGCATTCGCGATTTGCTTGCTGCTGGTGCCGGCGCGCTCCGTGATTTTTGTGATGCTTGCGGCGCTTGCCTCGATGATCCTGATCCTGATCCACCACATTCATGTCTTGATGTATGTGCCGACCATCGCGGTCATCGTGGTGCTGCGGTATTATCTCGTGCAGGGTTTGACGCGGCTAAACGCAATCGTCGGCATCGGTGCGATCGCGGCCATCGGCCTGTTGTTTCTGTCCGCGCAATTCCTAGGATCGGTGACAGTGCCTTCGGAAGAGTTCGTCCGCTATCTGCAGAGCCGCATGACCGACCCGAGCCGGACCGACCTGCTCAGTTTCAGTTATATCTGGTATCAGCCGCTTTCCAAGGAAATCGAGGACACCTGGAATCGGATGCCATCCAACATTCTGGGCGTGCCGGTGTTCGCGTTGCTGATCTGGCTGCATGCACCGCTCTGGAAATATTTTGCCGACCTGATCCGGTCGCTGGCGGAAGATGTGCATCGACGCATCGTCATTTCCGCCATCGTGATGGTGAGCGCGGCCTATCTGATCATCTTTGCGATGGTGTTCGACTATTCGCGATGGATCTCGAACTGGGCGGTCTGCATGTTCCTGATCCTGCACGCGGTGAAGACCTTGCCCGGTTCGAAACCCGTGCCGCCGATAGCGGCGGATGATCGAAAGACCACCATTCTCGGCTGGATCGTGACGCTGATCCCGCGGGTCGGGATCGTCAGGCCATTTTAGGCATCTCAGATTTTTGATCGCCTGATGCGCACGTAAAGCGCGCCCTCGCCGCCATGGCCGATATGGGCTTCCTCAAAACCAACCACCAGCGAGCGGAATTCCGGCAGGCTCAGCCATTGCGGCACTTGGCGGCGCAATACCCCGCGCTCGGATTCAGCCCCCATTTTGCCTTTGCCGGTGATGACCAGCACGAAGGTCAGGCCATCGCTGTGGGCGCGCTGCAGGAAGCCCGATAGCGCGTGGTGGGCGCGGGTCTGCGTCATGCCGTGCAGGTCGAGCCGGGCCTCGATCTCCTTCCGTCCGCGCGAAAGCTGCGAACGCTCGCGGCGTCCGATGGGCGCCAGCGGCGGTGTGGGAGGCTTTTGCGCACTTGTGATCGCGACAGGCGCAACGCGCCTTGGCATTGCCCCGGGTTTCACAGCAAGTGGGGAATCCGCGACCGGCGCATCCGCCGGCGGCTTGGCGGCGCGGGGCCTTTTCCGGAGCGGCTTCGTCTGTTTCGCAACGCTCTCCCATAACGCGCGCTCTTCTTCGCTCAAGCCGCGCTTGCGACGTGGTGGCGTGGCCAATTCGGGAATCGAGGGCGAGGGCGGGCGTTTCATCGGCGGCGACGATAACGACGATAGTAACGCTGACGCCGCCGGTCGCGGCCCGGCTTGAGGTTGGGCCGCGGCTCCGGCAGCGGTACGGCTGGTACGGCAGCGGGCGGGGCGCTCGAAGCTTGCGTCGCGGCTGCCGGGGACAGTGACTTGTTCGCGGATGCCGGCGGGCTGGCGGTGTCCTTTCCAACGGGCGCCGCGGAATTCTCCGGCGTCTTCGCGCCAGCCTTCTGATCTTTTTGCTGATCCTTCAG
>Ga0210410_10004076_pt1 | contig 12846 bp, 15 predicted proteins | sample IncBWC4MmetaG_FD_161058 | JGI IMG/M metagenome (GOLD analysis project Ga0210410, IMG submission 161058) | Forest soil microbial communities from Barre Woods Harvard Forest LTER site, Petersham, Massachusetts, United States - Inc-BW-C-4-M | ecosystem: Environmental > Terrestrial > Soil >... | reverse complement strand
AAAGATCTCAACGCATGGGTGCCGCAGCAGCTTGGCCAAAGCGTTTAAGAATGGAGAAGCATTCCCATATGCACTGATTCGATCGGAGTGATGCCGCATCGCCGAAGAATGCCGTCAAAGTGAGACCGGGGTTCATTGCCGTCTTGGCTTCGTGAAAAGCGGAGCGGGGGTCATGTCAGTTGAGATGCTTCGGTGCCTACCTCGTTGGTTCCCCCATCTGGAGGGAGCAGAGTCGCCGGTATGGTCCTAACGACAAGACCTTCTCAAATCGCGCTCAAGCCCTTTGCTGAGGGAGTATATTATCTTGGTCCTCATGTTTCGAGCGTATTTCGATGCCAGCGGAAACCGAACCAAATCCGTACTGACCATGGCCGGATTCGTCTCAAGAGAGAAAAAATGGGAACGCTTCGAGGACGATTGGAAGGCACTCCTGCCGTCAACTATGACCATGTTCCACATGACCGATTTCGTCAATTCCCGAAAGGGATGGGAATCATGGAAGGGTCCACAACATAGCAAACGTCGCGCTGAGTTTATATCATCTCTGGCGGAATGCATCAAGAAGGCAACCAACAAGGGATTCGCCCAGAGTATGCGCCTCAGCCACTATGACCAATGCGACAAAGATTACAGAGTCACCGAGCACTATGGTTCATTGTATGGCGTGCTCGGAATGGGATGTCTTGGCAGACTTCAAAAATGGGCCACCAAGAAAAAGATTGACAGGAAAAATATCCTCTGCATTTTTGAAGACGGAGACGAAGGTCAAGGTGCATTCTTAAAGCTGGCCCGCGCTGAAGGGTTCAATGCAATTCCACAAGGCAAGGCTGATATACGGGCATTTGATGCATGCGACCTTGCCGCATGGAAAGCGCGTGCAGTCGTTGATGATTCATGGGAGCGACAGTTGCAATTGAGGGACCCGAAAGCCGCTGACAGAATCCTAAGTTCATTGACTCTCGTTGAAGACATCGTGAGTGATGCCGGAGAGGTCGGAATGCTTACCGCCGATGGACTGAAGAGAGCCTGTCTGGTTCTACGTATCCCGAAACGGAAATAAACACAATATGAAGCCCCACCCTGACATGATCGAAGGCACTGAAGCATGGACACGCTTCCGTGATTAATCTGGCGCGATTCTTTCCAACACGCGAATAGAGTCTCGAACCACTTCTAGTTCATCCACAGTCATTGGCTCTAGCTGTGCTATACGTTGATCGCGCTCGCGTTCTTTCTCGTCAAAACTGCGTTCATCGCCCGGAATTCGCTTGTCGAGGAGTGCTTGCAGACTGCGGATCACTTTCGGCTCGTCGATGTCTCGGTCTTTCCGAAAGAGGTCGATCATTTTTAGGATGGCTGCGTCGCGAGTCATCTTTACTGTTTACCATCTTTCCACTTCGCTTTCCGCGTTTTTGTCGCGCCAGTTCCTTTTCAGTTCGGCCACGTTTCCGGTTCATGCGTCTTGCCAGTGACTTGATCCCAGGTCAACCGCTTGCCGACGATCTGAGACGCGGCCAACTTAAAGCGATCAAAGTCGGTCATTTCCTTGCTGCAGGTTTGGGAAGATTAAAGAATGCGCGCTGTACTTGTGCTCGGCCGTTTTCTCGTTGCCGCGACGACCGCCCTTGCACAATCTCAATCCGTGTCAAGCGAAATGCTCCAGTCGCATAATTCTCTTCGCCGCAGCCTAGGCGTGCCTCCACTGGCATGGTCGAGTGAACTTGCCGCAAGCGCTCAAGAATGGGCACATGCCCTTCTGTCAAAAAATCAGTTTTCCCATCGTCAGAAGTCGCCATATGGCGAGAACCTGTTCGAGATGACCGGCGCGCATGCGTCGCCTGCGCAGGTCGTCCACGAGTGGGCGGCGGAATCCAGGGAATACGATTACAGATCCAACCGTTGTAGCGGAACGTGCGGCCACTACACGCAAATCGTTTGGCGGGATACCAAACAAGTCGGATGCGGAGTAGCGCGCGGTGTCAGGCGCGAGGTGTGGGTCTGTGAATACAACCCGCCCGGAAATTGGGTTGGACAGCGACCTTACTAACTCACTCCGGCGGACGGCATACCTTGCAAGCCGTGTACCCATTGGCCTTGGCGTCCTTCAAGCTGATCGGTATCTTGCTCGCCGCGAGGTACCGGCATCCGTCGCGATGATACTTCTTGCCGGTGCGAGTGATGTATACGGTTTGGGACTTTGGGTCCTGCTGGGTCTGCGTTCCTGGCTGAGGAGCAACCGGCAGCGCCGTCGGGCACAAGAGTGATAGGCAGAGCGTGAGCGCCGCAAACAAGCGTCGCATCGTGAACCTCCAGGCGGAAGGGTTACGCTGTCAGATTATACGCTTGAAACCAGCGGCGCAACGTTAACTTGCCTTCGGAGAATAGCGCCGCGAAATTGAGGCTTAGAGAAATACAGTTTTCCCAGGGAACCCGAGAGTTTTGGGCGACGACCGGTAGCGTGATACGCTGTACGCGGATCACCGGGCGAAGATTCGTGTCCCAAGCTCAAAGGACGAGGAGGCGACCATGAGCACCCACGATGGACCGAGGAGGCCAAGGCGAGGCGGCCTCTATCTATGTTTTCACCACAACGCGGACGGGGACGAGCGCGGCTGGATCAACAAAGAACCTGAGATCACGTGCCAAGCTTGTCGGGCACAGGGCTACTTCGCCGAAGAGGAGATCGAAGAGTATGTTCGCACCTCCTACAAGCGCGTCGCAATTTATCGGCGGAGGACCGGGTACCCGGACACCCTCCACGTCATTTTAGACGATGATGACAGCATTTTCGAAGCGGAGCGAATTGCACCACGTGGGACGTTCCGATTTAAGGAGATCCGCTTTCACGACCCACATTTGGATGGTGCTAACACACGGGTTCTAGACAAGCCACGAGATGGCAAAACCTTGCACGACACCCGGCATGACTGGGACCGGGCACCAGCGTCCATACGCGACGAACCCGGCGAAGGCGAGCATGGACCCCAAAGCTACGTCGTTAACGTCACTCCCGCGATCCTGAACCTTTTGAAGCTCGAATACAAAGAGATCTTCAATATTTCGCCTGAAGAGTTTGAGATTCTGATATTGGATCGGCTGGCGGCGATGGGCCTCGCTGGTGAGAGGGTCGGCGCGACGAATGCCCGCGACGGGGGCATCGACATTGTTTTTTGGCCTAAGCCGCCTTTTGCTGTTCCTTTTCTTGCTGCAGCGCAGGTAAAGCATCATCGTTCCTCAAGCAACAAGACGACCGTGAAGCCCATTCGTGAGTTCGCGGGTGTTTTGCGCCCTCCGTTCAACTTTGGAATGGTCGTCACGAACACCACCTTCACCGCGGATGCCGAATGGTTTGCAGCACAGAAAGAAGGGTTGCTTCGGCTTCGAGACATGCATGACCTGAGGCGATGGATCGGATCAGAGTTTGGCCACGGGGCGGAGTGGCGGGAAATTCCAAAGGTGGTCGAAGTGGCTCGGGGCCATAAGGTGAACTTGACTGTCGGAAATCTAATTTTGCCCGGTCCCTGAGAAGCGGCAGATGCGACCTCCTTCTCCAACGACGCAAGAATGTCGGCCAATGGCTCTATGACGTGGGTGCAACGGTAGACGGCCCCAGGGCTGCGGATACCCATCAAAGCGGGAGGACTTCCGGGACGCGTAGACACATCGGATGCCCTTTTTCAGGAAGTCTCTCATGTACGCGCGTAGAGAAAAGATCCTGAAAACGCCTTCTGACGCGTCCATCTGTCCAGGCCCGTCAAGGTTCCCTTCGTGACGACGTACGAACGATCACAAGCGCAAGAATGGTTGCATTCAGTGGCACTAGAAGCCACTTGTTCGAGAGCGCCGCTAGCCTGACGAAAAATCCGATCACAATTCCCGCGGCAACGGTCCTGACATTCCAGGCAGAACGGCCGCTCTGATTCTGTCAGCTCGCGACAAGTACGATTGCTTGGCCATGCCCGATGGGAAATCGTAGCCGCAATCACATCGCAATGCCTTCTCAGGATTGATCAACTTGCATCGCGGGCATTCCATGGTGCTCACGACGTAGCGTAACGCGAAAGGTCGCTTCCCTCTTATGGCGCAAACACCCAGTACTTGCCGTCGATGCTACGTTTGATTCCCGGCCGCTGATTTGGGTCTTTGCGAGGAGGCAGCGGCTCTCGTACTAACATGTACAAATCGTCAACCACAGACCGGCTGTCAAAGGAGGAATGACCGAGAAAATCAGTGCGCACGGCGGCGGCGTCAATTTGTGTCAATTCCGTCAATCGTCACGACGTGGGGAACCGTCTGACCAGCTCGCTCATGGTGGTTTAGCCGCTCGGCTGCCTTTAAGGCACTGTCCTCAGACGATGCGTAAATCGTCACTCGTTCTGCTCCAGATTTGAAGTGTGGGGCAAATTGGCGGAAGAGATCCGCGTCAATGTCTGGAGCCGCAAACACTAGTTCACGAAACCGCGGACGTCGGCTACTGCTTACGAGGGAGGGTTGCGTTAGCGCGCGAGCCACAGCCCTGCTGCCCATGCTGTGAGCAATCAAATGAACCTTATTGACCGAAGGTTGAGCAGCCACAGCGGCCAAGAAGTCAGTCAAATGTCCGACGCACCATTCCACGTTCTCTTGGTCCGCTAGGTAAGACTTCAGTCTCCCCTCCGATGGCCAACTGTAAAAAGCCGGAATTCCATCGAAGTTGAGGTCGAACGCGAGCTGCGCCGTGCGTAGCGCTGCATCGGAGAACGACGTATTGAATCCATGCACGAAGATGAGCACATCGCGATTTGTAAGCCCTTTTAGTGATTCTCCAATGGTCCTCCGAAATGCGTCGACCTGCAGGCGCTGAAGCGATTCCAACTGGAAGTAGCGACTGGGATCGGACCGTCCAGTGAAGACCCACCAAGCTGGAACTTCTAAATCGCCCCTACGATGGGTCGCGGGAATCGTCACCGTGCATGTTCCGAGCGAGATCTCTCCGTTAGATCGTTGGTTTCCAAATAAATCTGACGGAGTGGATGTACGTGAATACTGCCTGTCCGTCCCAAAAAACAGCTTCAAAGTGTAATGCCCGCCTGGCGTTAGGGTCGCGCATCCACCCTTCCCCCGACACATGTTTTTTGCACGGCAACTATTCGCATCCGTCGCGCACCCGCCCTTACCTCGACAACTATTTTGCCCTTTGCAAACGTGCCGGTCGATGCCTTTTTGCGGCGGAATGAACGCGTCGAGCTTGAACGTGCGCGACACTTCGTACGCTTTGTCTTTAATCGTCAATTCGAATTCTTTTGATTGGTAGCCGTCTGCATCTACGCGAAGTCGATATTTTCCGGGATCGAGCCGAATCTCCAGCCGTCCGGCCTGGTCCGTCCTGCCGTAGATTTTCTCGCTGAGCCTCGCGTCGACGATTGAGAACAATCCGTATCGGACGGGTCCATTGGGACCTGTAATGAAGAACTCGCATGCCGCCCCGGATTCACCTCGTGCTAGAAATGCTGCACTCTGCACGAGCAACGTTCGTCTCGTCAGCTTTTTCATTGGCGCACCTCTTCCCGCCTGCCGAGTAATTCACAAGATGAGAGTTCTCAAATTTCACATAGTATATCGGAAACGTTCGCAGGATCTTTCAGTATGCGGTACGAATGCCGAATTCAGCGTCCGCTTCAACTGACCAATAGCATCCTCAGATCTTGAATCCGAAGGCTGCTAATGGCATCTAAAACATAGGGCCTATGTTATTATATGAACTGATGAATCAAGTTTTTTTGATGCCTGAATCCGTGAAAACGTTCTTTTGTCAGACCGGCAGTGTCGGTGGCAAGAAACGGGCCGCGCTGTACTCCAAGGCCCAGATTCGCGAGTGGGGCAAGCTTGGTGGCCGTCCTCGTAAGGACGATGCGAAGCGGAAGCACGGCAGTAGCAAGGGAGCGAACTGAATGGGAGTCTACAAGCAGAAAACGTCTGACAAGTGGTGGTACAAGTTCCGCTGGAACGGCAAGCTCATCCGCGAGAGCACCAAGCAGAACAACAAGCGTGTTGCCGAGACTATGGAAGCCGCGCACAAGACGTCGCTCGCCAAGGGCGAGGTCGGAATCCGAGAGCGCAAGCCTGTCCCGTCCCTTAAGGAATTCGCGCCAAGATTTGAGCAGATGATTGAGACGGTTTGCGCTGATAAGCCTGCGACGATAACGTTTTACAAAGCGAAGCTGAGATATCTGCTTGGTGAGCCGTCTTTGGCAAATCGACAGCTCGATCGCATCGACGAAGATCTCATAGAGGCTTACAAGCACCGCCGCGGTAAGAAAATCTCCCGAAAGAAGAGGGTTCTTTCGGCGGCATCCGTCAATCGGGAACTGGCCACGTTGAGGCGTCTGCTTCGCTTGGCGCAAGAGTGGAGGATCATTGACCGCGTTCCTCGTATCCGATTGCTCAGGGGCGAGCGAGTGCGTGAATTCGTGCTCACTCGACCTAAGGAGGTCAAGTTTCTTGAGGCGACTTCCGGTGATCTGCACGATGTGAGCGTTCTGATGATTGATACTGGGCTTCGAATGGGCGAAGCCCTGGCCTTGACCTGGAACGATGTGCGGCTGGAGCCGGTGAACGGAGCGACTCACGGCTTCCTCACCGTGCGCGCTGCCAATAGCAAGAACTCGAAATCCCGGAATGTACCGCTGACCGAGCGAGTCGTCGTGATGCTTCGGAAGAAGAAAGGCGCGAAGACTGATGGACTCGTATTCTGCCGCGACGATTCCAGTCGCCTAAAGCAAACGCTTCTGAACGAGCAGCACAGAAGAGTGCGCGGTTTGCTCGAATTGCCAACCGAATTCGTTCCCCACTCTCTCCGGCACACCTTTGGAACAAGGCTCGGCGAGGCTGGAGCGGATGCGTTCACTATAATGAGGCTGATGGGGCACAGCACGGTGACGGTTTCCCAAAGGTACGTCCATCCCTCTCCCGAATCAGTGGAACTCGCGGTCAGTCGGATGGAAGCCTTAAACTTGCCCAAGCCGACCAGGGTGGGCATAGAAATGGGCATACAAGAAGCGAGCGCCGGACGTGCCGCATAAAAGTAGTTTTGTTTGCAACGTGCCCGGGTGGCGAAATCGGCAGACGCAAAGGACTTAAAATCCTTTTTCCGGCAACGGGAGTGCGGGTTCAAGTCCCGCCCCGGGCACCAAACACTTCGCGGTTATGGACGTCAATCTTTCCATGACTTTTCGAATCCTAGCGATTGGGATGTTTGCGGCGGTTCTATTCGCCGCCGATGATTCCGGCATTGCAGGTTCCTGGACCGGTGAATCGCTGTGCACTGGCGTCCGCGGAGCCTGTAAAGACGAGCATGTCATCTGGACTTTCAAGGCTCCCGATAGCTCCGGTAAAGTTTGGGCCAGCGCTGACAAGGTCGTGGATGGTCAGCGCATCAACATGGGCTCCGCAGAATTCCAGTTCGACAAGCCGGCCTCAACCCTTTCGTGGAAGATTCCGCTGGGCATCTGGAAATTGGTATTGAAGAAGGACGCCATCGATGGGACGCTCACGCTGAACGAGGGCGGAATCGCCAGGCGCATGACTTTGAAAAAGGACACACCATGAAGATCGCTGCTTTTGTATTGGCCGGTTCGGTCGCCATGGCCGCCAATCTTCCCGAATGGCCGCAGTTCGGCGGGCCGAATCGGAACTTCATGGTCGACGTGAAGGGTCTCGCAAGCTCATGGCCGGCCGATGGTCCGAAGAAGTTGTGGTCGCGTCCACTTGGCGAAGGATACTCGACCATCGCGGTTGATAACAGCACCCTGTACACGATGTACCGCAAAGGCGACGACGAAGTGGTGATCGCGCTCGACGCGGCCACGGGAAAGACACGCTGGGAGTATTCGTACAACGCGGCGTTCATCAAAGGACTCGCCATGGAAAACGGAGCGGGACCGCACTCTGCGCCGCTGATCGTGGGCGATCGCCTCTATACGGTCGGCATCCTGGCGCGGTTGAATTGTTTCGACAAGAACTCGGGGAAACTGCTGTGGTCCAAGGATCTGTACAAGGATTTCCCCGGCGCGACGATCATGGGCCGAGGCTACTCGTGCAGCCCGATGCTATACAAAAACACTATCGTCCTGACGCTGGGCGGGCGCGGGCACGCGGTGATTGCGCTGAATCCGTCCGACGGCGCGCTGGTGTGGGCCGCGAACGATTTCAATAACGCCCCCAGTTCTCCAGTGTTGATCAATGTGCAGGGACAAGATCAATTGGTCACCTTCCTCGACGACGGCGATGGCAGCCAGAAGGAAGGCATCATCGCAGGGCTCGATCCGTCGAACGGTAAACTCCTGTGGACGCATCCGCACAAGACTTCGTGGGATCTGAACATCGCGCTTCCAGTGTGGGGCGATGACGGGATTCTGGTGATGAGTTCCGCCTATGGCACCGGCAGCCGCGCCCTTCAGGTGTCGCGAACGGGCGTGAAGGAGCTATGGGCGAACAACCGCATGCGGATTCATCACAGCACTATGATTCGGATCGGCGACTACATCTATGGATCGAGCGGCGACTTCGGTCCGGCGCCGATGATGGCGATCAACGTGAAGACCGGAGAGGTCAAGTGGCAAGAGCGCGCGTTTCCCAAAGCCAACTTCGTCTATGCGGACGGCAAATTCATCGTAGTCGACGAAGACGGCGGAGTTTCACTCGCCACATTTTCGCCGGAAGGCGCAAAGGTGATCTCCCGGGCGACGCTGCTGGAGCACAATGCGTGGACCGCGCCGTCGCTGGCCGGCACAAAATTGTACGTGCGCGACCGGAAATCGATTGTGGCGCTGGATGTCGGGGCACGGCAATAAACTTGGCGTTCTTTGCGTCTTTGCGTGAAACGGTTCTGATTTTCAGGTTCGGAACAGGACGCTTTCCTTTTCGAATTGCCGCGTCGCGATGACGAAGGCGATCGCCGCGTACAGTAAATTCGCCCCCACAGTTACGGCGAAATTCACGGTCGAAACTTCACCCAGCAGAATACTGCGGATCACCAGGCTTGCGTTGAAAATCGGAATCAGACACATCGCCGGGGTCAACTGGAGTCCCGGCAAGCCGCCGAGCAATGCAGGGAAAATAACCAGTAGCATCAGCGGCGTCAAGTAGCTCTGGCCTTCCTTGAAGCTGCGCGCAAACAGAGCGATGGCGAACATGATCGATGCCGCGAAAACCGCGACCGGAATCAGCACGGCGACGATCATCGCGAGCGTGTTCGCGTCCAAGGGAATCGTCCTCATCATGTTGCGCATCTCTTCGGATTTGGTCGAGATGCGGTTGTTCCTGAGCGAATAGACCATGCTGCCGAGCGTCAGCATAGCGGTAAGAAAAATGGCGGTCATCGCGGCCAAAGTCTTGCCCATCACGATTTCCCGGCGCGCTGCGGGTGAAGCGAGAAACGCTTCCAAGGTCTTGCGCTCTTTTTCGCCTGCCGTCATGTCGATAATCGGATACATCCCTCCAGTGAACATCAGCAGCAGCACAATATAGCCCAGCATGGTGCCCCACACCGACCCGGCCATTTTGCGCTCGCCCGCGATATTGGTGCGTTTGACAGTGAACGGCGTGAGCACGCTTTCCGGTATTCCAGACGTGCGCAAGCTTTCCCGGATGCGCTGGTCTTTCAGCTCAGTTAATGCGGTTCGGATTTTGTCGCCGGCCGCACTGGACGTCGGGTTGGAGCTGTCCACGTAAATCTCGATGACGCCGGATTTCTCTTCCACGCTCGCGGCCGATTCTTTCTTTTCGACCGCTGCCCGCAAGTCGTCTTTCTCCTTGATCGCCAGACCCGTTTTCTCCAGAGCTTCGCGAACCGATGGCGTAGTCACGCGCGCCGCAATACCCATGCTTCGCGCTTCGGTTTCGGCATTCTGTTCCAGGCGCGAGGAAAATCGCAGCATCACCGAAATCACCAGAGGAAACACTACCAGAGGCACCGCCACCATGCTGATCATGGTGCGCCGGTCGCGCAGCATGTCCAGCATTTCTTTGCGGTAAATCGTCTTAATCATGGAGAATCGCATGGTTGGTCCTTATTCGTCACTTATCAGGCGGCAACCCGAGCAGTTCCAGAAAGATTTCGCGAAGTCTGTGTTTGCCGGTGGCCGTGCGCAGCTGATCCATGGTCCCGGTCATTTTCAACTGGCCGTCGTTGATCACCGCGATCCGGTCGCACAGATACTCGGCCTCCTCCATGACGTGCGTCGAGTACACGATGCATTTGCCGGCCTGCTTCGCGTCCACAATCGCCGTCTCGATGGTGCGCGCCGTGGGGACGTCCAACCCCGCGGTGGGCTCGTCCAGAATCAGAATCGGCGGGTCGTGCAGCATGGTGCGAGCGATCGCGGTCTTCTGCTTCATGCCCGTGGACAGCTTGTCGGTACGAACGTCCGCAAAGCTCTGCATGTCGAACAGGGAGAATAAATCGTTGATGCGCTTGGTGCGGCGGCCGTTCTCCATGCCGTTGAGTTTTCCGAAAAATTCCAAAATCTCCCGCGGTGTGAGGCGCGCGTACAGACCCATGTCACCCGAAAGAAACCCGATCTGCTCCCGCACTTTCCCGGGCGCCTTGTTGATGTCGAACCCGTTGAGCGTCGCCGTGCCGGAGGACGGTTTCAGCAGCGTCGCGATCAGCCGCAACGTGGTCGTCTTCCCCGCTCCGTTGGGTCCAAGCAGCCCGAACACTTCTCCAGCGCGAACCTCGAAGCTGACTCGATCCACCGCCAGACGAGTCCCGCGCTTGGAATCGGTAAAGGATTTGGAAAGGTCCTGGACGTGGATCATGGAGCCCCTCAAGTGTATGGTGCATTCATACACTTTGTCAACGGTACATTTAAGTATGCGAAACATCACCCTCGCACTGCTGCTTGGAGCGAGCTTTGCCGCCGCGCAAGGGGGTTTCACGGCACCGGGGCGCTATGAAATCGAGAATCTGAAATCGGGTAAGCTGCTCGACCTGGACCGAAACGACCAGACCACGGTGATTCAATTCGGCGCGCGGGGGACCGACAATCAGCGTTGGGATTTCGAACCAGGCGACGGCAGCGTGTGGTTCATTCGCAACGCAATGAATGGGAAAGCGTTGCAAATCGCGCGCAATGCCAATAGCGCGCAAGTTATCTGCAACAGGTTCGATCGAGGACCGGATCAGCAGTGGCGCATCCAGCCGGGGAAGGACGCCAACGTCCTCATCGTTTCCCGTGGCGGCCGGACGCTCGATATTCCCGATGGTTCCAGCCGCGACGGGCTGCATCTCCAGATTTACGATCTGAATGGGGATTCAAATCAGCGCTTCATTCTGCGTCGAGTCGCTGGATCTTCCAACCGGAGAGACGATCGCGACCGTCCCGTCGATCGGGGCCGCGAGCCGGATGAGCTCGGCCGCTACTGGGACGAACGCGAACAGATGTGGAAACTCGCCGGTGACGGCGTATGCTTTTATCGTCAGACCGATTTCCGCGGCGAAGCGTTCTGCACCCGTATCGACGTCGAGATCGGTGAAGTGATTCCCCAGTTCCGCGGCTCTTTAGGATCCGCCAAGCTGTTCGGCAGAGCGCAAATCGTGGAGGTTTTCGAACGCCCTGGATTCCGCGGCGACCGTTTCCGCATCACACGCGACATGCGCGATCTGGACCGCATGAGCGATCGCATCGGATCGTTCCGCGTGAACTAAGCTTTTTCAGGAATCGATGACCGGGCTCCTAGTGGCCCATTGCAGAATACCTATTGCCGCGAGCAGCTCGTAATTGCAGGAGAGCGAGAAGGCGGCGTAGAATGAGGTAAGTAGAGGAATCTTCGAGAAGCGGGAGTAATTCAGTGGTAGAATGCCAGCTTCCCAAGCTGGACGTCGCCGGTTCGACCCCGGTCTCCCGCTCCAAGAAATTCGGCCCTGCGCCACCGGCTCCCGAAACTGATCAAGAACAGAGTAGCCGCGCAAGTGTTCATTGGTGCAATCCGTAGCGCCACGGCGCTGTAGGCGATGCTTACGATCTCGTAGCTCGCCACGGCGATCACCGCTCTCAAGTCCATCGCAACACCTTCCCTAGCTAAAGGGTTAGTCCGCTAAGAAGGTCGTCAGTTCCCGTTTTCGTCCTTTAAAAACAGTTTCGTCTCGCTCGCGGAACGGAGCATGAAGTTTCCCACCGGTACTACATCAGCCCACCCTTTGTCTTTGACACTCGGCAAAAAGGGCGTCGTACACAATGAACTCCTGCGCCAGAATCTGGTGGTCGCTCAGACCGAGTGCACTGAATCCGTGGGCGATCCAGCGGAGGCCCTCGCCGGCGGGATGTGGACTAGCCGGATGAGAATCAGCCGCTCTCACAATCTGCGCGAGGACTCTGAGGGCAGGATCTGTCAGGCCGTATTCCTTCAGAATCGCGTCGAACGAGACTTCTTCCCCGTGGTGCCCGAGTTCGCATCCGGGAACGTCGAACACGACACCATCTTCGACCTCCTGCCAATCCGTGTCGTGCGGGAGAAAGACGAACTCGGCTGCGGGATCGACAAATTTCTTAATCAACCAGGGGCATGCGACCCGGTCGACCTTAATTCTCTCTCGCGTGATCCACCGCATGTGAAACCTCTTTCGCGTTGCCGCCCGCGACCGGCTCAGGCGCTTACTGCGCTACCCGCCATGGAGAAAACTCCGGCCATGTTTTGAGAGCATCCTTGGCCCATTGAACACTCTTGTCGGTGTGGCAACTATTGCACGAATTAGGCATCTTCATGGTCTCGGTCGCCTCCGGGGGAATGAACTTAAATGTATGGCTGCGAACGTTCACGTCCCCGATGGTCTGTTCGATCTTGGGCATGTGGCAACCGACGCAT
>Ga0210410_10004075_pt1 | contig 12846 bp, 6 predicted proteins | sample IncBWC4MmetaG_FD_161058 | JGI IMG/M metagenome (GOLD analysis project Ga0210410, IMG submission 161058) | Forest soil microbial communities from Barre Woods Harvard Forest LTER site, Petersham, Massachusetts, United States - Inc-BW-C-4-M | ecosystem: Environmental > Terrestrial > Soil >... | reverse complement strand
GTCGTAGTTTCCGATCCCAGATCGAAATCCGACCAATCCACCTGGATCACCGCGCCCGTGACGACCGCGTTTGGTATCAGATAAGACGCGACCGCGGAGTCGTTGGGATCGGGAAACAGCACCTGCATGTGGGCGGAGACCGACGCCGCCGCGATGGCTGCGCTGTAGGGAGCACCGACCGATGGATTCAAAGAATTGGTGGGATCATACGCAATCTCCCAGTCAGCGGTATAGATTTCGATATCGTTGGCCCCGCCTTGAATGGCAACCGGAAGCAGCGGATCCAGCGGCCCCGTGAGCGCGGACAGATTGTTCACGCAACTCGTACCCGTTGGGCAACTCTGTCCTAGAGTCTGCAATTCCGCAACCTGCGGATGCACCGACGCAAACAGGCCGCACCAGTCGGCGCCGCAGGAGAGACTCGCAATGCCCGCGATGTCGGACGCCTGCAATCCCTGGTTGCCGTAGCTCAATCCGTTCGATACTGCTAACGGCGCGATGAAATCGGGCACCACGTTGGCCGAGGTGCCGTTCACCGGCGTAATGCTCACCAGCAGGGGCTGCGCAGAAGAGCTGAGGGGCGCTTCAAATTGCACCATACTCTGCAAATACGCATTCCAGGTAAAACTCGAGTCCCCGCCAACGGTGTACTTCCAGTTCGTGGTAAATCCTCCGTAGCACGCGCCGGAAGAGGAATCGTTCCAGCCCGTCGGCAGGTTGATCTCGCCTCCGCGGCCAAGGCCGACGCGGATGTATTGCACGCTGGCATTTCCTTGGTAGTGACTGACCAGCGCCTTGATCGCAGGCTGATAATTGTTGATGAACAAACTCGACTGCCAGTTCGGCACCGCCTGGTTATTGCCATTCAGATCCGTGCAGGTCGTGTAGTTGGTTCCTGTCGGGGGGATTACTACAGGCGGAGGCGGCTGATGTGTCTGGGAATTCGAGGAGGGAGATGAGCCACAACTCGCGCCGAACGCCGCCACAATACACAGCGCGGCCACAGCTAAAAGGGTTTTGGGGGATTTCATACGTGCAACGCCTCCAAGCAATTTTGATCTCAGCAGCTCACAGCAGTCGCTCCAACGGCACTCGAAACGTGAACTCGATCTTAGGGGATGAACCCACACCGTGACGAAAAGTTGCCTTTCGGCGGCAAATCAGAAGTCCATGTGCAGCCAAAGCCCACCGCATCAATAAGTTAGCGACATTGCGGTCATCCTTGTCACGCGATTCCCTCGGCCACCGCCAAAGAAAAAAGGCGATCCGCAAGTATTTTGCGAATCGCCTAAAAAGATGCGCGAACTATTGAAACCGTTGCAAGAACTTCGATCCTTAAAGTTTAACCTTAAGGTTTCAAGCCATAAATATCCAGCTCGCTCGAAGTCGGCACATAGACTTTGCCGTTGGCGACAGTGGGGGTGGCAAACTTCACCGCCGGTCCCGCCGTGTCGTTCGTGCTCTGGCCGCTGTTGTAAAGCTCGTGCGTAATGTTGGCAGCGTCGTAGGCTCGTAAAGTTGCGGCGGCGCCCAAGGCCGCGCCGTCGGATTCCACCACCCAGACGATTCCGTTCTGCAATCCGTTGCTCGACACCACTGGAGTCGTGCCGGGGTAGCCGATATTGTCGGCACCCATCGCCAGCGGTCCGCCGGAAAGCACCAGCGGTCCGCCGTTCGCGCCGGCGAGCAGGTATTGCTTCAGGTAGTCTTTCACGCCCTGAATGTATATCTGTCCGTTGAAGTATGCCGGAGTGCCCCAGTTGCCGGTCGGCGTGACCAGCCCGCCGATGGTGGTGTACTGGGCCTGCAACACGTTATCGGAGGTCGAACTGTACTTGCCCATGTTGTCACGATTGATCAGGTACATGGTTCCGGTTTTACCGGCGAACAGCGCCATGTGCGGCGTCGCTCCCAACTGGTCGGGCAGCAGCATCGGACCCGACGACGAGAGATCAAGGTTGATCATCTCGATGGTCAGGTAAGTCTGGTTGAAGGGTGAGAAGAAATCCGTGACGCTCAGCGCGCCGCTGCTGGGCGTGAGCTTGGCGAAGCTGATGCCGCCGCCGATCGAATTGTCGAACGATCCGGTTCCTGTGCTGACGTACATGTTGCCGCTGGCATCCGCCGGAATTCCTCCGCCGCCGTGCCAGATACCCGCCTTGTTTCCACCGCTGGCGGAACAGGTATAGCACCACGTCGTTTGTGTAAAGCTGCCGCCGCTGTAGGTGTAGCCGAGAACCCAGCCATGATATGGGCTGATGTCCTCAAGCGATGCGAACGCGATGTACACCGTGCCGTTGAGCAAGAGCAAGCCGGCGCGATTGTTGTTGCGCGTCCCGTTCAGATAGACCATGCCGCTCACACTGTCATAACCGTTGCCCGCCACCGCGGCACAGATCATAACCGGACTGCCGGGCATCTCCGCTCCGGTGGAGATATTCAAAGCGTGCAAGTGGTGGAAGTAGGGAGTTCCAGTGTTCACCGGATCGGCGCAGTTGGCGGTGCCGCTGGTGTCCTTGGTGCGCGCCTCGACGTAGATAATGCCATTCGCGGCGTCAACCACCGGGGTAGATGTGATTCCGATCTCGGGGCTGATATCGAGGCCGCGCTCGATGTCGGACTGCGGAATCGTGGTAATTCCAGCGGTAGGATTAATGAAGCTGGTGTGCCACAACGCGGTTGTGTTCTTGTCCGCATCGAAGGCGTAGACGCTGTCGTGCTGAGTCGCCACAAAAACCACGTTGTGCAGGGTTCCGCTAACGCTCACATTCGGCACCCAGAGCGGCTCGGCATAAATCTGGCCGTCCACCGGCTGGGAGAAAAGTTTTCCGAATTGCGTGCTGTTCACATTGCCCGTGCTCAGCGCAGCTTCCAGGTTGTTCTGACCGGTGCGCATATTATCCAGGTGATGAGTGAACGTACCGGGGAAGCCCGAAACCACAACCGGAACCGACGCGAACTGCTTCGTGTTGGCGTTGTTGATCGCGGTGACCGTGTGCGTACCTGCCGTTACCGGCGGCTTGTACAAGCCCGTGGTTGAAATCGTCCCGACTGTGCTGTTGCCTCCGGTCACACCGTCCACCGACCACGTCACGTTTGTGGTCTTCACTCCACTCAACAAGGCGGTGTAGACCTGGACTTGCGATTTCGTCAGCGAAGCGATGCGCGGCTTCACCGCAATCGGCGCAGGGCCAGCTCCCGTTCCCGTCAGCGAAACCGTCTGGATCCCCGCCGGATCGGTCAGAATCACATCCACCCAACCCGGACGCGTCATGGTCGCCGTAGGACTGAAGGTGACGTTGATGGTGCAGTTTGCACCGGCGGCGACCGTGGTTCCGCAATTTGTGGTCTGCGCGTAATCGCCCGCCGTCGCAATTCTTGAGATCTGTAACGCCGCCGTGCCCGTGTTGGTGAGCGTGACGGTCTGCGGCGGGCTGGTCGAGAACATCAATCGAGCCGGGAAAGTCAGCGTCGTCGGACTAAACGAAACCGTGCCACCGCTGGTGCCGTTGCCCACAAGCCCCATCACATGCGGAGAGCCGAGAGCGTTGTCGGTCATCATGATCGCCGCCGTCCGGCTCCATGTCCCGCTCGGCGTAAAGGTGACGTTGATGTTGCAGCTCGCGTTGACCGCGAGGCTGGTGCCGCAGGTATTGGTCTGCGAGAAGTCGCTGCCATTCGTACCCGTCACCGCGATGCTGGTAATGGTCAGCGTCCCGGTTCCGGTGTTCTTCACCACAATCGTCTGAGCGGCGCTGTTGGAACTGAGCTGCTGATCGGGGAAGCTCAGGCTCGCCGGAGCCGGGCTGAACGCCGGCGCAAGGCCGGTGCCGGTGACCAGAACTTTTTGCGGACTGCCCGCCGCATTGTCGGTGACCGATACATTCGCCGAGCGCGACCCTGCCACTGTGGGAACGAAGGTGACATTGATCACACAGTTTGCTCCCGCCAGCACCTGGGTTCCGCAACTGTTGGTCTCGGAAAAGTCCGGCGCATTCGGCTGCGTCATCATGATCGAGCCAATTTTCAGCGTGGCGTTGCCGGTGTTGGTAAGAGTGACCGGCATCGGTGAGCTGGCTTGACCCACAACCGTGCTCGGAAACGCCAGCGTGGTCGGCGAAAAGCTGACCACGGCCTGCCCCGAGGCATGAGCGGCGAAGGCAAGAATAAAAACGGAAAGTGTGGAGAGCAGCAGCGGGGAACGGACGTTCATTTCATCCTCCGAAAACATGCTTCAGAAATCAGGTGGCAAAAACTGCGTTGCAAGAGTCGTCCTCTGAAAATCATCTCTGAAAATCAGCTGAGCAAAATCAGGGCCGGGCTCTAAACCCGGCCCCTTCTCGAAGCTATTGAGTCAGAATCGAAACCGTATTCGCCGTGGCGTTTGCGGTCGCAAAGTCCAACTTGCCGTTGTTGTTGAAGTCGCCAATCACGATCGACTGCGCACCGGTTCCGGCCACGAAGTCCGTATTGGCGCCGAACGTCCCGGTGGACGTGCCCAGCAGTATGGATATAGACCCAGCCGTCGAATTGGCGGTAACCAGATCCATGTTTCCGTCGCCGTTCACATCGCCAACTACGATCGAATCCGGCCCCACTCCGGTCGCGTACGACACGCCCGTCGCGAACGTATCGTTGCCGTTGCCCAGGAAGATAGTGACCGTGTTCGAGGCATGGCTCACAACCGCCAGGTCCATCTTGCCGTCCTGGTTGAAGTCACCCACCGCGACCGCGGACGGAGCCGAAGTCGTAGTGATGGCCGCCGCGGCGTTGCCGAAGGTGCCGTCGCCCTTGCCCGGCAGTACCGTGAGCGAGTTGTTGCCGCTGTTGACGATCAGCAAATCGGGAACTCCGTCATCGTTGAAGTCGGCGATCGCAATTTGTGACGGCGAACTCAGTGAGCTTGCCAGCGGCGTCGACTGAATGAAGAAGCTTCCGTTGCCGCGTCCCAGGTACACGGAGACGGTGTTGTCCTGACCATTGGCTACGGCCAGATCCAACAGGCCGTCCTGGTTGAAGTCGGTCACAGCCAGCGAAACTGGATTCACCACGCTGGTAATGGTATTGATCAGGGAGAAATTCCCCGTGCCATCACCCTGGAGGACGTCGACAATGCTGTCCGGGCTCACGCCCACTGCGATGTCGAGTTTGCCATCCTCGTTGAAATCGCCAACCGTGATCGAAGTGGGCACCGAAGTCTGGCTGGTTCCTACGCTGAAGCTGGACCCGGTGGTGAAGGTTCCATCCCCGTTGCCCAGCAGAATCTGGATCGAATGCGTGCTGCCGTTGCCCACAGCTACGTCCAGCTTGCCGTCATTGTTGAAATCGCCGGTGGCAAGAATCACAGGATTCGCGCCCGCGTTCAGATTCGCAGCCACTGGAGCTGGCGTGAATGGAAGGGTGATCGGGAACAGTACCGGAGCGGAGGTTCCGCCTCCCGGGCCCGGATTCGTGACCGTGATGAGCGCACTCGAAGCGGTGCCGATCATCGAGCTCACAATCGTACCCCCGATGCCGCGAATGCTCACATACTTTGTAGCCAACGGGGTGCCGTTCAGGTTCACGACCGAGGTCGGCAGGAAGTCCATACCGGTCATGTTCAAAGTGAATGCAGTATGTCCGGGCGTGGTCGAAACCGGCTTCAACTGCAAGATGGTCGGGATGGGGCTAGTATTCGGAGAGCCGCCGGTTCCCGATAACGAGACCACCAGCGGGCTATCCACCGTACCGTAAGGGTTGCCCACTCCAAAGTACGCAGTCAGGGTCGGGTAAGTTGTCGATCCCGTGTGCAGCGGTGCGAAGGTGACGTTGACCACGCAGTTGGCGCCAACCGCCAGGAATTTTCCGCAGTTGTTGGTCTGGCTGAACTCGCCGAAATCCTGCACTCCGCCAATCGAGATCGGCCCCATCGGAATGGCCACCGATTTCTGGTTAGTCAGAGTCACCGACATCGGCGCGCTCACCGTTCCCACCGGCACGGTGCCAAATGCCAGCGAGTTGGTGGAGGCAGACATGCTGATTCCGAAACCGGTCAGCGCAACGGCCTGGGTTGCGGTGATGTCGGTGTCGGTAAGGGTAAGAGTGCCCGGAACTGGTCCGGCGACGGTCGGCTTAAAGCCGAGCGTAACGGTGCAAGTGCCAGCGGGAGGAATTGCCGCCTTCTTGCAGTTAGTGTTCAACGTAAACGCCGAAGCGGGGGGCGTAATGGCCACCTTCGAAACCGTCAACGCTGTGCTGTTGTTGTTGGTCAGCGTCACGGTCACCGGCGAAGCTGCAACTCCAATCACCGACGTCCCGAAGTTAACGCTGCTTGTCGACAGCTTCACCCCGGTTCCTGTTCCTGTCAGTGCGACTGTTTGTGTTCCTAGATTGCTGTTTAGCGTTATGCTTCCGGTGCGCGTGCCCAGGGCCGTCGGCGTGAACGTGAAAGTCACGGTGCAGAAGTGACCGGGGTTCACCGCGGCTGTGGTGCAGTTTTGCGTGCCGGCAAAATCGCCTGCGAACGCCACACTGGTGAAAGTTGCGCTCTTGGTGGACTGATTCGACCACGTCGCGTTGTACTTGACGCTGGTGGTTCCAATCGGTTCCGGCCCGAAGGTGTCCGAGCTCTCAACATACGGGCAGGACGTTTGATTCAAGATCAACGGCGGATCTCCCGCCTGGTTGAAGTTGAAGATGTCTTTGTCGGTGGACATATCGTTGGCCATCATGTCGCGTTGTCCGAGCGAGGGCAGTCCCCAGCGCAGTTCGATGAACTTCAGCACCGAGGCCGATTCCAGCAGCGTATGCGTCACGTGTCCCGGAGGCGAGAAGGGCGAAATCAATAGCATCGGCGCGCGCGGCCCCAGCCCGTAAATGTCTTCCATCGGCGGCGCGACGTGATCGTAGAATCCGCCGAAGTCGTCCCATGTCATGACAATCAGCGTCGGCTCGGTCACCCAATATTGCGTCGACTGCATCACCGCGTTGATCTGCTGCACCGCCCAGTTTTGCCCCAGGCAAGTGCTGATTGGAGGATGCTCGTTGCCGCCCAGCGTTACCAGCCAGCTCACCGCCGGCAAATTCCCGCTGGCGACGTCGGTCACAAACTGCGTGTCGGGCGCGTAGGTCGCGTTCCAGACGGTCGTGTTGTTGAAAATGTGGTTGATCGCGTTATAGGCGTTGTAAGCGATGTTCGATGGCGCATACGACTTCCAGCTCACGCCCGCGGCGGAAAGCAAATCGCCGAGCGTAAGGAAGTCATAGCAAGGATACTGCGCCGTCAGGTTCCCGTAAGTGTCAATCGACTGGGCGGTGGTGCCTTCGTCGGCGCGGCAGCCTACTTCCGTCTTCGAAGGAGCCGATGCCAAAATCCCCTGGCTGATCACGCCTCCCGAGGTCGCCGAAATCGTATAAAGATGATTCGGAAAGCTGGTCGCGTGCAGCGACGTAAACTGATTGTCCGCCAGCACGAAGTTGTTGGCGTAAGCGTAGTAGTTCGGCAGGTCGTTTACATTCAGCTGGGCCTCGCACATCAGAATGCCATTGGCCAGGCAGCTGGGATCGGTGTCGAAATGATCCATCTTGCCGTAATCCATGTCGGAGATGTTGCACTTCCAATCGTGGCAAATGTCCAGCGGCGACGAGTCATAAAGATGCGGGGCCGTGATGGTCGAGCCATTCGACAGCTTCGGCGTGGTCGTACCGTTGGCGGTCTGACCGCTGCCAGCGGGTGGGACGTAGGAGCCGAAGTACGAGTCGTAACTTCGGTTCTCTTTCATGATAAAAACCACATGCTTGATGCACGTCAGGTCCCCGGTCGTGCAAACCGCTGTGGAAGGCGCAGCGATCACCGCGGACCTTCTGGTTTGAGCCGAAGCGAGTCCGGAAAAACTCAGGGCAAAGGAAACGACGGCGGCGAATACGCACGCCAGGGAAAGTCCGCAGTTGCTGGATCGTGAAAATCGGGAAGTCATGTGTGAATCTCCGCTAAATGGAGTTAAAGTCGATCGGTTAAGGCCTGAGCTTGCGCCGCGCGCTGACTACTCGCGCTCTTGGGGGACGTGCGCACAAACACCCTGGGCTCGGTAACGGTTGAGGGAACACTCAGAACATAACCACAGCTCGACGGGGAATCGAACTTGCTACAAGTATGAGGGCTGGTGACAAGAAGTGTCAAGAGGCAAAAACTTGCGACTCGGTGGAAAACCTTAAGTAACTTGACCGCTAGAAATCCCTGCACGCGCGGGTATACAAAAAATCCCGGCCATCGGGCCGGGATGTTCTGGTGCAAAGTGTCTCCCTCATCATCAATGACGTTAATCGTCAATGAGGTTAATCATCGATGATCGACTTAATGCGCGGGTCCGTCGTCTCGTCTGGCGGCGACTTTTTTCTCCTCGGCGCGCGATGCATCGCAATCATCGCCGGACGGCACTCGCACGCCAGGTTGGCCAGCATCCCGCGGCGTCTGCGCTCGCCAATCAGCGATCTAATTCTGCTCACATCGCCCGCCGGCCACATTTCGTCCAGCGCCTTCCATGCATCGTCTTCGCGCCCGCTGTAAATATAGTCGAGCACAATGGTCAGCACCTTCTTCACAGTCGGAACCTGATCGGTGAAAAGCAGGTGCCGATAGTTCGAGGCTTTTAGCTTTTCGATATCTTCCTTGGTGAGATCCTTCCGCGCCTGCTCGATCTCGCGGTCGTACACTTCAGGATGTTCCGCGCTCACGTCCACCAGAACATTCCCCTCCGGCTTGAGCACGAGCTGCGGAATGAACGCGTCGGTATGCGGAATCACGAAATAATCGAAGACTCCATCGTTCGCGCGAATCAGCGCCGTCCCATCCGGCTGCTTCTCAAACTTGATCGGCACTGGATTTGCGAATGTATGCAGCACCTTCGGCGTCTTGCCCAGGCTGACGACCAAATAGGTGTAGCAGCAGTGCAGCCCGCCCGAATATCCGTCGAGCACAATCTCCGGCGCGCCGTCGCCATTGATATCCGATCCGGTAATCGGGTCGACACTGAGCGCCCACTCATAGGCAATCGTGATCTTCCTGCCCATCCCCGACGACAGCACCGCCCGGCAGCGCGGCGCATCGGCCTGCGCCTGCTCGTCGTTGTCCGCATCTTTATTTTTATCTTTATCGTCCGCGTCCTTCTTGCCTTTGGCCTTCTTGTCGTCCTTATCCTTTTTGACCTTCTCCGGGATGGTCGGCAAAAGGCGCAGCGTGTAGCCGCCCAGCTTGTGCGCCACACGGAAATCCGTCTCATAAGGACAAGCGAACTCCGCCCCCGCCGGCTTCTCCGTAGGCTTCATCACCGGAGGATGCGCCAGACGCACGTTGTCGTCGTCATCGTCCCCGTCACCATCTTTGTCCTGCGCCCGCCCGAGCAGGCTGAGAGCTAGAACGAAACTCAACAACAGAAAAAATAATCGATTCTTCATAAGCTGGATTTCCCTATTCTACCGAAACTCCGACTCTCCTCGAAGATGCCCTAAGTGTGCATCTCCCCTCCCACCCGTCTTGTCATCCTGAGCGAAGCATGGCGATGAGCGAAGCGAATCGCCATGCGCAGTCGAAGGATCCCTTTCAGTTCCCCAGCACCACGGGGCCTAGAAGGGAGTTTCCTACCACGCTCCGTGTGTGACTTGGAAAATCCTTCGTGTTATTTCGTGTCCTTCGCGGGTACGCCTTTCTCCGGCACCAGCAAGTACCCCACATCCTGCGTCCCGCCTCGATCCCCAATCCCGACTATCTCTCCGCGATCGTTGATCGAAAGCGCAGTCTCCAGATTCCACTCCGCCCCGGCATCTACCAGCGTATTCAAATTGCGAAAGCCATGCTGCTCATCCCAGATGAAAGCGTGATTCCACTCCGACGACGCGCCAAACTCGCCGACGATGACATCGCAGTCGTTGAACGCGAGCGGCTGGCTGGCAAACTCCGGCGACAGCTCGACCTTAGTCAACTTCCCTTTCCTGCGCAAAAATACTCCGTTCGGCGTGAACGATTTCAACAGCACATGTCCCTGCTCGTTGATCGCGACCGCCATACTCGACGCCGATTTCAGGGGCGCAATCGATTGCAGCCCATGCGCCGCGTCCCACACAAACGCGCTGTAGTGACCTTGCTTATCGTTGAACTGCCCCGCTACCTGCCCGCGATTGTTGATGCCGTGCGCAATTCCGCCGCAGCATCCGCCCAGCGGCAGCGCCTTCTGATTGCGCCAAACCATGAGATTCTCGCCGCTCTGCCCCGCCACATCGCCGGAATCGTTGATCGCCATCGCCTTCGATCTGCCTGCATGTACTTCCGGCTGCTCGGCGAGCAACGAAAACGTGCCGCCCAGATAAGCGAATGCCAGAGATTGATTGGCCCCGCGCGACGCCGTGCCCACAAAATCTCCCGCGGAGTTCACGCCCAGCGGCTCGGCGGAGATAAATCCCGCCGGTAACTCGACCACTCGCAGCCCATCCTTCTCCGTCCAGACGGCAGGCTTGTGATCTTCGTCAATGGGAGCGGTCGTGCCAACAATCAATCCCGAATTATTAATGCGCGCAGGCTGAAGCGGAAGGGAGATGATTTTGTAGTGAGAGGCGGCGGCGCACGAGTGCGTCTGCGCGAAAACAGCAAAGACGTGTCCTTCGACGAAAAGGGCCAGCAGAACGACTCGAAAGATTTTCACGAATTTCAAGATGAACTGTTTGAGAGAGATAGCGCCGAGGAAACACAAAGCTGCTCGCGGGGCCGCAGCTCTGCAGAAAGGGCGCGACTTCAGTTCGCCGTAATCGCGCCGAAAACTCCGGTATTGTAGGCATTGCCCCCGGCGGTGTAGTAGAGCGTAGTCGTGGGGCCGTTGACTTTGTTCCCGTCCCCGAAAGAAATGGCCCAGATGCCAGGAATCACGATGACGGTGCCGGTCGAGTCCTCAAGGTAACCCTGAAACGCTCCTGTCGTCGGACTGTAGGCGGCGATCATTCCGCTGGTTGTATTTGCCACGAGAAGCATATTGCTGAAGCCGCCGAAACTCGCGGGCGCCATTGCGATACCCCAAGGCTCGTCGAAAGACCCTGTGGCCAGACGCTGCCTGAGATTGCCGTTGGTGTCGAAGGCATCGACGTAGCCTCCAGAGATGCCGTCGAAAAACGTGACCCAGATTTTCGACCCAATGGATTGAATGCCGTAGGCTTTATACGTAGGCGGGATGAGGCGGTCGGAAAACTTGCCCGCGAGTGTGACCGGAGCGAACGTAGCGCCATCGTAAGCTTCCACCGATCCTTTATTATTCGCCGCGTAGTAAGCGGGCGCCTTGGTGGTGGCATTCGTGGCTTCAGCCAGGCCCGTGTAGCTGGCGCCTTTGCTCGAGTTGTTCACGAATACTGTGGTGGTCGTTACGTGGCATTCATAACATCCCGTGCCCTTGGGATTTGGCCGCGAGCCGGCGTTCCAATTGGCAATGATTCCGTCGAGCGTCGCGAATGCAAAGTTATCGGCTCCCGGCCCGGGGCCAACCGCAGCGTTATAGGCCGTACCCGTAGGAGTGCCTGTGCCCGTGCCGGTGGCGGACGGAACCGAGATGACCAGGCCGGCCAAAGACTGCGTCCCGAGCTTATTCGCGAAGTACAGAGTCGTGTATCCGGTGGCGTTGTCCGACGTCCACCAGTAATTGTCGCTGGAGGTGGACTTCGCCGGACGCGAGAGTCCCCACGGATTGATGAGGAAGGAATCCTGCGTGTTATCCACGATGGGAGTAACGGTGTAACTGTTCTGTGCAACCGCGCCGCAGACAGAGGAGAAGAAAATTGCCAGCGTGAGAGCGCACTTTAGGAAGAATCCCGTGTGGGTCATAACTCCCTCACTTGTCAGGTGAACTTGATCGATCCGGGCCCGGGAACGGAAATGATTGTACTCGGATTTTGTCAGCGATGAAAGGCTGCGTGCGAAGCGGCAGTGGCTCAGTTTGGATTTCTTGTATATCCTCGCTCCCGCCTCCAGTGGCGTCATCCTGAGCGGAGCCGTTTTTCAGGCGTAGCGAAGGATCTCCCGCTTAACCGGCCTAACGCGTACGCCAAACTGCACCACTACCTGCGAAGCCAAGATCGTTTGCAAGGGGCCTGCTAGTCCCCATCCCCGGTATCCACCGCGATCATCTCCAGCGAGTGCAGCAGCGGACTTGACTCGGAAACAAACTCCACATGCCCGCACTTCGGACACGACAAAATCGCATGCCCATGCCCCGACACATGCGGCACCAGGCTCACCCGCATCAACTGATACCGGTCCAGTTTCTGCTCGCACCGCAAGCAGCACACCGTCTTCTGATAGGGATCGTGAGAAACACTTCCGGCGACATCCATGGCTGGTTTCATAATTGCCTCATAAGCGGAGCCGTCCGAGGAGAACGGACCCGACAGAGCCATGACCTGCAAGGCTCCCTGTGGAAAAAGTCTACCACGCAGCCCGAAGGTACCGGCGGGATAGGAAGGTGATGGCGTTACTGTAGTGAGATTAGCTTCCGATCGGGGCGCATACTTAAGCCGCGACGACTTCGTCGTCTCGACGCCAGATCGCCAGACCATCCGCCCCGCGCGCGAGCGCGCCCAGACTAGCCGGCCGCGCGGCGGGAGCGAGCAACGCGGTTGGTGCGCTACTCGAGTCGATTCCGGTGGTTGAGCCGTCGAGAATCCTGTGGTTTGGCATAGTCTCGTAGGCGTAACCGGTAAGAACCACTAAGCTCCTACGGATAAGTACCGTCATCCGCGCCCAGCCGTAGTGCGTTTCCCCGTTGATCAGAAATCTAAGTCCCAGATACTTATTTGTTTTGTCAGCCCAGGGACCAGCCGAATTTATACGGGACG
>Ga0210410_10004074_pt1 | contig 12847 bp, 15 predicted proteins | sample IncBWC4MmetaG_FD_161058 | JGI IMG/M metagenome (GOLD analysis project Ga0210410, IMG submission 161058) | Forest soil microbial communities from Barre Woods Harvard Forest LTER site, Petersham, Massachusetts, United States - Inc-BW-C-4-M | ecosystem: Environmental > Terrestrial > Soil >... | reverse complement strand
GGACAGCAAGAGGTTCGCCGACAGCGGCGGATGGGGATATGCCGAGTTCGAGTACGACGCCGCATCCGATACGTTCAGGCCCGGCACTTTAAGTGATAAGCCGCCACAGGCGAACGATGCCAAGTGTGGGTTCGCCTGCCACACGACAGTGCAGGCGAAAGATTACGTTTTCACGGAGTACGGGCACCGGTGAACCGCGAACAGGATTGTCAACAGCCATCGACCTGGGCGAAGCGAAAGCCTGATCGGGCTCGATCATGAATAACAGCCAGTGATGGAACACACGTCGAACTGGTCCTTGCGTTTTGGGCTTCGATGGGTTTTAAGCCCGGTGACTTCATGACCATAGGCATGAACGAGAAGCGAGTTGCGTGGCTTTGCCGCGTTCAAACGGAGTGACGCACCCGCGTAGCTCATGCGCTTTAAATCGTTCCGTCCACAAAGGAATCCATCATGGCTAGGATGACCAAGAACCAGTTGATCGATGCTATTGCAGAGGGAACGCAGCTGTCGAAGGGAGACGTAAAGGCCGTCGTCGAGCAGATGGCGACTGTAGGCTATAAGGAGCTGAACGAATCCGGCGAGTTCGTCATTCCCGGCTTCGTCAAGATGTCGATCGTGAACAAGCCTGCGACCGAAGCCCGCAGCGGGGTAAATCCTTTCACGAAAGAGCCTATGGAATTCGCCGCCAAGCCCGCCAGCAAGTCGGTCAAGGCGTCAGCGCTGAAGGTCGCTAAAGACGCTGTTTCATGAAGCTCATTTATTAAGGCGGTCTGCAAGGACACCGGCTTCAGTCTGAACTGTGGGTAAATTCCATCTCACCCAAGACAGACAGATCCACGCACGTGCCTCAAGCGTTGGGGGAGATGGGATTAACAAGCATATGCGTACGCCGCGGATATACGTTGCCGGAGGCTCGGGCTAGCTCAGCCCGGCCGCTCGCCCGTTACGCGCCAGATCACATCGCCAACATCGTCCGCCACCAGAACGGAGCCGTCGGGACCGAGTGTTACTCCAACCGGCCGTCCATAAGACTCCCGTTCGTCCGGTGCGAGGAACCCGGACAGAATATCCCGTGGCGGTCCGGCCGGGCGGCCGTTAGCGAACGGCACGAAGACGACCTTGTAGCCGCTCAGCGTGCTGCGATTCCAGGAGCCGTGCTGCCCGATCGCCATGCCGTCGGGAAAGCCCGGAAGCGTTCCTGCCGGCAGCCAGCATAGACCCAGCGACGCCGTGTGCCCGCCCAGCGCGTAGTCCGGCGTAATGGCTCTTGCGACCGCGGCCGGATCCTGCGGTACCCGATCGTCCACCGTCTGCCCCCAGTAACAATAGGGCCAGCCGTAGAACCCCCCGTCGCGGACCGAGGTCAGATAGTCGGGAGGTGTCTCGTCGCCCAGACCGTCGCGCTCGTTGACCACCGTCCAGAGCACGCCGGTCCGTGGCTCCCATGCCATGCCCACCGCGTTGCGCAGGCCGCTCGCAAAGATGCGGCTGCCGCCATCAACCAGATCGATCTCGTAGATCGCAGCCCGGCCGTCCTCTTCGGCCATGCCGTTCTCGGCAATATTGCTGGACGAACCGACCCCGGCAAAGAGTTTCCGGCCATCGGCGCTCGCCAGCAGGCTCCGCGTCCAGTGCCCGCCGGGCTTGAAGGTGGTGAGCTTCCGCCCCGGGGCGTTGATGCGGTCCGCGCCCGATACATAAGGGAAGGCCACCACGCCGTCGGTATTGCCGACATAGAACGTGTCGCCCAACAGCGCCATGCCGAACGGCTGGTTCAGTCCTTCCATGAAAATTTTGCGCTGTTCGGCGACGCCGTCGCCATTGGCGTCGCGGAGCAAGGTGATGCGGTTTGCGCTTTCGCCCAGGGCGGCGGCACGTCGCATCGTCGCCTGCATCGCGTAGCTGAACACACTCCGGGTCGGTCCGGCGACCTGGTTCGACTCGGCAACGAGGACGTCGCCATTGGGCAGCACGTCGATCCAGCGCGGATGTTTCAGACCGGTCGCAAACGCATTGACCTTGAGGCCCGGCGCCGCCACTGGCTTCTGCCCGTCGCTCCACCCCCTGGCCGTCGGCATCTTGAGTGTCGGGATGCTTCCTTGCGGCTTCGCCGCCGGGACCACCGGTGCGTTGCCCCACGCGGGCTCAGGCGCGACGCCCTGCAGCCGGCGCCACCGCAGCGCGGCGGCGCCGATCAGCGCGACTATTTGAGCAAAAATACCGGACAAGCTCATGTCACTCCCCTGTTGATGGTGCGCACACTATCCGACACCAGGTCACGTTAAAACCTGATCGCCGACATGCGAGCTCACTGGCACCTGCTCGGCAAACGGGTGTCCCATATCAAATGAGAGAAGGCAAACTTGGCTTTAAGAGGAGTTTGTGGCCGCAGCGGCCAGGACTTTTGAAACCTGGTCCGAAGCAGCCGATTGCTGTGGCATCAGTGCAGAAAAGAACGATGCCGATCAGCGCGCTGTCAATGCCAAACCGCCGCACCGCCTGGTGCCTTCCATCGCGCTTAAAGAAAATTTTAATGGCGACGGTGCGGTTGTCTCTTATCCAAACAATGCCCGCAGAACAAACGAGACAATCATGAAATTACGGCAATGGCATTGCCGTCTGCGTTCGCGAAACGATCTAGCAGTCATGATGTCACCAGTGGCGATGGCCACAACTTTATAGCTTGTTCCGCTAACAGGAATGGCCCGCTCTGAAGCGGCGGACGTCGCGGATCTCGGGTGAATGAGGAAAATCATGCAAGAGCCTTTCGATCATAAGAATGTAGCCGCTCCAGATGACTTGAGTGTCGTTTTGGGGTTTACGCAGATGCTGTCCGACGGCGGCAACGTGGATGAGGTGTCACGCCTCGCAACCGATCGTGGCTGGCTCGACGCCAGTGGTCAGCTCACGGCTGCCGGAGACCAGCTTGCCCGCGCGCTCCAGCAACAAAGCGGAACGCGAACGGTATTTCGTGTTTGGTGAGTCCCGGCCTGCCGGATTCGCGCCTGGCGATGCTCGTGACACACAACCCGTAGCGGATATCGCAGGCGCGGTGGACATGCGCGCATGATCTTGCCGATTTGAACGAAGGTGAGGCCGGTGCCCCCTTTAGGAGACGGCCGCCCGAACGCATTTGATCGGCCGCGTCCCAGCCGCCGCGCGCAGGCCGGACCATTCGCCACCTGACAAGTTGATTGGAGCAAATGCGATGCGTGCCTTTTTGGCCTTGAGCCTGTTGATGATCTCAGGTGCTTCCGCAAGCGCTGCGCCTGTGCATCACACGATCCGGCGACATCACGTCATCGTTCGTCCCAGCCAAAGGTTCCCGGGCTACGCCGTTCCGGGCTGGGCCTACGACGCAGCGCCTCCGCCTGCGGATCACTACCACGACACACCTAGCTACAACGATCCGTCCAAGTTTGGCGGCTCAACGGCCTTGCCTGTTGAGAACTAGACATAGGCGCGGCGGACTTGCCCACCCTAAATGCGCTCGCGAAACTTGGTAGCGTTCGTGACGCCGATTACATGGCGCCGTACAACACCATCAAGATTGGCGCCGCCAATGACTGGATTGCGGCAGCTATTTGTCGTTGATCCCAGAGCGTGGGGCGGGTTGGAGCCGAAGGCGTAACCCGCCATCTTGTCGATTCATAACGGCGGATCATGATCCGCCCTGCGCGGATTCCCGACTTACTACTTAACGGTCAGTCGGGTTCGATGATCTTGGCGCCCGGGTAGACCCGGGACGTACGCAACGACGCATGCCTTGATAACGGCGACCGCCGCGAGTTGCTCTTGGATTCTTCGCACCTCATTCGAGGTGAAGTTTCTAAATTTCAATTTAATGGTTCTCCATTCCGCGCGTGTTTAGTTTATCGTCCCAATCAACGCTCGCAGTCTGTACGCTCGGCATCATTGGTACTGCGTTTCTGCGCTCCGTTGTCGCGCCCATTCTGCTCACGGACTGCAGCGTCGTGGACGACCCGATCTGGCGGAATGGCCGAGAGCAGCGGGAACAGCATCCCGGCCGCCACCCTCACAGTCACCAGCCTCGAGTGGCTATCCCTTGGCTAGCCTGCAGGTCAACATCTACGGGAGCTGAACGACATGGCTGATTGGCAAAGCGAGCAGCGAGTCCGCGAAGAACGTCTCGCGGCGGGGAGAAAATTCGCAGATGGAAAGATCGTCGCACCAGACAACGCGACCGCACTGCTCGAAGCGGTGATCCGGCCCAAAGATCGAATCTGCCTCGAAGGTGACAACCAGAAGCAAGCGGACTTTCTGGCTGCCTGTCTGGCCAAAGCCGATCCGAAAGTGCTGCACGATTTGCACGTCGTGCAGTCCGGTATCGTGCTGCCCGAGCACATCGACCTCTTCGAGAAAGGCATTGCAAAGAAGCTCGATTATTCCTTTTCCGGGCCGCAAAGCCACGCAGTGCCACGTGCCCTGAAGTCTGGAAAGATCGAGCTCGGCGCGATCCACACCTACATCGAGTTATTCGCCCGCTACTTCGTCGACCTTACGCCTCACGTTGCGCTGAGCGTAGCCCGCAGCGCCGACCGCCAGGGCAATTTGTACATGGGTCCGAATACGGAGGACTCTCCTTCCGTCATCGAAGCGACTGCCTTCAAGGGAGGCATCGTCATCGCCCAGGTCAATGAGATCGTGGACAAGCTGCCGCGCGTAGACATTCCGGGCGACCGCGTGGATTTTTTGGTGGCGGCGCCGAAGCCTTTCTACGTCGAGCCACTCTTCACTCGTGACCCGGCCAGCATCACCGAAACACAAATCCTGGCAGCAATGATGGCCATCAAGGGCATCTACGCAGAATACGGGATCAAGCGGTTGAACCATGGCATTGGTTTCAACACCGCCGCGATCGAGCTGCTGCTCCCTACCTACGCGGAAAAGCTCGGGCTCAAGGGCAAGATCGCCACGCATTGGGCCCTTAACCCGCATCCGACACTCATTCCCGCGATCGAGTCGGGCTGGGTCAAACAGATCCACAGCTTCGGTTCGGAGGTTGGCATGGATGCCTATATGCGCGCACGGTCAGACATCTACTTCACCGGGCGGGACGGCTCAATGGCCTCCAGTCGGACGTACTGCCAGCTTGCAGGGCTCTACGCGGCCGATCTGTTCATTGGGTCCACGTTGCAGATCGATCTCGATGGCAACAGCTCAACTGTGACGGCGGACCGCATCGCCGGCTTTGGCGGCGCACCCAACATGGGTTCGGACGCCCATGGCCGCCGCCACCCGAGCGAGCCCTGGCTCAAGGCCGGACGTGAGGCCGTCGACGGACATCCGCAGGTTATGCGTGGCCGCAAACTGGTGGTCCAGCTGGTCGAGACCTTCAGCGAGAAGATGGTGCCGGTCTTTGTCGAGAAGCTGGATAGCCTCGAGCTCGCCGAGAAATTCAAGCTCGATCTGGCACCCGTCATGATCTATGGCGACGACGTGACCCACATCGTCAGCGAGGAAGGCATCGCGAATCTGCTTCTCTGCCGCACCACCGAGGAGCGCGAGCAAGCTATCCGCGGCATCGCGGGCTTCACCGACGTGGGCCGTCGACGCGACCGCAAGATGGTCGATAAGCTGCGCAAGCGGAAGATTATCCGCCGGCCAGAGGATCTTGGGATTAACCCGCTGGATGCGCATCGCAGCATGCTTGCCGCCCGATCGATCGAGGATCTGATGCAGTGGTCCGGCAATCTGTACGACCCACCCAACAAATTTCGCAACTGGTAGGAGGCGCGGATCATGCAGACACTGAGCTTTAGGCACAAGGCCAAGCGTCGCCTGTCCGGCAAGAAGGACCAAGCGATCATCGGCGTGGTCGCGTCAGGAAATCTGGAAGTGCTGCTGGAGCGCGTGCTTCCAGAAACTGCGTGCGAGGTGGACATCGCCACACCGCTCAACGGCTATGACGAGACCTGGAAGGCGGTGGTCGCCGAATTCGTCGAGCGGACTTCGCCTGGAGGTTTGCGCATCTCGATCAATGACGGGGGCGCGCGGCCTGACACTGTTTACCTGCGCCTGATGCAGGGAAGCGCGCTGATGGAGGCCGAATGATGGAAGACGCAGCAACAAGCGCCCAAGCCAGTTGGTTTCAGGCGACTGCACGCCAACGTGTGGCGGGCCTGTTGGACCCGGACAGCTTCACAGAGTTCTTGGGGCCATCCGAGCGCATTCAGAGTCCGCACCTTCATCTGTTCGACGTGCCTTCGGCATTCGACGACGGAGTCGTCATCGGTCGCGGCAAGTTGGGCGGAAAGGACGTGCTCGTCGCAGCCCAGGAGGGCCAATTCATGGGCGGCACCTTCGCCGAAGTCAGCGGCGCCAAATTGGTGGGTCTCGTGCGCGCCGCACGCGATCATAAGAGCCTGCCCCAGACCGTTCTGCTGCTTATGGATAGCGGAGGGGTACGTTTGCAGGAGGCGAACGCAGGCGAACTGGCGGTCGCCGAGTTGATGCGCGCCATCGTCGAGGCCCGCTGCGCGGGCGTTGCAGTGATCGCTCTGGTCGGCGGCAAGGCCGGCGCATTCGGCGGAGCGGGCCTGACGACGGCGACCTGTTCCCGCATCGTCATATCAGGGCAAGGGCGCACCGGCGTCTCCGGTCCGGAGGTGATCGAGACGAACAAGGGCGTCGAGGAATTCGATTCCGAGGACAAGGCGCTGGTGTGGAGTACCGACGGCGGCAAGAACCGTCGGCTGCTCGGTGGGGCCGATGCTTTTGCCGAGGATTCCATGGAAGGATTCCGCGCCGCGACCAAGGCCCTCATGTCGAAGGTCCCGGCGTTCGATCTCAAAACGATGCAGGCGGAGCAGGAACGGCTGGCGGCGCGTCAAAAGCGGCTCTGCGCGTGCGATGACGCCGTTTCCATGTGGCGGATCCTGGGCATCCAGGAGCCGGAGACGATCCGGGATATGGACGCCAAGAAATTTATTGCACTCGCGAACAGCATCAAGGAAGCCAACCATGACGCTCGATGAGATTCTCAGAGGCCTATTCCCGTCAGGTCACGAAGTGAAGACGAACGCTGCCGGCATCATTACCGGGACTGGCAAGCGCAAGAATGGTGACGCCATCGCGGTAATCGGCGTTGCGAACGGTGAAGCTCTAGGGACGGCGGGCGTGCTGCCACTTGCGGAGGAGGTGCTGCGCGTGGTCGCTAAAGGGGGCAAAACGCCGATTCTGGTGTTGGTGGACACGCAGGGTCAGCTCATGGCCCGGCGCGACGAGATGCGCGGTCTGAACGAATACCTCGCGCATCTGGCCAAGTGCCTGCTGCTGGCCAGCCAGCAAGGACATCGGACCATCGGGCTGGAATACGGCAAAGCGGCCGCGGGCGCGTTCCTGGCAACCGCTTTGGCGACTGACCGCCTCATTGGCCTGCCGGGCGCCGAACCTACGGTGATGGATCTGCCGTCAGTGGCGCGGGTCACGAAGCTGCCCCTGAATACTTTGAAAAAGCTCGCGAAGCAGACGCCGGTCTTCGCGCCAGGCCTTGACCATTTGTTGCAGATGGGCGCCGTCGCAGAAATCTGGGACCCCGACAAGCCGCTTGATGATCAGCTCGAGGAGGCGCTGCGCAATACCTCGCCGGCTGATAGCCGCGATGAGCTGGGAGCGCAACGCAAGGGTCGGGCCATGGCGGCGGTGGTCGCGAAGCGGGTAATTGCAGAGGCGACGGGCGGAGACAAGAATGTTGCATCGACATGATCTGCTGCGGGTGGAGCCCGGTGCATGGGACGCCATGCTTCGATGCAATCCTCATCTCGCGGATTTGCCGCTTGTGGCAGACTGGGCGCGGCTCAATCGGCCAGTGATCGTGCGGCGGCGCATGGCCGGAGATTACGCCGACGGCGTACCGGCGGCGTTGCCGCTGCCGCCCGATTACGGCAAGCGACGTCTCGCCTTCAGCTTTGCTTCGGGCGCAGTTGTGACGGTGTTGCCGCCGGTGCTGCTTCGCGATGCGGCGTCGACGGCACCTTCTGCCTGGCATCCGATCGTCGCCGCGTTGCTCAACGTCGGCAAGGCAGAGGGGATAACGCCGCGTGTATTCGGTTCGCTGCTTTGGCAGCATGTAACCGGCCTGTCCTACCTGACCCAGCGATCCGACATCGATCTGCTCTGGTCGATTTCGGAAGAGCGAAGCGTCGCCTCGCTCGTGGAACGATTGTTTCGGCTGGACGCGGACGCCTCGGTTCGCCTCGACGGTGAACTGGAGTTGCCCGACGGCGCGGCGGTGAATTGGCGCGAGCTGGCCCGTAGTGGTGCCAACCTCCGTGACGAACTGCTGGTCAAGACAATGGATGGCGTTGAGATCCGAACCAGGGCCGCGCTGTTCCGCACGCCGGTGTCGCTGTCGTGACGACCGCCCCCCAGCAAGCAACGCGCTGCATGCCCGACCGCGTCGCGGACCATGTGGCCGCTGCTGCAGGGGCCGCGTTGCTAGCAGAGCTAGAGACCTGGCCCAAGCCGGGACTCGTCAGTCACGTGGATTCGGGCAGCCACAACGACATGGATGCCGGCACGTTCAAAGCCAGCACTAGGGCAATTACACCGTTTTACGGCTATCTGACTGTCGCCGGCGCCGCCGGATCCAGCATGAACAAGCTCCGCGAGATTGGATTGGAGGCGGAGCGTGCGATGCTGGCCGCGACAGGCGGCGTCAACACGCACCGGGGTGCCATCTTCAGCCTGGGCCTGCTGTGCGCGGCCGCTGGTGCTACCTGGTCTGAGACGGCGCGTGCTGAGTGCCATTGGAGCGCCAATATGCTGGGCGCCACCGTTCGCCAGCGATGGGGGCAGGCAATAATGCGTGGCCCCATCCCACTACACAGCCATGGAACGAATGCTCTGCGCAAATTTGGCGCGGGCGGCGCGCGGGCGCAAGCCGCCGCTGGTTTTCCGCACGCGATCGAGGTGGGGCTGCCTGCACTGCGGTTCGGCCACAGGCTGGCACCCGAGGATGCTGAGGCCGCACGCGTTCACAGCTTCTTTGCAATCCTGGCCTCGATGGACGACACCAATCTGCTGCACCGTGGCGGTTTCGTTGGCCTGCGTTACGCCCAGGATGCGGCGGCCGGCTTTCTCGAACAGGGCGGTGTCGGGCAGGCAGAGTGGCGCGAGCGAGCCGAGGCGGTGCATCGAACCTTTGTCGCACGCCACCTCAGCCCTGGCGGCTGCGCGGACTTACTGGCGATCACCCTTTTCCTCGACAGCCTGGAGGCCCATTCGTGAGTGCCATAGCCATCCTTTGCTCCGGCCAGGGCTATCAGGGCGCAGGCATGTTTGATCTGCTGGCCGATGCACCGGAAGCGGACCAAGTGTTTGAAGCCGCAAAATCGGTTTTGGACGGCCAAGATCCGCGGCAACTGGTGCGCGAGGCTAGCAACGACGATCTGCACGCGGACAAGCTCGGGCAAATTCTGTGTTGCACACAAGCGATGGCAGCCTGGGCGGTGTTGAGCGCGAAGGTGCCGCGCCCGCTTTTGGTCGCAGGCTACAGCGTAGGGGAGCTCGCAGCCTGGGGTGTCGCGGGCTTAATTGATTATGAGAGCGTTTTCGATCTCGCGGCCCGGCGCGCGACCGCGATGGACAAAGCGACGAAAGAGCCATCCGGGCTCGTCGCCATCCACGGTCTTCGGCGAGCGGCGTTGGATCCAATCTGTAGAGCGCACGGCGCTTATATCGCGATCGTCAACGGTGAAGATCAAATGTTGGTCGGGGGCACCAGGAGGGCACTCGAAGCCGTGATTCATGATGCCCAGGCCGCGGGTGCCAGGCGCATGACGAGATTGCCTGTCGCGGTCGCGTCGCACACGCCGCTACTAGCAGGTGCCAGCGACCGGTTCCGCCAAGCGCTGAAAAAAGCGCACCTGTCCGCTGCAGTGCCGCCCAATCTCCGCCTACTGAGTGGAATAGACGGAGCCGCGGTGTTCGATGTGCATGCGGGCGCGGACAAACTGGCACGTCAGATTCAACAAACGGTGGATTGGGCTGCCTGCATGGAGTCTTGCCGTGCGGCAGGTGTCACCAAGGTTGTTGAACTCGGCCCCGGCAACGCGCTCGCCCGGTTCATGCGCGAATTCATGCCGGAAAGCGACGCGCATAGCCTGTCGGAATTCCATTCACTTCTCGGAGTTAAGCACTGGATGCAGAGATCGTCTGCCCGATAGCCGGCGCCGTTGCAAAGCGTAAACGCAAGTTGCACATCGGAATGCAGCGCGCCGGTCTCTCTGTGGGCGGAGAACCGATATGGACATCGAAGAGCGCTCCAGGTTTGTCCTAACCGCCGCCAAGGGCCTGTTCGTCAATGGCGAATCGACAGAACAGACGGTGACGGCGGCTGCAAGGCTCGCCGACGTTCTCGGTCTGCGTGCCAAATTGTCGGTGCGCTGGGACGAGCTGGCGCTTCAAGTCGATAGCGCCAACGGCGCGCTGCTCCGGCTCGAAGCGGCTGAACCAACCGGTGTGGAAATGGATCGCGTCGCTTCAGTGATGCGGGTCATCGACGAGCTTGCCGCCGGCGATCTCAAACCCGAGGAGGCACGGGCCGAAATCGAGACGGCCTCGCACGCGCGCCCCGCCCCGACCTGGCTGTTCGCTATCGCGGCGGCGGCCGGTGCCACGGCGTTGAGCGTGATCTTCGGAGTCGATAATTTCCCTGCGGCGGCCGTGATCGCCGGGAGTGCCGGCATGGGCGCCCTGCTGCGCCGTGTCTTGGCGCGCGTTAGTGAGAACGTCTTCCTGCATCCCTTCTGCGCGGCCCTTCTCGCCGGAGTCGTCGGTGCGCTGGCGGTCCGTTCCCAGCTCAGTTCGTCGTTGCGGCTCGTGGCAGTCTGCCCCTGCATGATCCTCTTGCCAGGACCCCATATCCTGAACGGCGGCCTCGATCTGATCCGCAGCCGCATCCATCTCGGCGCGTCCCGGATCCTCTTCGCCCTCCTCGTAGTGCTCGCGATCGCAATCGGACTTCTTTGTGGCTTGGCGCTTCTCGGCGTAAACTTACCACTCGAACCCGCCGAACGACGCGTGCCACTATGGCAAGACGTGATTGCCGCCGCCGTCGCGGCCGCGGCCTACGGCGTCTTCTTTTCGACCCCTCTCAGGATGCTCCCCTGGCCCGTGGCAGTAGGCGCGCTGGCCCATGCGCTCAGGTGGTTTGTGATTGCGGAACTTGGTTTCGGTCCGGCAGGCGGGGCGTTCGTGGCATGCCTAACGGTCGGTCTGATCCTGACACCCGTGTCCAACCATTGGCGAATGCCGCTCGCCGCCGTCGGGTTCGCATCGGTCGTGTCGATGTTGCCCGGCGCTTACCTGTTTCGAACGGCGAGTGGGCTCGCGCAGATTGCTGCCGATACAGGAGCGCCAACGACGCTGATAAGAGCGACTCTGTCCGACGGCGTGGTCGCCTGGCGATGCTCCTGACACACAACCCGTACCGCCTGATTCCCCGCTTAACGGTCAGTCGCGTTCGAAGATCCTGGCGCCCGGGTAGACCCGGCGGGCGTATGCAACGACTAGCGCCCGGTCCTGTGCCTCCAGGAACGGAGTCCGGATCTGACACGACCCGACGATGAGATGCCACAAGCCGTTAAGCTTTTGGATGTTGACGTTCATGACGCTACACCTCCATTTCGCGATCCCATTCTTCCACTCTGCGCTTAGATTCGCGAGCAGCCGACCGAGCCAACGCCTTGGCCGCATCAGCGTGGGCGGCTTTCTCAGCTCGCCGCTCATAGTCCTCAGCAAGTGCCCTAAGCTGACTCGCTACGCGTTGGTCCGTCATTGTTTGGGCAGCCCGGAGTATGGTCCGTGCCGTCTCCAAATATTCCTTGCTCAGCATTTCGCCTCCGCAATCCCGGTTGGACTGAATAACGCTGTCAAAGTACAACTAATCACAGAGAGACGGACCGGACCATTGCACGGACGTTTATCAGTCCCTTACATGTGTGTGAGACGGGGATACTTAGGTTTACGATCGACCACCTGCGCGTCTACGGCGCGACAAAGCGTATCCTCCCCGCGGCTCGGAAAACGCACAGCGCGCGCGTCTAGCGGCTTAGCGTTGGGCTGATTTCGGGTTTTGGCACCTTTCGGACCTCGCGATGTCCGAATTGAGTCCGGAATGCGCACCAAAGCGGACGACCGCGGCGTATTTTCCGGACCCGTGCTGCAATCGGCAACTGCGCAAGCAACTCAAGCCGCAAACAGACCGCGGCTATTTTTGTCTCATCGAGGAGCCCTCAAGATTCGTTAGCGCCGGACGCGCTGTGGTCTTTGGAATCCAGACGTAGCTTTTACGCCACAGGCATTGGAAATCGCCAATGGAACCCGCGGAGGATGAGACTTTCGTTTCGGTCTTTGCCAGAATGCTTACCGGGAATCTCGAGCCGCGAATGGCACGATGAGTATTGGAAAGTCCAGTCAGACTCACGTGCGAATTCTCACAGAGACGGCTATTTCCCGCCGAAAATTATCACGCACCATTCGAACCTCGTCGCTCTGCCAATCCGCGTTCGCAACGGCGGTCATATGCAGCGCGCTGGTGACCGGCGCTGCGCTCCCGGCATCGGCGGATGGCGGAACGGGAGGCGACGGCGGTTTTGCCGGGGCGAGCGGCAGCATCATCGCGCGAACAAATCAATTTGATGTGGAGCCGGTATGACTCTCTTTGCTGTCTGGCCGTACTTTCTTCTGGTGTTCGTCGTTTCCATCGCATGCGGCCGGTTGCCGCCATTCAAGCTTGTCGACGACGCACGCGCGGCCGCCGGCATGCGGACCGAAACGCTCGACGGTTTGCGCGGCTTTCTCGCGTTGAGCGTGTTCG
>Ga0210410_10004072_pt1 | contig 12849 bp, 11 predicted proteins | sample IncBWC4MmetaG_FD_161058 | JGI IMG/M metagenome (GOLD analysis project Ga0210410, IMG submission 161058) | Forest soil microbial communities from Barre Woods Harvard Forest LTER site, Petersham, Massachusetts, United States - Inc-BW-C-4-M | ecosystem: Environmental > Terrestrial > Soil >... | reverse complement strand
AGGGAACCGCCAAGTTTGACGTTCCTTACATCCAGTGGGGCATCAAGGATCCCAGCAATTTCCTGCTGAAAGTGAAACCGGTGGTCAACGTCGAGCTCGAACTCGCGGGCTCAACCAAAGACGCCCACTGAGCCCCAATCGATCCAAATCCAAAACTTTGCCTAATTCTTCGGCACACTCGTCCGTGTGGACCACCCGGAACTCGCCACGCGATCCCAAAACATCCTCTTGGAAGGAACGTATGCGGCCGGCTTTCCACTCGGTGTAGTTGGAACAAACACCTGAAACCGCCAGTTCAAGACGTCGGCCGCATAGATTTTCCTGTCTTTCCCGATCGCCAGGAAATGTCCCCACGCCAGCTGCCCGGGCGCGTGTCCTGGCTCTCCGACCGCCCCAAGTATCTTTCCATTCGGGTCGAGTTCCACAATCCGGTCATAGCCGCCATCAATTATCCAGACGTGCTGGTCCGGCGTGATGAAGAGGCCGTACGGGTAGCCGATCCCCGTCCATTCCTTCAGGAAATTTCCGTCCCCGTCGAATACCTCAATGCGTTTGTTCTCGCGATCTCCGACGTAGACGTTTCCGCGGCCGTCCACTACGACGCTGTGCGGCAAATTGAATTCGCCCGGCCCGGCTCCATATTTTCCCCAGGCCTTCAGGAATTTCCCGTCGCGATCGAATTTCACCACGCGCGAGTTTCCGTAGCCGTCGGAAACGTAAATCTCGCCGTGCGGACCGAACGCCACATCCGTCGGCTGATTGAACAGCCAGTCGGATTCCGCCGCAACGTCCTTGCGCCCGAGCACCAGGAGAACGCGTCCCGCGGGACTAAGCTTCAGCACCAGATGGCTGCCGTCGTCGGTCGTCCACAAATTGTCGTCGCTATCGATGCGCAATCCATGCGGATGCGTGAATTCGCCGTCGGCAATGCTGCGTACGTAATTCCCGTTCTCGTCATACTCGCTCAGCATCGGCTTGACGCGCTGGAAAAGAAAAATGTGACCCTTGGAGTTCAACGCCACTCCGGAAGCTTCGCCCACGGGCATCCCGTCCGGCGGATGAAAGAAATCGGGCACTACGCGATAACCCAGTTCGGCAACGGGCTGCAATGCCGCAGCCTGTCCCTGCTGGGCGGAAAGTTGTTCGGCAACGCCAAGCAGGGCTAACGCGCATAGCAGAAATGTTTTTTTCATGCGGCCTCGCGATGGCAATCCGTATCTGGCCGCAGAGTATAGAACGGAACCCAATGCTCACGCATCACAAGAACCCGGTGCCAGACTCCGCGAATTTGCGCTTTTGATTTGCATATCCGCCGAGCTTCCTCCATCATTAATAGTTTGGGTTACAGCTTTCCTGCCAGATGGCTGTGCCTTGTGTGGTCCACCTACGAATTAATTGAGGAAATTCATGGAAAAGCCAACGAGTATTGCCGCGCCGAAAGGAAAGCTTGGAGTGCTGCTGCCGGGCATGGGCGCGGTTGCAACGACCTTTATGGCGGGCGTGGAACTTGTGCGCAAGAAGAAAGCGCAGCCGGTCGGTTCGCTGACGCAGATGGCGACGATCCGCTTGGGCAAACGCACCGACGGCCGCTCGCCCCGCATTAAAGATCTTGTGAAGCTGGCCAGGCTGGAAGACATCGTTTTCGGCGGTTGGGATATTTTCCCGGACAGCTCGTATGAAGCCGCGGCGAAGGCCGGCGTGCTCGATCCGCATCACCTGGCGATGGTGAAAACGTTTCTCTCCAAGATCAAGCCGATGCCGGCGGCGTTTGACCGCGAATATGTCAAGATGCTCGACGGCAAGCATGTCAAAAAGGGCAAGAACAAGTACGAAATCGCTCTGCAAATCAAGGCTGACATCGCGAAATTCAAGAAAACGCACGGGTGCACGCGCCTGGTGATGCTGTGGTGCGGCTCGACGGAGATTTTCCTGACGCAGGACGACGTACACACCACTCCGGAGAAATTTGAGAAGGCGATGAAGGAAAACCATCCTTCGATTGCGCCTTCGATGCTGTATGCGTGGGCCGCGATCACCAGCGGCATCGCTTACGGCAACGGCGCTCCGAATCTGAGCGTTGACGTCCCGGCGCTGCAGGCGCTCGCGCACAAGCACGGCGTGCCCATCGCGGGAAAAGACTTCAAGACCGGTCAGACGCTGATCAAGACGGTTCTCGCCCCGGCATTCAAGGCCCGCATGTTGGGGCTGAACGGCTGGTTCTCCACCAACATTCTCGGCAACCGCGACGGCGAAGTCCTCGAGGATCCCGGTTCGTTCAAGACCAAGGAAGAGTCGAAACTCGGCGCTCTCGAATTCATCCTGCAGCCGCACCTCTATCCCGAGCTCTACAAGACGATCCACCACAAGGTGCGCATCAACTACTACCCGCCGCGCGGCGACAACAAAGAGGGCTGGGACAACATCGACATCTTCGGTTGGCTCGGCTATCCGATGCAAATCAAGGTGGACTTCCTCTGCCGCGATTCGATTCTTGCGGCGCCGATCGTCCTCGACCTGGTTCTCTTCCTGGACCTCGCGCAGCGCGCCGGGATGAAGGGCATCCAGGAGTGGTTGAGCTTCTACTTCAAGTCGCCGATGACCGCGCCGGAACTTTATCCGGAGCACGATCTTTTCATTCAGCTGATGAAGCTGAAAAACACCTTGCGCTGGATGGTGGGTGAGGATCTGATCACCCATCTCGGCCAGGAATATTACGACTAATCCTCCAAGCGTAGCGTCCACCTTAAGGTGGACGCTACCTTCTCCACGAAAAATCACTACAATCGCTCCGGCTTCTCCCACCTGCCCGAGTGCATGGATCGGAAGAGCGCTTCGATCACCGACGTATTGCACACCGCGTCCTCCATCGAATTCGGCACCTCCTGATTTTCGCGTATTGCCTTCGAAAACCGATCGGCTTGAATCGTGAACTGATTGCAGATGGGCAGCGATTCGGTAACCTGGCTCGCCCCGCCGTACAAATCCTTCCCGTCGTCAATGAAGATCCGGCACGGCTTGTCGGTCGGCGCGTTAAACGGAATTTCGATGTCCAGACGTCCCTCCGTGCCGAGGAATTGCATCCGCTGATAGTAAATAAGCTGCGTGGACACGGTGAAAATGCATTGCCCGGGGGGGAATTCCAGAATGGCGGAAGTCAGCCGGTCGGTTTTGAAGCTCGGATCAAGCTCGATGCAACCCATGACGCGCACCGGCTCTTCACCAAAAATGAAGCGCGACATCCGGACCGGGTAGCAGCCAATATCCATCAGCGCCCCGCCGGCAAGTTCCGCCGAGTTGCGCACATTTTCCGGATTGATGTTGAAGTAGCTGAATAAACAGACAGCCGAGCGAAGTTTCCCGATGCGGCCGCCGCGGATGAGTTCCTGCGCCCGCAGCCACTGCGGGTGGGTGCAAACCATGAAGGCTTCGCCGATTTTCACCCCGTACTCGTCGCGGGCTTCGAGCAACCGCCGGGCCTCCGCCACCGTCCGGGCAACGGGTTTTTCGCAAAGCACGTGCTTGCCGCGGCTGGCGGCGCGAATGGACCATTCGACATGCAAGTGATTGGGAAGGGGATTGTAAATCGCCTCAATTTCAGGGTCGTTGATAAGTTCTTCGTACGAGCCATAAGCCTTCGGGATCGAAAATTCGCCGGCGAATTGCCGCGCTTTCTCGATCGAGCGTGAAGCCACCGCCGTGACTTCGGCCATCTCGCACTGAAGCATCCCGGGCACCGCGCGCCTCCTGGCAATCGATGCGGCGCTCAATATTCCCCATTTCACTTTTTTGGCCATCTATCCTCCGATGAGGTCAGAACGCAAGAAGCTTTACGAGCAGTCCCGCCAGCGCTCCGCCTGCCAACGGCCCAAACACGGGAATCGCCGCGTAGTCCCAGCCCGACCCGCCTTTTCCGGCGATCGGCAAAATCGCGTGGGCGATTCGCGGCCCCAGATCGCGCGCGGGATTGATCGCGTAACCCGTGGGGCCGCCGAGCGAGAGGCCGACACCCCAGACCAAACTGCCGACAAGATAGGGCCCCAGCCCGGCAGCTGGGCCCGAAGCCGCCACATTTTTAGAAAAAATCGCGAACACCACAAACACCAGCGCAAATGTAGCGATCACTTCGCTCAAAAAATTCGCGGGGAAGTTGCGGATCGCGGGCGAATTGCAAAACACTCCAAGTTTCGCGGCCTGGTCGGGAGTCTCTTTCCAGTGCGGAAGAAAGTGCAGCCAGACCAGTGTCGCTCCCAGAATTCCGCCCAGCATCTGCGCGGTGAAAAAAGAGAACAAATTCGAAAAGTCCCCGCTGCGAATCGCCAACCCCAGCGTCACCGCCGGATTCAGGTGCGCGCCGGGGCTCCCGCAGGCGATCGCGGTGAAGACCCCGGCAATCACGGCCATGGCCCAACCCGTGGTGATGACGATCCACCCGGAATTTTCCGCTTTCGATTTCTTCAAAAGGACACCCGCGACGACGCCGTCACCCATCAGAATCAACACCAGCGTGCCCATGAATTCTCCGAACCAGGGTGAGAGCATTTGGAAGTCCTCCGCGGAATTTTGACACCATTCTATTTCCCACGGTTTCGCGAAAAGTGCAAACCGCGGTATTCGCGTCGCGGCCGGACAAGCGCATGTGTTCCGCCCACGCGATGAAACTCCGCAGTATATACGTTGGGGAAAAATTAAGCGCGGGCGGCCGCTGCCTTGCGACCCGGCAGGTTGATTTGCGCGATGATCTCCGTCCCCGAGTCGGAACACGAGTTAATGAACAGTTCTCCACCCAACAGGCGAAGGCGTTCCCGCATGCTGGTCAAACCGATTCCGGCGGACGCGGCGTTGGCATCGAACCCGATCCCGTCATCGGCCACGCAAAGACTGATCACCTTGCCGTGCATCTCCACCTTCAAGAAGACCGTCGTCGCCCCGCTGTGCTTCACCACGTTGCTCAGCGCCTCCTGCGCGATACGGAACATGCAAAGTTCCACAGGTTCGGGCAAGCGATCCACATGGCAATCCACACTGAGATCGATCGACAGGTGATGCTGGGCCGCGAGTTTGTCGCAAAGATCCTTTAGCGCCGAACCCAGTCCCAGATACTGCAACCTCGCCGAATGCAACTCATGGGACAGCTTGTGGATGCTGGTCGCCAGCTCGCCCGCCAGCAGCGAAACGTTGTTCGCCATCATGATTGCGGAGTCTTGCGCTCCGCGGGAAATCGCCCCCCGCAGAACGCAAGAATCCGCCGCGATCGCGGCGGCTTGCTGTCCAATGTCGTCGTGCAGCTCGCGGCTGATCCTTCTCCGCTCGTCTTCCCCCGCTTCAATCAGGCGCCCGGTCAGCGTTACCAGTTCCTGGTCCCTTTGTTTCAGCAGAGAGATGTCCTTCAACATTCCGACGATGAACGGCTGGCTGCCGTCCTGGGGTTTCAAGAGTGAGACGCTCACGCGGCCCCAGACAATCGTTCCGTCCTTGCGGAAGAAGCGCTTGTCGATCTGATAGCTCGGGCGCGTGCCGGCGCACAGGTCCCGGAACAGCGGCGCTTCGGCCGCCAGATCGTCCGGGTGGGAAAGCTGCACGCAACTCATTTGATGCAGCTCCGCTTCGGTATAACCGAACATGCCGCAAAACGCCGGGTTCACAATCGTCAGCTTTCCCTCCAGGGATTCCAGGGCGACGCCTACGGGGGCCTGTTCGAAAAGCTGGCGAAAACGATTTTCGCTCTCGGCGAGAGCGCTTAACGCGAACTTATGTTCCTGCATCATGGCGGCGAGAAGCATCAGCGGCACCGTCAGCAGAATCCAGAACAACTGCATGGACTCCACCTTTGTGATGGAAGCGTCCTGAACGAACGGACCGTCGCCGCGGTAGGCCCTCCAGAAGGAAACGCAAACCACCGCCGCGATCGCCAGGCTGTTTCCCGCGGAGCCGAAGCGAATCGCGGCCCACAGGAGAAGAGGCAGGGGAATCAGAAAAGCGGCGGGCTGCCAACTGGCGTTTGCATAGCCCGACCCAAAAATAAGATAGCCGGCCGCCAGCAGCAGGCTTACAAGAAGAGAGGCCTCCGCGTACTGCTTTGCCTTCATGTCCCGAACCCAGAAGCGCCCGCGCGAAACAAAGAGCAGGATTACCGGAACAAAGACCAGAAACGACACCGTGTTGGTCAGCCACATGCGGCTCAGCGAATGCCAGAAGTTGACGGACCATCCGTGCAGCCGGATCGTGTCCTCCGAACAGATATTGCTGACTGCCGTCACCAGTGCCAGCGAGGCAAAGCCCGGTACCAGGATGGCCGTTCCAAGAAAAACCAGAACGTCATGCAGGCGATCGAAGCTGAAGAGAGAGGGCTCCCAGCGTTTCAGGACCACCGCGGCGGCAACCGCAAGCAACGTGTTGTGCGCGATCTGAAAAGCCAGCCACATGGCGCCAATGTTATAGGCCCAGTGGACCACGATGTGCGCGGGAACGACTGCCAGCACGTACATCCACCAGCGGCGAACGGGAGTAAGCAACAACGCGGCCACCAGGATGGCGTTGGAGGGCCATAGGGCTGCCTTTGTCGAACCGCCCAACCGCAAATCCAAGCTGGTTTTGGCAACCACGAAGTAGCTGAAGGCAACCACGAGCAGGCTGACGGCCAGTTGCGCGATGTTTCCCGCCAACGCGGATTTTGCGGTATCCAGCGCCGCCGAAAGGGAGGAAGCGATATCCTGAGAAGCTTCGCCGGCCAGAGCGATGGTGTGGACCCGGGGCGATTTCTGGAATTGTTGAGCATCCGGTGGAGACATGGCTGCAATCCTGTCCACGCAATCCGTATCAACGGACTACTCGCTCCGTACCTAATGCCGCGGATTTTACAGGAAGGTGGGTTTCAAAACAATTGCAAATAGTGGAATTTCGGTGTTTTTTCAGCCCTCACGAATGCGGGCGATGCGCGTGACGGATTCCCGGGCAAAGGGATGTACAATCGACGTTATCGGAGGGGAGATATGCGAACCGCCGCGGCTTCTTCCGCGCCTTGGAGCGCTCGTTGCCCTGCAGGCCCTTGGCACTCCATGATCAGATGCGCACTGCCGGCGTTTCGCGTCGTGTTGAAGGCCGGCCGGATTCGGGATGCCCTCGCCATTTGCATTTTGTTGTTTTCCCTGCCTGCCCGTGCGCTCCCCGCCCAACAAGGCAGTTCCTCCAGCGGTGACACCCCGGGTTGGCCCATGCACAATTCCGCGCCGCTGCACGGGCTCCCCGACGCAGTCGGCACCACACCTCAGAAAACTCCCCCGCATATTGGATCTTGCCTGTTGTGGACGCTGGTCGAGGCGCGGGCAAACACGGTCAGTGCCGTCGCGCTGCAAATTCCGGGAAAAGCTCGGGCCGAATACGAAAAAGGCTGCGGTGATTTACGGGACGGGAAATTCGAGAACGCGGAAAGTCACCTGCGCAAGGCCATCCAGCTATACCCGAAGTATGCCGACGCGCTGGTGCTGCTGGGACAATTGCTGGCGGCCCGCAATCGCGTCGATGACGCCCTCGGCCTGTGCTCCCAGGCTTCCAGTGTGGATCCGGATTTTGTTCCGGCTTACCTGTGCCTGGCCGACACTTCCGGCCAGCTTCGCCAGTGGAACCAGACGCTGGAATTCGCGGATCACGCGCTCAAGCTGGACCCTGTGCAGAATTTCTACGGGCACTTTTATCTCGCGGTCGCGCAATTTCATCTCAGCCAGTTTTCGGGGGCGGAAAAAAACGCTTTGCAGACAATTGACGACGACCATCTTCACCGCTTGCCGCAGGCGCACCTTTTGCTGGCGCAAATCTACGGTAACAGGAACGATTTGAAGAATGTGGCTGCTCAGCTTCGGGCTTACCTTCAGGTCGCTTCCAAATCCCCGGACGCTCCCGATGTGCGAAAAAGACTGGAAGATATCGAGAGCCGGATTCCCCGGTAGGCAAATCTATCCCATGGTCGGGGCGCCGCCAGGCAAAGTGGGGCCGGCGCATATTGCGGGCTTAGCTCCGTTCATGCTCCGCGGTCGCGCAGCCTTCCGCTTTCATGGGTAGAATTGGCAACTGCTGCGCAGGCTTGATTACGCTATTGCGTCGGGCACGGCGCCTGCCGATCTTCACCGAAGCATTGAAAATCGCCCCCACGGGCACGATGCCTCCCAGTTTGTGCGCCCCGATGGCCGCCAGCCCCATCGAAGCGATGCAGCCGCATGCGGAGCAATCCGGCGTGCCCCCAAACTGGCAGGGAGTGATCTTCGTCTCCAGATCCGCGGAAAGGGTTTGCGTCGTCTGCGCGAAGATGCAGTCCTCGGGACTATGCGGCGGATTGGCGAACTGCTCGATCATTAGCTCGGGCATGTCCAGCTTGGGAAACTCTTTCCGCAATTGTTTCATGTCCGCAATCGCCTGTGCCCGCTCCGCTTTGGTCAGTATCTCCGGCATCTGGTCGCCCACCTGCGGAGTGAACATGCTGAACCACACCTTCTTAATTTCAGGACGCGGCGTCCAGAATTCCAGGAATTCGCGAAGGTATCCGGGCCGCTTCATCATCTGCCCGGTGATGGTGGAATGGATCGTGACCTTCTGGCCCGCGATATTTTTCAAAATTCGCTCGTAGGTTGCCGGGGCGCGCCGCGCGTCGTGCTCGGGCTGCAGTCCGTCGATGGACACAACTATGTGCAGGTGAGGCATGCTCGCCCACGTTGGCTCCATGGTCCGAAACGCGCTGGTGACGATCTGCACATGGACTCCGCGCGCCAGAATCTGCGGGATGAGCTGTTCCAGTTCGCGGTACCTGACCAACGGGTCGCCGCCGACGATCGATAAATGCAAGGGTTTCAGCCGGTCGACAACCTCAAGCACTCCCTCCACCAACGCTTGCCCTTTTCGGTCGTTCAGTTCGCGCAACGTGCGGCCGCCGCCCAGGTGCGCATCGTCGTACGCATAGCAACCGGGGCATCGCAAGGGGCACTCGCGAGTGATTTCAATCGAAAGCGAAGGGGATTCGCCCTTCAGGATTTTTCCCCAGGCTTGGAGAATTTGGAATGTTTCCACTGCTGAGCGCTCTCTTCTCGACGCGGGCAGATACCGGCCTGCCGAAGCGTCCGTTGTTTTCCGTTTCTCAGGACAAGCCACCGGGGAAAGTCGTGGTGCGGACGCGACTTCTCACTGTATTGGATGCGTCAGCCAAGGCTACGGAAACCTAGAATAACAAACCGAAGATGGGTCTGTCCCGGCGTTTTATTCGCTCGAGAGAGGATTCGGGTGTTTTCCAAACGAGACTGGCAACCTTGAAGAGCCCCGCAAATACTGCCGGACTCCGCTCGGCGCGAAACCCGATGGCTCATTCAAGCCGGCAATCACGCTGGAACCATCCCACGCTCAGGAGGGGAATCAGCGTGGACTCAGGTTCGGAGGGGTAGTCAGAAACTTACCACCCTCCCCAGGTGGCAGCTAGCCTAATTTTCGAGTGTGTGTCGCACCGAAACTATCCGCGGCATGGAAATTCGTGCCCGCGATCGGCATCTCAGAGCCCGCAGATCGATGCGAGTTCTTCGACTTGATCGTGCGCGGGGGGGCGCTACGCTCCATTACGCGACGAAGACTTCTTCAGAAAATGAATCAAAGATGACGCTCGTACATCTGATAGAACGGTCTTTGAACGGAGCTGACCTATGGCAAATACACTGAAAACTGCAATCGTTACCGGCGCTTCGCAGGGCATCGGCGCCGGACTCGTGGCTGCCTATTTGAATCGTGGTTATAGCGTTGTTGCGAACTCGCGAAACATTATCAAAACTAACCCCTTCCCGGCGTCGCCGAATCTCGCCCTGGTCGGGGGAGACATCGGCGACCCGAAAACAGCCGCGAAGATCGTGGAGACCGCCGTATCCCGGTTCGGCCGGATCGATGTGCTGATCAACAATGCGGGTATTTTTATCCCGAAGCCTTTCACCGAGTACACGACCGAAGATTTCAACGCTTTGGTCTCCACAACGCTTGCGGGATTTCTCTACGTTTCACAACTGTCGGTGAAGCAAATGTTGCGGCAGAAAAGCGGCAGCATCGTCAATATATCAACCACCCTTGTTGACCAGCCGGTAGCAGGTGTAGGGGCGGCCGTTCAAATCATGATTAAGGGCGGTTTGAACGCGGTGACGCGCGCACTCGCCATTGAGTATGCAAAGGAGGGCATTCGTGTAAACACCGTTGCGGCGGGCGTCATCGATACTCCGATGCATAAACCCGAGACCCTGGAATTTCTCAAAGGGTTGCATCCGGTCGGCAGGGTCGGTGAAATCAAGGAAATCGTTGATGCCGTTTTGTTTCTCACCGACGCCACCTTCACCACCGGAGAAATTTTGCACGTAGACGGTGGCGCGCACGCCGGAAAATGGTAGCCCGCACAAGCCGCCTCAGGGGTGACCCACTTGCCCCGAGGATGGGACACCCGGCCTAAACATTTGCTAGAATCGTGCGCGTGAAAAGACGCACTATGCTTCAATCGCTATCTGCACTTTCCTTTCTTCCACCCGCAGCCTGGGCCGCCTCGCTAGAGGAGAAGTCGGGCTCCGGGCAAAACTCAACGACGGTCTATGAGCTCCGCATCTATCACGTTTATGACGGAAAGCTCGAGGATTTGCTGCGCCGCTTTCGCGAACACACCACGAGGCTCTTTGAAAAGCACGGCATCAAAAACATAGCGTACTGGACGCCTACCGACGAACCCCTAAAAGGCAAGACCCTCGTGTACATCCTCGCGCACCCGAGTCGTGACGCTGCCACCGCCAACTGGCAAGCTTTCCGCGATGATCCGGAATGGCAAAGTGTACGCGACAAGTCCGAGGCCAATGGCAAGCTGGTCGAGAAAATTGAATCCACGTTTCTTGTCCTCACGGACTTCTCCCCACAGCAACCTTGATTAGAGTCCCCCGATTGCGAAGTATTGAGACCTAACCCGGCGAGGCGCATCCAACTTCCGAGGTGATCCCATGCGATCCGACATCGTTCCAGGCGCGATCTTCCCCGACTACGAGCTTTCCGACCAAACCGCGAAACGCCGCAAGCTTTCCGAACTGCAAGGACCACATCCCATGGTTCTCGTCCTCAGCCGCGGAGGTTTCTGCCCCAAGGACCGCCGCCAGGCCGAAGGCCTCGTGCAGCTCCATCGCGAGCTTGAGGTTTCCTATTGCCGCCTCGTCACCATCAGCACCGACAACATCACCGAGACGAATGAATATCGCAGCGGCGTCGACGCCCACTGGCCGTTCCTCTCCGACGCGGGCCGCATTGTCCAGAAAGACCTCGACATCGCCGAATACACCGATCCTCTTCACAATCCCATGATCCCCCACGTGATTGTCCTCGAGCCCGGCCTTGTCATTTATAAGATTTACAACGGCTACTGGTTCCTCGGCCGCCCCACTGTCGAAGATCTCCGCCAGGACCTGCGCGCCGTCACCAAAAAATGCCGCCCCGACTGGGACATCACCACTCCCGAACTCAAAGCCGCCTGGCAGCAAGGCCGCAAAGATCTCTTCTACCCCTACGGCAAAACCTACGTCCAAACTCTCGGCGAACAGGATTAAGAGCGGTTTCCGTGACCACGACATCTTTGCTTTTCGCCATCGTATTTCTCCTAAGATGATCACTGTGCATCTTCAATGTGTTCACTGTACATCTTTGATCTTCAGAGAAAAATGACGGGCTTTCTTCGGCGCTATTTGACGTTCGCGTTCGCGTGGCGTCGCCGCCCCCGCAAGCGTTCCTTTACGCAACGAATCGAAACTTGTATAGTCCACACATGCAAGGAATACTCTGGAGCACAATTGCGCTCGGCTCGCTGTTATTCATCTCGGCCTGCTTAAAAGGAGGACAGGAAGTGCAATCTCCGCAACCTGAAAAGTCGAAGCCGCCTGTCAAAATGGAGCAGCGCGGACGCATCCTTGGAATCGGCGGTGTCTTCTTCAAATCCGCTAATCGTGATCAGATGCGCGAATGGTATTCGAAGCATCTTGGACTCGCTGACAAAGGCCAAGGCGTGATGCTTCCGTGGCGCGAACACGACGACCCGCAAAAGGAACACGTTACAGTTTGGACTGTTTTTCCCGCCTCCACTAACTATTTCGATCCCAGCCACGCACCGTTCATGGTCAACTACATCGTGGACGATCTGGATGCTTTGCTCGACCGCTTAAAACAAGAGGGAGTAAAGATTGATCCCAAACGAATGAATGAATCATACGGTCGCTTTGCCTGGATCTATGATCTGGATGGGAATAAGATTGAGCTCTGGCAGCCGTCCGCAAAGCCCTAAGGGCCTTCCACTGCACTTACTCAATCGGTTTTCTGTAGCTGCGGTCCCGTAGTTGTAGAATGGCCGGAAATGCTTTGCGCCTGGTCATCCCAATATCCGCATCGGCCGATTCCGCCCGATCAGTCGCGCAGTGTAGAGGTTAATGGTACCGGCAGCGTCGTGGTTCCAGGCGGGTGGCCTGGACGTATAACGTATGAACGATTCTGGGTGCCCCACTCTCGGTTTTTGAGCGCGGGTCTTGGGCTCTCCTTACTCCTTCTCGTTATCTCATCCACGCAATTACAATTCTAGCGGGGCTTTCACGAGTTTCACGACAGGCGTTCCGGACGGGTGTCCCAGAAACTCAGCCACTCAGTACCTCCATCGCCGTCAGCGCATAGATCGCCGCGCAATCGATCACCTTCCGCAGGTCCACGTACTCGTTCGGTCCATGCGCCACCGAAAGCAGTCCCGGACCATAAGCGTAGGCAGGCATTCCAGCCGCCGCATAAAACCGCGTTTCCAGCAGCCCGGGACACATTTCAAAGCCAGCC
>Ga0210410_10004071_pt1 | contig 12854 bp, 7 predicted proteins | sample IncBWC4MmetaG_FD_161058 | JGI IMG/M metagenome (GOLD analysis project Ga0210410, IMG submission 161058) | Forest soil microbial communities from Barre Woods Harvard Forest LTER site, Petersham, Massachusetts, United States - Inc-BW-C-4-M | ecosystem: Environmental > Terrestrial > Soil >... | reverse complement strand
AAAAAGCCCGTGAAGGTGTACCGGCCTCGGTGATTTTCGGACTTTCCCTTTTGTTCGTTTTCCTGATCTTGGCAGCGCTCTATGAAAGTTGGTCGTTGCCGTTTAGCGTTTTGCTTAGCACGCCAGTAGCGATTTTCGGCGCCTTCGCGGTTTTGTATTTGCGACGTTTCTTGCAGAGCGTATTTCTGCCGCCGTACCTGGTGCAGATGGAGAGCGATGTGTACTCGCAGATCGGGCTGGTGATGCTCATTGGTCTGGCGGCGAAGAACGCGATTCTGATCGTGGAGTTTGCCAAAGACCAGTTTGAGAAAGGGAAGCCTTTGGCGGATGCCGCACTGGAGGGTGCCAGGTTGCGCCTCCGGCCGATTCTGATGACGTCCTTCGCATTCATTCTCGGCTGCGTTCCATTGTGGACGGCGACGGGCGCCGGTTCGGTTGCGCGGCAAATCATGGGCACCACGGTTATTGGCGGCATGATCGCGGCGAGCGCTCTGGGAATTTTCTTCATCCCGGCGATTTTCTATTTGGTCGAGAAGTGGTCGGGCGCCGACAAGGAGCGTGCTGAGGGAAGTTTGCCCGCCGAGCCGGCTCCGGCGCCGGGAGACTGAGATGGACTTCGCCAGAAACAGCGTGGGAGGAACCTCGGAGAGACATATGAAAAAGCTGGCCCCACTGATGTTTGCGATCTTGGTTTCTGGGTTTGGGATGGGTTGCAAGGTCGGCCCGAATTACCGCAAGCCCACGGTGCAGACACCCACTGAATATCGCGAACTGAAGGACGGGCCGCAGGTGCAGCCTCAGGTGGCGTCTTATGCGGATTTGCCGTGGTGGCAAGTGTTCCAGGATCCCACACTGCAGGAGCTGATCCGGACGGCGTTGAAGCAGAATTACGATTTGCAGCTGGCGACGGAGCGGATTAATGCGGGACGCGCGCAGGTGCAGATCACTCGGTCGAACCTGTTCCCGCAGGTGGCGGGCAACGGCGATTTCAGCGGTGGGAAGGAACACAATTTTCAGACCAAGTCGAACTTCCTGACGCTGACAGCCGACGCCGCGTTTCAGTTGGATTTCTTCGGCAAGCTGCGCCGCGCAACCGAGGCGTCGCGCGCTGAATTGCTTGCGACAGAGGATGCGCGACAGACGGTGATACTCACGCTGGTGAGCGACGTGGCGAGCGACTATTTCGCGCTCCTGCAACTGGACCTGCAACTTCAAATCACGCACGACACGGTAAAGACGCAGGAAGACTCGGTGAAGCTCACCAAGCTTCGCGTCGATCACGGCGTGGCCACTAAGCTGGATGTTCTGCAGGCGCAGCAGGTTCTGGATTCGGCGAATGCCACCATCCCTGACCTGGAACGACAGATCGCGCAAGAAGAAAATGCGATCAGCATTCTGTTGGGCAATTACCCGCAGGGCGTCCCGCGTGGCAAAACGCTTGTCGAGCAGGTACTTCCTCCGGAGGTTCCGCCGGGATTGTCTTCGACATTGCTGGAGCGGCGGCCGGATATTCGCGAGGCGGAGCAATTCCTGGTAGCGGCGAACGCTCAAATTGGCGTGGCCAAAGCCGAGTTCTTTCCCCAGATCTCCTTGACTGGTTCGGGTGGCGGAGCATTCGGCAGAAGCAGCGCCTTCTCCAGCCTGATGAGCTCGCAACTGGGGATTTGGTCTTACGGCGCGCAGGTAAGCCAGCCGATCTTCACTGGGGGAGCACTGAAGGGAAATTTACGGCTGGCCGAATCGCAGCATAATCAGGCGCTGATTTCTTACCGGCAAGCGATCCAGCACGCGTTCGGGGACGTATCCGACGCGCTGATCGGGTATCAGAAATTCCACCAGGTACGGGTGCGCCAGGAAGATACCGTTGCGGATTTGCAGGAGTCCGTGCGCTTATCCATCATGCGCTACAGGGGAGGCACCACCACGTATCTGGAAGTGCTGGACGGTCAGCGGTCGCTGTTTTCCGCGGAACTGGTGCTGGCCCAGGCGCGAGGCACGGAGTATCAGAGCCTGGTGCAGCTCTATAGGGCGCTTGGCGGCGGCTGGCAGCAATAGGCAGTTACAGAGCACGCGGTGCCATGGGGTTGGACACCCTGTCTGCGTCCGAAGCTGGACTAAAAACATAAACTGTTGACTCTTTTCCTCTCCTCCATCATCTAATTTCGTCCGAATATTTTCGGTGCTTGTGCTGACCGGTTGGCGGGATTAGGATGTTTCCCCTTCGCATTGTCGCTTAACAAGACTTCGAGGTAAGGAGGGCTCCTTGAGGCTCAGTTACGGGCTAGGCCACGGGTTTCTGCTGGCCGGGCTTTTCTTTGTTGGAACCACAACATCCATTGCACAAAGTGAAGTATCGACTGGCACGAGCAGTCCAGGCCAAGCAATTCCAGGAACGCAGGGAGTTAGCTCGTTCGCCGGCAGCGTACCCGCGAAGCTGGTTCCGGGTGTCCTGCCGTTATCGTTGCAGGACGCCATCAGCCGCGGATTAAAGCAAAATCTCGGGCTACTTCTCTCAAGCGCAGACATTCGGGGCGCTCGAGGGCAACGATGGCAACAACTGAGCGCCCTGCTGCCGCACGTAACGGCCGGACCATATATCGCCGATTCGCAAATCAATCTTGCCGAGCTGGGTCTGACGAGTTTTGGCGGGCTCCAGATTCCGGCCTCCGTTGGCCCTTTTTCCTATTTTGATGCACGGCTTGCTGTCACGCAGACTCTTTTTGATTGGAAGTCGATCAACGCGACTCGAGCAGCCGGCCAGAGCTTGAAATCCGCGGAGTATACCTTTAAGGATGCGCGGGATCTCGTTGTGCTGGCCGTTGGCTACACGTATTTGCAGGCCATTGCCGACGAAGCCCGTATTGAAACGGCCAAAGCACAGGTTCAGACCGCACAAGCGCTTTATGATCAAGCTTCGGACCAGGTGACTGCGGGCACCTCACCGGCCATCGACGGGCTGCGGGCCAAAGTAGAGCTCCAGACCCGGCAGCAGCAGTTGATTCAAGCGAAAAACGATTTCGCCATCCAAAAGCTGACCGTTGCCCGGGTCATTGGACTGGCACTCGGGCAGGAGTTTGAACTCTCCGACAAATCGCCGTATCGCCCCTTCGAGGGAATCACCGTTGATGATGCCCTGAAACATGCGTATGCCTCGCGTTCGGATTATCAGGCGGCGATGGCGGATGTGCGCGCGGCGCAATTCGCCCGAAAAGCGGCGACCGCGGGTTATTTCCCGTCGCTTTCCTTCAATGCAGATTATGGAACGGCAAGCTCGCATCCCTCGACGGCGACCCAGGTTTTCGACGTGCGAGGAACACTTTCAATACCGATTTTTCAGGGTGGCAGCGTTCACGGCGATGTTTTGCAGGCCGAGGCGAGGCTCGAGCAGAGCCGCGAACGGCTGGACAATCTGCGCGGGCAAATTGATTCCGACGTTCGCGCCGCTTTGTTCAACCTGGAGTCGTCGGCGGAACAGGTGAAGGTGGCGCAGAGCAACATTGAACTGGCGGAGGAGACGCTGGCTCAGTCACGCGATCGTTTCAAGGCCGGTGTAACCGATACAGTGGAGGTCGTGCAATCACAGGAAGCGGTGGCGCGCGCGCACGAGCAGTACATCTCAAGCCTCTACAGTTACAATTTTGCGAAAATTTCCCTGGCGCGGGCCCTTGGCGTTGCCGAAGAGGGCGTCAAGGAATACTTCAAAGGACAATGAAAATGGGCGAAGAGACCCCATCCCGTTCAGTGCCTGGGTCAGGCAGCCAAACGCCGAGTAATCCGTCGCCCGCAGTCGACGACACGCATAAGGTGCGCGGCTACCAGAATCGGAAGAGCCGAAAGTTCATGGTGATTTCGGCGATCGTTGTGGTTGTGGTGGTCGCCAGTGTTTTATTGTGGCGCTACCTCAGCAGCTATGAATCCACCGACGACGCGCAGGCCGACGTTCACCTGTATCCGGTGAGCGCGCGAATTTCGGGTTATGTGATCAAAGTAAACGTGGACGACAACCAGTGGGTGGAAAAGGGAACCGTGCTGGTGGAGATTGACCCGAAGGATTACGAGGTGGCGGTCGCGCAGGCGCAGGCAAATCTAGCCAATGCCGAGGCGACCGCGCAATCGCTGAATATCACTGTTCCAATTACTTCTGTAAGCACTTCGAGTCAACTGAAGTTCACCGCGTCCGACATCGAAAACACAAAGGCAGGTGTGATTGCCGCGGAAAGGCAATTGACTGCCGCGCACGCCCAGTTGGAACAGGCTGAGGCAAATGACGTAAAGGCCCAGGACGATCTGCGCCGGTACAAACTGTTGGTGGACAAGAAGGAAGTGGCGGACCAGGTTTACGATCAGGCGCTGGCCGCTGCAAAGTCCAGTACCGCGACCGTTGCCGCGGCCCGCGCCAATGAAGCGGCCGCTCAACAATTCGTTCAGCAGGCGCACGCCCGCCAGGTGCAGGCGGATGCCAACTACCAGTCGGCGGAGACCGGGCCGCAGCAAGTCTCGTCCACGAAAGCGCGGGTGCGTGCCGCGATCGCCGATGTGGAGCAAAGGCGCGCACAACTTGAACAAGCCGAGCTTAATCTTCAATACACCAGAATTGTCGCGCCGGTTTCTGGGGAAGTGAATAAGACGGTGGTCGTCGGTCTGAACGTTCAACCCGGACAGCAACTGCTGACCGTAGTGCCGCTCGACCAGGTCTGGGTGACTGCCAATTTCAAGGAAACGCAGCTGAAGCATATGCGCGTGGGTCAGAAAGCGACGATTCATGTTGACTCGACAGGGCGAACTTTGAAGGGCCACGTGGATAGCATCGCGGGCGCCACCGGGCCGCTGTTCAGCCTGTTGCCCCCGGAAAATGCCACTGGCAACTACGTCAAGATCGTGCAACGCGTTCCGGTCAAGATTGTTCTCGACCAGGGTGAGAATCGGGATCGCCAACTTCGGCCGGGCATGAACGTGGTGCCCGACGTCGCTCTCCGATGAGTTCTGCAACGCTAACACTCGACCAGGACGTCTGGCGGCCGAAATATAATCCGTGGCTGATCGCTGTGGTTGTGGCGCTTGCGGCATTTATGGAGGTCCTCGACACAAGCATCGCCAATGTGGCGCTTCCCTACATGGCCGGAGATCTGGGCGCAAGCAACGATCAAAGCACCTGGGTGCTGACCTCGTATCTGGTTTCAAATGCCATCATCCTGCCGATTAGCGGCTGGCTTGCCGGAGCGCTGGGGCGGAAACGTTTTTTCATGGCGTGCCTGAGCGTGTTTACGATCAGTTCTTTGCTCTGCGGGATAGCGCCGAGCCTCGGAATGCTTCTTCTGTTCCGCGTGCTGCAAGGAGCGGGCGGCGGCGGATTGCAGCCGATGGCGCAAGCCATTCTCGCCGATACGTTCCCTCCGGAACAGCGGGGTTTAGCGTTTGCTCTATACGGCATCACAGCCATCATGGCGCCGACCATAGGGCCGACTCTGGGCGGCTGGATCACGTTCAACTATTCCTGGCGCTGGATTTTTTTCATTAATATTCCGGTTGGGATTGCGACCTGGGCGCTGGTGAGGCGGTTTGTGGAAGATCCACCGTACTTAAGCCGGGTCAAGGCAGCTGGGGTCAAGTTGGATTACATCGGCATCGCTCTTTTGACCTTGGGAATCGGGTCACTGCAGGTGTTGCTGGACAAGGGCCAGGAAGACGACTGGTTCGGCTCTCGATTCATAACGACGTTGATAGTCACGGCGACAGTTTGCTTGATTGCGCTGGTTATCTGGGAATGGTTTCAGAAGTCACCGATCATTGATGTGCGCATGTTCAAGAGTTTTAATTTTGCCAGCGCCAACCTGATGATGTTCACGTTGGGAATCCTGCTGTTCAGCTCCCTGGTGCTGATGCCGCAATTTCTCCAGACGCTCATCGGCTATACGTCGGAGCTGGCGGGGCTTGCGCTGTCAGCAGGAGGCTTTGTCCTGCTGATGGAGATGCCCATCATGGGCAAGCTGACAACGAAAGTGCAGGCGCGATACTTGATCGCCCTCGGATGGTTTTTGTTGTCGATTGCCATGTTTTATTCCACGAAACGGATTGACTTGCAGATCAGCTTTCGAGCCGCCACGATGCTGCGGATTATCCAGGTGCTTGGGTTGGGGTTCCTGTTCGTGCCGATTACGCTGGTGGCGTACATCGGAATTGCGCCAGAGAAAAACAACGCGGTGGCGGGTATCGTGAATTTCATGCGCAATATGGGAAGCAGCGTTGGCACTTCGCTGGTGACGACACTGATCGCGCGGCGATCGCAATTCCACCAGGCCAGGCTGGTGGAGTATGCGCGGCCCGACAATCCCAATTTTCAGAATTCGGTGAACGGCCTTGCCGCGCAAATCGCTCGCTCTAACGGATTGAGCAAGCCGGATGCGATTGCGAAAGCCTATGCAATGATTTACCAATCGGTGCAAGCGCAGGCTGCCAGCCTGGCGTACATTGATACGTTCATGGTGCTGGCGGTGGGCGCGGGGATTATGTTTTTCCTGGCTTTTGTGTTGAAGAAGAACGATCCCGGCGGTGGCGGTCAAATTGTGGTGGAATGAACGAAGTGCCATGATGGGGATGGAAGGCGGTTGGAGCCGATAATGGGGATCGGGGGACGCCATGATTAGAATCATCACCATTGAACGGGAATATGGCTGTGGCGGCGGTGAAATCGCCGAACAGCTGGCGAAGCAATTGGACTGGAAGCTTTGGGACCACTTGCTGACAGAGGAGATTGCGAGGCTGGCGAATTGCCCCAAGTCTGTGGTTGAGGTCCGCGAGGAGCGGACCGATCCGCTGTACTACCGGCTCTTCAAATCGTTCTTACACGGGAGCTATGAAGGAAGCCTGAACGCGCACAAATTAAACCTGGTGGACAGTGAAACGATTTTGCAGCTGACGGAGCGAGTGGTTCAACACGCGGCAAAAAATGGCAACGCGGTGATCGTTGGAAGGGGATCGCAACGTTTTCTCGGCGACCGTCAAGATACTCTTCGGGTGTTTCTTTACGCCCCCAGGGAAGACAAGGTGCGACGCTTGCTGGCGCGCGGCAAAAATGAAGAGGAAGCCCAGGTGCTTGTGGATTCTGTCGATCGGGAGCGCGCGGATTTCATCCGCAAGTATTTTCATGCCGAATGGCCGGAACATGCCGTGTATCACACGCTGATTAACACCGCGATCGGGGATCAGTGCGTGGTTCAGATGATTCTGAGTTTAATGAAATCGCTCAACGCTTGCGCTATTCCCGCCGTGACCGCGGATTAGTTAAGTCTATCTCTCCAACCCTGCAGCCAATCGACTACGGTATCCTCGCGACCGTCTTCTGGCGTTCCGATTGAAGCCCGCCTCCCTGATGCTTCTTTTGTGGAAATTTCTCCAAAAATCAGATAGTTCCTACGCAAAAAATAGCACTGGCGTTGGATCACTCATTGATGGAAATTCCGTCAGAGCAGTGATAGTGTCCTTCCCGTTCAGGGGACACAAGCTTCTCTCCGTTTCGACAGGGAATCCAAGGAGGTGGCCGTGTTTACGAGCCGCTATTTTTCCACATTGATCGCATTCCTATTGTTGTTTTCTTGGGCTGGCCTAACGTTTGCGCAGGGCGGCGCAACCGGCGCGATCAGCGGAACGGTGGAGGACGCATCTGGCGCGGTGGTGTCCGGGGCAAAAGTAAAAATCACGAGCGAAGCCACCAGCCAGCAAGTGCGCGAGCTGACCACGGACGACGCCGGCATATTTACGGCGACTTTGCTCCCGGTCGGCAGCTACACCGTGGAAGTAAATGCGGCGGGGTTTGCCCCGAGCAAGTTTACAGGGATCGCCGTGTCCATTACTGAAACCACGCGCATGATTGCGACGTTGAAAGTGAGTTCCTCGCAACAAGAGGTTGTGGTGGAATCGCAGGTGAGCCAGATCGACACGGCGGACGCTGCTACAGGAGAGTCCGTCGGTACGCAGACGATTACTACGCTGCCACTGGCGACGCGAAATTTTCAGCAGATCCTTACGCTGTCGGCGGGCGCTTCGTCGGACCTGAATAATGCTTCGCAGCTCGGGCGCGGGCAGGTGTTCATCCACGTCAACGGCGGGCGCGAGGACAACAACAACTATCTGATCGACGGGATTTCCGTGGCCGACTACGCGTTTGGCGAGCTGACGTACACGCCTCTGCCGAATCCGGATGCCATCGACCAATTCAAGGTCAGCACCAGCTTGTACGACGCCACGCAGGGGCGCAACGGCGGCGGTAACATCAATGCCACACTGAAGAGCGGCACCTCGACGTACCACGGCGATGCCTGGGAATATTTCCGCAATACGAAACTCGATGCCAACGACTTTTTCCTCAACGCCTCCGGCTTCAAGCGACCTGTGATTCAGCAGAACATTTTTGGCGGGGATTTCGGCGGAAAGGTGGACCCGTCCGCAAAGCTTGGCTATTTCTACGTGAATTACCAGGGCACGCGGCAAAGGAGCGGAGCGTCCGCAGGAACATTTATCAATACGACGATCCCCTATGTTCCCCTGGCCGATCGCCAGTCCGCTGCGAAATTGGCCGCGGATTGCGGCCTGCCAGCTGGCGTCAAAGTTGATCCAGTAGCGCTCAATCTTCTGAACTTTAAGAGCAATCAATTTGGAGGCGGAGCCGGGGGCTATCTGTTTCCGTTGCCACCGAATGTGCCGGCAACCACGGCGTGCCTGACGCCGGTGCCATTTCTGGTGAGCGAAACGGGCAAATTCACCGACGATCAGTTCACATCGACCTGGGATCGCGAATTCAACGGCAACAAGGACCGCGTTTCGTTCCGCTTTTTTTGGGCTGATTCCGACACCTTTCAACCGTTCGGCGCGGATTCGTTTCAGGTGCAGACCGGCGGACCCCCGACGCCGAACAACCTGAATTTTCCGTTGGAAATTCCGCTGCACAATCGCGTTGGGAGTATCACGGAAACGCACCTCTTCTCCAACAATCTGGTGAATGAGTTCCGCTTCGGCGTGAACATCATCAGCGACAAATTAAACAACGTGCCGCCAGTGACCGGCAAGGACGTCGGGATCAACCTGCCCACGGCCAACGGCGACCTCAACATTTACCGCCTGCAATTCGGCGCGTTTGCGTTTGGGCCCTTCCCGCAGCAGTTGCAACGCGCGCTGGGGGACAGTTTTGTGTTGCTAGATACTGTCGGTTGGACCCGGGGAAACCATACTTTCCGTTTCGGCGGCGAGTTTGATCGCACCACGCTCCGCCGGAGCTTGCCGGTGGCGGACAACGGATTGGTTTTCTTTTCGCCGCCAACAGTGGGCACGGATTTCCAGAGCTTCCTGGCGGGCTCACCGTTCTTTGGCGAAGCCGGCGGCGGCGTGGGGGATCACGACTACCGTATTCCCGCGTATGCGTGGTTCGTGCAGGACGACTATCGCGTTACGAAATCCCTCACGCTGAATCTCGGCTTCCGGCAGGAGTTTCTGGGCGCACCGTACGACGAATCCTGCCGCATCGGCAATAGCATTCCGGAGCTTGCGAACACCACCGGGCAGCCGTTCGTTTATCCGAAGTGCGTGAACAAATACAATCTTCCGGGCCTCACGGGAACGCAAGCGCGTAGCTCACTGGGGAATAACTTTGCCACTGTGCAGGAACCTCGGATCGGTTTTGCGTATGACCTGTTTGGGCACCACAACACTTCCATTCGCGGCGGGTACGGGATTTATAGCGTGCGCGAAGATCTGGGGGCGGTGGACAACCTCTCGTTCTCTCCGCCATTTTTCCCCATTGCCATTAATTTCCTGCCGGGGCAGGGAAGTCTGGCGAATCTGTTTCAACCCAACCCGGGCACCGGCTTCCCGGGCATTCCGCCGCTGGGGGTACTAAGTCCCGCGTTTGTGCCCCAACCCTCCTTCTTCACAACGTTCCCAGCGACTTGCACGCTGGGTCCGCCGAGCGGCGCGACAGGTACTTTCTCGCAATGTGGCGCTTTCTTTACCGGAAACGTGAGCGGCCTAATTGCTCTTCAGGTGCCGCAGCATTGGGTGGCAGGGACGACTCAACAGTGGAACCTGACGGTGCAACGCGAGTTGGGAAGGCAGTGGTTCCTTGAAGTCGGATACGTCGGCACCAAGGGCACGCATTTGCGCTCGACGTACGACCCGGCGGAAGCCACGCTAGCGTCGCCGCAGCACCCGGTTGTTATACCGGGGGTGAATTGCAACGGAACGAAGGGCACCGGAGCACAATGCACGATCGTGGATAGCACGGTGGAAAACGCGCCGGCGCGGTCACCTTTCCTGGGGATTGGGCCAGCCAATTTCGAGGCGTTTGCGCCCAATTCCGATTCGCACTATCACTCGCTGCAGATCACTCTGGGGCACCATTTTTCTAAAGGGCTCTATTGGCAAAGTGCATATACGTATTCCAAGGAGATCGACGACGTCTCGAATGCGACAGTGTCGTTCGACACTCGTTTCAACGACCAAAAAATCGCGCGGGCTTCGCGCGGGCTTGGCGATTTCGACCGGCGCCATCGCTTCGTGACCAGCGCGGTTTACCAGTTGCCGTTTTTTGCGAAGGCCGAAGGATGGAAGGGTACTGCACTCGGCGGATGGGAAATCAGCGGCGTGCTTACGCTGCAGTCGGGGCTGCCGTTCACTCCCATTGATTCGGCTGGTGGAAGCGCGTATGCCCTCAGCAGCCCGAACCTTGCAACACCGACGTTCGCGCCGGGGCGTAATTGCGGCAATGCCGTAACGCACGGTGGGGTTGAATCGCGCCTGGGCCACTGGGCAGATCCAACAGCATACCTGCCGGACGCGGTCATTCCCCTGGCCAGCGGAGCTACCGGCGATGCAACGGGTTTCGGCAACGCGGGCCGCAATTGCATCATCGGGCCTCCGCAGAAGAATATTGACTTCACGCTCGGGAAAATGTTCCGGCTGACCGAGCGGCAGAACCTGCGGTTTCAGGCGGAGTTTTTCAACCTGTTCAATCATCCGTCGTTCGCGAACCCATCGGCGACGGACATCGAAAGCGCCAGTTCGTTCTCGCAAATCACGTCGGTTGTGGGGACGCCGCGGCTTATTCAGTTTTCGTTGAAATATATGTTCTGAACTGGCTGCGCGAATAATCGTCAGGCGGCGGCTCGGGGCAATTCGAGCTGCCGCGGATTTCCGTCAACCCCAAGACCCAGGTGCAAAGACGGCACCAAGGGCACCCTCCGCGTTATTCGGGCTTTTCTGTGGATTTTACGGGGGCGTTCAATTTTTCCAATTTTGCCAGATACGCGCGGACTTGATCCGTGTTTGAGGCATTCGGAGCCAACTCCAGGTACGTGTGTAGCTCTTTGATTGCGATGGGGTAGTCGTTTTTTCGAGCAAAGATTTGAGCCAACAAAAGATGCAACTGCGGAAAATGGGCGGGCAGGGCGATCTGTTCCGCCTTGAGCGCGCTCTTCTGCGCCTCTTCGATCCGGTTGAGCTGGAAATTTGCAGCCGCGTTATAGAAATAGGCATCCGCGGAATTTAAAGGATCGGTGTCCACAATGAAACCAGTGACAGCGACATGACTTAAGGGATCAAGGTCCAGAATGTGATTTGAAAAGGCCAGAAGCGCCGGCCAATCTCCTTCCTCAAAGGCCATAGACGCGAGCGATAGATAAGGCGGCAGGAACCGGCTATCGATCGCCGTGGCCTTGGCAAAGGCAGTGCGAGCCTCCTCCTTCTGTTTGTCTTTTTGTAAAACCTTTCCCAGCTCGAACCAGGCGATCGTATATCTGGGGTAAATCCCCACGGCCGTTTCCAAATACTTGCGCGCGCCAGAAAGGTTGGCTTTTTTTTCGGCCTCCAAGCCATTCTCGTATGCCTTTCTGGCATTTTCTGGCGCCTGGTAAGGGAGGGCGCTCAGCGTCGTTCCTTTGATCTTCGTAGTCCGCTGCATGACAATCGCGCCCACGTCAATATTGCTGCCGAAAGCGTCGAGATCGACGAGGTAGATGACGCCGTAATGAAAACCGGCGGCCGAGGCCCGCAGCTCACAATTCCTCAACTCGCTACGTGGAATTCCACTTGTCTGGTCCTTATCACTTCCGCCAGATTGCGAGACCGGTTCGGCGGTAGCGTCGAGGAAATTGTCGGCCCTCGCTCCCAACTGCATGCTGAACCCGCCATTCGGAGATGGATACGACTGTTGGCGCACCTTGTTGCTGCAAATCCGCTCAACCAATGCATCGTGTGGAACCGGTGTGCTGTCGCTGGTTAAAACGCGTCCCTGGAGAAACAGCACGAGATCCCCTGACGGTTGATTGGGCACCGAATTGGGGGCGGAGGAATTTACAGGATGGGTGGGGGTTGGAGGTGGTGCGGAAGGCGGCGGAGGCGGTGGCTTCTGCGCCTCTGCGCCTCGCGCCAGAAGGAGGATTGCGAAGGCCAGCACGACGAAAATGCGCACGCGTTGGCTCATAGGGCGCTTCTTACGGAGGGAACCTCTGACGCGCAGAATTCTAGGCTGCAAGTCGGTTGGCGTCAAGGCTCGCGAACAGCACGCGAACAGCACGGTGGAACAATCCCTCGAAGCTCATTTGTCACCCCGAGGGGTGGCCAGGTGTGTGACTTGGGAATGACAATCGCGTTGCATGATACACGATTTCCGTGTACACGGTGTTCGTATGAAGAACATAACCCTCAGTGCCGATGAGCAGTTGATTGAGCAGGCTCGCCTGCTGGCCAAATCTCGGCATAAGACGCTGAACGCCCTGTTCCGTGAGTGGCTCGAACAATTTACGGCGCAAAGCGGCGGCGCACAGGAGTTCGACGCGTTGATGAAACGTCTGAAACATGTGCAGGCG
>Ga0210410_10004069_pt1 | contig 12857 bp, 8 predicted proteins | sample IncBWC4MmetaG_FD_161058 | JGI IMG/M metagenome (GOLD analysis project Ga0210410, IMG submission 161058) | Forest soil microbial communities from Barre Woods Harvard Forest LTER site, Petersham, Massachusetts, United States - Inc-BW-C-4-M | ecosystem: Environmental > Terrestrial > Soil >... | reverse complement strand
GACCGGGTGGGACACTGGCCCTACGGCGTGTGCAGACGCTGGTTCCGGCTCCGCCTGAGCCGATGTCTGCCCCTGGGATCGGGACTCGAATGACGCTGCAACTCGTTCAAACTCCCGCACGGCAGCTGCGACCACTTCGGGCGATGGGCTCGACACCGGGCTGATGCTCTTCTCCGCTTCTATTTGTGCAAGTTCCGGTGGCGCAACTTCGGTCTGGGTAATCGCAGCCTCAAGAACCGAGGGCGCGACTGGCTCCGCTGCTTCGACGGGCGATGACGTTTCAGGCGCTCCCGCGTTCTCCACCGCGGGAGAAGAAATCTCAGGCGTAGGCGCCGCGACAGTAACGCGCGCCGCCTCTACTGCCGCGAAGGCCGCGTGCGCCTTTTGCATCTCGTGTTCCAGCGACATCGCCGATTCTTCCGGCGCCAGCGCGACCGCGACCGCTGTCCAGCGCGACGCCACGCTAGCCGACCCTGCCCCGGCCGCTGCGGCAATCGTTACCGGCTCATCCGCAGATCGCTCGACCGCAGGACGATCTTCCTTCCCATGCTGATCCGAAACAAGACCTGAAACATGCGGGTCCGAAGTTGCATGCGGTCCTGATCCATTACCCGAACTTGCGTCGGCCGCCTTGCCCGCCTCCGGCACCAGCCCGGCAATCGCCGCCATCATCTCAGCGGGGCTGGGCATGCCAACGGATTCCTTCACTGCATCGGCGGGCTGGCCAGCCGCAGCGTGTGAGGGCTCTTCCGGTTTCTGCGCAGCAAACGTCGCCGCAGGCGCCTCGGATTCTTTCGGCACTTCGGCCACCGGCGCGGCTTCTGCCTTCGCCTCGGCTTTGGGCTCTGCAACCGGAACCGCCGCGGCCTTCGCTCCCAGCAACACTTCCGGTGGTAGATCCGGAAGGTTCTCTAAGACCGGTTCCGCCAGCTTGCCCTTCACCTGGGCAGCCGCAGCGGCCAGCGCGGCAATCTCTTCCGGAGTGACATCTTTGGGTAAGCCCTCGGGCGTCAGTGCTCCCAAATCGACGCGCGACTCCTCCCCTCTCGACTCATTCGGTTGATGCGCCGGCGACCGATCCACCACCGTGCGCAGGTCCTTGTTCACCGCGTTGTAGATCGAGGAATCGTCGCCCTGTTCGTCCTCAACTTTTTTCTTCTTGGAGGGGAACCCGATGCGGTTCTTCCACCCCGAGTCCTCTTCCACCGCGACTGACTTGTCGTACCGTCCCTCATGCTTACTCTCATCGATCGCAGCATTCGCCCGCGCAAACCGCCCGGGTTTGGAGGGCTCGGCCCGGGGCACAATCTTGTCTTCCAGCTTGCTCAGGGCGCTCAACAATTCGCTGGCCTCGAAGGGCTTCACAATGTAGCCTTCGGCGCGCACCCGCTTGGCTTCTTCCGGCTTGAAGGGCTCCAGTTTGCCCACGCTTAACAACACCGGAATGCGCGAGGTTTCCTGCGCTTCCTTGAGGCGCTGGCACACCTCCAGCCCGCTGTAGCCGGGCATGTAAACGTCGAGGATGATGATGTCGGGCTTGAGTTCGGCGATCTTCTTCAGCGCCGCCGATCCGTTATTGACGGCAATGACTTCGTAGCCCGCATCCGCGAGGATTTTCCGCCCCATATTCTGGGCGGTCACGCTGTCGTCGGCGAGCAGTATCTTCCTGGCCAAAGGTATCCTCTACTGAGGGAGATATCGCGAAGGTAACCTGCCCCTCAATGTAAGTCAATGAGCCAGAAGGGAAGTAACGTGTTACCAGTGGCCAACACCTACCGGAGGTGCCGGAGACTAAAGTTTCATCCTGGCCGCCGGGATGCGCGAAAAATCGGGCGCCTCCGTATAACCTTTCGCTCCCGTCACGCGTCGAAACAAGCATAAACTGTTGCAATCCGGTCGGGAGGGACCCCCCGGCATGGCCACGACTACCGTCCGCTCGCTTGTGTTAATTCCGTTGTTGACGTGCCTTGTGTTCTCTGGCTCCGCCTTCTCCGGTTACGCCGCCCGGCAGGGCTCCACAAACTCCAGCCTCACGGCGCACGAATGGGGTACCTTCACTTCGATTGCAGGCCGGAGCGGCCAGGCGGTTGAGTGGCTGCCGCAGAATGGGTCCGGCGACCTTCCCCGCTTCGTTAAGTACTTCCGCACGGCGCAATTCAAAGTCGGATTGCGCGGCACCATCCGCATGGAAACTCCCGTCCTCTATTTTTATTCGCCCGCCGAAACCACGGTCTCGGTCAAGGTTCGCTTTTCCCAGGGAGTGATCACCGAGTGGTACCCGCAGGCCAGCCACATCGAGCCGAATCCCAAGAGCGTTCTGAGCAACGATGCCCTCTACAATCGCCACGCGGACGGCAGCATTGCATGGGACTCCGTGACCGTGTCCCCAGGCTTCGCTGCCAACTTCCCGCGCGGCTTTCCGCGAGACGACAATGGATCCCGCTACTACGCGGCCCGCGAAACTTCTTCCGCGCCGCTCTCGGTTCGAACCCGCGAAGGCACGCAGCAGGAAAAATTTCTTTTCTACCGTGGGGTGTCGGTCTTCGGAGTGCCCGTCGCGGCGCAGTCATCGCCCGATGGCAAAGTGCTGGTCAGGAATCTCAGCTCCGACGAAATACCCACCGTCATCCTCTTCGAGCGCCGCGGGGACAAAATGGGCTACCGCCTCGGCGGCGCAGTCCAGAGTGAAGCCACGCTCGATCCTCCGGAACTGACCGCAACCTTGGAGTCCATGAGTCGCGATCTGCAAGACGTGCTGACCGGGCAGGGCCTCTACCTCGACGAGGCCCGGGCCATGATCGAAACCTGGCGGCAATCGTGGTTTGAAGAGGGCAGCCGGTTGCTCTACATCGTGCCCCCGCACTTTGTCGAGAAAGTGCTGCCGCTCTCGATCAACCCGGCGCCAGGGCAAGTTGTGCGCGTGTTCGTCGGCCGCCTGGAATTGATTACGCCCGCGACCGAACGCGCGGTGGAGAACGCCCTCGCCGCTCATGACCTCCCGACGATCACGAAGTACGGCCGGTTCCTGCAACCGATCATGGAGCAGCTGAAAACAGAAAATCCCGCGCGGGCCCAGGATGTTGATGACGACCTGATGAAGACGTACAGCCAGCAACCACTGGCGCCGCAAAAATGAAGCCGAATGCAGGTAGTGGTGCACTTGAGGAAGTGATTTTGTATCAGGGCACGCCTTTCAGGCGTGCCGCCACGACGGGAACGAGTAGCCGCTTTAGCGGTCGCGTTGACGGTCGAAGCGGCTGAAGCCGTTTAGCTTTTCGCTCGCGTTCGCGGCATCGCTGAAGCGAAGCCCTGATACGAACGATGTTTTTCAAACTGCACCGCTACTCGAAGGCGGCGCGCTTTTTAGAGCTGAAAGCTGACGGCTGATAGCTGACAGCTTCTTCTAGAACGGAACGATCTTCTTCATCCCCTTCTTTTTCTTCTTCTTGCTGCTGGAAATCTCTTCGTCCGTGGCCGGAGCCGAATTGGCCGCGCTCGCCGTGGCCGAAGAAGACGACTGCCCGTTCTGAATCTCGTTCACCTGCGCCGGCGGCGGCAGTGCCTGATCACCGCTGTCGGTGGGCTTGAGTTCATTAGGGTCAGGCTGGTTCGGCTTCAACTCATTCGGGTCGGGTGCTGGCGGCTGCGCACTGGCCGGAGCGCCCGGCTGTCCAAAAGGCGATGCCGGCGGAGTCGCGTCCGAAGGCGGAGCGCCAGCCTCCGGCGCCGGCTGGTCGGGCTTCACAATCTCCACGCCCAGACTGCCCTTGCGGGCCGGCTCCACGGCGCCCATCGTTTCACCTTGTATCACGGTACTGGCAGCCAATGGCGTGGGCTCGACCAGATTCGGTTCGCCCACCTTGGCCGCCGAAGCAACGTCTGGCCCTTTCTTTACCAGGCCCATCAGATTCTCAATCATGGTGGACTGGCGCCGGCTCTCATCTTCGGCCCGGTTCTGCGCGACCTCCGCCTTGGTTGGCCGCGGAATCGGCTGATGCAGCGCCGCCAGGCGCTTCTTCGCATCATCGGAGCGATTCATGATGGGATAGCGCGTCAGGATCTTCGAATACGCCGCCGAGGCATGCTTGGTCAGCTCTTCAATGAACTTTCCCTTCATCACCTCGGTCGAGCAGCCGCGCGGCAGGCCGTGAGCGTCGCAAGTCGGGGCGCTGCGGATGCGCGTGATCTGCCCCTCATAATTTTGCCCCAGCAGATACTCCGCTTCGTCGGCGCGGCTGTACAGCGGATACTTGTCCACCAGCGATTGCAGCCTTGCGATCGACGCCGGATACGAATCGCGCAAATAGTAGAAGCGCCCGATCTCAAATTCGCGCTCGCCCAGCACCTCCTGCACTTCCAGCAAGCGCTGCTTCGCTTGCGGCAGCAGCTTGCTGTCGGGGTATTCGAGGATCAGGCTGCGGTACTCGTCCTCAGCGCGTTTGGCGTGGGTATAGTCGCGATCAGCCTTCTCCATCTGCTGGTAGTGAATATTGGCGACCTTCAACTGCGCCTCGGCCGCTTCCGGCATGTTGGGGAAGAAGGTTCTGAAATCTTCGTATTCCTGCTCGGCCTGGGCTAGCGCCGCGGTTCCACCTTCCGCATACCAGGAGTCGCCCACCGCTAGCTTGGCGCGCGCCACGAACTCAGAGTCCGGGTAGGTATTGATCAGGGTTTGAAGCTGCAGCCGGGCCACGTCGAATTTGTTGTGCCGCATCGCGTCCATGGCCTTGTCGAACAAGACCTTATCCGGCTGCTTCGACCCAATATCCGCCAGCGGATTCACCGACTTCTTATTGGTGCAGGCCGCCGTAAACGCCAGAACAAGACTCAACCCAGCCATCAACGATTTTCGACGAAACATTAGACCCCTCGAAATGGTGTCAGTTTTGCTAAATGTGAGGACAGCCGCGCTCGGCTCTCCGCCGCGCGAAAGCGGAGCTTCTTAATCTGCGCAATCTGCGACAATCAGCGGCTAAACGCGGACCAGCGCCGCCTCAGTCGCCGCCTTCAGCAGCCCCTCAGCATTCTTTCTTGGATCGCCGTTCCCGAACACGGCGTTGCCCGCCACCAGAATTTCCGCCCCCGCCCGAACCACGTCGCCCACGGTCTCCAGCGCGACGCCGCCATCTACTTCGATGCGGTAATGCAGCCCGCGTTGTCCGCGAATCTCCGCCAGTTGCCGCATTTTGTGCAACGTTGACGGGATAAACTTCTGCGCCCCAAATCCCGGATTCACCGACATGACCAGCACATAGTCCACAATCTCAAGCACTTCCGTCAGCGCATCGACAGGCGTCGCGGGATTAACCACGACCCCTGCCAGGCAATCGTGACTCTTGATCAAATGCAGCGTCCGGTCCAGATGCCGGCAAGCCTCCTGATGCACCGAAATCCAGTTGGCCCCCGCCTCGGCAAACGCAGGAATAAACTCGTCCGGATTCTCAATCATCAGGTGACAATCGAGCGGCAACTCGGTCACCTTGCGTAGCGATTTCACCACTGGCGGTCCAAGTGTAAGATTCGGCACAAAATGCCCGTCCATGATGTCCACATGGATGACCGTTCCACCGCCCTCGCCCGCCGCGCGCACCTGCTCGCCCAGCCGCGCAAAATCAGCCGAAAGAATCGACGGTGCCAGTTCGATCATTTATTTCGACCCCGAGTGGGAAAGCTTCCCGAAATTCTAACACGCTGAAACTTAGTCCAGCGAAAGGGTTAACAGGTCCTGGAACAGCCGACCATCGCCCGCCAGTTCGCTGGCAGAATGTCGCTCGCGCCGCCGGGACAAAAGATCCTTGTGCTGAATCGGGCAATATCGCCTGTGCGATACTTGATCCATGCAGTCCCCGCTCCAGTCTCCCACCGCCGCGGCCGATCCTAAGTCCGTGAAAGTAAGCATCACCACCGGTACTGGCGTGAACATCGACTGGAACGACGGCCATAGTTCGCACTACAGCTTCCAGTTTCTTCGCGACGCCTGCCCCTGCGCCATGTGCAATGAAGAGCGGGAGAAATCAGGACGCCGCCCGGGCGAGTCGCCGAAGCTTGCACCGGGAGCGCTGCCCATGTTCAAGGCCGCGGCCCGGCCGGTCTCTGCCGAAGGCGTGGGCAAGTATGCGATCAAATTCTCCTGGAACGACGGCCACGACCTGGGAATCTATTCCTGGAAACTGCTGCGGGAACTGTGCCAGTGCGAAGAGTGTGAGGCCGCGCCGCACGCGGCAGGCAAATAGCCGTCGAGACCCGCACCGATGCAGCAAGGTCAATTCAGCCTCACCGCGCAGAAAGTGGCCATCCGCCGGGCCGCGCATCAACTTCTTGACGATCCCAAGGTGCTGGACGATCCTTTGGCGTTGCGCATCATCGGCGTCGAAGCCGCTCAGGAGTTGCAATCTTCTCCGCGCGAAAGCCACGGATTCGCCCGCGCTTTCCGCGCCTTCATGGCGGCGCGGAGCCGCTACGCAGAAGATCAAATTGCTCAAGCCGTAGCGCATGGGGTAAAGCAATGCGTCGTCCTCGGCGCCGGTCTGGACACGTTCGCCTGCCGCAATCCGTATCCCGCGCTGCACGTGTTTGAAGTGGATCATCCCGCTACACAGGCCTGGAAGCGCGAGCAATTGCACGCCGCCGGGATTGTTATTCCGCCATCTTTGGCGTTGGTGCCGGTCGATTTCGAGCGGCAAGTTCTCGCCGATGAACTTCGGCAGGCGGGCTTCCGGGAGAGCGAGCCCGTGTTTTTCTCCTGGCTGGGCGTGACGCCGTATCTTAGTCACGCGGCCTTTGCGACCACGCTGAGTTTCATCGCAAAGATGCCCTCAGGTAGCGGCGTAGTGTTCGATTTCGCCATCGACCGCAAGCTGCTCAATCTCGGCCAGCGCATTGCTCTCGACGTGCTCGCCAACCGCGTGGCCGCAGCTGGCGAACCGTTCCAACTTTTCTTCGATCCCGCAACATTGCAGGAAGAATTGAAAGGTCTGGGCTTCCGCCGCACCGAATTCCTCGACCGCGAACAACTCAACGCTCGCTACTTCAAGGACCGCACCGACGGCCTGCGCGTCCGCGGCGGCTTGGGGCATTTGATGGGCGCGTGGGTGTGAGGGGTTGGTACAATCGCGTCGTCATGAAAACTCAGGTGTCCGTCCTGATACTTTTGTGCGCGATTATCACTCAGGCGCAGCAGCCGTCCAGCCACCGGGCGCAAATGGCGATCCCGAACGTGAAGGGCGTTCTGGAATTCGACGTCGGACCGACCCCGTTCGAGACTCGGGTGCGGCCCGATGGCAAAGAAGTTCAATTGCAAGCTTTTGGTAGATCAGACAAGCTCGGCATCAGCGCCTTCCTTCAGCGGGTTACATTTCCCGCAAGCCCTGAAAAATGCCGCGACGAATGGTGGTCCGGCACAAAGAATGCCGTCAAGATGCAACGGGAGGATCTTCAGGAAACCGTCGTGAAAGACGGGATCGCCCGCGTCGAATTTATTGTCCCTGAATTCCGGGGGGTCAAGGTGCAGCAAAAAGATATGCATGCCTACCTTGGCAGTGGCAACCTGTGCGCCGAGATTCACCTATCCAAAGCCGGTTTCAATCCTGAGGACTCGAAGCTGTTCGAGGATGTGCTGGCCAGTGTGAAGCTCTCGCCGGATGTCTCGTTTCCTGAGGCACAGGCTCCGAATCCTGCCCAGTCTCACGATCACGACAGCTCTTACTATTTTGGACTGGGCAGCAAATTCTACCTGCAGCAAAATTATTCAAAAGCGGCGGAATCGTATGAGAAGTCCTTGGATATGGAGAAGCAAAAGCGCACACTATCGAAAGATTACTTCCGCGTACTGGTCGACAATCTTGGGATGTCGTATGGCATCGGCGGAAAACTGCCGCAGGCAAAGGCCACCTTCGAGTACGGACTGACGCAGGATCCCGAGTACCCGATGTTTTTTTACAACCTGGCCTGTACCTATGGCGAGATGGACAAAATGAATGACGCGCTTTCCCAGCTTCGCCAGGCCTACAAGTACAAGGCCAACAGCATCTCCGGAGAGACTGTGCCCGACCCTCTGAAGGACGATTCTTTCCGGTACTTCGTCGGCAAAGAAGAGTTCGTTACCGCGGTTCACGAGATGCAGAAGTAACTCCAGTCAAGCGCTATCACGACGGAAATCGTCGTCTCGCGCATCGTCGTTGCTCATTCCCCTGTAAAATTGAATCATCACCACCGGAGCCACGCCCGCATTGTCGTTTCTCGATCAACTGAACCCGCAGCAGCGCGAGGCCGTCGAAACTACGGACGGGCCGGTGCTGATCCTTGCCGGGGCGGGCAGCGGGAAGACACGCGTGATCACCTACCGCATCGCCTATCTGATCGAGCACAAGGGCGTGATGCCGGAATCCATTCTGGCGATGACCTTCACCAACAAGGCTGCCGCCGAAATGGGCGAGCGCGTCGAAAAGCTGGTCGGCGGGCTCAGCATTGCCAAGCCAGTGATTTCGACTTTTCATTCTTTCTGCGTGCGCGTGCTGCGCCGCGACATTGAGGCGTTGCGGATTCCTTCGAGCGTCCCCGGCCAACCAGCCATCGGACACACCAAGAATTTTGTCATTTACGACGAGAGCGACATGCAGGCGGTCGTCAAGTCGGTGATGAAGCGACTCGGCCTCGACGACAAGCAACTCACGCCGCGCACTGTGCTCGGGCGCATCTCGTGGGCTAAAAATCACATGCTCGATCCGCAGGAACTATACCTGCAGTCGGCGGACCCCAAGACGGAAAAGATCGCGCACCTGTACGAGGAATATCGCAAGGAACTGCGCAAGGCCAACGCCTTCGACTTCGACGACCTTCTGCTCGAGGCCGTGCGCCTGCTCAAGTCCGTCGCCAGCGTGCGCGAGTACTACAACCGTCGCTTTCAATATTTACTGATCGACGAATATCAGGACACGAACCGCCCGCAGTACGAACTCATGCGCATGCTGGCCGGCGATCGCCATAACGTGTGCGCAGTCGGCGACGAAGACCAGTCGATTTATTCCTGGCGCGGGGCGGACATTCGCAACATTCTCGAATTCGAGCAGGATTTTCCCGAAGCCAAAATCATCCGCCTCGAACAGAACTACCGCTCCACGCAAAATATTTTGCAGGCCGCATCGGCGGTGGTCGCGAACAATATCCGCCGCAAGGGAAAAAATCTTTGGACCTCGCGCCAGGGCGGTACGAAAATCGGCTACTACGAAGCGCCTGATGGCGAGAACGAAGCCCTCTTCGCCGCCGATCACATCGCGAAATATTTGCGCGCCGCGACCGATCACGGAGAAACTCCGCGCGCCGCCGTCCTTTACCGCACCAACTCGCAGTCACGCCTGTTTGAAGAAGCCATGCGCCGTTACGGCCTGAAATATCACGTGGTCGGGGGATTCTCGTTTTACGACCGCGCCGAGATCAAAGACATGATCTCGTACCTCAAAGTCATCCTGAATCCGGACGACACCATTTCGGTCCTGCGCGTCATCAACGCTCCCACCCGCGGCATCGGCAAAGGCACCATCGACACGCTGGAAAATATTGCGCTCGAAACGGGATTGTCACTGTGGGGCGCGATTGGGGAAGCGATGCGCCGCCAGTTGTTACCGGCGCGCTCGCTGGCCGCACTAAAAAGCTTCCAGCAGTTGATCGAAGACGGGCGCGCCATGCTGGGGGGAAATTTCGCGGAGGAACTCTCCAACTCCTCGGAAGCGATCGGCAGTGGCGACGTAAACATTCCCAGCCCCGAAGAGCCTGCTCTGAGCGAGTCGAAGGGGACGGAATTTAGCCCAGGACGGGAGTCCTGGGTAGGCGACGAGGCTGGAGCGAGTCCCCCTAAGGACGTCGCGGACGCAGATGATGCTGCCGCATTCGACCCCGCCGAATTCGGCAACTTCTCCTTCGACTTCGGTGCCGCCGAACCTGCTGATGCCATCGACATTCACGCGAGCCTTACTCCGGATACTACCGACGAGCCAATCGGCGAGCGACCGCCCGAGCCCGAGATCGGCTCAATCCCCGACTCCTTCCCCACTCCCACGGTGAACACCGCCGATCTGCTGAAATTTCTCATCGACCGCACCGGCTACATCAAGCTGCTCGAAGAGGAAGACACCCCGGAAGCTTTCTCCCGCATCGAGAACCTGCGCGAACTGGTCAACGCCGCCATGGACTCCCGCGACCGCGCCGAAACGCTCGACCAGTTCCTTGACCACGCCGCCCTCGTCGCCGACGCCGACGACTACGACGCCCGCGCCCAGATCACGCTCATGAGCCTGCACGCCGCCAAGGGCCTCGAGTTCCCCTTGGTGTTTCTCAGCGGACTGGAAGAAGGCCTGTTCCCGCACTCGCGGACGATGCTTGTGCCAGAGGACATCGAAGAAGAGCGCCGCCTCTGCTACGTCGGCATGACCCGCGCCATGGACCAGCTGATCCTGACGCGCGCCGTCTACCGCCGGAGATACGGGACCGACCTGCCAGAAGCCAGCGTCCCATCAAGATTCCTGGAAGAAGTCCCCGCCCCCCTGTTCGAAGAACTGGGCACTCGCCGCCCCACCAGAAATTATGCGGGGACTGGAACGGGGTATGTGGGGACGGCCGCCCCCGGCCGTCCAGCGGGGCGCAGCCCGGCAGCCGCGGAAAGCACCCATTACTCCTATGAAGACGAAGACCAAAGCGCGAGCTGGCACGGCGACAGCGGCCGAGCCGCTGCTAGCGCCTCAAAACCCACGGCTCCCGCCCGTCCCTATAACTCTATCGAGAACATCGCCGAGTTCTTCGCCAGTCGCGGTAAGAAATTCACCGCCCCGAAGATGCCAGTCGAAGAGCCGACCGGCAAGCGTGGATTCCGGCCCGGCCAGCGCGTGAAGCATCCCAAATACGGCGAAGGGACGGTCTACCAGCGTGAAGGAGAAGGCGAAGAAGCTAAGATTACGGTACAATTCCCTCGCTTCGGATTAAAGAAGCTGGTGGAGAAGTATGCCCAGTTGGAACGGGCGTAGCGGCGCGGAAAAGTCCCAGCCCGCTGCCAGCCGCGGAGCGGCGGAAGAGTACAGCCCACGGCGTAAGCCGTGGGAAAGCAAGCCCAAAAAGATTTCAACCCCGAAGGGGGCGAAAGAAACCGCGGCGCGACCCGCCCGGACATCCGTACGATAGAAGAGGAAATTCACCGCATTCATGGCAAACACATCCAAGCTGACCAAAGACGAACGCAAGAAGTCCAAACGCGCCGCCCGCAAAAAGCGCAAAGCCGAAAAGCCGCTCAAGCCCCGCGACTACGCTCGCGGATCGAAAAAGCCCAAGGTCAAGAAGTTAGCCCGCGGCCAGGCCAAGCGGTAAGCGCAGCAAGATAACTCGTGGAGGAGCGGGCGCCCTCGCCCGCTCCGTCGCGAAGCGACGCAGGTTCTTGTAGCTGAAAGCTGACGGCTGATAGCTGATAGCTTCACCCAGGAGACCACTACCGCTTGTCACAACTCACGGAACCCTCCGCAGTCATCCGTACCTCCGACAAACAGGTTTTCTGCTGCAAGTCCATCGACAAGCTGATCTCCGACGCCGACCACCCGGAGCACCGCCTCAGCAAATCCCTGGGCCCATGGTCGCTGACCGCGCTGGGCATCGGCGCCATCATCGGGTCCGGAATTTTTGTGCTCACCGGGACGGCGGCTGCTGGAGAATATTTCCAGGCGCCGTCCATCCTGCACGCGCAGGCGCTTGACGTAATCATCAACTTCGTGCGCACCGGCAGCACGGCGGGAGCGCTCATGCATGGCCGGCCAGCAGCCGGACCGTCCATCGCGATTTCATTCTTCCTCGTTGCGATCGCCTGCAGCTTTGCCGGATTGTGCTACGCCGAACTGGCCTCGATGATTCCGATCGCGGGCAGCGCCTACACCTATTCCTACGCCACGCTCGGCGAAATTTTTGCCTGGATCATCGGCTGGGACCTCATCCTCGAATACGTGGTCTCGAACGTCGCGGTCGCCGTGGGCTTTGCCGGTTATACGAAAGCGCAACTGGCGGTCTTCGGCCTCAACCTGCCGGATAAATGGGCGAGCCCGGTTTGGGCTGGCGGGGTATGGACCGGCGCCTATTTCAATCTGCCCGGCTTCCTCATTGTTTTCATTCTCACGCTGCTGCTGGTGCGCGGAGTGAAGGAGTCCGCGTCGACCAACAACATCATGGTGATGGTCAAAATCGGCGCCATCCTGACCTTCCTGGTCGTCGGAGCAATGCTGGTGAAGCCCGCGAATTGGAGCCCCTTCGCTCCCTCCGGCTTCGCCGGAATCGTCACCGGAGGCGCCATCGTTTTCTTTACCTACATTGGATTCGATTCCGTTTCCACCGCCGCCGAGGAATCGCGCAATCCGCAAAAGGATTTGCCCTTCGGCATCATCATGTCGCTGGTGGTCTGCACGCTGCTCTATGTCGGCGTGGCCGTCGTGCTGCTCGGCATGATGAAATACACGACCTTCGTCTCCGGCCCAGCGGCCGAAGCGCCCGTAGCTTACGCCATGAAGTATCTGGGCGTGCACCCGTTCTTCCGCTCGGTCATCGTGATCGGCGCGCTGACAGGCATGATCTCTTCGTTGCTTGTATTTCAGTACGGGCAGGCGCGCATCTGGTATGCCATGTCCCGCGATGGCTTGCTGCCCAAGCTCTTCTCCGCGGTGCATCCAAAATATAAAACGCCGCACTGGTCCACCTGGATCGCCTGTTTCGCCGTAGGAATTCCCGCCGGCCTCGTCGACATCGGAGACGCCGCCGACCTCGCCAACATCGGCACACTGTTTGCCTTCGTACTGGTTTCGCTCGGAGTGATCTTCCTCCGTCGCAAACAGCCC
>Ga0210410_10004068_pt1 | contig 12861 bp, 15 predicted proteins | sample IncBWC4MmetaG_FD_161058 | JGI IMG/M metagenome (GOLD analysis project Ga0210410, IMG submission 161058) | Forest soil microbial communities from Barre Woods Harvard Forest LTER site, Petersham, Massachusetts, United States - Inc-BW-C-4-M | ecosystem: Environmental > Terrestrial > Soil >... | reverse complement strand
GATGATGTCGGCGTTGCGCGCCATGACTTTCCGGAAATTTCGCGAGAGCCGGAATTCGTTGCGATGACGCGCACCGACACGCAGGCGCGGCACTGGTCGCAGGCCGGCCGGTAGGCGATCGACTGGCTGCGCCGGAAGCCGCCATGGGTCAGCAAATCGTTGAGATCGCCTGCCTTGTCGCCGACCAGATGGGTGAACACCTTGCGTTCGTGCCGGCCGGGCAGATACGGGCAGGGCGACGGCGCCGTCAGGTAGAATTGCGGGGTGTCACGCGAATGCTGGGTCACGTCAGTTCGTCAGGCCTCCGAAGCAACTGGTCACAGCATCGCGCCGCGGAGGCTGACGGTCAATTAATTTAGTCCTGGTCAATAGCTGCGCGCGGCCGGTGCGACCTGGGTCCGCACCGAACTGTTGATAATGACGGTTCCCAGGATGATGTCGTGCAGCAGCCGGCGGCGGCCATTGAACAGCCCGACCAGGAGCACCAGCGGGGTCAGGAACGAGATCGAGACGTAGAAAAGCACCGCGTGGGTGGCGCCGAGCACGAAATAACCCGGTGCTCCGTACCAGGTGCGCAATTCCAGATCCATCACACGCATCCCCATGGTGGCCGAATGCGGGCCGCCCAGCGAGGCGCCGTAATAGACGATGGCCCAGACGATCGAGGCCGGCCACGCCAGCCAGAACAGCGCCCAGCCTAACCCGAGCGTAATCAGGCCGAACACGGCGATGAAGATGTAACCCAGGATGACCGGGATCGACAGCACGACGAGGTCGATCAGGAACGCAAACACCCGTCGCGTCAGCACGCCGCGAAACAATTCCGGCTGCAAATAAGGATCGAAGGCATGCGGCTGCACCCCGCCGCCGTTGCGCCAGGCACCGCCACCCATGTTACCCGAACCGCTATAAGACATGATCCGTCCTCCGACATGGCGTCCGGTGCAGCAGATGGGAACCGGCCCGGGGCGTGCCAAGGCCCGCCAGCATTAACAAGCTGCAATATTCGGGCGATTTGGGGGCTACCCGTCGTCCCGGCTGTCCCTCATCCGTCATTGCGAGGAGCAAGGCGACGAAGCAATCCATCCATCCGCGTGCGCCGCGCGATGGATTGCTTCGCGAAGCCTGTCGTCGGGCGCGCATTCGCGCGACCCGTTGGCCCGCAATGACGTGGAAGGGGCGGGGGTCTACCCTTCGCTCTTCAGCTTCTCCGCCGCCTTCGGCGCGAAGTAGGTCAAAATACCGTCGGCGCCGGCGCGCTTGAAGCCGACCAGGCTTTCCATCATCGCGCGGTCGCCGTCGATCCAGCCATTGTTGGCGGCGCCTGCGATCATCGCGTATTCGCCGGACACCTGGTAAACGAAGGTCGGCATCGCAAAGGTGTCCTTCACCCGCCGCACGATGTCCAGATAGGGCATGCCGGGCTTCACCATCACCATGTCGGCGCCTTCGGCGATGTCGAGTTCGACCTCGCGCAGCGCTTCGTCGGAATTGGCGCTGTCCATCTGGTAGGTGCGCTTGTCGCCGGTCAGGGTTTTCGCCGAACCGATGGCGTCGCGGAACGGACCGTAGAAGGCGGAGGCATATTTGGCCGCATAGGCCATGATCTGCACTTCGAGGAAGCCGGCCTGATCCAGCGCCTCGCGGATGGCGCCGACGCGACCGTCCATCATGTCGGAGGGCGCGATGATGTCGCAGCCGGCTTCGGCCTGCACCAGCGCCTGCCGCACCAATACCGCCACCGTTTCATCGTTGAGGATCTTGCCGTCCTCGATCAGCCCGTCATGGCCGTGGCTGGTGAAGGGATCGAGTGCGACGTCGCAGAGCACGCCAAGATCCGGGAACTCTTTTTTGATCGCGCGCACCGACTGGCAGACCAGATTGTCGGCGTTCAGCGCCTCGGAACCCTCTTCGTCGCGCAGCGAAGGCTCTGTGTAAGGGAACAGCGCGAGGCAGGGGATATTCAGCTTGACCGCGCGCTCGGCATCCCGGACCGCCTGATCGACGGTAACGCGGTCGACGCCGGGCATCGAAGCGACGGCGGTCCTTTTGTTCTGGCCATCAACGACGAACAGCGGCCAGATCAAATCGTTGGTCGTCAGCACGTTTTCCCGCACCAGCCGCCGCGCCCATTCCGCCTTGCGGTTGCGCCGGGGGCGGATCGTCAGGTCGAGCGGGGGCGAGGAGAGGGCGGTCGGCCGCCGGGGCGCGTCGCGCATTTCGATCGGACGCCCGAATTTGATCGCCATATGATGGTTGCTCCTCGACGGCGGGATAGGTTCGATTTGGTCCAATTCTAGCACCTTGCCAAGGCCCCGTCACCGCACCGTTGATTTACCGCAACGGCAATTGATTTTACCGCCGCGGCAGGCCAAGACTCGGTCCATGACGACATCTTTCCGGCTCATGAGCTCCGATTCTCAGGTCCAATCCCGGGTCCAATCCGATGTCTGACACCTCGACGCGCGAGCAGTCGCGGGACAACGCCATGTCGGCGGCGGCGATCTCGTCCGAACGGATCGAGCCCGACGATAATGCGTGGACGCGGCGGCTGGTCTTGTTTCTGCGCATCATGGCGGTGGTCTCGATCGCCAAGGGCCTCTACCACTGGGCGCAGGTGACGGGCTTCGTCGGCGGCGAGGAAGAGGCGTTCGAAAACCAGTCGATGGCCTGGCAGACCGCGACGATCTATTTCGCGGTGATCGAACTCGTGGCCGCGGTCGGCCTGTGGCTCGCGACCCCATGGGGTGCGGTGGTGTGGCTCACGACCGTGGTGTCGATGGCGGTGATCGAGCTGATGTTTCCGGGGATCTACGGCGGCAGCCTGACCGTGGTGGGTTTCGAGGCCGTGATGCTGGCGGCGTATCTCGCGCTCGCCTGGATGGCCGCGCGCGAACGCCCGCCATAGGTGCTTCGCTTGCTGCATATAGCATGGCTTCATGGTTCGAGACGCGCGGCGTTGCCGCGCTCCTCACCATGAGGGTCCAGCGAGCCCAAGACCTCAACCTGAGGAGCACGCGTCAGCGTGCGTCTCGAAGGATGATGCCACCGAACTTCCATTGGCCTAACCCACCTGCGTGCAGGAATCGCCACGCGACCGCGTAAGATTTTCCGAAAATTTGCCGGTAACCCTTTGCTCACCGTAAAGGGTTCCCTCACACCTGTTACGGAGGCGTTTCGAATTTGAACGAACCTGTTTCCGAATGCGACAGGGGACACAGACGAAGCGTGAACAGGGGCCTGCCACCGTCAATGAAAGGTTGCGAAAAGCCCTTATGTCATGGGCTTAATCCGCGATTCACTGTCTTAAATTCATGATCTCTTTATTGTCTTATTTAAGCTGATCTTCAAACGCCCCCCTTAAGTTGAACCTATCAGGCGGGACACAAGTTTCGTCGAAATAAGTCGATAAAAACGACTACAGGGGAAGTGTCATGATCAAAGCCGTTGCAACGGCGGTGGAAACCGCTGAACGCTCTGCCGGTCAAGCTCCGGTGCAGCCGCTCTATCTTGAAGCATTGACTTTGGTAGAGCGGTTGCATCGCCGCCTGCTTGACGTCATCAAGGACGAATTCGATCGCCGCGGCCGCGCCGACATCAATTCGGTGCAGGCGCTGTTGCTCTACAACATCGGCGACAAGGAATTGACCGCGGGCGAACTGCGCACGCGCGGTTATTATCTCGGCTCCAACGTCTCCTATAACCTCAAGAAGCTCGTCGAACTCGGCTTCCTCGATCATCAGCGCAGCCGCGTCGATCGCCGCTCGGTCCGCATCCGCCTGACCGCGCAGGGCCAGGAAATCCGCAAGATCGTCGACGCGCTCTATCAGAAGCACGTCAAGACCGTGGAGCAGGTCGGCGGCATCTCGAACGAAGAGTTCGCGACGCTGAACAAGTCGCTGCACCGGCTCGAGCGGTTCTGGACCGACCAGATCCTGTATCGGCTCTGAGACACGTTTCGAAGCCTCAACGGCCAAGCCGGCCATTGCAGCATGATCCGGAAAATTGGAAACCGGTTTTCCGATAAGATCATGCTCAAATAAAAAGACCGGCAGCCCAATGTTTTCTTGAATTGGGTTTCAGGTAGAATTGTAAGGCAATAAGCCTTCACGGAGCGCATCGGGTCCGGTCTTCCGGCCTAGTGCGTTTTGTTTTTCGGCTGTGCGAAGACGAATTTCCTAAAAGGAACTTATGACCGGGTGACGCATTATCCGTTGCAACGGAGACCCGGATCATGCTGATCGAGCGCGGATTGCAGGTAATGAATGTCGAGGTGGTGGGCGATGCCTACGCCATCGCCTCGAACTATCTGCGCAAGACCGGCGCCATCGCCGACAGCTTCGAAACCGAGGAACGGCTGCTGGAGATCATCGTGCAGATGTTTCAGCACGGCGAATACAACAGGATCAGGCTCGCCAACAAGGCGATCGCCAAATTCAACGCCGACACGCTGATCGACTGACCTCCCCCGGAGAAAAATCATGGAAGCCGCCGTCGACCGCATCATGCTGACCTATGACCTGTTGCTGAACCGCACTGCGGCGGCCAGCGCCGAGGCGCGCGAGAAGGTGACCGACTATGTGAAGACGCTGTTCGAGGCCGGCGAAACGGATACCCACCGGCTGACCGTGTGCGGGCTGACCTATCTGCGTCAGCTCGACGGCTCAACCGATCCGGTGAAGGCCGGGTTTACCGGGCTGTAGCGGCAGGCCGCGCGGTCGCTCATCGCGGCTTTGTCAGGCCACGGAGTAGATACGTGATTGCCAAGAGCCACGGCCTTACCATTGCTCCGATGCAACCTGGTTGCATCCATAGCAACGGAAAATTCTGACTGCGGCGAAGCTCCTGGTGTTCGGCAGGTCACCCAAATGCGTCATCTCCTCTCCGCAAACGTCGCATTTGCAGCTCGGTGACTCCTCGGGCGGTTCGGCAGCATCGTTCATCGCGGTATCTTGTTTGGGCCTGCCCAGGACGGGCAACGCCGTAAGGATGCTCTATCGAATGGGTCGAAATAGTGAAATGCGCCCCCCGTAAAACTACGCTCCTTGCTCACCCCATGCGGGCTGTTAGGCGGGGATACGCCAAGCCGGAGACGCTCTGTAAGCTTGCGCCGGCATTGATGTTCGATACCGAGGGTATCGTCGCGAAGATCGTGAATGCATTGGCGTAAATGGTTGCGCGATGGTGCTATAAGCCTCCGCCCATAACAAGAAGCCCCAGGAAACGCCGATGCTCACGCTTCACCATCACAACGACTCCCGCTCGCAGCGCGTCCTGTGGCTGCTGGAGGAGCTTGGGCTACCCTATGAGATGAAGCGCTATCAGCGCGATGCGGTGACGCGGCCGGCATTCCAGCGGAGCGTGGAGAACGGCGGGGCGCATCGGTTTTCGAAATAATTCCGTCGTTCCGGCGAAAGCCGGAACCCATCCGCCGCGGCCAGGGAGAGGGCACCTTGGCAGAGGCCTTCTTCGTTCCCCCAACGGGCTTCGGTGGTTATGGGCCCCGGCTCAAGGCAGCGGCGACGGGTAGAAAGTTCCCTTGTTCCCCGCCATCCCCACCATATCTTGCACAAAAATCAGTCTTGTACCGCAAGCGCTTGGCCAATTCCGGGCGATGTGGTATCTCGCAGGCGCTTCTTCGACCGCCACAACTGACCGGCCGCATCCCGCCTAAAGGCTTGCGGCGATGGAGATATTTCTTCCATGACCGCATCGTCTTCCAGCGCCAGTGCTTCCGGAACCAAGACCGCTTCCGTGCCCGACTCGTTCTTCACTGCCACGCTCGCCGAGGCCGATCCGGAGATCGCCGCCGCCATCAAGGGCGAACTCGGCCGGCAGCGCCATGAGATCGAGCTGATCGCGTCCGAGAACATCGTCAGCCGCGCTGTGCTGGAAGCGCAGGGCTCGGTGATGACCAACAAATACGCCGAAGGCTATCCGGGCGCGCGCTACTATGGCGGTTGCGAATGGGTCGACGTCGCCGAGACGCTGGCGATCGAGCGCGCGAAAAAGCTGTTCGGCGCTGCCTTTGCGAACGTTCAGCCCAACTCGGGCAGCCAGATGAACCAGGCGGTGTTCCTGGCGCTGCTGCAGCCCGGCGACACCTTCATGGGCCTCGATCTCGCCGCCGGCGGCCATCTCACCCACGGCGCGCCGGTCAACATTTCCGGCAAATGGTTCAAGGCGCAGCACTACACCGTGCGCCGCGAGGACCAGATCATCGATATGGACCAGGTCGCGCGCCGCGCCGAGGAAGTGAAGCCGAAGCTGATCATCGCGGGCGGTTCGGCTTACTCGCGTTCGTGGGACTTCAAGCGCTTCCGCGAAATTGCCGACAGCGTCGGCGCCTATCTCATGGTCGACATGGCGCACTTCGCCGGTCTCGTCGCCGGTGGCGTGCACGCTTCGCCTGTGCCGCACGCCCATGTCACGACCACGACGACGCACAAATCGCTGCGCGGTCCGCGCGGCGGCTTGATGCTGTGGAACGACGAGGCGCTGACCAAGAAGTTCAACTCGGCGGTCTTCCCGGGCCTGCAGGGCGGTCCGCTGATGCATGTGATCGCTGCGAAAGCGGTGGCGTTCGCCGAAGCCTTGCGTCCGGACTTCAAGATCTACACCAAGAACGTGGTCGAGAATGCCAAGGCTCTGGCGGAGAGCCTGCGCGCCAACGGCCTCGACATCGTTTCCGGCGGCACCGACAACCATCTGATGCTGGTTGACCTCAGGCCCAAGGGCCTGAAGGGCAATTTGTCGGAAAAGGCGCTGGTGCGCGCCGCCATCACCTGCAACAAGAACGGCATTCCGTTCGATCCCGAAACCCCGTTCGTCACCTCGGGCCTGCGTCTGGGTACGCCGGCGGCGACCACGCGCGGTTTTGGCGTCGCCGAATTCAAGCAGGTCGGCGGCATGATCGCCGAAGTGCTGACCGCGCTGGCGCAGTCGCCGGACGGCAACGCGCCATTGGTGGAGGCCGCGATCAAGGAACGCGTCAAGGCGTTGACCGACCGCTTCCCGATCTATCAGTAAAGGTCCTTTCGGATGCGCTGTCCCAGCTGCAACAGTCTCGATACGCAGGTGAAGGATTCGCGTCCGACCGAGGATTCCGCCGTGATCCGGCGGCGGCGGGTGTGCATCGCCTGCAATTTCCGCTTCACCACCTTCGAGCGGGTGCAGCTCCGCGAGCTGACCGTGATCAAGCGCAACGGCCGCCGGGTGCCGTTCGACCGCGACAAGCTGGTGCGCTCGCTGCAGATCAGTCTGCGCAAGCGGCCGGTCGACCCTGAACGGGTCGAGAAGATGGTCTCGGCCATCGTGCGCGAACTGGAGAGCGGCGGGGAGGCGGAAGTGTCGTCGGAGGCGATCGGCGAGATCGTGATGGAGCATCTGCGCCAGCTCGACGACGTTGCCTATGTCCGCTTCGCCTCGGTCTATCGCAATTTCCGCGAGGCCAAGGATTTCGAGACCGTGCTCGGCGAACTCTCCGCCGAAGACGCCGCGCGGGTCGCCACGTTACGCAAATGATCTTCCGCATTCTGGAAGACCAGCACGCGCAGAAATACCGGGAAGCAAAGGCGGCCGACGCGCGCTTCATGCAGCTTGCGCTGGCGCTCGGGCGGCGCGGGCAGGGCCGCACCTGGCCGAACCCTGCCGTCGGCGCGGTCGTGGTCAAGGACGGCGTCATCGTCGGCCGCGGCTGGACGCAAGCCGGCGGACGGCCCCATGCCGAGCCGGAGGCGCTGAAACGCGCCGGCGAGGCCGCGCGCGGCGCCACGCTCTATGTCACGCTCGAGCCCTGTTCGCATTTCGGCAAATCGCCGCCTTGCGTCGATGCCGTGATCGCTGCGGGCATTGCACGGGTGGTGTCGGCGATCGAGGACCCCAATCCGGAAGTGGCGGGGCAAGGCCACGCAAAACTTCGCGCCGCCGGTATCGCGGTCGATATTGGTCTCGGCGCAGCCGAGGCCGCGCGCGATCACGCCGGGCATTTCCGCCGCATCCGCGACAAGCGCCCGCATGTCATCCTCAAACTGGCCGTGTCCGCCGACGACAAGATCGGCGCCGCCGGCCATAAGCCTGTTGCCATCACCGGCGAGGCGGCAAAGACCCGGGTGCATCTGTTGCGCGCGCAATGCGACGCCATCCTGGTCGGGATCGGCACCGTGCTCGCGGACGATCCCGGGCTGACCTGCCGCCTGCCGGGCATGGAAGCGCGCTCGCCGGTGCGCCTGGTGCTGGATCGCGCGCTCCGTATTCCCGGCACCAGCCGTCTGGTTCATTCCGCGCGCGGGACGCCGCTCTGGGTGCTGACCTCAGATCTTTCGGAAGCACCGGCCGCCATGAAGCTCGGTGCGGCGGGCGCGCAGGTGATCCGGGTCGCCGCCATCACCAGGCCGCCGGGGCTGGATCTGCCGGCGGTGCTGCATGCGCTGTCCGACAAAGGCATCACGCGGCTGCTGGTCGAGGGCGGCGCCAAGGTCGCGTCGTCCTTTGTCGCCGCCGATCTCGTCGATGAAATCTGGCTGCTGCGCGGGCAAGAATCCGTCGGCGCCGACGGCGTTCCCGCGCTGGACGCATTGCCGCTCTCGGCAATCACGCAGTCGCCGGGCTTTAAGGTCCGTGCCAGCGAGAGCCTGAACAGGGATACTCTGACCGTGTACGAGCGCGCATAAATGTTCACCGGAATAGTCACCGACATCGGCGAGATCGTCGCCTTGACGCCGACGGCGCAAGGCCAGTTGCACCGCATGCGCATCGCCTGCCGCTATGACCGCGCCACTATCGCCGACGGCGCCTCGATTGCCTGCAACGGCGTTTGCCTGACTGTGGTCGCCTCCGGCGTCGTGCAGGGCAAGACCTGGTTTGATGTCGATGCCGCCGCCGAAACGCTCGGCATGACGACCGCAAAACATTGGGTCACCGGCACCAAACTCAATCTCGAGCGCGCGTTGAAGATCGGCGACGAACTCGGCGGCCACATTGTCGCTGGCCACGCCGACGGCATCGCCACCATCGTCAAGCGCGGCGATCTGCCCGACATGGCTCGGTTCGAACTACGCACCGCGCGGGACCTGGCGCGTTTCATCGCCGCAAAGGGCTCGGTGACGCTGGATGGCGTGTCGCTGACGGTCAATACCGTCGCCGATGTCGTGTTTTCGGTGCTGATAATTCCCCATACGCTCAGCGTCACCACGCTCGGCGCCTGGCGCACGGGCAGCGAGGTCAATCTCGAGGTCGACCTGATGGCCCGCTACGCGGCGCGGCTGTCGGAAATGAAATAGTCCAGGCGACAACATGGGCGGGCAAACTACCGGATCGGCTCATAAAGATGTCCCGGTCGGTCCGCGCGACGCGCTCACCATCGCCCGCATCGTCAGGGTCAATCACGCCGGTGAATTCGGCGCGATCAGGATCTATTCCGCGCAGCTTCTGGCGTCCCGATAGTTTTGGCCGGATTGCAGCCCGGCGCTTTCTGAAATGTAGCGCCACGAACATAATCATTGCGCGATCTTTCGCGCGGCGATGGCACCCCGGCAATCGCGGCCATGCCGCGTGATGCATTTCTGGAGCTACGGCGGCTGGCTGCTTGGATTTGTCACGGCCTGTCTCGGTCGAAAGGGAATATGGGCATGCACCGCCGCCGTCGAAGCCGCGGTGCATCGGCACCTCGATGACCAGCTTTGCTTCGTCCGGGATCGCGATCCCGAGTTGTACCGCATCATCCTTTCGATCCGGAAGAGGAACTGGCGCATCTGCGGCATGCGAAAGCGCAGCTTCCATCGACCGGTACGATGGTCCAGATGCTGCGGCGGATCATCGCGTCAATCACCGATGGCCTGATCTGGCTGTCGACGTGGGGCGATTCCAGCCGCATGGCCCATGCGTTGAAGGCGCGAGATACCTGAAAAAGCGCGCCGCAAGCGCCGATCCCGGATGCGTATTGCCCTTGGCATTGGACGCCGCTGCGCCTAAAACGCCCGCCAATCCCTCATGGTGAGGAGGCGCTTGCGCCGTCTCGAACCATGAGGCCCCGGAACTATCCACATCCTTCGAGACGCGGCCAAGCGGCCGCTCCTCAGGCTGGCACCGATCGAAACGGAAAGATAATGGCAGACGCGCGGCGCGCACCCCTGAAAGACCAGACCGATATATCAGGCGCGCGCGCGCTGATCGTCGAGGCGCGGTTCTATGACGACATCCAGGATGCGCTGATGGAAGGCGCGGTCGCCGAGCTGAAGACGGCCGGCGTGAGCCATGACGTCATCACTGTTCCCGGCGCGCTGGAAATTCCGGCCGCGATCGCGATCGCGATCGATGCCGCCGAGAAAAATGGAAAGCCCTATGACGCCGCGATCGCGCTCGGCTGCGTGGTGCGGGGCGACACCATCCATTTCGAGATCGTCTCGATCGAATCCTCGCGCGCGCTGATGGACCTTGCGGTCGCGAGAAAATTCCCGCTCGGCAATGGCATCATCACCGTCAATACCGAGGCGCAGGCCTGGGCGCGGGCGCGCGCCGGCGAACTCAACAAGGGCGGCGATGCCGCACGCGCAGCGCTGGCGATGCTGCGGATCAAACGCCGGCTGACAAAGGCCTGATGATGGCAGACAGCAAGAAGCCAGCGAAGGGTCCGGACAAGAAGAGTCCCGACAAGAAGGCCAACCGGCGCGGCGCAGCAAGGCTCGCCGCGGTGCAGGCGCTGTATCAAATGGACATCGGCGGCGCCGGGATCAACGACATTTTTGCCGAGTTCGAAAGCCACTGGCTCGGCAACGAGGTCGAGGGCGATAAATATCTGCCGGCGGAGGCCGCGTTTTTCCGCGACGTGGTGGCCGGCGTGGTGCGCGACCAGGCCAAGCTCGATCCCTTGATCGACGATGCGCTGTCGAAGGGCTGGCCGCTGAAGCGGATCGACGCCATTTTGCGCGCGGTGCTGCGGGCGGGCTCCTACGAACTCGAGCATCGCAAGGACGTGCCCGGCCGCGTGGTGGTTTCGGAATACGTCGATGTCGCGCACGCCTTTGTCGAAAAGGACGAGACCGGCATGGTGAACGCGGTGCTCGACCAGATCGCGCGCCAGTTCCGCGCCGACGAGTTCGCGCGTGGCTAGCGCGTCGCCCGCGTCCGGCGAGGACTCGCTGATCGCGCGCTATTTCAGGCCGATCGCGACCGATCCGGGCGCCTTCGATCTCGGCGACGACGCCGCGGTCTTGAAGGCGGATGGCTGCGAGATCGTGGTGACGACGGACGCCATCGTCGAGGGCGTGCATTTTCTTGGCAGTGATCCGCCCGATACGGTCGGGCGCAAGGCGCTGCGGGTCAATCTTTCGGATCTCGCGGCGAAGGGGGCTGCGCCTGCCGGTTTTGTGCTGACGCTGGCGCTGCGCAAGGTGGACGACGCCTGGTTAAAATCGTTCGCGCACGCGCTTGGCGAGGATGCGGCCTGTTTCAATTGTCCGCTGCTCGGTGGCGATACCGTTTCCACGCCGGGGCCGCTGATGATCTCGATCACCGCGTTCGGCCGTGTGCCCGTGGGCAAGATGGTTCATCGCAGCGGCGCAAAGCCGGGCGACCGGGTCATGGTGACGGGGACGATCGGCGACGCCGCGCTGGGGCTCGCCATTCTCAGGGGTGGCAACGTCGCCGATGCCGCCGTGGCTGATGCTGCCGTACGAAATCTGCTGATCGGGCGCTACCGCGTTCCGCAGCCGCGCAACATGCTGGCGAGCGCGGTTCGCGACCACGCCAGCGCGGCGATGGACGTGTCCGACGGCCTCGCCGGCGATCTCGCCAAGCTGTGCGCGGCGTCCGGTGTTTCCGCGGTCATCGATCTGGAATCGATCCCGCTCTCCGCTGCCGCAAGCGATCTGGTGTCGCGCCGGATTGTCGGCATCGAAACATTGATCGCCGGTGGCGACGACTATGAGGTGCTGTGCACGGTCCCGGACGATCGTGTCGAAGCGTTCGCGGAGGCCGCGCGGCGTGCCGGGGGGCAGGCGACCTCGATTGGCATGGTGGTTGCGGGTGCCTCGGCACCAAAATTCATCGACGGGCAGGGCGCGGAACTCGCGCTGGAACGGCTGTCCTACAGTCATTTTTGAATCCTCGTCAGGGTGGTCGAAGCTTTATTTTCCCGCATGCATTGCAATTTCCGGGAAAACCTTTAGTTATGACGCCCCGATTACCGCCGTGCCTTGTCGAACGCGCCCTTGGGGCCTCTTCCAGAGACATCGTCGATATTGGATTGAATCCGCGCGATCGCCGGGCGGAATGCGAGCCTTACGTGCTTTGGAGAAGAGAAAATGGCTACCGGAACAGTGAAGTGGTTCAACGGTCAAAAGGGTTTTGGCTTCATTCAGCCGAGCGACGGCAGCAAGGATGTGTTCGTTCACATCAGCGCCGTCGAACGCGCCGGTCTTGGCGGACTGGCTGAAGGCCAGAAGGTTCAGTTCGAACTCAAGGAAGACAAGATGCGGGGCAAGGTCAGCGCGGAAAATCTGTCGCTCGCCTAAGCTTCAAAGCGGTCGTTTCACGGATATACTGAGATGGCTGGCGCCCGCTCAACCCTCGAGGGTTGGGCGGGTTTTTGCATTTTGAGGCCGTCAGCCGCCGCGTGGCGATCGGCCCATCGCCATGCGGTGTGGAACAAGACCCGTATTTTCGGTCATCCGGGGCGGCTTTTCCCGGTATTTCCTTTCAAGAATTGATGGTTTTGGCTTCCGCGGCGTTGCGCCCGGGAGACGATTTTGGCATGGTCCCGCCGATTTAAGGCCGCCCTTTTGGGCAGGGAAAGGCCTTCTTTTTTTGCGTGCGCCGCGTCCGCGGTGATGCGTTGGGGTGAGACAATCAAGATCTGAGGCA
>Ga0210410_10004067_pt1 | contig 12861 bp, 18 predicted proteins | sample IncBWC4MmetaG_FD_161058 | JGI IMG/M metagenome (GOLD analysis project Ga0210410, IMG submission 161058) | Forest soil microbial communities from Barre Woods Harvard Forest LTER site, Petersham, Massachusetts, United States - Inc-BW-C-4-M | ecosystem: Environmental > Terrestrial > Soil >... | reverse complement strand
CATTCGGCCACCACTGGGGTCTGGCGCAGCACGTCGAAGACGTACCCCCCGAGGACATGAAGCGCCGCGCCGCCGAATGGACAGCGAGCATGGCCAAGGCCGCAGGCCAAAGCTGACCTAGACAAACCACTATCAACACTGCTCAGGGGAAGCGTCACCCGGTGGTGCTTCCCCTGCTAAACCGCGTGCGAAAATAATCCGATACGTTGTGGAACGGCGTGGCTCCCGTCGCAGCCTTTCCTTGCTCCACGGAATCACAAAAAGTTTGCGGCGTTCCCAGGGCTGAACCGCGGAGGATGGAACGTGGGGCAGGACGTGATAGGATGCGCAGGCCGTGACGCTGAAGACCAAGTCCAACGCGTTTTTGTTCGCCGCTCTCGTCCTGTTCGCCATTAACATACTAAATTTCTACGACCGCAACGCTCCCGGGGCGCTGGTCGAGCCCATGCGCCGCGAATTCCATCTGAACGATACGCAGATCGGCTTGATCGGAAGCGTGTTTATCTGGCTTTACGCCATCGTGGGTGTTCCGCTAGGCCGCATCGCGGATACCTGGAGCCGCAAAAAACTTCTAGCATGGGGCGTATTGGTCTGGTCCTCGTTGACCGCTTTCGCGGCATTTGCCAAGACTTACAATGTTTTGCTTTTTTCACGAATGGGCGTGGGGCTTGGCGAGGCCGTTTGCGCTCCCACGGCCACCAGTTGGATCGGGGACATTTGTCCTCCGACGAAACGCTCGCGGGCGCTAGCCGTTTTCATGCTGGGAGTTCCCGTGGGCGGGGCGCTGAGTTTTTTCTTCAGCGGGCCCATCGCGCAAGCCTATGGATGGCGGGCTGCGATGGTGATCGCCGCCGCGCCCGCAGTGGTGCTCGTTCCGCTCTTGTTGCTGCTCGAGGAACCCGAGCGCGGCGCCTGCGACCCGCACCCGGCTCCGCGCGCCACCGGGTCGGTGTGGGCCATTCTGCGGATTCCCACGCTGTGGTGGATTATTGGCTCCGGCGTGTTCATCAATTTTAATTTGTACGCTCTCGGCACTTTCTTGCCGGCCTTTTTCAGCCGCGTGCACGGACTATCGGTTTCGCGCGCGGGAATTTCTACCGGTATCGTTTATATGATCGGAGGGCTGGGCGGCGGATTTGTTGCGGGGCAGGTGGGCGATTCCATCGTGCATCGCAGAAAAGACGGGCGCCTGAGGGCAGCGGCCGTGTTCGCGCTCCTGGCCGCGCCCTTCGCCAGCTTCGGTGTGCTGCGATCGGCGGGATCTCTTTTAGCGGCCATCGTTCTGCTAACGCTGGCGTACGGGGCGCTCACCACGTACTACGGTCTTGTTTATTCGGCTATCCAGGACATCGTGGCTCCCAATCAGCGCGGCACCACAATGGCGGTGTATTTCATGGCCATGTACATGTGCGGCGCATCGTTTGGACCGTTGCTCACCGGACGTTTGAGCGACTATCTGGCGCACCGCGCGGCGACGCTTGCCGGTTCGGAAGCCATCACTCCGGCGTTTCGGGCCGTTGGGCTTCAGCAGGCCATGCTGATTGTTCCCGTTCTGGCCGTGGCGTTGTCTTTCTTCTTGTACATGGGTTCGCGAACGATCAGAAGCGACATGGAAGCTTGCGAATCGGCAGGCTCAGTGATCGTTGCGCCAGCGGACTAAGCATCTACCGACATTCACTTCCTTCTCAATAAAGACGAAAAGAGACAGTCAAATTGTCGCGTTATCTTTGCTCAAGAGGCCAGAGCCAGGCGGCGCCGCGGACGCCGCTGGAATCGCCGTGTTTGGCGGGAAGAATGGGCGTGTCTGCTTCCCTGCCGAAGACGTATTCTTTGAGCTTCGCGGGAACGTTTTGGTACAGACGCGGGATCTGCGAGACGCCGCCGCCGAGCACGATGACGTCCGGGTCGAGCAGGTTGATGACGTGCGCCAGCCCGCGCGCAAACCGATCTTCGTAACGCGTGAGCGCGGCCAGCGCCGCGGGTTCGCTCGCCGTCGCGCGGGCTGCGATCTCAGGACCAGTTAGAGAAATATTCGTGGCGCGCTGGTAATCGGCGGTTAGCCCTGTGCCGGAAATCCAAGTTTCCAAGCAACCGTGCTGGCCGCAATAACACAGGGGACCGGGAAACTCATCGGCTCTCGCCCACGGAAGCGGATTGTGCCCCCATTCGCCGGCGACGGCGTTTCTGCCGGTGTGCACGCGGCCGTCGAGCGCGATGCCGCCGCCGCATCCCGTTCCGAGAATCACGGCAAATACAACGTGCCGGCCGGCGGCCGCGCCGTCCGTGGCTTCCGAAACCGCCAAACAGTTGGCATCGTTGGCGCAACGCACTTCACGGCCGAGCGCGGCGCCAAGGTCGCGATCGAACGGCTTGCCAATCATCCACGTGGAGTTGGCGTTTTTCACCAGGCCGGTCTGCGTGGAAACGGTTCCCGGAATTCCCACGCCGACGGTGGCGTTGCAACCGAGATCACGTTCGATCTGCGCAACGTTTGTGGCGATCGCGCTGAGCGTGGCGGCGTAGTCAAAGCGCGGCGTTGGAACACGGCGCCGGTGGAGTTCCCTGCCGACGCCGTCCAGCGCCACAAATTCGATCTTGGTACCGCCGAGATCAACGCCAATGCGGATGCGCTCCTGGGTCCCTCGCAGGTCCACTGTCATTCCTCTCTTCGACGAGCGCGCCATGCCCCCGATTTATACTTACGCATTAACATCCTCCGGCATTACTTGCGCTTTAGGCGCTGCCGCGCCAACCGCCAGCAAGTCTGTAGTACATTCGAATCAACAGAATCACACAAGCGGCCGGGCCAGACCACGGCAAGTGCCGTTACAACGCGGATAGCACCGTTCGGGGGTACGTTCATGGTTCAGATCAAGGGATCCATTGTGGTGGATACCGTGCGCGCCGTTAAGACGCGTGCCAGTGAAGAAGAATACGCCAAAATCCTAAGCTTACTGAACAACGAAGCAAGAAAAGTGTTCGAGAAGGAGGTTTTCTCTTCTACCTGGTATCCGCTCGATGACTTCATGAACTTCCAAAAGGCCTTTATCCACGTGCTTTTCGGCAGAAGGGAGGAGATCCTCATTCGGGGCTCGGAACTCCTGTTCGAGAAGCAATTAGAGGGCATCTACAGGGCGTTCATCAAACAAGGTTCCCCCGAGTTTCTGCTCAAAAGACTGGCCGCGGTTCATGTAACGTACTACCAGGGGGTCTCGGTGGAAGTCGAAATGGACAGTGCGTGCAAAGCCACGGTCCGTTACACGGGATTTGAGAAGCAACACTATCTCTCGGAATACGGGATCATCGGTTTTTTCCGGAAGGCGCTGGAGATCTCCGGGGCCAAGAACGTGGCTGCCGAATTCACGAACAAAATTTCCGCCGGAACGGGAATTGCAGACTTGTCGCTAACCTGGAGCTGAGTGTATCTCGTCCTTCCTCAACTACGGCAGATGCCGTCGCAGGACGAAGAACGCTTTTCGGAAGGATGGTCATGGTTCAGATCAAGGGATCCGTTGTGCTCGATACTGTGCGCGCCATCAAAATTCGCGCCGGGGAAGAAGCATACGCCAAGATTATCAGCCTGCTGAAAGATGAAACAAAAAAAGTATTTGAGGCCGAGCTTTTTTCTTCCACCTGGTACGCACTCGACCACTTTGTGAATTTTCTTGAAGTGGAGATAAAGGTACTCGCCAATGGAAACGAAGAGATCCTCATTCGCGGATCGGAGTCGCTCGTCGAGAAGCAACTTCAGGGAATCTACAAAGCTTTTGTGAAGCTGGGCTCCCCTGAATTCATCATCAAGAGAGTCGCCGCGGTCCACGCAACTTATTTTCAGGGCGTGTCGATCGACGTCAAAATGGAGGGTTCGTCTAAAGCCGTTATTCGGTATGCGGGATTTGAGAAGCAACATCGCTGCATGGAATACACGATCATTGGTTTTTTCCGGAAAGCGCTGGAGATTTCCGGAGCTAAGAACGTGGCCGCCGGATTCACGACGAGAATCAGCGCCGGGACCGGGGTAGCGGAGCTGGCGCTTACCTGGAATTGATTGAGAGGGCATCCCCGCAAATGGGTGCGCCAAGCGCCGGACGAGACAGTCTCCAATAATGCACATCCGGCCAATTAGATAGTTGCTGACCAACACAGAATGTCCCTATCCTTGGCGGACGAACAGCAAGAAAAATCTGGAACTGGAGCCGGAAAGATGCGCACATTCCCGCGTCATTTTAGAAGCTTGGCCGCGGCAATCGTTGTTGGTTTGGGTCTGTTATCGATTCACTCTTCCACGATATTTTCTCAAGAAAAAAAAGCGCCGCAAGTGGCCGGGGTCGATAACACGAAAATGGGGGCTTACCGCGCGCTGGCGCAAGTGGCCTTCGCGGCATTTCAAAAAGGCGACACAGCAACAGCCGCGCAACTTGCGCGCGTCCTGGAACGGCTGTGGGACAAAGCCGAGGACTACGGCGGCGACACCGCACTCAAAAAGACCAACGCCGACTTGTTCGAGCAGATCGACAAGGCCATGGACCAATTTGTGACGCCGCTGATGAACTCCGCAAAGGCTCCGCCCGATGCAGCGAAGGTCAAAGCCGCATACAACGCCTATCTCGAAGCATTAAAACTAGCCGATTGAAAAATCTTCCACCGGCTTAAAGTTTTGTCAGCGGACGATTTTCACGTTCGATGCGAAACGTGAAACAGCCCACGGTGGTGCTGTGCACCTGAATGTAGTCCACTTCCGGACGAGCGAATAGTTGCTCGATGGCGTTTTCAACTTTTCCATCGGTCACATACTTCTGCGCGAGGAGCTTGCGGCCCTTGGCATACGCTTCCAGCGTGCGCGGACTACCGCGAAGCTCCGCCGGGAATCCCGCATCGCCCGAGTAGCGCGGGCAATCGTTCGCGTGAATGTAGACGGGTCCCGGCTGCGGTAATTCCTCGATGCCGGCGAAGCGGTCGTACGTAAACAAAATTCTATGTTGTGTGCCCGCGGCAATGATGCGCAGGCAGTGACGGCATGGAGCGGGGTCCGTTGCCAGTTCGGCGTGAGCTGGAAAACCATAAACCGGCGCTTGCATGGTCTCGCGAACTGAATTTGCCACTTCGGTCGGAATGGCTACGACGCGCATATTCAACATTTTGTCCCTCACATCGCTGTCTGGTGCAAAGCGTTTCGTGCGGCTCGGCACAGGAGCGATTGTGGAACAAAGTGCGCGATGGCTCTATCCGCTTTCGGCGTTCAAACTTGAAAACGCAAAACGCAAATTTCCCGCACCATTACTGGCCGCGCGGGGAACATCCATGGGACTCCAGCGGCCGGGATCGCCGGCAGCGCGAAGTAACTCTGTGCTAGAGTACCCGGCGAATGACGGGAGGACGCGATGCAAACGAGCGGAGCGGCAACGAGCGAAAAAGAACGGCCAAATCCCGACGCGGCAACGCTGCTGCGGCGGTGGTTCGACGAAGTGTGGAACAAGGGCATGGCGGAGACGATTGACGAGCTTTTTCCGGAGCATGCCGTGATGTGGGGCATCGGACGGCCGGAAGCGGCTTCGCAGGGATCGGCGGAGTTCAAGGAATTTTATAAAGGACTGAGGAACGCCTGCCCGGATGTGAAAATCACACTGGATCAAGTGGTGCAGGAGGGCGACACGGCGTTCGCGCGCTGGACCTTCGTGGCAACGCACACGGGCGAAGGACTGGGCATGCCGGCGACGAACCGGCAATTGAAGATCTGCGGGATGGCCGCATGCCGAGTGCGTGATGGCGTGATCGTGGAAGGATGGAATGTGTGGGACCAGATCGGTTTGGCGCGGCAATTGGGAGTGCTGCAGGGGCAAGCGGCGGATATGTTTCGCTGAGCGGAATGGCTGGCAACTTGAAGAGGTAGGCGGGAGAACAAGATGAAAAACCACAGGATGGCTGCGTTGTCGCTGGCGAGCAGTGTGATCTTGCTGGGGTTCATGACGGCGGCGAGCGGAGGCGCGACCGTGGCGGACGATCCGTACGCGCCGCTGAAGCTTTACGACGGCAAATGGGATGTGGCCATGTTCGACGAAAAAGGGCCTACGCGGCTGGAAAATCATTGTGCCAAGACGGGACTTTTTTTCGTGTGCGAACAGGCGGTGAATGGAAAGACGGGAGCGCTGGTGATTTTTCTGCCGTTCGCAAAGACGGCGACGGGCGGCGAAGAATACCGGACACAGGCACTGGTGGCGGATGCGAGTCCCGCCGGTGACTGGGGCAAGCTGACGATTGAAGGCGACAAATGGGTCTACGCGTGGGAAAGCACGGACGCGGGCAAGAAAACGCATTGGCGGAATATCAATACGTTTTCCGGGGCGGACAAGATTCATTTCGAGATTCAGCGGTCAGACGACGGGAGCGCGTGGAAAACGCAAAGCAGCGGAGACGAGCAGCGCGCGAAGTAAGCAAGCATGCGCGGCACACTCCTATGATACAATTAATAGGCACATACTGAGTGTGCCTTTATGAAGAGCAAACGCGCCCATATCCTGCTGCCACAAGATCTGGTGAAGGAAATCGATGAGATCGTCGGACCGCGGCGTCGTAGCGCGTTTCTGGTCGACACGGCACGGGAAGCAATAGGGAGAAGGAAACTGCTGCGCTTTCTGGAAAGCGACACTCCTGCCTGGAAGGATGCGGATCATCCGGAGTTCGCTCACGGAGCCGCGGCGTGGGTGCGTGAGCTTCGACAAGAGAACGAAAAGAAGCGCACGAAAAAGCGGCAGCGGGCGAAAAAATGAAGCTGCTGGTGGATACGTCGATCCTGATTGATGTCCTTCGTCTCAGGAACCGGCGCAACGAATGGCTTGCCGAGCTTGTGCGCGGCGGGCATACACTCTCGACCACAACACTTAACATCGCGGAAATCTATGCCGGCATGCGGTCCTCCGAGGAGGGCAGGACGGAAGCGCTGCTCGGCGGCTTGGAAGTATACGAGTTGGGCGGACAGAGCGCGCGGCTGGCCGGCCGGCTGAAGAACACCTGGAAGGGGAAGGGCCATTCATTGACGCTTGCGGATACGATTGTGGCTGCTATCGCGATTGAGCGTGATTGCGCGTTGCTCACCGATAACCGCAAAGATTTTCCAATGCCGGAAGTACAGCTCTACCCGCTGCCGTGACACGCAGAAAAATGTTCCGTGTTCTGGCCGGAGCGGAGCACGCAGAAGTTAAAGCCGACTTAATCCATGCATGGTGTCCTCTTCGAGTCGTGGCTCGACGATTCGGGAGCGCGTTTTTCGGTGGGGAAGGATGGCGTAGCGCGGACAAAGACCCGAGAGTCATGAGGATGCAAGCCTGCGAGAGTTTCCGAGGGCGCGAAGCAACGACTACCAGAAGCGGCGTTGCTGCTCCTGGCGAGCGGTGGGCGGGGTGATGGGCAGGGCTTGGCCGAGGTTGGTGAACTGGATTTGGCTGGCGTCGAGGGTGAGTTCGTGCTCGAGGACGATGTCGAGGGAGGAGCCGCGGGGGAGTTCGGCTTCGGGGCCGCGAGTGAGAAGAACCGCACCCAGACCCAAGAGGCCGCCGACTCCTGCGCCGATGCCCGCGCCTTTTGCGCCGCCCGCGATGGCGCCAATGCCTGCGCCGGCGACCGTGGTTTCGGCAACCGTGCCGACGTCATGACCTTTGCCACCTGGGCCGGTGATTTTGCCTTCGGAATCCATGGTCTCTTTGCCGCCGGAGTCTGCGCTGCGAGGAGCGGCTCTTAGATTTACGGTGTAGCCGTTGGGAAAAATAAGCGTGTCCAGGCGCATGCGGAATTCGCCTTTGCCTTTGATGCGGCCGGGGCGTTTGGATTCCAGGAGTTCCCCACGGAGATAGGAGCCGACCGGAATTACAATGTGATTGTTCTGGGTGATGGGGAAAGTGGTGTGGAAGTAAACGGAGTCACCGGCTTTGGCGCTGCGAGTGGAGATGCCGTTTTCTAGAGCGACGGCTACGCGCGTGCCGGAGGGAACGACAATCTTCTCGGTGCTGGCCTGACGCGGAGGAGGAGGCGGAGGAGCAACCGGAGGTGGAGGATCGGTTTGCGGACCGGCGGCTTGCTGCGCGGAGGCGAACGGCGCTAGCAGGAGAACCCCGGCTAGTGGTAGAAAAATAGTGCGAATGGCCCGGCGCGACGGCTCTCTCATTCCATCCTCCGTGTCCCTAGCTGCGATGCGTGGGGGAACAATGCAGATGCCTGAGTATAGCGCGGGTTAGAGGAAAGAGAATGTGATCGATGAGCTGGCGGTTGAGGCGAATTGGTAGCGCCGCGGCTTAATCCGTAATGACTCCCGCCAGGACCAGAGGATATACAACGATGGCCAAGGGCACGACAGCGACGCACCCGGCGACGAAGCCGGTCCATTTGAGTGCGTTTACCATATGCGTCCCTACTGCTGGCACGGGACGGGGCCGGGCGGTGAGTTGAGAATAGCGGATTGGGGTGGACATAAGAATACCGTCACGCAGGGTGAAACCGTCATCCCCGATATGGATGATGGCGCCGGTGCGCACTTTTCCGCCGGCGAGTTGGCAATGAACGAAGCGGTGAGGGTCGATGCCCAGCGAGCGCACCGTTTCACGGTAGGCGAGTTCCTCGGGAGTTAGGGGAATTATGCGGCGTGGTAGGCGGCGGCGCTCTTGGATTTGTTGTGGCACGGCAAGCGGGGCGGGTGTCAAGTAAGACAGGGAGACAAGCTGCTCCGGCGACGGCGAGAGCGGGAGTGGTGCGAGATCATCGACGGGAGATTGCGCAAAGGCCGCGGTGGAGACGAACCCTAGGAAGGCAAAAACCAGAGGACGAAATATTTTTGGCAAGAACATGAGAGCCTCCTTCGGCGAGTGCTGCGAAGCCGATGCAGGAAATAAAGGCAGGAGTATTGCCAAAGAGCGCGAGGAAGAGCAGATTGGCGATGTCTTGTAATTGTTTGAGAGTGAAACGACTTAAGGACGCTGCGCAAGAGTGGGAACGAAACATATCCCGGAGGGAGCGAATTTGGCACCGCAGTACCGCGGGCTGAACACGACAGTTGGAGCATGTGGATAGCGGTTTGACCGGCGGGAGAGGTCTGGATAGGCTGGGGCTGCGGCGAGGAGGGGTGGGATGGCGAAACTGGCGCTGATTTATGGGATGCGTTTGCTCCCAGAAGAGGATTTGGGGGAAGTGCGGGACGCTACGGTGGTTTTGAAGAACGGGAAGACGGCACGGGTGACTATGCATTTGATTGAGGGCAGCAAAGAAGAGATTGAGAGTACGATGCGGCAGTCGGTGGATGCTTTTTTTGAGATGTATCCGGAGATTTGAGTGAGGTGTTTGCGGCGGAAGGAAGAATCGGCGGAGGCTGATGAGGAGCGGAGAGCGGGCCAATAATAACATCGCGGTGTTAGGGGCGCAGCAATGCTGCGCCCCTACAAGAGAATGGCGCGGTTAAATTGTTAGCGGTTGCCGAAGTTTTCGGGGTCGGCGTTGGGATCGCCTAGGTTGTCGTTGATTAGGACGGTGGATTGGCCGGTTAGCTCGAAACGCTTGCGGCATTTATAGCAGGCGACCAGATCTTCGAGACGAACCATGTAAGACGTGGCTTTCGCGAATTTTTTGCGGTCTTCTTCGCCGGCGCCGCGGGGAAGTTCTTTTTTCTTGCGGCAAACTTTCCACCGCACGGGGGCTTCGAATTCGCCGCGGCAACTCGGGCAGACGAGTTTGACCTTCCGGATTTCTTCCTTTTCGGTATAAAACGCGCGTTCGTCCATGGCTAAGGAGCGGGTGTGCTCACCGCTTGGTAGATTGTAACAAATTCAAGGCCGAGGTCACGCCAGCGGGGGAGCCAGTGTTCGAGGGCGGCTAGGGTGCGGGAGCGGTCGCCGTTGAGTTTGCGGTGGGCGCCATCGTGGAGACAGAGGACGTCGCCGGTGCCTTTGATGGCGGAGTTGGCGGCGTTTGCCAGATTTCGCTGTGCGTGGTCGGCGATGGGCTGCATACGATGGATGAGCGATTCGGCTGGCTTCTCTCGCCAATCGCCGGGGATCAGAGTCCACATAACGGTGCGGTAGCCGAGCTCGCGTGCGGCGGGAATGACCCAGGGATTTCGCATGCCAAAAGGAGGGCGAAACCATTTTGGTTGCGCGCCAAGTAGATGCGAGATTGCATCGTGGCAGAGGCGCAGTTCGATGCGAATTTCTCTACGAGTGAGGCGGAGGAGATTGGGATGGGTTTCGGTGTGATTGCCGACGGCGTGTCCGCGGCTGATGGTTTCTTTGACGAGATCCGGACACTCGCGGACGAATTTTCCGATTAGAAAAAATGTGGCCTTCGCGTTATGGCGGTCGAGAAGGTCCAGCAGTTTTGGCGTGATGGCGGGATTGGGGCCATCGTCGAAGGTGATCGCTAATTTGCGAGGCGAGTTCGTACGGCAAATCGTGCGGCCGAAAATCTGAGCACGCGGGTGCAACGCGCCGTAGGCAACAGCGCCGGCTCCTAGCGCGGCGACGGCAGCAGGAACGGCGATGAAGACGGCACTCATGGCACTTATATTGGCACGGCGCGAGGAGGGAAGCCTAGCGGCGTGTGGCCATTTTAAATCCGTACAATTGGCAGATGTGGTAGAGTCTGGCGGAATTCCTCGGAGGTAACGGACCGCCATGATCTGCAGCGTGTGCGGGCAGGATTACGGAGTGGCGCACAATTGCGCGGGAGTTGCTGCGTTTATGACACCGGAGGAAGCGGCGCCGCCGCCTTCCGGATTCGATCCCATCTATTACTTGCGTCTGGCGTTCAACATCGCGCGGTGGGACGACATGGCGATTCGGCGTGCTTCGCGGGATTCCAATGCCATCGGCTATGGCGTGGTGGTTTGGACAGTGTCGGCATTCCTTATTCTGCTAATTCCTCTATTGCTGGCCAGGACTGAAATTCCTGCCCCGGCGCTGCTCCTTGCGTTAATTTCCCAGCTGAGTATGGGCTTGGCGATTATGGCCGCCGTCATGCTGCTGCAACTTGGCTTGTGCCATCTCATCGCAAAGTGGCTTTTTGGCGGCAAGGGAACTTACCTGCAATTAATGCGTCCCCTGCTGCTTGGCTGGTGCGTGAACCTGCTGATTTTCATTCCCTTCCTGGGCCTGTTGGCTGCGGGAATCGCGTGGACCGCCGTGCTCATGCTGGTGTTCGAGGAAGTGGAAGGCATCGAGCGCTTACAGGCGTTCTTCATATCCGCGGGGATCAATCTTTGTTTCTTCTTGATTCCATCCCTGCTGCCCATCCGGCATTGATCCCATTGACTCCAACGGCTGGTTTCAGCTACTGGAGCTCATCAGCGAGAGAAGGGCACGATGTATCGTGCCCCTACCATCTCGGGAAAGAGCTGCGGGCTAGGCCTGCAGCAAGCCTTTGCGGTTCTTTAGGTCGGTTAGAAGGCGCTCGACTTCGGTGTCGCGGTCGAGGCGCGTCAGGCGCTCGCCGGTATCGTCGGTGATTAGTTCGACTTCGGCGCTGGCTACGGCTTCGGTGTGGTGCACGCGGTCCTTGAGGCGATCGAAGGTGGCGCTTTTGGAGTTGTCGCCGAGGGCGGATTGGGCGCGGGCGGCTTTTCCTAGCGCTATGCTGCGGCGGTGACGCGCCAGCAACATGTCGCGCTTGGATTTGGCTTCATCGAGTTTTTGTTCGAGTTTCACGAGCGCCCCCTTAAGCGTTTCTACCTGGAGTTTCTGGTCGTCGACCTGTTCGCGGTAGCTTTGCGCGAGGCGTTGCGAGGTCTGGAAGCGGTCGAGCGCGGCGCGGGCGAGGTCGTCTTGCGTTTTGTCGACCGCTAATTCGGCTTTGCGCATCCAGTCCTTGCCGGCATCGTCGTTTTCGCGAAACTTCTTTTCGAGCATGTGCTGGTCGGCAATGGAGACGGCGACTTGCGTTTTCACCTGGAGATATTGATTCTCCATGTCGACGATCACCTGCTTGATCATTTTTTCCGGATCTTCCGCGCGGTCCACCATATCGTTGAGATTCGCACGGATTAAAGTGCTGACGCGTTCCAAGAGTCCCATGGTAATGCTCCTTTCAGAAATTCATTTACAACTGCGAAACAGAAACTGTGAAATACGAAACTCGAAATACGAAATGCGAAAACCATTTCAGTGCTGCCCTCGCTCAGACGAACAGTGCGACTGAGCTAGAAAAACGACGTCGAGTGGTTCAACGCCTCCAGTGCGTACTGGCTGATGTAGCTAAGGAGAAACGCGACTCCGACTGCTGCGACAAGCCACAGGAGCAGGAGCTTTTCCTTCTTGGCCATTTCCATCCCCCACTTCGGAACTACGCGCAGGAGCGGGTTATTCACCCGCTCCTGCGGAAGCGAACGTTAGGACTTCACGACGGACGGTGGTTCGGGCTTGGGCGCTTTGTCGCCGATGAGGCGCACTTTGCCGAGGAGTTCCGACATTTGCATGCCGGAGAGCGCTTCGAAGAGCGCCGGGACCTGCGCGGCAATTTTGGTGACGTCGCCGGTGAGCTTGTACGCGCCCGCGGCATCGCCGTTGCCCGTGGAAACGATGGTGACTTTGTCCACTTTGCTGAGCGGTTCGCTCAGCGCGCGGACGATTTCCGGCAGGCTGGAGATGAGTTTGTCGACGACAGCGGCCTGGTTGTATTCCTGAAAGGCTTCCGCCTTGATGTTCATGGCCTTGGCTTCGGCTTCGCCTTTTTTGAAGATGATTTCCGCTTCGGCTTCGCCCTGCGCGCGGATGGAAGAGGCGCGGCCTTCGGCTTCGCTGATGAGGCGCTGACGTTCGGCGTTGGCGATCGTTTCGATGCGCTGGCGTTCGATTTCCGCGCCCTTCAGGACGGTGGCGATGAGTTCGCGTT
>Ga0210410_10004066_pt1 | contig 12863 bp, 20 predicted proteins | sample IncBWC4MmetaG_FD_161058 | JGI IMG/M metagenome (GOLD analysis project Ga0210410, IMG submission 161058) | Forest soil microbial communities from Barre Woods Harvard Forest LTER site, Petersham, Massachusetts, United States - Inc-BW-C-4-M | ecosystem: Environmental > Terrestrial > Soil >... | reverse complement strand
GCAAAGCAACATACATCAGTAAAACACGATGTCACTTGAAAACTACTTGAACGCACTTGAAGCGCTTCAAGTAGGTCTCAAGTGTGTTTTAAGATGCAATTGTCTGCAACTTGACAGAACTTGAAATATACTTGGCTCAAGTAGTTCCTTCTTTTTCAAGCTATGTCCTTATACTTGATCATCCTTTTTTGTTCTTTTTTCGACTTTTTTCATCTTTTTTCATCTTTTTTTGTTCTTTTTCATGATTGATGTATTCTTCAAAATGATCAAGAGAGACCAAGTTTCAGTCAAGTTGTTTCAAGAACTCATCAAGCAGAGTCAAGTTGTCAAAAGTGGAATCAAGAATGCATTTGTCCATAGTACTAGTACTGTTACAGGGTAGTACTGTAATGTATTGGAGGATCGTACGCACTCATCCCACATGCTTATAAATGTAGCTTAGAGAGCAATTCTGCATACCTCGGGCGCGCGGTACCACAACACGACGACCTGCCATCATCAAAATACCACCTGTTTCCGCCATTTCCGCCACTGTCAGGTCCGTTCGTGACACCTCCAGCTTCGTCGGCGACTTCGGTCACAGCCAAGTCAAGGTCGATCATACTCGGCACGGCACGCAGAGTATGCGGCGGGCCACCCGAGTACTCCGTCGTGGGGGTATAGTGGCGGCGATGTGGGAGACGCACAGGGCTAGCGCGTGCGAGCCAGCGGAAGAGCAGCGGGAGGAGGGTCTGCACGATGGACTTGGAGAGCATGCACCACAAAAAGACGATCAGGATGCCCGTCGTCAGCTTGAGTAAAGCGAAGAGCATCCAGGTTGTGACCGCCGCGGGTGAGTCGAATGCTGCGCCGGGCGTTACGGATGCGAAGAGGTCCGCGTTGAGGCCGGGCACACATTTGGAGCACCAGAAGCTCACGATCATGCCGAGGATGATGGATACAAATGCGATGGCATCTTCAAAGCAGGGACAATCGTCGACGGGCGACGGATGTTGGTTGACAAGAAGGAGGCAGACTACCGTCACAGTCAAAGGAGCTGGGAAGAAATGTAACTATAAGAGCTAGACGTTCTGCAGGATAAAAACGACGTACCGCTCCAACCACTGTTGATGACCCACCGCTCGACCTCTGGCATCACGATACGTTGCAATACCCACCCAATAATTCCGAGGAGCGTGCCAACGGAAACGTCCATAAAACCGTGCACCCCCATGTACAGCCTACCACCCGCAATTGATAAGACGTACAACACAAGTCCGGTGATCCAAGTCGCGAGGGCTGCGGTCGAGAGGGATCCAGCACGATGGAGATCGTACACGTGCGAGCCCAGATATAGCGCCATGGACATGCAATTTATAGAATGGGTCGAGGGAAGGCCGTATTCTAAGTGATGATTTGTGACAGCTAGGGCGGTCATCAGTCTCGGCACGGACGGACAACGATATCGCACGATTCTTACAAAGTTGTGAGACCGGGGGGGGCGTAGGGCCTCGGGGAGCACACCATATCCTTCAAGAAGGACGATAGATACATGCCAAAGGTGAGCGCATAACAGAGCCTAAAGGAGAAAACAAAATGTGGATGCACATTAGCCAAGGCGTTGTGTTCCTGCCCATGTTCTTCTTCTTTGGGCATGATGGGCTGGGAAGAACGTAAGAGCGCCGGTTTCCAGGAAATTCCTGCACACCTTGTGCGTGTACGTGCGCATGGGGATGCCAAACGCGCAGGCGAGACCAATCTCGGCTAGCTTCACATTGTTCCTCTTATCAATGAGGAGATTCTGCGGCTTGAGGTCGCGCAGGATCCGGTGCGAGTGGCAGTACAATAGCCTCGAAGTCGGCTGGTGTGTGAAATTCTGCACGCGTCCGTCGCAACCGCAACCGTCACCACACGACGACAGATAGAAACCATATAATAATAATAATTAGCACGCAGATGAGAAAGGGTTGGGGAGGTGTCACGCACCGGACAGGAGACAAAGGTGAGCAACCACAGAGAGACGGATAGGCGTCGCTGCTTTGTATGGAGCTCATGTAAATGTGCAGCGTTCGTGTGGAGGGAATGCGATCTGCAACGATGGAAGTCAGAGATAAATGCAAAACATACGAGTCTGCAAAACGGAGACGAGCAATGTGAGCTGTCATCAGTCAGTCGGGCAAGAGTTGAAGGTGTTTCCGGTGAGGCCAAGCGAAAACATTCATACGTCCATTCAAAAGCAGGGAGGCACAAGTTACTCTACGCGCGGGAAGGGAAAAAGAAGAGGGCTGGAGTGAGAAATGTGTTGCCGGCAACAGACCCGCACGGCGTCGTAGGGAGACGAAGTCCAAGAAAACAGTTGAGTAAGGGAGTCCAAGGAGACATGCACGATGTCGGTCTCATGGCTTGAGGCGGCACGCTCTTGTAGCATCGGCCAGCGATGGGGGGCGATCTAAATAGAATTGGCAATGGGTGGTGCACAGCGAGGGACTTGAGCAGAAATATAGGGGAAGTAGGCGATGGAATTGATCGGTGGTGATAAAAGCAAAAATGAGGCATGGCGGGCGATGCTCTGAGATAAGCCAAAGTGATTCAGTATAAAGCGCTCATTTCTGAGCCTACGTCGTCCTCTGTATCATCTGTCTCACTCTCGATATCAGCGCGGACATTCTCTTCCTCAGAGTCCATATCATCGTCCGTTTGCTCTTCACAATTGATACCAGCAACCATAAGAGCGCGCTGGTAAATGGCCAGGAGAGTGTTGGAGTCGACTTTGTTCTTGGACTTGATTGCCCCCAACCAATTGCGCGTCATCTTGTGGTAGTTGGTAGAACTGAAATCGAGCTTTGCATCCCGAGGTGGCTTCTGGTTTTCTCTGTGTGATGTTGGCTTCCTTTTAACATCTTCCAACAGGAGTCTCTTGGCCACTAGGTGGCCATCCTTGTATTCATAGTGGTCGTCTCGAAAGAGACAAAAGGCACGCTCAAGCTTGTCAAGAGATTAGCATATATTAATAATATAAGTACTTGTTACTCACCGCAGCAAGAACGAGTGCAAAACCACACATTGGATAAAGGGTTGAAATGTTCGGGACTGCCTTCATTGGTTTGGCCATTTGGAAGTGCACAGAAAGCGTCTCAATTATGCAAGAACTGGCAAACTTCCCTGTACGCTTTCCCTGTTGTCGAAATCATGTAAGGGGAGGGAGAAGACACAGTTTGCGTGACTCACCGGAGATTTGTCGTAACCTTGCCAAATGAATCTATACTCTTTCCCATTGGGGTTGCACCACTTGGTGCCGAATTCGACCCTTTTTGCCCTATCTTGAATTGCATCCGCGTTGTCACCATGTAGCTTCTTGAAGCGTTCGAGAACAACCTGTTCGGCTTTGGCCTTGATGCGGTTGCGATAATCCCAGAGCCGTGCCTGGAGCTGTATAGAAAAAGATCGTTAGCCACGACGCCCTCAAAGAGAGACCGCGCGCCCTCAAAGGGAGACCACGCGCCCTCGGATGTGCTCTTCAAGACACCAAGGACATACCTTCTTGAAGACCAGCGATTCCTTCACGATCTCATCCTGCAGTGGTGTACCAAAGACACGAGGCCAGAACTGCTTAACGAAGTCCACGTCATTCGGGTTTACTTCTTTCCAGGGGTCGTCCTGGGCCATGCGGAATTGGGTCCAGTATGGAAGGAGGATGCTTTTGTAATTCGGATCGAGAGGTTTGGCACGTGGATGGTCACCGGACGATTTACCACATGGCAACTTATTATACGAAGCCTTGACATGATCCTAAATCAACAGTGTTTGTGTGAGCGAGAAATTCAGAAACACGTGTTGAACTGACCTTGGTTAACCTCCGAGAATCCGAACCCTTGATAGGACTTGCGAGAGCCGCTGCATGCTCAAGCGACTCATCTTCGTCCCGTAACCCACCAATCGCAGACACATCATCAGTAGCACCACTATCCTCGGTCGTACCTACGCTCTGCACAATCCTCGGTCGCTTTGATCTTGATTTTGGGGAAGACACATGGCCACCACTTGTTCGAGTAGCAGCCACGCCATTCAATGTGGTTGTTTTTAATCCGGTTGCCGATGACGATGAGACAATTGCTGAGGTAGTGCTCCTGGCGACAGAGGAAGAAACACGAGCGTTGCGGCCATTGTTGGTGCTAGTACTAGGTTGTGGGGAGCGGGCTCTGAATACCAATTCCCGGTGTGATCCGTGACGTGAGGCATTATCTAATCTAAGGAGGAGAGCGACGTACCGATTGGCAGTTGATGATTTCTGTTTATGGACGTTCCATTCAACATTCAACAAATCAAAACGCAAATTTCATCAGACGTACCATGTTGATTGTCTTGTTGCTCCCTGTGCCCCTCTCGACCTGTTCGCCTTCCGAGTTGGAATCGCTGTCCATATCGCTTTGGAATGCGTCTCGGGGCGAATCGCCCTTTCTAAGGGCAGATGGTGTCGGCCAGGGTTCGTCTTCTACTTCGCTCGGCACTACAACGGGCTCGTCATCAGATGCCTCAGATATTTCGTCTGCACGGAAGTCGCGTTGACATGGAGTTGCGTCCTCATCCATTTCCAAGACGTCGTTGCTAGAAGAGACTGTGACAGTGTCATCACTATGTCGTACAATCAAATGTTCTGAGTAAACATACCCGTTCGCTGGATTTCTTGCGTTTTCAACTTTTTTCTAGGACGACGGGGCGTCTCCAAGTGGCCGGTGGCTTCCTCATTGGGATTTAGGGAAGGCTTTCCCTTTTTTGCTGGCGGGCATTCCCGCTCGTTGTTGCGAAGCACAATCATATCGCTGAAGAGATCTCTGGCACCAGCTCCTCGCTTCTGGCCGCGCTTCTGGTGAGAATTCGACATCGTACTGGACTCGGAGGTCTTCATAGTCGGTGAGGTAGGTATTGTGGTCGTAACAGGGCCTTTTTTAGAGTGACATGGCACAACTTGTTCAAGGTACACAAGTTAGATGATGACTGAAAGCAGAGAAATAGAAGTATCGCATACCTTGAGACCTGCGACGAGGCATTGAAACTTCCTCCTCGGCCATGGCGGCCTTTTGTTGAGCGCGGTTCTCCTCAACGAAACGTGCAGCGGCTTCGTTATCGACTGCTTCTTCCTGTCGTGCGCGCTCCTTTTCCTCTTTTCTCCTTTTCCGCGCATCCTTTTCTTCTTGGACGACTGCCGGATCCCTGCGAGTCCGTAACCGCTTCTCCGCTTCGATCCCAGGGCGTTGAGTGGCATTTTTCGCCCTTGTACGAGGACGACATGGCTCTGGCTCAGGCCCCGACTCTTGCTGAGGCTCGGTGTTTTTTTTTTTGCGGGGCGGCATGAGGGGTGGTGTGTGGTGGTCGAGGGAGGGAAGGCCACGTGTATGCCTCATGTATGACGCGACTTGAAAAAGTTCAAGTCAGACGGAGACTCGGTAACGGACTTAGCGAAACGGATCAACAGGACTTCCGCTTCCGCGTCTGGTTTTTTGGTGTATCAATCCCCTCTTGCTCTTGCATATAGCATGGTCCATCGGCGAATGGTCCGTCGGCGAAAATTACACCATCCACCACCCAGGCTATATTGCCCGGTTCAGGGTTGCCGTAAAGGACTTCGGAGCAAATCCGGTTTCACCCGACACGTCCAAGCAATTCATAGAGATCTCGACGTTGCTGACCTACAACCATGGATAGAACCTCATGCGCCTCCCGTTGGACTCGATGATCACTCAAGCCCGCCCCCTCCTGATGACTTAAGCATACCACGTATGAGCGACTTTCCTGATGCCGGAGATTGGGAAACTTTTGGCTTCACTCCCGGTCGTGCAGAGAGCGCGAGGTCTGATACTCCTTTGGCCTCATCCCCCTATGATGACGAGTCACTTCAAGAAGGACTTACCGAGTATCACCCGCTCATCAATGGTAAGCCATGAACTTGTCGTTTGTATGAAGTTCTGACGAGCATTTCTAGGTGAACCTTGTGATGGTAATGGAAGTCCGTTGGGCCCCGACTCACCACCCCTTGTGGCTGAAGCGAGAGATGTTACTGACTGGACACCGTATGGTAGTCGTATTGCTTTCGAGCTTGCTGACTTCATATACAGACGCAACCAGATGTCTGCCGGCGACTTCAATACGCTGTGTGAGTTGTGGGGAGCTACTCTTCTGCCAAACGATATCCCGCCGCCGTTTTCCAACTATGCTGAGCTTTGTCGAACAATCGATAAGACAACTGTCGGAGGAGTCGCATGGAAAAGCATTAACTTGTCTTACAATGGACCGCGACCCGACGATGCGCCTTCATGGATGGAAAGTACACACGAAATCTGGTATAGGGACCCTCGGCTGCTCTTCAAGGATATGTTGGAGAACACTGAGTTTCAGGACTTCTTTGATTACGCGCCATTTCGACAATACGATGCTCATGGTGATCGCCAATATGAAAACGTTATGTCGGGCAATTGGGCTTGGAAACAGGCTGTGAGTAATTCTGAGTTCTGCTGTTTGTCGTTACTAAAGTATTTCCTAGGATATAATTTCGCGGGATCCCCAAACACATGGTGCAATGTTCGTCCCGGTTATTCTTGGAAGCGATAAAACGACCGTCTCTGTCGCAACTGGCCACACCGAGTACTGGCCACTTTATGCCTCGATAGGAAACATACACAATAGTTCCCGACGTGCGCATGGTTCGGGACTGGTCCTTGTGGCATTTCTGGCCATTCCGAAGAGTAAGCTATATATATTTTTCTCAACCGCCTATCATTCTAATATTTTATCGCCAGCCGATAAAGAACACTCCGATTGTCCCAACTTCCGCCAATTTCGGCGTAGGCTCTTTCATTCCTCGTTGGCACTCATCCTCGAATCTCTTCGCCACGGCGAGAAGACCCCTGAAGTGTATAAATGCCCTGATGGGAATTTTCGACGCGTGGTATGGGGAATTGGTCCTTATATCGCTGATTATCCGGAGCAAGTCTTGCTGGCGTGCGTTGTACAGGGCTGGTGTCCGAAGTGAGTAAACATCAATTTTTTTCGCGACGCGCTTTAATCCACGTATTTTTACCAGGTGCCAGGCACTTAAAGGTGATCTTGACAGTGACCTCTCCCAATTTCCGCGTACTCGTGCGCTCACCGAAGGCCTTATCGAAAAGCTCCAAGAGAAAGTGTTATGGGGAAACTATGGCATAGTTTCTTCTGTGGTCGTACGTCCGATGCGTAGCCTGTCTCCTGTCTCTGCATTTCTAATAAACTTGCAGCCCTTCACAAATTCTTTCGAACGCGCAGACATCCACGAGCTCATCGCCCCAGATTTGCTACATCAAGTCATCAAAGGGACATTTAAGGACCATCTCGTGTCCTGGGTAGAAGCATATCTCGAGCACGAGCATGGGAAGCGTCAGGCAAGCAAGATCTTGGACGACATCGATCGACGGTGAGTTTTATTCATGTGCCAAGGAAATTGGCTCATTGCTTTGCCAGTATCGCAAATGCGCCACCATTCTCGGGCCTTCGACGTTTTCCAAAGGGCCGTGGGTTTAAGCAGTGGACAGGAAATGACTCGAAGGCACTTATGAAAGTAAGTTCAAAGCTAACGCTCTAGTTTCTTCAACTTTTAATGCATCTAGGTATACCTACCAGCGATTCAAGGCCATGTACCATCGCAACTGATCCGCACCTTTCGTGCGTTCTTGGAATTCTGCTATATTGCTCGGAAAAACGTCATCACAGAAACTGATTTATCTGCACTGGGGGATGCTCTTGCGCGTTTTAACGCAAATCGCGAAATTATTGTTACTTCTGGCGTCCGAGAAGATTTTTTATTACCGAGACAACATGCTACCACCCACTATCCCGATCTTATCCGGCTTTTTGGGGCACCAAATGGAATCAGTTCATCAATCACCGAGTCCCAACATATCCGCGCAGTCAAGGAGCCTTGGCGGCGGTCAAATAGAAACGATGCGCTTGATCAGATACTAACTTCGAACCAAAGAACTGTGCAGTTAGCTGCTGCTCATTCTGACTTTGTGAAACGGGGCATGCTTGATGGCTCAGCCTCTCGAGACTTCTTTCAGCGTCGTAAGTTCTCAACTTCTTGTGGACGCCTTTCTGGTAACGAGGTTTTTTACAGTGACAACAACTTCTGGCTCAGTAAATGAAGCGGCAACACATGCCAACGAGGATGGGCAAAGAACAGTGCCAGATGAGGATCCAGACAACGAAGTAGTCGATGAGAGGAATGGAACGGCAGAGGTAACGCTGCCTTCCACCGTCCGTAAGTCATATTTCCTTTCTGTTTTTATTGAACGCTATCAATCGGGGTTTTTTTCTTAGAAGAACGATGGACTCTCAAACAAGCTGCAAGTTTCCTTAAACGAACCGAATTCCCGGTCCTCGTCCGGAGATTCCTCTTTGATCAACTCAACCCGAATCCTGTGATACCATCCACCGACATGATAGAAGACGTGTACCCTGTCATCGAAGGCAAAATCCACATCTTCAAATCAGCTATCGCAAAATTCTATGCCCCAAGCGATGTCAGTGGCATCGCTGGCATGCGTCGTGAATACATTCGAGCGACATTATCTTGGAGAAATGGCCCTGCACGCTACGATTGTGTCCTCGTCAATGCCAAACCCGATGTTGACGGTGCCCGCGGATTCGAGGTGGCCCGAGTTTTCCTTTTCTTCTCTTTTTTACATGGCGACAAAGAGTATCCGTGTGCATTCATTCAATGGTATACCTTCGTGGGTACCGAACCCGACGAGGATACAGGCTGTTGGGTGATTGAGCCAGATATTCGGGACGGCGGGTCCCCTCACGTTGCGGTCATCCACGTTGACTGTATCATTCGCGCCGCTCATCTCATGCCCGTCACAAAGACCACTCGTTTTGTCGACCGGTCTGTCACAATGCACACCTCACTCGATACATTCAATCTTTTCTACCTTAATAGATTTGTCGACCACCATGCCTTTGTATCCCTGTGAAGCGGGGGTGCTTACCATTCTAAATTTTCCACGTGTGACACCTCAAGCGTAAGACTCCTACTTTCTTTCTCTTCATTAGCTAATTCGTGCGACCCATACTTTAGGAAACTTTCATCGCTACACCCGTTTGCCAATTCCCTCGCGCTCTCACATTCACGCTTCGTGCGGTCCCCTCTTTCCCCACTGGCATAACCCTTCGCAATCATTCTATCACCCCACCCACCCACGATGAACAAAGAAGGCGCCCAAGACCTAATCTTCCTCACCTCGACCGCCGCTGCTATCATTATTCTATTCAGGCTTATCCTGTCCATCCACGAGGACGGCGTCTTCATAAGAGTCGTCCGCCTCATTCGTAACATTTTAGGCGTCATTTGGGTGCGTCGAGGGGCCTTAGAGGGCCCCAACTGTCGGTTGTTTGCGTTCCTTTTACGGTGGTAGAGCTCGTTGTGTAAGTAACACTCTATTTTATTCTGACATTGACTGACACATTAGAACCAAGGTCTATCAAAAGTCGTCCTCGTGGAGCTGAAGACCACCCCCTTCCCCCTCGCGCTGTATGCGCCTAATTCAACCTAGGTTCAGTGGTTGTAATTGGTATAGTTTAGAATGGATAAGATGGCTTTTACTTTTACTACCCCGCCGTGATTCCTGCGAGCACAACGATTAAATCGGTTTTCAAGGCGATCTACCTTTACAAGAAGGGGCATCGAATTGGGCGAAGTGGACACTGAATAGGCCTTACTGTGAGTGAGTCTGACTCTATCTCCGTGCCCCACATATTTCACACAATACTTTTCTTAGTTCGTTTCGTTACATCTGCTTCATACGGCGTCACAGTCATGTCAAGGCCACGGCGATACACAAGAATCGCGAGCTGTTTTGCTTTTTTCCTTTGATACTTACATAGTCGACAGGGTTCCGGATTTAGCATCGAGCGCTGGAACACAGCGGCCGATGCACGACGCAGTAGCCGAGGCGCGACACAGGAAGCAACGCGCGACGCAGCAGGCAAGGCACGATGCAGGAGGCAAGGTGCGACGCATGCCGCAAGAGATGAGGCACGACGCAGGAGGCGAGGCGCGCAGGAGGTGAGGCGCGACGAAGGAGGTGATGCGCGATGTGCGATGCAGGCTGGCTGAGGGGCGACGCAGGCCGGGGCGACGCAGGCTGGGGGCGACGTAGGCGATGTAGGGTGGGGCCGACGTAGGCGATGTAGGCCGGGGCGACGCAGGCCGGGGGCGACGTAGGCGATGTAGGCCGGGGCAACGTAGGCGACGCAGGCGACGCAGGCCGGGATGACGTAGGCGACGCAGGCCGGGACGATGTAAGCGACGCGGGCTTGGGTGACATAGGCGATGCAGGCCAGGGCGACGTAAGTGATGTAGGCCGGGGCGACGTAAGCGATGTAGGCTGGGGCAACATAGCCGACATAGGCTGGGGCAATGTACAAGTAGTGTAGTACTTTTGTCTCACTTAATTAATAGCTCAATACACTTTGGTTTCACTTATTTCACTTGAGAAGTACTTGAACATGCTTGTGAAGCCTAAGTATACTTGGTAGAATATAAATCTCTTGAGAAAAGGAGAAAAAGTGTGATAAATTGTGTCAAGGTGCAAAAAGTTGGCTCAAGGGTGCCCAAGTGACATCAAGTCTCGTCAAGAGACGAGGTGTTTTACTGATGTGCAAAATCATTGGGAGTTTCAAACAAGGGGGTCTCGGAACTGCAATGAAATACCAGGGGTCGTTTTTTTTCATGTTGACCTCTGGGCTTGGACTAACTAACTACGTAAGCGGGCGCCTATCCATATATGGTAATAGTATTTCAAATTTTCAATAGCCCGAGTTGTACAGAGTACAGAGGTGTAGGTGAACGCACCGCGTGTTGGAATCACTCGTTTTGGGTAATCGTCTCTGATTCATACAATGTGTTCATAACTTGTACAATACCACAGTATGACACTACAAGACCAGAACCGACACAGAGAACAGCCAACCACTCTCGCGAAGCACGACTACCACTGCACTGTACGCCCCCCGCACGACAGACATGCCTCCACCATCATTCAACACTCCACCCACCGACAACACCTCTCCCATCCACACAGATATTTCCGAGCCCAAGACCGACGTGACGGTGTTGCATGACTCATTCGGCCGCATTATCCACCCACGCCTACGCCCTCCTCTCCCCCTGGGGTGCCGCCTCCACCAGTGAGCATCACAGCCCCAACCCCTATCCACGCACACCACTGCAACACTCATCGATTCGCAACCTGGCAACCAAGCCGCAGCCAAAACACGGGCAGCCCTCACCGCACTGTTCGTCGATGTGCGTGACCCCGCCTCGCCGTTGCTGCCTCTATCGGCGCAGGCGGTGCTCTTCCCTGCTCCACGTAGACAAGTCAGGCAGCCCTATGTGCGGCGCGAATGGCGTCTCGCGCGTTTTGTCTCTCAGTTCGAGCCCAGGGATGAGCGAAGGCCTGTCCGGCGTGTCCTTGCAATATGACGCATCACCATGGCATGTTCCGGGCACCGCAGACACGAGAACGGTAAGGACGTGGCGGCACGGTGGTGCTGGAGGGCTCCTGGGCTCAGACGAATCAGACCAGGAGGATGACGAGGAAGCCCACCATCTCAGGCAGCGCCTCGCCAAGAAACGCCGCGTCGCAGGGGACATGCTTGATGCACTTGCACATGATCCTGCAACGGCGTCGTTCCACACTACCTACCAGATGGCACGCGTTGACGATGCGGAGGAATTTGCGCATTTGGACCAGGATGAGGCATTGGGCTTGGAGGAGCCAGGTCGGGAGGGTGATGGACAAGAGCAGGGAGGTGAGGTGGAGGGCGCAAGGTCGAAGACAAGGGTCACGGTGGTGTCATTCGGAGACCGTTGGCTATGGCGACTCGCCGTGTCGGGCACTGTGACGATGCGCGTGACTCAGCCTATTAACAAGGGAGTCGGCGAGGCGCACACTTGTGTCGTCGGCCGTTGAATATGTGCATCAGTCGGGTCATTGGTAAAATAGAATGGAACACAGACTTTAATACCAGATGCGAGCGATGTTCTGAGATCACGAGGGGTGCGCAGTGGGTGCGCGTTGTGACTTCCGGCACACTTTCTGCTGCTTGAGGTTGAGGCGACGTTCCCACTTGTATGACATTGGCACTTTGATGATCGGCGATGGCGCGATTCCGAACCATTTGGCTGAATGGGTATGCCATGGTTTTGACCATAAGCAGCGCGTGGCTTCATATTTCCTTTTTTGTAGGGGGTCGTTTTTTTTCATACCGTCATTGGGGGTTGGACTAACTAACTAACCCGCAGTCCGGGATTCCCGGCCCGAGACCCCCTTGCCCCCTCTGCTACACTCCGACCCACATCAGCAAAAATTCCAAAACCTGTGATGTGCTTGCAAGGCCATGCAAGGACTGCATCACCTGCAAGGCATTACCTAGTCAGATTTAGCCATACAAGAACTGGGTAAGGTATACAAGGGCCTGGATATATGGTAGACTATGTATGATATCTACCAGATGATTGTCATAATACAATGACAATGTAAGAAATTTAAAGAAACTACGTATCTTGTATGCCCTATTCATGATCTCAGGCAATCTGGGAGAATTGAGGCAATGACAACATATGAAATCTTGTATCTTGTATGCCCTATCCATGATCTTGGGCAACTGAATTGAATCTGGCAGAATTGTGGTAATGACAATGTATGAAATCATGTATCTTGTATGCCCTATCCATGATCTTGGGCAATCTGGCAGAATTGAGACAAGGATCTTGTCACACATTTATTTTAATTAATTTTCTTCCTGATATCTCTTAACAATCAAAAGGCATTTTATTTATCTTATCTCTTATT
>Ga0210410_10004065_pt1 | contig 12865 bp, 11 predicted proteins | sample IncBWC4MmetaG_FD_161058 | JGI IMG/M metagenome (GOLD analysis project Ga0210410, IMG submission 161058) | Forest soil microbial communities from Barre Woods Harvard Forest LTER site, Petersham, Massachusetts, United States - Inc-BW-C-4-M | ecosystem: Environmental > Terrestrial > Soil >... | reverse complement strand
CCGGCCGGTGCGGTAGCCGCTTCGTGAAGCGGTCCACTTCGCCCGGCGGAACGCCAAACACTTTTGCCACCTCGCGCACGGCGAGCCGCGCATGCATGGTGATGAAGCTGCCAATCATCGCGACGTGTTCGGCGCCCCAGTGTTCGTAAACGTAATCGAGCAGCTCGTCGCGCCGCGCGCCGCAAATATCGATGTCAATGTCCGGGCAATCGCCGCGCTGCTCGTTCAAAAATCGTTCGAAGTACAGCCCCCAGCGCAGCGGGCAGACGCGCGAAATTCCCAGGCAATACGTCACCATCGAACTCGCTGCCGACCCGCGCGCCACTGCCGGAATGCCGCGCCGCCGCGCTTCCTCCACGATGTCCCACACCAGCAGAAAATACGGCGCCAGATGGAGTTTTTCGATGACCTCGAGTTCGTGCGTGAGCCGCGAAAGCACTTCCGGTCGCAGGGGCTTGTAGCGTTTTCGCGCGCCTTCGAAACTCAGTTTCCACAAATACGAAAACGCCGATTCGCCCTCCGGTACGTTGAATTCCGGGAAAATTGTTTTTCCCAGTTCCACCTGCAAATTGCAGCGGCCCGCAATTTCCATCGTCGCGCGCAGCAATTCCGGATGATCCGGGAAAAGTTCTTGCATTTCCGCCGCGGGCTTGAACCACGCTTCGCTGGCCGTAATTTCGGGCGGGGCAACGGTCGTCAGCAATCCACCCGTTCGAATGGCATTCATCGCGCGATGATGCAAATGCTCTTCCGACCGCAGAAAATGCACGTTGTTCGTTGCTACCAGCGGCACGCCTATTTCGCGCCCGATGCGCTCGGCTTCGCGCAGAATTCGCCGATCCCCCGGCGACAAAATCTGCACCTCGATGTACAGCCGATCGCCGAAAATATCTTTCAACTCCGCGAAGTGACTGGTGGCTCGTGACTGGTGACTGATGATGGATGACTCATGACTGGTGTCAGCGCTTGGCTGGCTTGCATCCTTTCTTCCGCTTGTCATCCTGAGCGAAGCGAAGGATCTCAACTGCAGATGATTCGCAGGCGCCAACGCAATCACGCCGCGACTGTGTTTTGCCAACTCCTGCAACGTCACTGGCCGGCCATCCTCTTTGCCAACTACTGCGGCCGCATCCCGCGACAATTTGGTTGTGCCCAGATGCCGCAGCGTCACGAGCTGGCACAAATTGCTGTAGCCCTCCATGTCTGTCGCCAGCAGTACCAGCGACATACTCTCGAAGCTGTCATTCCGAGCGGAGGGACGATGGTTTTTATCGGACCGCAGTCGAGGAATCTCTTTTTGGTCTTGAGGCCATTCCACATCCAGCACCACGCCGACGATCGGCTTGATGCCCGCATCCAGCGCTGCCTTATAAAACGGCACCGCCGCGTACAAACCATTCGAATCCGTCAGCGCCACCGCCGGCATTTTCTGTTCCACCGCAGCCGCGATGATCTCTTCCGGCGACGCCACGCCCCGCAAAAATGAATAGTGGCTGTGACAATGCAAATGTACGAACACGTGAGTGGTGACTCGTGGAAAGAGTGACTAGTAATTGGTGACTAGTGACTGGTGAAGAAGCCGTGTATAACGCGGGTTTCTGCCAGTCATCAATCACTAGCCACCAGTCACTCCGCACGAGGACGTGGCCCCTTGGATTTAGTAAAACCAGGTAGGGAAGGGAAGAAAAAACTCAGCAAGCTACCGTGACAAAACAGACTACCGTGATAAGCACGGCGTTGAAAGCACCAGGCCGTTGGGCTTGCTGGCGTAATGCTCGCGGAGCTCGAGGCCGTTGCCGTAAAAGACGGCGTTCCAGCCGTAGCGGCCGCGGACGGAATCGAGGCCGCGGTTCAAATACCAGCGGCGGTTCGCGCTGGTATCGAACAATTCATTTTGCCGCCGGTCGGCATCGAGATTTGTTACGTTGACGCCCACCAGCCGCACGGCTACGCGGCGCGTAAATAATTTGTCGAACAGATCTTTTGCGGCGGCGAGCAGCTCGCGTTCGTCATTCGTTGGCTTGCTGAGCCGCACCGCCTGATACGCCGAAAAGTGATCGACATAGCGGATCCGCAGACCAATGGTGCGGGCCTGCTTGCCATATTCACGAAGAGTCGAACCGATGCGTTCGCTCAAATATTCGGTCAGACCGCCAAGAAACTCCGTGTCAATCGTGCCGCCTTCGATGGTCGTTTCGCGCGAAACGGATTTCGGCGTCGAAGGCAGCAGCACTTCACGGCCATCCAGCCCGCGCGCGCGCTCCCAGATTTGCTGGCCGATGACTTCGCCGAAGGCAGCCTGCAGCGCGAGCTTCGGCACCTGGCGCAATTCTCCAATGGTCGCAATGCCGCGTTCCGCCAGGGTGCCGGCGTGCACATGGCCAATCCCGCATAATTTCTCCACCGGCAGCGGCGTCAGGAACGATTCCTCTTCGCCGGGAGCCACGATGCGAAATCCGCGCGGGCGCTGCAATCGCGAGGCGATGGACGCGACCACTTTCGTCCGCGCCGCTCCCACCGAAACGCTCAAGCCGGTGCGCTTCAATATTTCCATCTGCAGACGCCGCAATGTTCCCGGAAAATCCGGATACAGCCGCTCGGTCCCGGCAAAGTCGAGGTAAAAATCGTCCAGCGCCGCGGTCTCCACCGCCGGCGTGTACGTTTCCAGAATGCGCCGCACGCGCTCGGCGAAATCCGCGTAGTGCTCGTACTGCCCGGGGACGACGATGGCTTTCGGGCAAATGCGCAGCGCTTCGCGAAAGCCCATCGCCGTTCGAACGCCGAGGAACTTCGCTTCGTAGCTTGCCGAAGCCACGCAGCCGCGCCCCACCAGCACGGGCTTGCCGCGCAGCTTGGGATTCAGCACCTGCTCCACCGACGCGAAAAACGCGTCCACATCCACGTGCACGATGTTCGAAATGGGAGCGCTCTTTGTAGTAGCGCAGCTAGCTGCGCCACTACAAGAGAGGTTTTTCTCCGTACGGTTTTTGCAAAGTCCCAGCCAGGCCCAGGCGGACCATGGGTTTTTCTCCGCCGGCGGTTTCGTTTGGGGCTCGTCCTGCGTCGGCAACGGGTCTAAAGACCCGCCACTACAACTGCCGCTCGTCTCACCCGATTCGGGCGAATCCGCGGGGCTGAAGCCCCGTGCTACAGGTTCTTGCTCCGTGCCCATTTCTTGATGCTCATGATGCGGGTCGAAAGATGCCGCGTGATCATTTTCTTCCGCGGTTGTTTGAATCACATGGATGGCCTCAATGGCGGGAGTGGGGAATACGCTTTCGACACAGACGTCCATGGCGGCTCCTGTTAACTTTCACTGTGACCCCGACCCGGTCGGGGTCAACAAAGGGACGCGGGATGCATATACTGTTTCCGAGCGCGAGCCGAGATTTTGATTGGCTCCGGGATTGAGGGATCGTCTTGCAGCCGACCCCTCACCCCGCTTACGGCTCGGAACTTTCAACGGGCGGCGGCCGACTCGTGAGAGCCTGATCGGCAATGGAGGCGGCACCACCCGTTTCCCGTTTCCTCTACCGCCCCGCACTATAGGCGAACAAAAAGCGAAAGTCAAGAGCATTTCGGAACTCGGCAGTAGGCCAACTTTCGGTAAGCAAGCTAATAAGACAGAGTTCCAATCGGGGCCTTTGACGCTTCCCTGTCACGCGCTCTTCGGGATATAAAGATTCTGAAAGAGCCCGAGATGGCGCGACCACGATCAAAACCAGAATTCACAGCTGGTGTAGTGCTCGTTGACGAAGTCAGGGAATACCGTGTTCTGGAATTGCGAGTACAGTCAGGCAATCTATACGCCATGCAGCCGCGTCGAGGAAAAGCTGTAAAGAGCAGTTATCACGCATCGGGGCAGTTCCACTTCAAAATCGGGGGTTCCGCTCCAATCACGCCAACTATCGAGCTGCCCCCACAATTCATCAAGGAGAGTGTCTTCCCGCTCGGCCATGAGCGGCGATGCCTATTTGCAATTAGCCTCGAGAATGCGCCCACGCTGCTTCAATACACCGGGCAGCCCTACGATCATAGAATTAACCTGAAGCTGCCGAAAATGGATGAACTTTTTGTCCTGGAATTGTACTTAGGTAGTGCCTCAGGGCGACGCCTAGTAGACGAAACCGAAGCGACGATCAAAGAACACTCATTCTCCGGTGCGGGCTATGACTTCTGTTTGCGACTCGCTGTCATTTCCTCGCGGCCCGTCTACCGACGGACGCTCGATGAGCAAATTTCAAGGGCTTGGCTAAATGCCGCGACCGACCTTGGTATTCGCGTGGTTGTTCCGTTTTCAATATTGGTCAGCACAGACGAATCACTGCTGTACGAAGCTCATATAGTTGATTTTGGTGGCCCGAAGGGAATGGTTGTTGGAATTCCTGAACGAGACCCCATCGCCGATTTACGCAGCCGTCAGGGATATGGATCTTCGGACCTCTCCGCCGTCTATCGCCAGTATCAAAGGGAACTTTTCATTGACACATTGAATGATTGGCAATGGTTTGGGGAAAAGGGCGAAGCGCCCTCGTGGTACACCGGGAAAAGTTGGAGCTAGATACAAACGTATGATCTGCCTGTGTAGCTTGCTCAACCTCCATAGCACCACGCTAATCGCTGGTCGCAGAGATATAATGATGCCATGACGCGACGAGCTTCCGAACTGTTTCAGAAGGCTCTTTCACGCTCCGAGGAAGAACGCGCCGAATTGGCTTGCTCGCTTATCGAGAGCCTCGACACCACTGTGGACAAGGCTGCCGAAGCTGCATGGAATCAGGAGATTGCTCGCCGCATTGAAGATCTGGACTCCGGTAAGGCGAAGACTATCCCGTGGGAAGCAGTTCGCTCAAGGATTTCCGCCAAGTTTTTTGCCAGCCGCAAAGCGCGCGCGGACTTCAAGGCGTTTGACAAGCTCATGGGGCGGCGCGGGGGCAAGCGGCCGCGTGCCGGCGATGAACTGCCGCCGCACACTAAAGGCGAATAAGAAATCAAAAGGCGGGAGAAATACTTTTTGCCGCAAATGCTTTTGACAGAAACGGAGCGCGACTTTAGACTGACAATTATGGAAGTCCATTTTAAGCCGGAGACGGAATCGCGCCTCCAGGAGCTAGCCTCCAAGAGCGGTCGGCCGACCGACGAGCTCATCGAAGATGCCATGGCTGGATATCTTGCGGAGGCGGCTGAAGTGCGCACTATGCTCGACAGCCGCTATGATGAGGTCAAAAGCGGCCGGGTGAAGCCCATCGACGGGGAAGCATTCTTCGACAGCTTGCGCCAGCGCGAGGATGAGCTGCGAAAGCGACGCTCCATAAAATGATGACGGACCGGGGTTTTGACCTTCACCCGGGCGCAGCGCAGGACATTACCGAAATCTGGGAATTCATTGCGGAAGACAATCCTCTTGCCGCCAGGCGTGTGCGTGAAGAGATTCTTGACGGTATCCGCAGGCTCGTGCCTTTCCCAAATCAGGGCCACATGCGGCCAGATCTCACTTCCCGGCCCCTGCGCTTTCAAACGATACGCGATTATTTGATTGTCTATTCTCCGGATGAAAGGCCGATTGTAGTGATCGCAGTATTACACGGGCGCCGGAGTCCACGCATTCTTGCGGCAATCCTCCGCGAGAGAAAGTAATTTTCTCTCGTTAGGCGTCCCCGGTGTCCGCGCCAAAGCTCGGCCTCCTCAAAAAACTCTGCCCAACTGGAAAAACCATTTGCGGTGGCCGGAATCGCCTGCGCTTCCGCCGAGGAAGAAGGGGCCCACAACGGTTTCCGCAAGCACACCCGCGGCGACGTCGTTCGGGAAGTCGCTACGAGTAGTCACACCGTACATTTTGCCGAACTCATACGCTCCGACGGCGTAGACTTTCTTGCCGAGAAACGGCGGCAAGGTGAGCAAATCGTGGAGGTAGCCGGCGCGGACTAAATAATACTGATTGCCTTGGAATTCGTTTTGGCCATAGGCGCCGAGGCGAAGCGGCGCGCCAAGAAAAAATTGCGGAATCCCCGTGCTCGTGAAGCCAAACGTGGTGCCGCCTTCGCTTTCCAAAAATACCGAAGCGGAGTGTGTCACCGGTTGAAAATATCCCAGCTTCAAATCCATCGAAGGGAAGGCATCTTTCGCGCCCGGGCTGGCGTCAAACCAGCGGAAATTCGTCTCCACCTTGACTCCCCGGCGCGGAATCACGGGATCGTCTGTATGATCGAGCAAATAGTGCAGACGCGCTTGCCCCACGCGTCCTTCCACCACTGGAATTTCCGGCACTCCAAGCCGCAGCTTCGTTTCGAGCGAGCCGACTTGGTATCCAACTCGCAATTCGCTGAAGCGTCCGAAGCTGTATCCCAGGTCAACGCCAATGTCCGTGCGGTAGAAGCGGTAATCCGCCAGCGGATCGTTTTTCGCATAAATTTGAAATACCGTATCGCTGACGTCCGCGTGCGGCGCAAAAAACCAATGGCTCTCCGCCGCAAATGGCCGGTAGAGTTCCGTCTGAATGCCGTAGGTATTTCCCAGCAGCAAGTCCGTGCGCCATTCCGAGCGGAATCCGGCCACGTCCATGAACGTGAAGCGCGTCCCCATGGTGAAATCCACGTTGCCGCCCTGCGAGCCGTCCACTTCAAAGGCCGGCTGAAACATCGGCGGCGCATTAATTTTCTCCACCACTTGGATGAGCAGCCCTGTCTGGCCATTTTGTTGCGTGAGACGGTAGCCGGCGGTGTCGTAGCGGCCGATGCCGGTCAGCCGCGTGAGCACGTGGTCGAGTCTTTGCGGATCCAGCGGCTTTCCCTGAAAGGATTTCATGTAAAGACCTACGTCCACCGCGCCATCCGGGCTGGCTCCTTGCACTTGGATAAATTGCGGCGCGGGAACATCGGTCCGCCTCCTCGCGTCGCGCGCGTGGTGATACTCCTCCCAATCCGCTTCGCTCAACGCGAATGCGCCGAGCAGATGCGCCCGTTCCTTCGCGGCGTCATAGCCTTTCTGCATGATCGGTTTGTTTTTGTCGTAGGCTGCGCTGCTGTACTCGGCCAACGGCACCGACACCACGGCGTCCGCCCGGGACAACCCGCGAACTTCATTTTCCGCCAGCGTCACGCGCACCGATTGGTTCAGCACGCTAAAAATGGACTTAATCTCTTGTGCGTCCACCGTCGCCGTTTCCAAATGCACGGCGATCACGATGTCCGCGCCCATCTCGCGCACCACATCCGTCGGCAGGTTATCCATCAAGCCCCCGTCCACGTAAACGGCCTGCCCGTCGTGTACGGGAGAAAACGCTCCTGGAATGGACATCGTCGCGCGCAGAGCCTCCGCCAGCGTCCCATCTTTGAAAACATGTGGCTTGCCGCTGACCAAATCGGTGGCCACGCAGCGAAACGGCACCGGCAGCGCATCAAACGACGGCTCGTTGTAGTAGGGCAGCGTCACGCGATCAATCAGCAAGCCGATTTGGTGGCCCGGAATGAGCCCGGCGGGCGCCGCAAGTCCCCGCCGCAATCCAAACACCAGCGAGTTCGGATACGCACGCTGATCTTCCTTTCGCCGGAACGATAGGTCTTCGTAAGGTGTGCGGTCGCCGAGAATCTTTCGCCAGTTCAGGCCCTCGATCAGAGATTCCATTTCATCCGGTTTCATTCCGGTGGCATAGAAGCCGGCCACCAATCCGCCCATGCTGGTTCCGGCGACATAATCCACGGGGATGTGATGTTCCTCGAACCATTTCAGAACGCCGATATGCGCCAAGCCCAATGCGCCGCCGCCTTCGAGAGCCACGCCGATTTTTGGCCGTGACCGTGGCGCGGCGGTGGCTTGGGAGGAAGTTGTCTGCAGCGCGCTCGTGGTCTGAGCGTGGCTCGTCAGCGGCAGCACAAGCAGCACGAAAATGGACAAAGTACTGCGCATGAGAAGCCTCCTGAACGAAACACCGGCTCGCGCGAGTTTGAGAACCATGTCTGAGTTTGTCTTAGGGTTGGAGTCCGGGCAAGCAAGAGCCGCGAAATCGCCATCTACATTGGAGGAATGATTTTTCTCTCCCGGATCAAAGCGGCCCTGGCCTAATTTGCCGAAGCGGCAAAATCCGCGGCCAACTCCGCGCTGCTGACGCAGACTTCGCTTCCGTGCAGGATGCACGTTTCCCCCTGCTCGTGAACGTCGCGCCGAATGGACCTCAGTCTTAGAAGCGCCCCGGATGTCAGAGCTTTTGGCATAAGAGGTTCCAGCAAAGGATCGCGCGCGTTTGTGCAAGAAAAAATCGCCAAAACCGTGACGACTTCCGCGGAAAATCCGTCGGGCTCGCGAACGATTTTGGCCATCACGCCCTGTCCTATAGTTGGCGTCACGGCGACAGTCAGCGGCACGATGAGGCGCCCATTCGGTCGCAGCCTTCGCAACCATTGTGGGTGTGGATGAGTCGTGCCAGCGTTGATCAACATCGCGTCGCACTCACCGGGATCAAATGTTGCGCCGTCGCCGGCATGTACGGTCACATATGGATAGCCAGAGAGATTTTCCTTGGCGCGCGCCGCGAGTTGGGGATGCAATTCTATTCCCACCACGCTGCCCGTCGGCCCCACGACTTCGGCCATGATGCCCGTGTAATAGCCCACGCCGCATCCCAAGTGATACACGCGGTCGCCCGGTTTCAAATCCATGGCGTTGATCCACCGGCCGAGCGCGCTGGGCTGGCCGTTGTTGATGTCACGGGAGATATCGAGCGCCACAACCAGATTGTGATACACGTCGCGCGGGTCCTCCGTCGCATAATAGGACGTGCCCATCTTGCCCTTCAGCGACAGGGCCCTTTGCTCTGGGGAACCCAGTTGCCACGGCGGCAGACCCAGATACTTTTCCCGCGGCACGCGCGCGTACGCTTCGACCAGCCCCGGGGTGCTGATGTTGGCGGCAAAACGAATTTCCTGCGCGTAAAAATGCCGGCATTCTTCCAGCGTCATCATGAGACAGCACTCCCGAACGACATGAACCAAATACGCGCTCGCGGCTTACCCCGCCAAGAGCAGCGCAATACCTCCCAGCCGAATTCGCCTTGTGGAGGTGAGTTCCGATCTTATTGTGATTCTCCTGCCTTTTGCACCGAGATAATCCTAAGCATCCGCACCCACCGCCCTTGACGCCTGTCTCCCGGAACGACCAGCCGCAACGGCCCGTGTTGAGCATCCAAAGGCTTGCCGTCTTCCGTATCCGCCACAACCACTTGTGCACCCGCAAAATCTCCATCCAACTCCGCCAGCGAAAACACCGCGCGATAGCCATCGCTGGCCTCCGCGACAACCATTAGTGTCATGTTCTTCCCGCGCAGCTCACTGCCCTGTGGGACGCCCGCTTTCCCGAGAATTGTCTGCAGCGCCACGCCGTCGTATTCGCGTGCTACTCCGTCGTGATCCTTCGCGGTCATCTTGACTCGTGTCATCGCCTTCAAATCCGCCGCTCCCAGCCGTAACTCCTGCTTCACCGCGCCTTTTACCACCAGCGCCACTTCCGCCGTCGTTTGAGCGAGCGCCGCAATGGCCGTCACGGCAAATGCTGCTAAGCTCATCAGCGTTTTTGCGCTCCCGGCCTTCCATACGTTTCTTCTTTGCGTCATAGCTTTCAACCTGTCATCCTTAGCATCTCAAACACCGGAGGACTCAGGCACCTTTGTTTTCCTGCAGGATATTGCCACCATCGACGACTAGAACTTGCCCCGTAATATAGGAGGCCTCTGGCGATGCGAGGAAGCACACGGCTGCCGCCACTTCATCCGGCGTGCCGGCGCGGCCAAGCGGAGTATGCAGCCCGGCGATTTTTTCAGATTCCGTCGAAGACGCCGTCGAAATCCAGCCCGGAGCCACGCCATTGATGGTGATGCCATCGCGCCCCATTTCAATGGCCACCGCGCGCATCATTCCGTCCATCGCGGCCTTCGCCGCGCCATACGCCGCGGAGCCCGGGTTGCTCACCAGCGGCCCGGTCACTGAAGTCACATCTACGATTCGCCCGTATTTGTGCTGCGTCATTCCCGGCAACACGGCACGGGTCATTCGAAACGCGGTATGCAGCGTAATCGCAATCTGGTTTTGCCATTCCGCAAACGAAGTTTCCCGCAGAGGCTTGCTTTCCATAGGCCGGCCCGTTTGCGACATCCCCGCGTTGTTCACGAGAATATCGATTCGCCCCGCGCGCGAAAGCACGGAATCCACAAACCGCTGTACTTCCGTCTCCACGGTGAGATCCGCGATGAAGGACAGCACCGCCTCGCCGCCCGCATCCAGTTCGCGCGCACGCGCATGAATTCGCTCCGTCGTCGAAGTGATCACCACGCGCACGCCCGCTGCATGCAATCGCCGCGCGATTGCAAAGCCAATTCCTTCGGCGCTCCCCGCTCCGGTAATCACCGCCGTTTGTTCGTTCAAAAGTGGAACCATTGTCCACCCGCTAGGGAATCATACATCGAGTGCGAACGACTGCGAGTCTATCCGGTCGGCCGCCGGAACCCTATCGCGGTCCGCCGTCACTCGCCCCTGCGAACAGGTGCTGCATTGGCCTACTTAATGCGTGGTTCTCTTGTCGCGGACGCTTCGGAGGTCTACGGTTCAGAGATACAGCCAAGAGAGCCTCGAGATTGCAGCCGAGCCGGACGGGAACGATTGGAGAAGGGAATCATGACGGGAACAATTCCCCCTACGGTTCCAAATGAATTCACTCACGCGAATCCGGGAAAGCCGCGTCCGTGGAAACGTGCCTTTCGAATTGTGCGTTGGACGACCTACGCCTGTGCCTTGATCACGCTCATCCTGCTCTTCCATAAATCCCCAGCCCCGCTGGTGGAAACCAGCCCGCAGGCCGCTGCCCGCGTCGAGGAGAAATTTGAGCAAGTGGAAAAAGCGGTCGCCAGCGGCCAGCCCGCGACCCTGCACTTGGACGAAACGGAATTGAACTCGTATCTTTCCTCCCACCTGGAGTTGAAAGGCAACGCCACGCCAAGCGCGGCTCCTGCCGGAGAGACACGACAATCTCCCAATGCAGCGCCAACGCCACAGGAAGTCGAGCAAATGCGTTCGAACGTGCGGGACTTCAAGGTCCAATTGATCGACGACCGCGTCAAAGCCTACGTCGTTTTCGATGTCCATGGCAAAGACATGACCCTTCAGCTCGAAGGCCGGTTGGGCGCACGAGACGGCTACTTGCGCTTTGATCCCGTCAGCGGTCAGATTGGCGCATTCCCCATCCCGCAATCCGCGCTCGAATCGGCCGTCCAGCGCATGATGGACTCGCCCGAGAACCGCGACAAATTGAAACTGCCTTCCGAGATTTCCGATCTGCGCATCCAGAACGGCGAGATCGTCGCCAGCTACAAGTAAGTTTTTCTCAAACCTGCCAGACCCTGCCATCTCGCCAGCCTTTTGCTCCGCTAATCCCAGAGTGACAACTGACGTGCAGGTGGAGTAGGCTGGCTCTTGGTAGGAAATTGCCATGAACCACCGGCCCCGTCTTTCACTTGTTGTCCTCCTCGCACTTTTCGCTTCTACTCCTCTTCAAGCACAACACGTCGGCGGCCACTTCGGCGGCAGCGGTTTCTCGGGACACTCCTTTGGCCACGCCGCGGGTCATTCTTTCGGTCACATGTTTGGGCATCGCTCTGGCGGGCGCGGTTCGCAGAGCGGAAAGGGCCCGCGCGGTCACGCGGATGAGCCGCCTCTGGCCGGTGCTGCTTTCATCCACGGCAAGGTTGTCCAGTTGCCCGGTCCGGCGGGGACCATAGCTTCGAACCGGCAGCCCGCTCATCCAGCTCCCGTCGCATTCACTCCCGGTCCAAGGCCGCGATTTGGGCTGCATCGCAATCGGCAGTTCGTCTCTAGCTTTTGCGCTTCGTTTGGCTTCTCGTGGCATACATTCTTGTTCCCCGGTGATTTCAATTGTTTTGGCAATCCCTTCTTCCTTGATCCATTCTTCTCCGGTGGTTTCATCGCCGGGCATTTCGGATCGAATGGTTTTATCGCCGCCGGTGATTTGAGCGCCGTAGCCGGACCGCTCGATTTGTTTCCGGCCGGAGATGCTCCTGGCGAACGGCCGGTGAGCAACTCTCCCGTTCCGGGAGAAGACCCGGAATCTCCTCCCGACGCGCCCGCGACACCAGAACCGCCAGTCGTCTTGCTCCAATTGAAGGACGGCTCCATGTACGGCCTGACCCGCTATTGGGTTGTGGACGGGCGCTTGTATTACGTGACGACCTACGGTGGCGAGAACAGCGTGCCGCTCGATCGCGTCGATTTCCCAATGACTGTGCAGTTGAACTCCGACCGCAACGTTTCCTTCGTTCTGCCCGGTGCTGCCTCGGCTCCCTAACCGGCCGCCGTAATGCTCTCGCTCCGCTCGCGACAGTGTATGCGTCTTCTGAAGCCGCTCAAGTTATACTTGGCCGTTTGGCGATGAGGTCCAGGATCCGCGATGAGCGAAACGAAAATAGACAAGGAGCTGGGGATGGGCCGCGAAATCACGCGTCGCGACTTTCTCAATGGCGTCGCCGTGGGAATCGGCGGCACCTTCGTCGGTGGCTCGGTCGCAACAGACACGCTGCTCGCGGCCGCCGCCCTCGATGAATTCGCTCCAGAAAAAGCGCCGGACTACTACCCGCCCGCGCGCATGGGCTTGCGTGGCAATCACGATGGCACCTTCACCTTCGCTCACCGCTTGCGCGACGGAGAGGGCCCGGATTTGTTCGGCGACGCCGCTGACACGCGCGAGAAATACGACCTCGTTGTAGTCGGAGGAGGTATCAGTGGCCTCGCGGCTGCATACTTTTACAGAAAGAGCACCAAGAACGCGCGCATTCTGATTCTCGACAATCACGACGATTTCGGCGGTC
>Ga0210410_10004063_pt1 | contig 12871 bp, 8 predicted proteins | sample IncBWC4MmetaG_FD_161058 | JGI IMG/M metagenome (GOLD analysis project Ga0210410, IMG submission 161058) | Forest soil microbial communities from Barre Woods Harvard Forest LTER site, Petersham, Massachusetts, United States - Inc-BW-C-4-M | ecosystem: Environmental > Terrestrial > Soil >... | reverse complement strand
ACAACTTGCTGGTCGGCGAGCGTACGGCGGAACAGATTAAGATGGAGATCGGCTCGGCGTATCCGCTGGAAAAGCCGCTGACCATGGAAGTGAAGGGCCGCAACTTGATCGAAGGCGTGCCACGCACCGTGACCATCGACGACAGCGAAATTCGCGAATCCTTGAGCGAATGCGTGGCGACGATTTTGAACGCAGTGCGTGTGGCCCTCGAACGCACGCCGCCGGAACTTTCGGCGGACATCAGCGACCGCGGCATCGTGCTGACCGGTGGCGGGGCGCTGTTGAAAAATCTCGACAAGCGTATCCGCGAGGAGACTGGATTGCCGGTTTCCATCGCGGATGATCCGCTGGCGTCGGTGGTGCTGGGCACCGGAAAAATGCTCAGCGACTTCCGTTTGCTGCGGCAGGTTTGCATCGATTAGTGAAGCAATGGCGGCTGGTTTGGGATGCAATTTGAGCGCGTCGCTTTTGCCGCACGAGCCCGAGCGATATTGAAGATTCAAATCAGGAGCGTCGAGTCGCTGGTCACCAGTCACTAGCTACTTCGCGCCCCTGAAAAAAATACGAGCGAATCAAAACTCATGGTTGGCATTCCCTCTCGGCATAAATCGTTGGTACTGCTCGCGGGCGTAGTCGTCCTGCAAGTGCTGCTGCTCGCCGTGCAGATCAGGCGCGATTCGCAAGGGCGGCTAATCCGCGTGTGGACCGTGGGGGCGGTGTCGCCGTTCGAGCGCGCGGGAGTGTACGGAGTCGGGCGCATTCGCGGAACGTGGAACCATTATTTCGCGCTACAAAACACTTCGCGCGACAACGAGCAGCTTCGGCGAGAGAATGACACGCTGAAGATGCAGATCGCACAACTGCAGAGCAAAGCTGCCGAAGCCGATCGCCTCGCCCTGCTTCTCAATTTTCATAAGTCGCATGAGGATGTACCCATGATCGGCGCGCGCGTCATCGGGGCCAGCGCCGGCACCGCCAGTCAAACGATTGATCTGGATCGCGGGGAGCGTGACGGCATCCGCAGGAACATGGGCGTAATCACGCCCGACGGCGTCGTCGGCAAGGTTGTCGAGGCGTATCAGGGCACTTCGCAGGTGCTGCTGCTCACCGACAAGGATAGCGGCGTGGGGGCCATGCTGGCGGATTCGCGCATTCAGAGCCCGGTGGGCGGCACCGGCGAGCCGCTTCTGACCATGAAATACGTGGCCAACGACGATACGGTGAACATCGGTCAGCGCGTGGTGACCAGCGGCATGGACCGAATTTTTCCGCGCGATCTTCCGGTCGGCACCGTTGCGGAAATCAAGTCGGGGAATCCATTCAAGATGATTCGCGTGCGGCCTGCGGCGAATCTCGAACGGCTGGAAGAAGTGATCGTGCTGCTGACGCTGCGGCCGTTGGAATTGAAGAAAGAATCCGCCCCGGCGAATCCGCAGTCTGCGGCGGCGCCGTCTCCCGCGGCCAACGCGGCAGGCCCGTCTCAGGCGGCCAAGCCATGAACGACGCCTTCGACCTTCGCAGCAGCGAAATGCACATCGAGGTGCACAAGTTTCATACCGGCGCGATTTTGGCCGCGCTGATACTGGCGCTTTTCTTTCAGGCGTTTGTGCCGGTTTATTTCCCGAGGGTGGCGATACTCGATCTGCCTCTGCTTATCACTATTTACTTTGGACTGAGCCGGCGCAATCCTTCGACGGGCCTTTTGTTGGGTATGGCCATCGGGCTTGTGCAAGACAGTCTAAGCGGACCGACGGTTCCGCTCGGTCTCTACGGTATCGCTAAGACCGTGATCGGCTATCTGGCTTCTTCCATTGGGGCGCGCCTCGATACGGAACATCCCGCCGCGCGCTTCGCGCTTACCGCGCTGTTCTTCGGGTTGCACCAAGGCATTATCGTGTTGACGCGCCGCATCCTTCTGGCGCAGCCGGAGCCATGGTTCAATGTGCATCTCGCCATCGCCGCGGGCATCAACGCGATTGTGGCGGTGTTTCTCTTCCTATTGCTCGACCGCCTTCGCAAGCCTTCCTAGCAGAAATTGACACGCACACCGCGCATAAAAGATCTCCGATAGATCGGCAGTCCGTTTAGTGTGTTAGAAGAAACTGCTTGAAGTCATCGTATGCGCTGGACATTGGCAGCGATAATTTTTCTCGCTTCAGGTAAGCGGCCAGGCGGTCGGGCAGTGGGGGCGCGGAGCCGATGGCGCGCTGGACGATGTCGGCAAATTTTGCGGGGTGCGCGGTAGCGAGGACAAGTCCTTGCGAAGGTTCGGGGTGGACGCGCTTGTAGGCTTCCCAACCGAGGATGCCGACGGCGGTGTGGGGGTCGGCGATGTAGTTGAAGCGCTCGTGGATTGTTTTCATGGCGGCTAACGTTTCGTCATCGGTTGCGCCGTAGCCCCAGATTTCTTTTTGGACGTACTCGAGGCGATTGCGGCACAAATCGAGGAGGCGCGGGAAATTGTTGGGGTTACCGACATCCATGGCATTGGAGATGGTGGCCACGGCAGCGTGCGGACGAAATTCGCCGCTCTTTAGGTATTCGGGCACCACGTCGTTCGCGTTCGTTGATGCTATGAATTTCGCTACCGGCAGGCCTATGCGTTTTGCAAAGATTCCCGCGGTGAGATTTCCGAAATTTCCGCTAGGCACGGAGACGATCAGCGGAACGGAGGCCACTGGCAATTGGCGGTAGGCGGCTACGTGATAAAACATTTGCGGCAGCAGACGGCCAATGTTAATGGAATTCGCGGAGGTCAGGAAAGCCCGCTTGTTTAGCTCCACATCGGAAAATGCCTGCTTTACAAGCCGCTGGCAATCGTCGAACGTTCCTTCCACTTCGAGCGCGGTGATATTTTCGCCGAGCGTGGTGAATTGCTTTTCCTGCGCTTCACTGATGCGTTTTGAGGGGTACAGAATCACCACGCGAATTCCGGGGACCCGCAAGAAACCGTGCGCGACAGCGCTTCCGGTGTCCCCTGAAGTTGCGACTAGGACGGTGAGCGTGCGCGTCTCTCCGCGGACAAAATAACCCATCAGGCGGGCCATGAAGCGCGCGCCGAAATCCTTGAAGGCGAGCGTGGGTCCGTGGAAGAGTTCGAGAATATGCAGACCGGGCGATAGCGACACCAGATTGACCGGAAAATTGATGGCCTCGCTGACGATTTGCCACAAAATTTCTTCGGGCAGGTCGGGCGTGGCGAACGGCCGGGCTACTCGGAAGCAGACTTCGGTGAATGGGAGGCCGCGGAATTCTTCCAGTTCTCGCGGTGTGCGCCGTGCAATCTCCACGGGCATGTATAGCCCGCCGTCGGGCGCGAGGCCGCGCAACACGGCGCCGCGCAGGGAGGTTAGTGGGGCTTTCCGGGTTGTGCTGCGATATCTCATCCGAAATTGTCGGCGCCTTGCCTGGCTTGCGGTTCGAGAGTCAAATTCCGCATCATCTACAACCTTGCTTGTAGGGGCGCAGCATGCTGCGCCCTTACGAGGGCACGTGCCTCACTGAGATGGTTCCATCTTGTTCTGAATTTTTTTCAGAAAGGAGGCGGCGTCTATCGCTGCCTCGCCTGCCGTTTCGCGCAGCTCGGCAACTTGCAGCGTGCAGTGCGCCAGCGCCTCATAACTGCGCCGCCGCGCGGCAATCAGCGCGGGATAGCAGCGCCCCACGGTCTCGTGAGGAAGTTCTCCGGCTTTCGCTTGAAATGCTCCGCGCCACAGCACAGGCTTGGGATCGGTTAAATAGCGTTCGATCAGAAGCTGTTGTTCTTTCGCCGAGGCCTCCAGATACACTACCGTCATTTGGCGGCGCAAACGCATCAGCAGATTGTTTCCTATATAGATGACGCTGCCAGTGGTATCCAGCACCAGTGATTTTTCGGGGTGTTTCTCTAATTCCGTCAGCACTTCATCGAGCACGCCAATCTCTTCTGCAAGGTATTCCGACTCGCGTTCAGCGTACGTTGCGCTGTCGGGCCAGCCCATCCAGGCGGCCACGCCGTTGATTCCGGCGTATACGCCTGCTGCCAGCTGCGGCGCGAGCCTCTGCTCGATGCGGTCATCGCAGGAGATGGCAGGCCAGCCGGCAGCCGCTAACCTCTTTGTCCAGAAGGTCTTGCCGGCACCGGACATGCCGATCAAGGCCAGCCGCGGGGTCGAGGAGAGTTTTCTTTCCATTAGAACAGTCTCCGTACCATAACGCGTGCTCCCTCCACAGGGCAAGCTCTGCGGCCCGCCCATGTTCTTTTCGCCGGAAAATCTTGACGGTGAGGAAGAATTGGGGAAACATTCTGCTACCCCTAAACGTTTTATGGATAGAAGAGTGGCTTCCCACATGAAAGAAAAGAAGGAAAACCCGGGCGATTTACTGCAGGGAACGCTGGACCTGCTGATATTGAAGGCTTTGGCTCGCGAAACAATGCACGGGTACGGCGTGGCCGAGTGGATTCACCAGCGCTCGGAAGACGTTCTGCGCGTGGAAGAGGGCGCGCTCTATCCGGCGCTGCATCGACTTGAACTGCGCGGGCTGCTCTCTTCGGAATGGGGCACGTCGGAGAACAACCGCCGGGCGAAATATTACGCACTGACGGCGGCGGGACGGAAAGAGCTGGCGGCCGAGGCCGAGTACTGGCGGAGGATGTCGGGGGCGGTGGCGAGGATTCTGCAAACGGCGTAGGAGACGGCCATGAAACTGGAGTTGCTGAATAAGACCCGGCTGCGCTTGGCGGCATTGTTTAAGCGTAGGAAGCTGGATCGTGACCTGGAAGACGAAGTGGCGTTTCATCTGGCCATGCGCGCGGAAAAGGATCGTGCCGCAGGCACCGACGCAAAAGCGGCCGGGTACGCAGCGCACCGCCAATTCGGAAATGTAGCCAGCGTGAAAGAAAGGAGCCGCGAAATGTGGACCTTCTCCTCGTTAGAAATACTCTGGCAGGACATCCGCTATGGCGCGCGTATGCTTCGGAAGAGCCCCGGCTTCACCGTGGTCGCCACGTTAACTTTGGCGCTTGGCATTGGCGCAAACGCCGCGATATTCAGCATGGTGGATTGGCTGACGCTCCGCCCGCTGCCAATTCGCGAACCGCAACAAATGACTTTCCTGGCGTTTTCGCGCCCCGCGGAAGACTTCAACGACAACTTTTCATACCCGGAATTTACGGAAATTCGCAAACAAACCACGGGCGTCTTTTCCGATGAAGCGGCCATGGTCCTGAACGGTGGGCTCGATGGACTGACCGTGGACGGCAAGACGCAGCCGCTTATATGCGGGTTCGTTAGTGGGGATTTTTTCCCCATGCTCGGAATCAAGCCCTACCTCGGCCGTTTCCTTCTCCCTTCGGAAGGCGCAGCGCCGGGGGCCGATCCAGTTGTGGTGTTGAGCTATCGATACTGGAAGTCGCGGTTTAGCGGCGACCGGACGATCATCGGGAAAAAAGCGGCAATCAATGGCCATCCCGTGACTATCGTTGGCGTGGGCCCCCCGGAGTTTCTTGGACTTACACCCATCATCGAAATGCAGGCTTATTTGCCGCTGGGCATGGCGGTTGTGGATACGGGCGTCTCCCGGAGTTTTTTGACTGACCTCAAGTCGCGAACCCTGCTGATATTCGCGCGATTGCAGCCGGGAACAAGCGTCACGCAAGCGGGGCCGAAGCTGGCCGTCGTAGGCCAGAATGTCGTGCAGCAGTTTTCCCGAACGGAAGAGCATGGCGCGCTTTTCGCCAAGCCGTTGCGTCCCCCGGGAATCATCACCGGTCAGAATCCGATTCCCCGAGTCTCCGCGCTATTTCTCAGCCTCGCTGGACTCGTGCTGTTTCTCGCGTGCCTGAACGTCGCGAATCTTCTGCTGGTTCGCGCTTCCGCCCGCCAGCGCGAAATGGCGGTGCGCGCGGCCATGGGAGCTGGGCGCGGCCGGCTTTTGCGGCAACTCCTTACCGAGAGCATTTTGCTGGCACTGCTCGGATGCGGCGTCGGAATCGTCGTGGGACTGAACTTGACCCGGGCGATGAATTCGCTGAAATTCCAGACCCAATGGCCCCTGGTGATTGATTTTCGATTCGATTGGCGCGTGCTCGCCTACGCTTTCGGCGTGACGTTGATCACCGGCATTTTCGTTGGAGCGGTTCCCGCACTACGGGCATCTCGCGAAAACCTGCGAGAAATCCTTCACGAAGGTGCGCGTACTTCCACAGGGGCAAGGCAGCGGCTTCGTGGCGTTCTCGTCGCCTCGCAAGTTGGCGGCTCCCTGGCCCTGCTGATCATCGCAGGGTTGTTTATTCGAAGCCTCGGCAGTGTCCAGAAGGCCGAATTGGGGTTTAACCCGCAGCACGTGCTGAACGTGTCGATGGACCCGCGCGAGATCGGTTACTCGGATCAACAAGGATTGGCTTTCTATAAAGAGCTGCTTCGTCGCGTCCGTGCCTTGCCCGGTGTGCAATCCGCAAGCCTATCCTCCGCGGTCCCGTTGGGCGAATTCGTGGGCGGCGACGACCTGGAAATCCCAGGGTATAAGACCTCAACGGGAAACCCGCAACCCCATGCGTACTGCAGTGGCACGACGTCGGGGAATTTAAAGACTATGGGAATATGCCTGCTGCGTGGTCGAGACCTCAGCGACGCAGACCAGGAAAATGCGCCTCGCGTCGCGTTGATCAACGAAGCCATGGCTCAAAAATTCTGGCCGGGGCAGGACCCTTTGGGTAAACAATTCACCCGCGCCAGCGATCCGAAACATCCTGTGGAAATCGTCGGGATTGTGAACAATACCAGGAATATCCAACTTTATGGTTCGTTCGAGGAGTATTTCTACTTTCCGTTTGTGCAGGATTACTCACCGTCGGCGACCCTTCAGTTGCGGACCGAAGCGCCTCCCGAGACCATGATTCGGGAAGTTCTCGGCGCAGTGCAATCGCTCGCTCCGACGATGCCGGTGTTTGGCGTGCAAACCATGACACAAGCCCTACATGGCTTCAATGGCCTTCTGTTCTTCGAGATCGGGGCAGTTCTGGCCGGGGCACTCGGTTTTCTGGGTCTGACGTTGGCGATGATCGGTGTGTATGGCGTGATGTCCTATGCCGTGAGCCAGAGGACGCGAGAAATTGGCGTGCGCATGGCCCTCGGCGCGCAACCCAATGCAGTGCTTGCCATGATTGCCAGGCAAGGCGGATTCATTATTGCCGCGGGACTTGTTGCTGGGCTGTTCGCCGCTTTTGCCGTAGCCCGCATGGTTGGAGATTTCTTCGTCGGCGTTACCTCAACGGACTCCATTACTTATGTTGGGGTCTCACTGCTGTTATCAGCGGTTGCCGTTTTGGCTGGCTACTTGCCGGCGCGGCGGGCGACTCGTGTCGATCCCATGGTCGCACTGCGCTACGAGTGATCTTGAGACTGGTTGTCTGCACTTCCGAATTGAAGAGGGTTCGGCAGGATAAAGGCATGCAAGAGTGGCATCACCAAATTTGGCTGCGTGTGAAAGCGCTATGGGAGCGGACGCAACTCGACCGCGACTTGGACGACGAGCTGGCTTTTCATTTGGCCATGCGGGAAGAGAAGAACCGGGCCGCAGGTGTCGATGCAAAAGAGGCGGGGTACGCGGCGCATCGGCAGTTCGGAAATGTGACCAGAGTGAAGGAAAGGAGCCGGGAGATGTGGACATTCGCTTTGCTAGAGACCATATGGCAGGACGTGCGTTGCGGGTTCCGAGTGCTGCTGAAAAGCCCGTGGGTGACGGCTCTCGCAGTGTTCGCGCTGGGGCTGGGGATTGGTGCTAACGCGGCGATTTTCAGTGTGGCGATAGCGATACTGCAAAAGCCGGTGGCCTTCTCGAATGTAGACCGGCTGGTGGCGGTGGTGGATCTGGTTCCGCATCAAATTAGCGAGTGGACCGACGTTTCACCGGCAGATTATCTCGAATGGAAGAGCCAAAGCCACTCGTTTGAAGCCATGACGGCGATGGAGGGGGCGGCGCTCAATCTGACGACCCCAAGAGGCGAACCCGAGAGGTTGCGCGGAGAGTTGATACCCGCAAATTATTTTGAAGTGTTGGGGGAAGGGCCCGCATTGGGACGTCCTTTTCTTGCTGAAGAAGAGCAGCTGGGACGAGATCAGGAGGCCATCCTAACGTATGGTTTGTGGCAGCGCCGCTTCGCGTCGGACCCCAAAATCGTAGGGCAAATAGCTGTTTTCAACGACAAGAAATACACGATCGTAGGTGTGATGGGAAAGGAGTTCAACTTCCCCGGCAATTCTCAGGTTTTCTTGCCGCTGGCCATGGACAATAGCCAAAAGAACGACCGCTCGAATCATTTTGTGGAACCAATCGCAAGGCTAAAGCCGGGCGTTTCCCTACGGGACGCGCAGGCCGAGATGTTCACGATTGAGGGGCGCCTCCAGCAGCAGTTTCCCATGGAGGAAAAAGAATGGAGCGTGAGCGTGATGCCGCTGACGGTCTTCGTTTCGGGCGAAATCGCAGACGGCTATTGCCGGATGCTTATCGGAGCGGTCATCCTGCTCATGGGCATTGCCTGTGCCAACGTGGCCAATTTGCTGTTCGCGCGTTCGGCGAGCCGCCAGAGGGAGATGGCGGTGCGGCGGGCGATGGGGGCCAGCCGGGTGCGCATCGTCCGGCAGTTGTTGATCGAAAGCCTGTTGCTTGCAGGAGCAGGAGCCTGTCTCGGGCTTTTGATCGGCCAATGGGGAATTAGTTTGCTGCGCCTCTATATGCCTCCCGAAATCGAAATGCATCTTTCTTATTGGAAACATGTGCGGCTCGAACCCGACGTGTTTCTTTACTCGGTAGCAGTGGCCCTATTGGCGGGAATCATCTCGGGATTGGCACCGGCATTTCAATCCTCGAAGGCCGACGTGAACGAAGAATTGAAAGAAGGAGGCAGAGCCAATACCGGGGGGCGCGCGCGGCAGCGCCTGCGCAGCATTTTTGTGGTGGCCGAAGTGGCCCTGTCGCTGGTTTTGCTGATCGGCGCCGGATTGATGAGCAAGGGATTCCGCAGTCTGATGGACGTCCATCAGAATCTCGCTCCGGAAACGGTGTTGAGCATGCGCATAAGCTTGCCTGACTCGAAATACAAAACGCCCTCACAGCAGGCGGCGTTTTACGACCAAGCGCTGCATGAGTTTGCGAGCATCCCGGGAGTGAAATCCTCGGCCGTGGCCGTGAAGGTGCCTTACGGTAATGGAGACTATGTAAAATTCATTTCCATCCAGAACCGGCCGACCCAGCCCGGGGAGTACCGCATCACGCAAATTCAGAGCGTTTCTCCAGACTTTATGCCAATGATGAAAATCCCCCTGCGAGAGGGCCGCCTGCTCAGCGACGCGGATGGCCCTGATCAGCCACTGGTCGGCGTCATTTCGGAAAGATTCGTCCAGAGGTGGTTCCAGGGAGAAAGTCCACTGGGTAAATATTTCAAGCTGGGGAACGATAGTTCACCAGATCCATGGGTCAAGATCGCCGGGGTGGTTGGCGATATCAAATACGAACCCTGGAGCCGCGAAGAGTCGCCCTATGTGTATCTTCCTTACCGGCAAGCACCTCAGAAACTAGCAACTCTGGTTGTTCGTACCGAAGGCGACGCCACAGCCTTTGCATCCGCGGTGCGCGGAAAAATCGCCAGCGTCGACCCGGACCAGCCAATATTCGAGGTCCAGTCGCTTCGGACGGTGATTTCAAATCAGTTGCTTGGACTGTCGTATGTGGCGGCGATGCTTGGTTCCGTGGGACTAATCGCGCTGGTGCTGGCATCGATCGGGGTGTATGGAGTGATGACGTATTCAGTGACGGAGCGGACGCACGAGATTGGGGTGCGTGTAGCGCTGGGAGCGCAGCAGGGAGATGTTCTTCGACTGGTGTTGCGGCATGGGATATTGATGACGGGGATCGGGCTGCTCATAGGGCTGCCACTTTCGGTGGGGCTATCGCACCTGCTTGCTGAACTAATCTACGGAGTGAGCAGCGTGGATTTTGCGACTTTTGGGGGTGTGACGGTGCTGATGTGCGCGATCACGCTGCTGGCGTGTTATGTGCCTGCGCGGCGGGCCGCGCGTGTCGATCCTCTGGTGGCACTGCGATACGAATGAAGCTTGGTTGGAGACCGTCCGGGGAGTTCCAGGAAGGAACCTGTACTGCAGGACGGCTTGCGGCTCATCCTTGCAAGTGTTAGGTTTGAAAAGACTTTTCTTGCCATTCACAGGGAAAGTCCGGCGGCACTTCGGGAGCGCGAATAGGATTTTTCATACCCTCGGGTTCGGGATTGATTCGACGGAAATGTTCGGCATGATCCCGACCTGATCGGGTCCATTCGATACCCACGCTGTGAAGTCTTTCGTGACGCGAGTTTTCTCCGGTAAATCCGGAGCGGGCGAGAACCAGCCCTGACGAATACGCACTCGCGCGCGGGGTTTTCGTGTCGTACTGGTTTCGCAACGACAATCGATTGCCGCAAGCGCGGCTGGCAGTGGCCTCCTACATAATTGTGGGAATGATCGGGGTGTTGCTGCTGGGTTTCTGGAAATTGCAGGTCATCGATTCCGAGAGATACACGTCGATGGCGGAGCGCAACCGCGTGCGCTCGATTCCGGTGATTGCGCCGCGCGGACGCATGCTGGACCGCGACGGCCGCGTTCTCGTCGACAACTATCCGTCTTTCAGCGTACTGCTGCTTCGGGATGATCCCGCCCTGGTGGAAAAAAATCTTCCCGGCATTGCGGACGGTCTGGGTATTTCGCTCGTGGACTTAAAAGATCAGCTCGATAACACGAAAAATCTTCCGAAATTCCAGCCCATTATCATCAAGCCGGAAGCCTCGCAGGCGGATGTGGCATTCATCGAGTCGCATCGTTCTGATATTCCGCTCCTGGAAATGCTCATGGTTCATCGGCGACGTTATCTGCCGAATGGATTCATGTCGCACGCCAGCGGATACGTGGGCGAGGTGAGCGAGCAACAGATTGAGGCCAGCAACGGGAAGCTGCGGCCCGGAGACTTCGCGGGAAAGACAGGGCTGGAGCGGCAGTACAACGATCTGTTGCAAGGCACCGACGGCATGCGGCGCGTGATCGTGAACAGCGTGGGCAAGGAAGTCGGACGCCTCTCGACGCAGGAAGCGATTCCCGGCAAACAGATCACGTTGACGATTGACTACGATTTGCAGAAAGTGGCCGAAGAATCTCTTGGCGACCGGCCTGGAGCGGTAGTGGCGCTGGATCCGCGTAACGGAGAAGTGCTGGCGATGGTGAGCCGGCCGACACCGGACCCGAATGATTTCGCGGTGCGCATTTCGGGCGAAGAATGGAAGAAGCTGAACGAAGACCCGTTGCACCCGCTGCTGAATCGGGCGATTCAAGCGCAACTGGCGCCTGGGTCGGTGTTCAAAATTATTACGGCGACGGCCATGCTCGAGGAGCATGTCCCGCAGGAAAGCTTCACGACGTTCTGTCCGGGTTACGGAACGTTTTACGGCCGGCAGTTCAAGTGCTGGGTGTACTTTGCGAAGACCGGGGCAAAATCCCACGGCGTGACCAATCTGCACGAGGCTATTCTCAAGTCTTGCGACGTGTTTTTCTACACTGTCGGGATGCGCCTGGGCATCGATAAGCTTGCGTATTACGGGAGCCATCTTGGCATCGGGCACAGGACCGGCATCGATCTGCCCTCGGAAGAAGCAGGCTTGATGCCTTCCGAGGAGTGGGTCGAACGCGTATTTCATCGCAAGTGGTACGCGGGTGAAACGATCTCCGTTTCGACTGGACAGGGAGCAGTAACGACAACTCCGGTACAGCTTGCGCGTATTATCGGCGGCATCGCTTCGGGCGGTGTTTTCAAGCAGCCGCATCTACTGAAAGATGCTCAGAATGTTGGGGAAGAGCGCTTCCATCTGTCGGAGCCGACCATCGAAAAAATTACCGATGCGATGTACGGGGTTGTCAACGAACCTGGTGGCACCGGAGGGCAATTGAAGCTTGCCGGGATTGAGTTCAGTGGCAAGTCTGGAACGGCACAGGTCATCGGCTACGACGCGCGGGCGCGCGTGGCCAAGCAGAAAAAATTCGAGGACAACGCGTGGTTCGTGGGATATGCGCCCAGGCGCGATCCGGAGATTGTCGTCGCGGTACTCGTTCAGGAGAGCGGGAAGCACGGCGGCGAGGCTTCCGGGCCGGTGGTGCGGGACATCGTGAAGGCTTACTACGACAAGAAAAACCGGAAGACGCAGGGACAATTTACAGCGGATAGCCAGCCCGAAGGTCCCGGCAAGGCCGTGGCGCCGGGAGCGACGGCTGCTGCTGCAATTCCCACGCAGCCGGTTTTGAAGCCCAAGAAACTGGAAGATGGATCGGCCGCACCGCAAACTGCGAGAGAACCCGAGCGCTAGTATTAGTTCTTCGGGCTGGATGTTCTTGCTCGCAGTAGTTTGATCAGCGGATTTGAGAAGGAAATACGTCAGGGAATGAAAGACGCACCGGGAACACGGGATTACGACTGGTGGCTGCTGGCCATCCTGGCGGCCATTTGCGCGCTTGGGGTGGTCGAGATTTACTCGGCAACGCACGGCAGCTCCCTGGCCGGAATGCACATGAAACAGGTGCGCTGGCTGGTGGTTGGCTTCGTTTTGATGTTCGTGCTATCGCGCCTGGACTACCACCTGATCCTCGACCAAGCGCCGATACTTTATCTGATTGGCATCGTGGCCCTGATTGCCGTGCTCGCCTTCGGGCACAGGCGCTTTGGGGCCCAGCGATGGATCCCCATCTTCGGCGAATTTCTTCAGGTGTCAGAATTGGTAAAATTGATTATAATCATTGTATTGGCGCGCTTCTTTGCGGAGGTGCGCACAGACGCGCTGGAATTGCGCGATTTGATC
>Ga0210410_10004062_pt1 | contig 12872 bp, 7 predicted proteins | sample IncBWC4MmetaG_FD_161058 | JGI IMG/M metagenome (GOLD analysis project Ga0210410, IMG submission 161058) | Forest soil microbial communities from Barre Woods Harvard Forest LTER site, Petersham, Massachusetts, United States - Inc-BW-C-4-M | ecosystem: Environmental > Terrestrial > Soil >... | reverse complement strand
CCCGTTAAAAATTGGAAACAGTGAATAGTTGATAGTGAATTGATTTGAATTTTGAGGAAAGCGATTGCAAGATTTTGGCGTGGAGAGCGCTGAAATCTTGCAATTTTATTTTTGGGGGAAGGGATGACCAAACACCGTCAAGCCTGTTGTTTACCCATCAGGACGTACTCAATATCGGCTGGGATCGTTCTGTTGCCCCAGTTCGACGTGCATCGGCCGGCGTCGGTACGGATTCCGGAGACGCGGAGCGAACCGATTGCCGCGGGACGATCAACAGCCGATCGACTCTTCGTTCTGAGCTGGAGACACTGCGCGGATTTTCGGGCTAACAAATGTAATCAATAAAGGCTAATGGGGTGCCGGCCTTTTTGTTTTTGGTGCCTACAGTTCTCGCCGCATAGAAGCCGCCGGCGCCAGCGACATCGTCCTCGTCACCATCATCGCCCTCGGTACCGTCATCGGCATCACTAACATCGGCGGGGGCGGAGGAGGAGGCATATTATAAAATGAAAGTAAATTGATAAATCTCATTTTATATTATGAAATGTACATTGTGCGATCGACATTCTGATCGCAAACAGGCAATTTACACTTTACTTAAGTCTATTTATTTTAGCTACTTACAGCAGAGATGTGTGCTGCGACCGGCTAGCTTAGGCGTCCACCGGAATGACCGCGTAGCCAACGAAGTTCTCACAGGCCCTTATAAGTGCTATCGTCCTTACTGCAAAACAATCGCAGGGTGGCCTATGGAAACATTTGAAATTATCGCAGCCGGTGCCCCCTGTGGCTGGTTCGACCGATGGGTGGAGACGCTCAAGCTTGCTGGCGTTGAAGCCAAACAGGGCAGAATATGACCGTGAGCACGGCCATAATCCAATCCCACACCCAAGAGGAAACGAAGTGTACGTACTTGTTCCCGCCGAACGTCTCGAAGAGGCCCTGAAAATTCTAAAAGCATCAGAAGGGTCAAGACAAGTGAAGTAATGGTACGCTGAGCGGGTCAACCTCGACGCTTGCCGCCTGTGCTATAAGTTTCAAATGCCCAAAATAATCGATCAGTGGCTACTCTTCAAATATGTCAATGGTGAGTTCACACCGCTGTCGAAGCCGTTCAAAACGAAAGATCAGGCAGAGAAGGCGCGATCAAAGCTCCCGGAACGGGAACGGCGGTCGGTTGCGGTGGGCGTGATTCGAATTCAGAAGTAATCGTCGTCGGCAGGTGGGGCTGCGCTCGTCTCAATTAGCGAAAGTGAATTTGCTCTTAACGACATTCATTTTGTCATTTCTACGGGCAATCCGGCAGTCTGAAACCATTGCTGGGTCTACCCCTCCTAACGTCCAATCAACTTGAACATGAAATGTGTCCTTCTGCGAAACCTGAAACCAACGGCCTTTGGCCACATAATCTTTTGCATTTGGCTGTTGTTTCAGGGTTTCGGTTTTACATAGCTCGATTGCAGCTTTATTCAAGAGTTCCAGTTGCGCTTCTTGTGCTGAGGTTTCCGGTATCTGCATTCTAGGCGCATACTGCTGACCATTCTTATCAGCTACTTTTGTTGGATTGCGATTCTCGTCTGAGCAGGACAGTATCGTGAGAAAAAAGAATCCGGCGACCAGCGGCAAAAATATCTTAGTCAAAGCACTCATGAATCGCATGACCCCTAATACCGCAGTGTTGCTCACCTCTGTTTATTGCGGTTGCTGATTCGGTCCAATGCCTGTTTCAGTTCCTGATCGTCTTCCAATGCATTCGAAATGCGTTCGGCCAATTCCGTCAACACGACGCGAATGCTTGTTGCTAGCTCCAAACATTCCTCATCTGTTTTCCTTTGCAGTCCTTCGCTTACAGCATCATGCAAAAAGTCAAAAAGCAGTTGGCTAAGCTGCAGAATCGCCATTCGACTCGAAGAGGATCAGACGAAGAACAGTGAGGCTCGCGTAGTGCCTCTTCCAGATGTTCTCGTGGATCTCCTGACCCAGATCGATTCCAAACAAGGTTTAGTCTTCGACACCACGAACCTGCGGAAGGAGTGGCACAAAGCTTGCGCCGCAGCTGGTCTAGGAAGGTTCATCGAAGTTGAAGGCAAACCGGACCCCAAGTATACTGGGTTAATCATCCACGACTTGCGCCTGTCGGCGATCAAGAATTTGATGAAGGCCGGCGTCAACGAGAAGGTAGCTATGAAGATCAGCGGTCACAAAACCAGAGATGTGTTTGACCGCTATCACATCGTAGATACGGAGGATGTTGTTGAGGCAATGCGGCGTGTCCAACAGAGCGTTCGGCAGGTTGCTTCGACGACAAATCTGGTGCCCGATGGTGAAAGATCAGTGAAAATCGCTCGCCGAAGGAAGCGCCAGAAACTTCTAACTTCTTCAAAATAAGGCGGATGGGAGATCGTCCAATTGGTAGGACTCCAGACTCTGGATGTGGCTATCCTGGTTCGAGTCCAGGGCTCCCAGCCAAATTTCAACGATAAGAATTAAGAGCAGTGGATTTGTGGGGGAACGCACCCGCGATTTTCGCGTTCCGGCAGTGTGCCGTAGTGTGGCCGCGTGGCTAGCTGCGTGGCTAGCTTGACCGATCAGTGGCCCGATGCTAGATTCGGGCTTCACGCCACAAAAATGGAGGAATTTTTCTGAGCTGGCCGGGGAAGAAACGGCGTTTTGCCGGACTAAGCCGGCGCGAATTCCTGCAATATAGCCAAGGGGCGGCGCTGGCGTTTCTTCCTTCCAGACTCGAATGGCCGCGATTCGGTTCCGAGAGTTTCCCGCAAGATTCAACCCTTGCACCTGAATTTCACGTACATCCTGTTTACAAGACTCCGCGCGCGATTGAGGCCGTGCTGAAGAAAGCGCGGGCGGAGTCTGACAGTTTTCCCACGGAAATTTATCAGGATCAAATCGCGAAGGTTCTGGAGCAGTGGAGCGTTGAGCTACGGGTGTCGCCGCAGAAGACGGACACACTGGAACGCGTGATGAGTGGCGACTTTTTGGCGACTTCTCCGACGGCGAATTCGCAGGTGCGGCGCAAGGACGACGGAATCTTTCAGGTGTGGGAAGCGAAGTTTTCGGAGGAACCGTCGATTGGGCGCGAGGTGTTTGTGGCGGCGTGGCGGTCAGCCGTGAGAAATTTCTCGAAGCTGCTGACGGTGGAGTTTCAGATTATAGGCATACGTGCCGAGGCGGGCGCGACGGTCTCTGCGGAGAAGAATGTCGGAGTGCACACCCGGGTGCGGTATGAATTCGTGGGCGAGGGAAAGGGATTTTATCGCGAGCAGTGGATTGGGAATTTGGACCTGGATTGGGAAAGCGGACCTAGAAATGAGGTTCGGTTACGGAAATGGCGCAACGTGGGGGAGACACGCGGCCGGTCGATGGCTCCGGTGTTCGAGGATGTTGCGGCCTTCGCGTTTGCTGGTTGCGCCTCGTTCGGTGCGCAATTCGTTCCGGGAATTGATACCTGGCGCACGGTGATGGACGGCGCGAGCGGGATTGATATTTACGGCCACAACGGCGTGGCCGCGGGAGACGTTGATGGTGACGGATTCGATGATCTGTATGTCTGCCAGCCGGCGGGGCTTCCGAACCGGCTCTACCGGAATCGGGGAGACGGGACGTTTGAGGACATTACGGAAGCTTCGGGAGTGGGAATTCTTGATAACACAGCGTGCGCGTTGTTTGCCGACATTGATAATGACGGCCGGCAGGACCTGATTGTTGTGCGGGCCAGCGGCCCACTGCTGTTTCTGAATGCGGGAGGCGGGAAATTCCGGCCGCGGCCGGAGGCGTTTCATTTCGCGAACCCGCCGCAGGGGACGTTTACGGGAGCAGCGATTGCGGACTACGACCGCGACGGCTGGCTGGACATTTATTTCTGCTTGTACACCTATTACCAGGGAACCGACCAATACCGGTATCCGATGCCGTATTATGCGGCGGAAAACGGGCCGCCAAATTTCCTGATGCGGAACCAGAGGGATGGAAGTTTTCACGACGTTACGCGGGAGACGGGGCTCGACAAGAACAATACCCGTTTCAGTTTTTGTTGCGGGTGGGCGGATTTTGACGGCGACGGCCGGCCGAGTTTGTACGTGGTGAATGATTTCGGGCGGAAGAATTTGTACCGGAACAATGGCGACGGGACGTTTACGGATGTGGCGAAGGAAGCGGGCGTGGAGGATGTCGGCGCGGGGATGAGCGTTAGCTGGCTCGATTTCGACCGGGATGGACGGCACGATCTGTATGTGGCGGATATGTGGACGGCGGCGGGGCTGCGGGTTGCGACGCAGGAAATGTTTCAGAAGAACGTGAGCGAAGAGATTCGGGCGATGTACCAGCGGCATGCGATGGGGAACTGCCTGTACCGGAATCGAGGCGACGGGAAATTTGAGGATGTGGGGTTGCGCTCGGGGACGTTGATGGGGCGGTGGGCGTGGTCGAGCGATGCGTGGGATTTTAATCACGATGGGCTGCCGGATTTGTATATCGCGAATGGAATGATTTCCGGGCCCCAGCACGACGACCTGAACAGTTTTTTCTGGCGGCAGGTGGTGGCGAATTCCCCGGAAGGTGCGAAGCCTAGCAGTGCGTATGAGCATGGGTGGAATGCTGTGAATGAGTTGATTCGCGCCGATGCCACGTGGAGCGGGTACGAACGCAATGTGCTCTACCTGAATAACGGCGACGGGACGTTTTCGGATGTGTCGGGCGTTGCGGGGATGGATTTTATGGAGGACAGCCGGACGTTTGCGCTAGCGGATTTCGACCATGACGGGCGCGTGGAAGTGGTGTTGAAGAATCGAAATGGACCGCAATTGCGGTATTTAAAAAATGTGATGCCGCGGCTGGCGCCGGCGATTGCGTTTCGATTGCAGGGGAAGAAGAGCAATCGGGATGCGATTGGGGCCTTGGTGACGATCGAAACGAATGTTGGGCGGCAGACGAAGTTCGTACAGGCGGGCTCCGGCTTTCTGGCGCAGCATAGCAAAGAACTGTTTTTCGGGCTAGGCGAGGCGAAAGGGCCCATTAATGCGGCGATTCGCTGGCCGAGCGGGTTGGAGCAGAGAGTTGCGGAATTGCCGGCCAATCACCGGATCTGGATTGAAGAAGGATCGGCGGCTGTGCGTAAGGAGGCGTTTGCTTCGCCCGCGAAACACGGTCCGGCAAACACAGCGAGTTCGTCTGGACGGGCCGAGCAACTGCCTGTGCAGGTGGAGACGTGGCTGCTAGCGCCGGTGGCCGCGCCGGATTTTCGCATTTTTGGAGCGAGCGGAAAAGAGCAACTGCTTTCGTCGCGGCGGGGAAAGCCGATGCTGCTGCATTTCGGATCGGCGGAGTTGCCTGATTGGGAGCCGCAACTGTCGAGTTTTCAAACAGCGCACGGCAAGTGGATGAGAGAAGGGTTGCAGTTGGTCGTGGTGAATGTTGTTGGGACGAAGGCGGCGGATGAGTGGGCGTTTCCCGTTGTGAGTGCGCCGCCTGAATTGATTGCCGTGTACAACCTGCTGTATGGGCGGCTGCTTGACCGCCACCGTGACATGGGATTGCCGACAACCTTTCTGACTGATGCGCAGGGAAACATTGCGAAGATTTATCAGGGCGCACTGCGCCTGGACCACGTGGAATCGGATTTTCGTCAGATTCCGAAAACGACGGCGGAACGCATGGCGCGTGGGCTGCCGTTCGCGGGTGTGAGCGAAACTTACGAAGTTGGGAGGAATTATCTTTCGTTTGGCTCTGTATTTTATGAGCGCGGGTATCTGGAGCAGGCGGAGGAGTTTTTTCGGTTGGCGGAGAAGGAAGATCCAGGTGGAGCGGAGCCTCTTTACGGCTTGGGCAGCGTTTACCTGGAGCAGCAGAAACGTAAGGAAGCGCGGGAGTATTTCGAACGGGCCGTCCGGTCGGCGGCGGATTACCCTCCGACACTGCCGAACGCCTGGAACAACCTGGGTATACTGGCGGCGCGGGAAGGAAAGACGGACGAGGCGATTGGATTTTTCCAGAAGGCGCTCGAAATCAATCCGGATCATACGGTTGCGCTGCAAAACCTGGGAAACGCTTACCGGCAGAAGAAAGACTGGGGCGCGGCGAAGAAAACGTTAGAACACGCGCTGGCTTTGAATCCGGATGATGCGGAGGCAAATTACGGGCTGGGCATGGTGTATGCGCAATTGAATGATACCGGCCGGGCGTACGATTATCTGCAGAAAGCGCTGGCAGCGCGGCCGGCGTATCCGGAAGCGTTGAATAACCTCGGGATTCTGTATTTGCGAACGGGACGGCCGGAGGAGGCGAAGAAGAGTTTTGCGGAGTCGATTCGGGTGGGGCCAGGTTTTGAGCAGGCCTATCTGAACTTGGCGCGGGTGTACGCGATTGAGGGAGACAAGGCGAAGGCGCGGGCGACGCTGCAGGAATTGTTGAAAGTGCATCCGGAGCAAGCGCAGGCGCGGAAAGAACTGGAGGAGTTGAGGGAGTAATTCGGGGAGAAGAAGAGGACTTAACACCGAGGGCACAGAGAAGGAGCGCAAAGGACACGGAGAAGAGAGTCCGCGACAAAGGCGCCCGCCGCGGAAGGTGGCCGCTACAAGGAAGCTCCTGATTCGGTAGAAATTTGAGGGCAGATGAGCGGTAAATTTCATCGCAAATTTAATCTGATCACTGGGGGAGTGCTGTGCTCACTTTTGTGGCTGAGCACGCCGTTAGTTCGAGCGCAAGGCGGCGGGGGCGTGGTGGAGGGAGTGGTACGCGATGCGGAGAAGCGGCCGCTTGTGGATGTGCGGGTGCTGCTCGACGATCAGGTGGAAGGGAGAACACAGGCCGCCGTATCGGACGACAGCGGGCACTTCCGATTTAGCGGCATTGCGGCGAGTACGTATGCTTTGCGCGCGCGGAAGCCGGGTTATGTGGAGAAGGTGGAGGGGCCGTTTGCGCTTGGGCTGGGAGAGACGAAGACGCTGAGTTTATTGTTAGTGGCGGAAAAGGATGCCGCTCCAGGGAAAAACACGGCGCAGGTTCTGGAGTATTCGGATGTGCCGCAATTTACTGTAGCGGGAGTAATGGATCCGAGCAACGTGGGCGGACATGGTTCGAACGTGACGCTGCCGACGAAGGAAGCGCTGGCACGAGAGACAGCGTCGTTGGCAAAAGAGACTTCTGATTCGCGTGGAAATGCAGGAGCTCCCGCGGAGCTGCCCAAGGTGGCCTCTGGAGATTTTGCGGGGAATTGGGAGGCGGGGAGAAAATTGGTCCAGTCCGGCAGGCCGAAGGATGCCATTGTGTACCTCGAACGGGCGTTGCAACTCAGTCCGGATGCGACTGATGCCAGTTATTGGCTGGCGATGGCTTACCTGCGGACCGGGAATCCGAAGCGTGCGGAGGAGCTCGCCAGGCTTTGGCCAAGAGAGAGGGAGACCGCCGAATCGCACGCGCTGCTGGCCGAGATTAAAGAAGCCGAAGGGCAGCCAGTCGAGGCGGTGAAGGAGTATCAGCGAGCGGCACAAATGGCTCCGAGCGAGGCATACCTTTTCGCGTGGGGCGCGGAGTTGCTGCTGCATCACGCGGATGCCCCGGCCGCTGGAGTGTTTAGCGTGGGCCACCAGCTGTATCCGAAATCCATTCGGATGCTGGTGGGCCTCGGGGCGGCGGCTTATGGGCAGGATTTGAATGAGGAGGCGGCGCTGTGGTTGCTGGCGGCGATTTCGCTGGCGCCGTCTGATGCGCGGCCTTATCTGTTTTTGGGGAAGGTGCTGGAAGTCGCGAAAAGCGAACCGCAGGAATGGGTGGGGGTGTTTCGGCGGTTTGTTGCGGTGCGGCCGGATGACGCGTGGGCGCACTACTACTATGCGGTGGCGCTCGAGAAGCAGCATCGGGGCGAACCGGATTTTGCGGAGCGCGAGACGGAGTTGCAGAAAGCGATTGGCATTGATCCGCGGCTTGGGGATGCGTATTTGAAATTGGGACTGCTGGATGAGGAGAAGGGGGAGTTGGCAAAGGCCGTGGTGTCGCTAGAAAAGGCGGTGGAATACACGCCGCTGCCGGATGAGGCGCACCTACGGTTAGCGCAAGTTTACCGGCGGATGGGGGAGACGGAGAAGGCGCGGAAAGAGTCAGAGCTTTACGAAGAAGTTGCGGAGAAGAAGAAAGAGAAGATGGAGCGGGAGCGGCGGGAGTTGGGGCAGTTTGTGGTCACGGGGAAGAGCGGAGAAGAGAAGAAAGATTAACCGCAGAGTTTTCAGAGGAGACACAGAGGTCACACAGAAGAGAGACCGAAGAGCCCACGTGCCAAATCGGCACGTGGGGCACCCGGCGTTGACGGGTTAGTGCGTTAGAGGTTGCGGGGTTGGGGCGCGCATCAAGTCGATGAACATTTTGTAGAATTTTTCGGAGTCCAGGTCCACTAGGATTTCGACTCGTTGAAGCTGGCGCTTGGGCTTGTCACCTTCGAGCCAAGTGAGGGTGTTGCCATACGAGGCGCTGTGGTCGGTATCCACGGCCATGTAGCGGACATCGCGCTTGGTGATGATGGAGGGATCGATCCAGGCGGCAGCGGCGAGTTCGTCCCACATGAAGTCGGCGCCAGGGCCGCGCATGTAGTATTGCGCGACATAGCGCGCCAGCGGAGTGCCTGCCTTCGCGATCTCGTCCACCATCGCTTGGGTGAGGCGAGTTTTGATCGAGATGTCCACGGGCGTGCAGGTGATTCTTTTCCAGTTAGCGTGAAGAACCGCGTCGGCGGCTTCCGGATCCATCCAGAAATTAAATTCGTGGCGCGGCGTGTTGACGAATTCCGGATTGTCCGTGGCGGGATTCAGGCTGCCCCCCATGAAGACGAGTTCCTGCGCGAGTTCGGCGAATTGCGGATCGATGCGCAGGGCGAGGGCGAGGTTGGTCATCGGGCCGCCTTCGTAGATGGTGACCTCGTGCGGATATTTGTGAACCATGCGGATCAGGAAATGAGCGGCGTCTTCGGTGGAGGCTTTCGTGGTGGGCGGGCCTTCCTTGGGCGGCGGGACGACGAAGGGATCGTGATACCAGCGGCTGTCCCAAGCGCCGGCGTAGCCGACTTTGCCGTAGCGCTCCTGCCAGAGTTGCGCTTCTTCGCGGGTGCGGACGAGAGGGAAGACGGCGCCCGGAACGACGGGAATGTCGGACCGGCCCATGACTTCAAGGAGGCGCAGGGCGTGGACGACTTCTTCGTCGCGCCACTGGTTCCCGGTGACGATGGTGACGCCGAGGACTTCGACCTGAGGCGACTGGATGAGGACGGCGAGGGTCTGCATGTTGCTGCCGCCGGGGCCGGAGCAGTCCTGATTGATGATGACCTTGCGGCGGGTTTGCGCGGAGGCGAATGAAACACCGATGAGAAGAGTGATGAGTGCCGCACCGAAAAGGAAACGACCCACGGCTTGCGCCGTGGGTCGAGAAGAGTGGAACGGAGAATTGGTTTTCAAGTCGGTCCCTAGAAGGTGAATTTCAGCCCGAACTGGACGAGCCGAGGGCCGTTGACCGTGGAGTTGATCTTCCCAAATGTCTGCGGGAAATTGTAGTCGCTGCCCGGCAGTCCAAACTGAGCATGGTTGAACAGGTTGAACATTTCCGCCCGGAAATCGAGACCGGTATTTTCCCAGGGGAGCGCAAAGCGCTTGATGACGGAGAAGTCGGTGTTAACGAAGTCCGGGCCGTTAACCGGGGTACGGTTGGCATTCCCAAGTTCGCCGGCGACGGCAGGTTTGCCGGGGGCTCCGGAGCCTGGCGCAACAAAGCAATTGGTGTTAAACCATTCGCCGAGGCTTTGCTGGAATCCGCCAGTCGGGCTGCAGATCTGGTCGGGGCGAATCAGGCTGTTGCCGTTATTCTGGAAATTCACGCCAGAACCGTTCGCCGTGTTCACGACAAAGATGGGAAACCCGGAACTGATGTGTTGGATCACGGTTATCTGCCAGCCGCCGAGGAGTGTGTTGGTCGCACGGTTCCAGTTGCTTCCAAAGCGCTTGCCATTTCCGAACGGCAGGTCGTAAATCACGCTGGCTGTGAAGTTGTTGTTCAGATTGATTTGGGAGAGAGCCCAGTCCAGCTTGCTCCAATTGGGCAGGGGGTAGTAGGTAGCCCCGATCGTACTTCCAACGCCATCGGCGAAGCCATTGTCGTAGGCGCGGGAGTAGGTATAGCTGATCAGTGCGTAAAGGCCATGACGCGCGTTCTTGGTCTCCGCCTTGACCTGCAGCGAGTTGTAATGAGCGCTGCCCTGGTCGGTGATATTGGCAATCGTGGAGAAGGGAAAATTTGCAAACTGAGGAGGCTGGGGGAGGAACGCGCCGCCCGGACCGCAGCCCAAGGTGTAACCGGAGCCGGGGACGGCATTCGAGCCACCGGCGCAAGCCGTGGGTGTATTGACATTGAGGTTGTTGCCGTCGATGAGGACGTGCGAACTTCGAGCGCCCGCATAGCCGACGGTGAGAACGACATCACCGGGAATCTGGTGCTCGACGTTGACGTTGAACTGCTGGACCTGCCCAGGCCGGAAATTGATGTTTTGCGCTTGAATGGTTCCTGAGAAGGTCGCGGGGTCTGGCTGTGAGGTGAAGATGGGGAAGCCATTGGAAAAGCTGTTGGCAGACGGAGTCAGTTTGAAGGGTGCCTGAGCGCAGGCAGCCGTTGCAAAGGTGCATGCGCCGCCAAACGTGAACGAGTCCGATTCCGCGTAAAAAGGCGGGTTCTGCCACAGCCCTTGAGCACCCTGGCTCCAGGACGAGTCGTGGAAGATGGCATAGCCGGCACGGACGACGGTTTTGTCGCTGCCTTTCACTTTGTAAGCCAAGCCAATGCGGGGTTCGAAGTTTTTCCAGTAAGTGCGAATGCCCGCGCTGTCACTGACTCCGTTAACGCCCGGGATTAAGAACTGTCCATTGGCGGGGTTGAAGTCCGCCTGGCGGCCGGCAACTTCCGCGATCGGGGTGGTGATATCCCAAGCCAGACCGACATTTACGGTTAGATCCTTTGTTGCGCGCCAGTCATCCTGGACATAGGGACGGAAAATTTTCCAACGGCGGCCGGTGGTGTCGCCGAGGAAGGTCTGGTCGTGGATCGCGAGGCTTGGCAAACCGAGGGCGAGATCGGCTTCGGGGTTGCCGCTCCAAAGGCCGGTGAGAATCCAGTAGCCGTCCTGGAAGCCGTTGGTGCGGACGTTCATCTGCATGACACGAATGGAGCCGCCCATCTTGATGTCGTGCTTACCAAGGATCATGTCGAAGGAATCGGCGATCGAGTAAACGTTGGTGCCGCCGGTGAAGGGAGCGAAGCCGCGATCGCCAAGCGAGTAATACCCGCCACTGAGCTGGGTGGAAGTGAGTCCGCAACTGATGATATCGCCCTTGCAAGTGCTGCCATCCGCGCAGCCGAGGTTGGCGCCAGGAATGCCGAATTTCGCGGCCAGACAACTGCCATCCCCTTCCGAAGTGATGTAGTTGAAGATGCGGTTGTAGCCCCCGGAGACCTGGTTCACTTTGGTGGGCGAGAACACGTGCGTTTCCGAGAGCGAAATATTCCGGCCATGGTTCTGGATGCCCTGGTTGCTGGCGAAGGGAGACTGCTCGGCAAAAACGGGAAAGCCGGGCGCGCCGCCGGGAACATAAGAAACCGCCTGGTCGTAACTGAAGCGGGCAAAGGCGGTGTCACTGGCCGTGAAGGTATGGTCGAGCCTGATGTCAAACTTGGTTTCATCCAGTTTGCGGACAGGAGAATCAACATAGTTGAATCCGAGAACGGAATTGTTGGCGTTGGGCTCGGGGTAGAGCGCAAGCAATTGCGCGGAGATGGGGTTGATCAGGCCATTGGGCCCACCAGGAATCTTGTAGCAGTTATTGGCCCTGGTTTGAGAACCATTAGCATTCGGGGTGATCGGGACGCCATTGGCGTCGCACTGGAAATAAATATTCTGGGCGGCGCCAGGATCCGAAGAGGCGCCTTTGCCGTTGAGAGTGCCGAGGTTCGGATTGTAGATGGCGCCGGACGGAATCGACCATGTTTTTCCGTCCGAATTTAGCGTTGGCGGGCCAAGACTTACTCCATACGGATCCTTTGAAAAGTCTCCAGCGCGCATGGCGTCCGTGGGAACCAGGCCTGTGAAGGTTGTTCCGTGGCGCTGAGATTTTTGTTCGCCATCAAGGAAGAAAAAGGTCTTGTTCTTTCGAATGGGGCCGCCAAGGGAGCCACCATACTGGTTAAGGTTGAATTTTTCCGGCTTGGTGGCGAAAAAGGTTTTGGCGTCGAGAGAAGTGTTGCGCAGGAATTCGTAAAGCGAACCGTGGAGAGAGTTGCTGCCCGATTTTGTGGTGACGAGAACGGTTGGTCCCGCGCGGGTACCGAATTCGGCCGAATAGTTGTAGGTGAGCACCTTGAATTCCTGAATAGAATCGATCGAGGAGAGGATGGCGATGCCGCCGGCGGTCAGCTCGTTGTTGTCGTTGCCGTCGAGCAGCCAGTCGGTGCTGTTGGCGCGGGAGCCGCCAACCGAAAGAGAGAAGGAGCCGCGGGCGGAAACTTCGCTGCTGGGGCCGGCGTTGAAAAAGCTGGTGGGATTGGTTTCCTGCACAGTACCGGGAGTGAGCGTGGCGAGTTGGACGAAGTCGCGGCCGTTCAAAGGGAGTTGCGCGACTTGCTGTGAGTTGATGACCTGACCGAGAGTCGGATCGGTGGTGGTTACGGCGACGGCGTCGGCGGTAACCTCCACGGTCGAGGAGACGGAAGCGGGGTTAAGGCTGAAATTGAGTTCGCGCGATTCGTCGATCTGCAGCTTGAGGTCTTTGGCCTCAGCGGATTGAAACCCCTGGAACTGCACGTGGATGGTATACACACCAACGGGCAGGTAA
>Ga0210410_10004060_pt1 | contig 12879 bp, 9 predicted proteins | sample IncBWC4MmetaG_FD_161058 | JGI IMG/M metagenome (GOLD analysis project Ga0210410, IMG submission 161058) | Forest soil microbial communities from Barre Woods Harvard Forest LTER site, Petersham, Massachusetts, United States - Inc-BW-C-4-M | ecosystem: Environmental > Terrestrial > Soil >... | reverse complement strand
GATTCCCTTCGTTTTGGAGAGATAAGAAGTGGCGAGTGGCGAGTGGCGAGTGGCGAGCAGAGGACATCGGAGCAGGAGGCAGTTGCGAATCGACGGATTCTCGATGGAGTGATTCGCGGCGTCGCGAATTACGGAAATTCGTTCGGCGTGCCTACCGTTGGCGGTGAGGTCTGCTTCGAGCCTTGTTATTCGCAGAATCCTTTGGTCAACGCGCTGGCGCTCGGCATTGCAAAAAAAGAGGAAATCTTCCTGGCCAAGGCCAAAGGGATCGGCAATCCGGTGATTTATGTGGGAGCGAAAACCGGACGTGACGGGATTCACGGCGCTTCGCTGCTGGCTTCCGCGGAATTCACCGAGGAGTCGCAGCAAAAACGGCCGAATGTACAGGTGGGCGATCCCTTCGTGGAAAAACTTTTGCTTGAAGCTTGCCTTGAAGCCATGCAAACCGGCGCGGTGGTGGCCATTCAGGACATGGGCGCCGCCGGCCTCACTTGTTCGACGATGGAAATGGCTTCGCGCGGAGGTACGGGCATCGAAATCGATCTCGCCAAAGTGCCGCAACGGGAAACGGGCATGACGCCGTACGAAATCATGCTCAGCGAATCGCAAGAGCGCATGCTTTTGGTGGCGGAAAAAGGGCGCGAGCGCGAAGTCCTCGATGTCTTCAAGAAGTGGGGACTCGATGCGGTCGTTGTCGGCACGGTCACCGACGGCGGTATTGCAAAAGTCCTGAATCACGGACAGGTTGCCGCCGAGATTCCCGCGCACCCGCTCGCGGAAGAGGGCCCGGTCTACCGCCGCCCGATCGCACAACCGCCGCTCCGCCACGAAACGCTCGCGGATTGGTTTCCATTCGCGCCGCCGGGCACGAACCTCACCGCAAATTTTGCGAAATTGCTCGCCTCGCCCGCGATCGCCTCGAAACGCTGGATCACCGAACAGTACGACACGATGGTTCGCACTAACACCCTCGCAGGCCCGGGCGCGAGCGATGCGGCGGTGATTCGCATCAAAGAGTCGGAGAAAAACGGGGTCATGAAGGCGCTCGCACTCGCGACCGACGGCAATGGCCGCTGGTGCCAGTTGAATCCGCGGCTGGGCGCCATGCACGCTGTTGCGGAAGCTGGTCGCAATGTGGCCGCAAGCGGCGCTCGGCCGATCGCGGCGACCAATTGCCTCAATTTCGGCAGTCCGGAAAAGCCCGAAGTGATGTGGCAGTTCAGCGAGGCTATCGACGGCCTGACTATCGCCTGCAACGAACTCGGCACGCCTATCACCGGCGGCAACGTCAGCTTCTACAACGAGACTTTGGGCAGGTCGATCTATCCGACACCCGTGATCGGCGTGCTCGGCATTCTGGACGATGCTTCGCGCGTCCTCAAAATCGCCTTTCGCGAAGCCGGCGACGTCATTCTGCTTCTGGATGGATCGAATTCCTCGGTAGGGGCGCAGCATGCTGCGCCCCTAGACGGCTCTCAGTGCGAATTCTCATCGTCCGAATATTCCAAAACTATCGCAGGGGTCGTGTCGGGCGAACCACCGGCTATCGATCTCGCTGCCGAAAAACGATTGATCGATAGCCTGGTCGCGCTGGCTGGCGAAGGCGCGCTGCAATCCGCGCACGACATCTCTGACGGCGGCTTGGCCGTCACGCTCGCTGAATCCTGCTTCGCGTCCGTGGGGGCACGGCATGCCTTGGCTGGTTTAGGCGCGGAGGTAAAGATTGAAGACGATGGTCCCGCTGAGGCAGCGCTCTTCGGCGAACGCGGGGCCCGTTGCGTCGTCTCCGTCCCGCCTACAAAACTTGCCGCCGTTCTTGCAACTGCGAGACAATATGGTGTAGGGGTGCGGGAAATCGGCAAGGTTATCCGTGACAACGCTTTCGGCATCCAATGCAAAGGGCGCGCAGTGATTGATTCCCCGGTCGACGCTCTGCGCGATGTCTGGGCCAATTCGCTCGAACGAACTCTGAAGCTTCACTGACCACCCGCAATCGCAATGGAAACGAAGCCAAAATTCGCCTTCGCTGACGACCACTTCCACGACGAGTGTGGCGTCTTCGGCGTTTTCGGCCACACCGAAGCTGCCAACCTCGCCTATCTGGGTCTTTACGCGCTGCAGCATCGCGGGCAGGAATCCGCCGGGATCGTCTCGAGTGATGGCAACGAATTGCACTTGCATCGGGCGATGGGCGAGGTGGAGGAGATTTTTCAGCCGAGCGTGCTTGCCAAACTTCCCGGCAACCTGGCGATTGGCCATACGCGTTATTCGACGGCGGGCGACAAAGCGCTGCTCAACGCCCAGCCCATCATGATCGACTGCAATAAAGGCAAGGTTGCGCTGGGCCACAACGGGAATTTGACGAACGCCGCCGAATGGCGCCGCAAGCTCGAGCATCGCGGGTCAATTTTCCAGACGAACAGCGATACGGAAGTCATTGTGCATCTTATCGCGCGTTCGCAAGCGCGCAATCTTTCCGGAGCAATTGGCGACGCGCTCAATCAAGTGGAAGGCGCCTATTCTCTTCTGGTGCTGACGCAGGATGAGCTTTACGCGGTGCGCGACCCGCGCGGCTTCCGGCCGCTGGTACTCGGAAAGTTGCCCGCCACCGAAACCGAAGGCGAAACCTGGCTCGTAGCGTCAGAAACTTGCGCTTTCGATTTGCTGAACGCGCAATACGTTCGCGAAGTCGAACCCGGCGAGATGGTGCGCATCTCGAAATCCGGCATCGAGTCCATCCGCTTCGCGCCCGAAAAGCCGCGCCAGCAGTGCATTTTCGAGCATGTTTATTTCGCGCGGCCCGACAGCATCATTTTTGGCCGCTCCGTGAACGAAAGCCGCGAGGAACTCGGCCGCTTGCTGGCGCGCGAGCATCCCGCCGATGCGGATATCGTCGTGCCGGTGCCCGATTCCGGCGTGCCCGCGGCCGTCGGCTACGCGCTCGAATCGAAAATTCCCTTCCGCATGGGACTGATCCGCAATCATTACATCGGGCGCACCTTCATCGAACCGTCGCAAGCCATCCGAAATTTCGGCGTGAAGCTCAAGCTGAACCCCGTCCGCGGACTGATCGAAGGAAAGCGCATCGTGCTGGTGGATGACTCGATCGTGCGTGGAACGACGAGCCGCAAGATCGTCCGCATGGTGCGCGAAGCCGGTGCGAAGGAAGTTCACGTGCGCATCAGTTGCCCGCCGACAATCTCGCCTTGCTACTACGGCGTAGACACGCCCACGCGCGAGGAGCTGATCGCTTCGTCGAATTCTCCCGAAGAGATTCGCAAATTCCTCGGTGCGGATTCCCTCGGTTATATTTCGCTGCCCGGACTGCGCCGGGCCGTGAATGATACCGAAGGCAAGTTCTGTACGTCTTGTTATACGGGCGTGTATCCCACGGATCTCGTACAACTGGAAGTTCGCGAAGGCGGCAGGAACGGAAAAGCAACGGACGGGATGAACGGTCATAAAGATGACGCGGCGCCAGCGGAACGGCCCGTGGCGATGGAGCATGAAGGCTGACGTGAAGAAGAAACAGGAAACAAAAGCGCCCATGGGTATACGAGTGCAGCGCGAGATCATTGCCTGGGCTTGGGTCGCGCTGGCGTTTTTGCTGATCAACGGAACCGTGGGGCAGGCGCGCGTAATTCCTTCCGGCTCGATGGAAAACACGCTGCTCGTCGGCGATCATCTCATCATGAGCCGCATCGGCTACGACGCCGGCGTGCCTTTTACGGACTGGCACGTGTCTCTCTGGCGCAACCCCAAACGCCAGCAAATTGTAGTCTTCAAACCTCCTGCCGCGCCCAATGAAACGGACTTGATCAAGCGGGTCATCGGACTGCCCGGCGAAACGATCGATATTCACGATGGCGCGGTGTGGATCAATGGAACCAGGCTCGCCGAGAATTACACCACGGGTCCCAGCGAGCCAGCCCCTCAGTCAATGACCGACATAAAATTCCCGTTTGTAATCCCGGACAATTGTTATTTTATGATGGGCGACAACCGTGGAAATTCCCTGGACAGCCGATTTTTTGGCTGCATGCCGCGCAAGAATCTCATCGGCACACCCGTAATGATCTATATGTCCCTGGACGCGGCGCCGGAGGGATGGGAGCCAGGACAAATTCGGGAACGATTCCTTACCTATGTGAACGCCGTGCTTCATCCCGGCACGGTGCGCTGGAAGCGGTTGTTTCACACCTTCTAGCGCCCTGGCCGTCAGCATATTTTTGAAGAATTGCTCGAAACTATCATTAGAGAGGCAGCGCAGCCGGCGAACCGGCTCGTGGCGGTGATTCGTGAAGTCCGAGGCCAAGAAAAAAGAGCAGGAAGCAAACGTGCCAGTAGGCACGCGGATTCAGCGCGAGATCATCGCCTGGTTTTGGGTGGCGCTGGCGTTTTTGCTGATCAATGGAACCATCGGCCAGGCGCGTGTGATTCCTTCAGGCTCCATGGAGAACACACTGCTGATCGGCGATCATCTCATCATGAGCCGCATCGGCTACGACGCAGGCGTGCCCTTCACCAACTGGCATGTGCCGCTGTGGCGCAATCCCAAGCGCCAGCAGATCATCATCTTCAAGCCCCCCTTCGCGCCCGATCAACCGGATTTCGTCAAGCGCGTCATTGGCCTTCCCGGTGACACCGTGGACATCCACAACGGCGCGGTTTGGATTAACGGCCGGAGGCTCAACGAGAATTACACGACGGGGCCAAGCGAACCCGCGCCGCCGGGTCAAGCCGCCATGGGCTATTCCGACATCACGTTTCCGTACAAAGTTCCTGCGGATTGTTATTTCGCCATGGGCGACAATCGCGGCAATTCGCTCGACAGCCGCTTCTGGGGCTGCGTGCCGCGCAACGACATCATCGGCACTCCCGTATTGATTTATATGTCTCTCAAGGCGCCCCAGGGCGCATGGGAGCCCGGCGAAATCCGCGCGCGCTTCTCTGCGTACGCGAACGCCTTGATTCATCCAGGCAATATCCGCTGGAGCAGACTGTTTCATATCTTTTAATAATTCGCGAGCCGGGCACGCGTGGCCGGTAACAAGCGCCGCAGCCAGCAGCGGCGTCGATCGAGGCAATTCCACAGAGCGAACGACTTGTACAATCGTCCGTCCAGGTCGAATACGAACACGAATGGGTCCCCCATGAAATATGCCGACGCAGGAGTGAACATCGCCGTCGCCGACGATGCGAAACAAAGGATCCGCCATCACGCCAGCCGTACGTTTACCTCCGGCGTCCTCGGCGGAATCGGCGGATTCGGTGCGCTCTTCGCCCTCGACAAGAAAAAATGGAATGAGCCCGTGCTCGTGTCGAGCGCTGACGGCGTTGGAACTAAACTGAAAATCGCCATGGCCTTGGGCGTTCACGCCACAGTCGGCGGCGATCTCGTCAATCATTGCGTGAACGACATTCTTGTTCAAGGCGCGGAACCGCTGTTTTTTCTGGATTATCTCGCTATGGGCAAGCTCGACCCCGAAGTTGTCGAGCAACTCGTTGAAGGGATGAGCCGCGCCTGCCGCAAAGCGGGCTGCGCCCTCATCGGCGGCGAGACCGCTGAAATGCCGGGCTTTTATCCGCCCGGTGAATATGACCTGGCGGGATTCATCGTTGGCGCGGTCGAGCGAAAGAATTTGCTGACCGGCAAGGGCGTCAAGCCCGGCGATGCGCTGATCGCTCTGCCTTCGGCGGGATTGCACACCAACGGATATTCACTCGCTCGTAAGCTCGTGTTTGATGTTGCTCGACTCAAGCCGGACACCTATGTCGCGGACGTTGGCAACAAGATCGGTGCGGAATTGCTGAAGCCTCATCTGTGCTATGCACCGGCCCTGAAAAACATTGTCGCGCGCGGCTGGGTTTCGGCGCTCGCGCACATCACCGGTGGCGGCATTCCCGGGAATTTGCCGCGCGTCCTGCCCACCGGCATCAAAGCGCAGATCGACCTGGCATCCTGGCCCATCCCGTCGATCTTCAAATATTTGGCGAAGGTTGGAAAAATTGAAACCGACGAACTCTTGCAGTCCTTCAACATGGGAGTTGGCATGATCCTTGTCGTGCCGCCGGCAAACGTACGAGCCGTGGAGACCGATCTCAAGAAACGCCGCGAAAAATTCTTCCGCATCGGCCGCATTGAACGCGGCGATTCCGGCAAAGCCCGCGTCGCCTATTCCGGCGCCCTCAACCTCTAGCAGGACGCGTAGCTCTTGTAGTGGCTGGTCTTTAGACCGGTGCTTTTCTGAGCGCTAGTACATGGCTTCGGTTCTATCGCGGCAGCACTGGCCTCTCAAGAACGGAGGCTTTTCCTTAGTTCGAAACATAACTTGGATACCGCGCCGATCCGCGCTTCTTGATCTCACGCTCTAACTTCCCTAGCCAGCGCAGCTCCACTTTGAACTGTTGGATCATCAGCCCCACCATCCAGACCGCCTCATGATGCGCGTGGCCAACTTCCTTAAGTATCGACCGCAACGTTTCTTTCTCTCGCAGAAGCTCTCCCTCCAGAAAGCTCCTCCGTCGCTCCAGTTGCTTCTGAAAAACGCCAGGGCGCGCCTGCCAGGACAGCGCCATCCAGGTGAGAAAAGCCGGCCGCTCGCGCTGTGTCGTCCATTCTTCGCGTTCAAGCGCATCCGCTAGCGCGGCGCGGCCCTTCGACGTGGTTTCGTAGGTGCTGCGGTCCGGCCCCAAAGCTGGCGCGTCAGTTTCTAAAGTGCGAATCGATCCCGCCCTCGCCAGTTTTTCCAGCGAATAGTAAACCTGCGGCCGCGAAATCCGCGCCCAATCGCGAATCTCCCGGCGCTCCAGTTCTAGATTTGCCTGGTACCCGTGCATCGGCCGTTCCGCCAGCAGACTAAGCAACACGAGATCCGGAGTTGTCAGTTGCATCTTCCGTGTTGCGCGCCCAATTCGTCTCGGTTTCTCCGCGATCCTCTGCGCTCTCCGCGCCTCTGCGTTATCATCTCTCTTCATTTCTTTCCCGCTTTGCGTTTCCTGCTCCAATACCACCACTCGCACTGCTCGGTGGGCAGCCGCGGATTCTTCGCCTGTGCCACCGCCGCGCAAAACGTATCCAGGACACACGGATCCTGGCGTTGCCCGGCCATGCGGCCCAGCTTTTCGTACATCCGCTGCGGGTCCTGCCGCGACAGTTGTGCCACGCTGCGAATCTCCAGCAGCTCAAAATCACGCAGCATGGCCGGCCCAATGGAAATCAGATCGCCGAGTTGACGCATGGTTTGAGATTGTTTGCATCCGCGATGCGGTTTCCTTCCCAAGCTCGCCTGGTGCTGCTTTTTGACGGCAACGATAGCCATAAGAATCTCCTTGACTTGCCTTCTCTGCCTGTCCTACTCTGCACTAGTCTAATTAAGACTACTGCGGGATGCAAGGAGAAAATACGCTATGCGCTTCTCACTCATCGCCGCTCTCGCTCTATCCGTCGCTTTTCTGAACGCCAATCCAATACAGGAGAAAACACCCATGAACGTCAAGAGAATCACTGCGATCCTGCTTGTAAAGGAAATAGAGCCGGTCATACCCTTCTGGGTCGACCGCCTCGGCTTCGCCAAAACCATCGAAGTTCCCGACGGCAACAAACTTGGCTTCGTCACCTTTCAGAAAGGAACGGTCGAAGTGATGTACCAGACCTACGCCAGCGTGGAAAAAGACGCGCCGCAAGCCATGGCCGCCGAAGCGCGCAAAGGGCCCACATATCTTTATATCGAGGTGGATAATTTCGACGCGGTGCTCGCGGCCATGAAAGACGTGAAAATCGTCATGCCCGCCCGTACCGCCTTCTATGGCATGAAAGAATTTGGCGTGCAGGACCCCGGTGGCCACTTCATAACGTTTGCCCAGCCCGTCGCCGCCTCAGCTCACTGAGAGTAACAATATTCAACGCCCGCGCGGTAGAGGCGCAGCATGCGCCCCTACCGAACAAGGTTTCAACACTCTAACGTCCGCACTCGACCGACTTCACCACTACTGTTTCGTCGCGCGGTCGATGAAACTTGCGATCTGGCTATGCAGGTCCACACGGTCCTGATCGTGCAAATACATCATGTGTCCCGCCGTGTAGTAATCCTCTTTGATGTTTTTCTGCAGCGCCTCGGGCAGCCCCAGGTGCTGCATCGTAGCCTCCGTCGCAAAAAACGGCGTCGCCAGGTCGTAGTATCCGTTCTCGACCTGCACCAGCAGCCGCGGATTGGTAATCATCGCCTGCGCGAGATCCTGAGAAACATTCGGCGCCCCCGGAAATCCGCCACGTCTTTGCTCCTTCCGCGTCCAGTTCCAGCTTCCGAAAGCGTTCGCCGTATTGTGATACACGTGTTCCTTCCCAAATTTCAATTCATCGTGATTGTATGCATTGATCAGTGCCGTGAACGCTCCGCCCACTGCCGGCCCCTCCGGGTCGCCCTGTGCATTCTCCTCGAGCAAATCGTACGTATATCCCGTGAACCGCGCGTCGATGCGCCCTGTTGTCAATCCGGCCTTGCGCTGCAATTCCGCGCGAAACTGTCCAAGCGCCACGCGCAGGTCGGCTTTCAGCAAATATTCTTCGCTCAGGCCCGTAAAGTAGGAAACCTTCTTTGCCACGTCGGCTTTTTCCGCGGCGGAAAGCTCGCTGCCCTTTGAAAGTGCGGTAGCATACTCGCCTTGCGCGAATTTCCGCGCCGCATCGATGAATGCCGCCACGTCGCCTTGCCGGTCCTTCAAAACCTTGTGATACCAAGCCACCGCCGCGTAACTCGGCAGGTAGTAAATGTAGGAACGGTCGTCGTTCGGCAAGAAGCTTAGCGTCGAGAGGTCGAGCACCGAGGAAATCAACACGATCCCGTTCAGATGCACCGTGTCGTGGTTCTGCAAATAATTTCCGAGCGCCGCAGAGCGAAACGTTCCGTAGCTTTCCCCAATCAGCAATTTGGGCGAATTCCACCGGTCGTTCCGGCTCAAATACGTCACGATAAACTGCCCGAAGGCTTCCACGTCCTCGTCGATGCCGTAAAAATTCTTGTCCTCCGCCTTGCACACCGCGTGGCTGTAGCCCGTCCCCATCGCATCGATGAAAACGAGATCGGTTTTGTCCAGCAAGCTCTCCGGATTGTCCACCAGCTTGTACGGCGCCGGTGGCGTAAAGCTTCCGTCCACGGTGTACACGCGCCGCGGCCCAAACGCTCCCATGTGCAGCCACATGGTTGCCGATCCCGGCCCGCCGTTATAGAGAAACGAAACCGGCCGCTGGCTCAAGTCCTTCACGTCGCTCCGTGTATACGCCGCCGAATACATCAGCCCCGTCACTTCTCCCTTTTCGTTTTTCAGTTGCGTGGTGCTCGCCGTCGCTTTGTAGGGAATCGTCTGCCCGCCGATGCGAACGCTGTGATCCGTCACCGACGACTCTTCCTTGATCGACGCCGCATCGCATTTCTCGCCGGCCTTCGCTTCCGGCGCCTTTTTATCTTTTTCTGGCTCCTGCGCTGCCACGCACGCACCGGCCACTACGCAACAGAGAAACGCCAGCCCCCACATCCTCAAAGTCTTCAGCATTCGATTGCTCCCTTTCGTCAAGAAATCTCTTATTGATGCGCTTACTGCTTTGGTTGCGTCGGCAACGGCGGTGGCCGGCGCTCGATTTCCGTGGGAACGGCGATCGAACGCGCGCCGTTCTTGCCCACGGAACGCACCGCAAAAAAGTGATTATCGGTGGAAACGCTCTTCAAAACGGTCTCACCGGGCGATTCCACAAACTCATAAACCTGCCAGCGCGCTTCGCTGGTCTCCCGCCACAAAATCTCGAACCCCGCGCGCCCTTCATCTTCATCCGCTGCCCACGATACTTTTGCATCCGGAGTCACCGCACCCGTAAGTTTCGCTTTCGAAGGCGGCGCAGGAGCCATCGCCAACTGGCGCAGCGCCTCCGCATTGTCCCGCGCGACATTGCCCATAAACGTAAAGTTCAGATACTTCTCAAAATCTCCATACTCGATTCCGTTCTCTGTGCGCGGCGTCTGATGCTGATGATTGTAGTCCTCGAGCGGTTCGGTGAAGCGCACGCCTGGCAGCCCCACCTTGTAAAACGGATAGTGATCGCCGCCGCGCCCGTAGCGATCCACGCGGAATACCAGGCGGATGGCCGCGCGCCCATCAATTTCCTCGACCGCCCGCGCGAGTTCCCGCGAAGGCGAATCCGCATCATCGATTTCCCCATTCCCGGAAAAGAGCCGCACGCGATGTGGCCCACCCGCGGCGGTGTCCGCACCAACGATGTCGTCGTCCAGCATCCCGCCGACCGTGTAACCCTGTTGCTTTATCCAATCCAACAGATGATAGCTGCCGAGCAATCCTTGTTCTTCACCCGAGACCGCCGCGAATAGTATCGTCGCGCGATTCGTCGGCTTTTTGCTCAGCATCCGCGCGCATTCCACGCTCACCGCCACTCCCGAAGCGTCATCGTCCGCTCCCGGCGCATCCAGTTCCGGATTCATGGGGTCCGAGGCACGCGAATCCATGTGTCCCGAGACGATGAAAATGGTTTTCGCGAGTTTTGGATCGGAACCCGGCAGGATCGCGTACACATTTTCCAGCGGGACAGGTTTTCCCGACGTTCGCTCGGAAGTCGATTCGAATTTGTCGACCATCACCTGCAATTCCCCGCCGGAATCCTTGGCGATTTCATTGAATCGCGCCACCACTAAGTCGCGCCCGCAGCCAACCCCGCGCTTCGGGTCCGTCCACGACGAAATCGTCAGCCGCGTCCCGCAGCCAACCAGCTCGTGGATCAGCGTACGCATGGACTTTTCGTCCACCGTCGTACGCGCAACCGCTCCAGCGGGCCGCACGATCACCTTTGCCTTCGGCTTTCCGCCTGTAGGCTCCGCCGGATCCCGCACCACGCTCTGCTGCCCCGTTGCCGCCCCCGCTCCGAACAGAAAAACCAGCATCCCCAAAGCCAGCAAACCAATGCACCGGTTCGCTAAAACATTTCTCCGATTGGACATGGACACCATTCCCCGAATTGAAGTCCCCATCAACAAGCCCGGAATTGTATCGCGCCGCGCCCCTCTCTGCGAAACATATTCCCGACAAGAATTGAAATTCCTGTGAATCTCCAAAATTCAATACAGTAAGGATCGTTTGTAGGTGCGTCCCGCAAAGCGGGACTGCGCCTATTGCCCGGACCCCGAATTTTGCTCCAACACGCGCTTATGCTAACGTTTTTTGTTTATGAAGAAGCGCATAGGCGTGCTCTTAAGCGGCCGCGGTTCGAACTTCGAGGCCCTGGCGGACAGCGTCTCAGCAGGCCGCATTCCCAACGCCGAGATCGCCATCGTCGTCAGCAATCGCGAAAGCGCTCCCGGCATCGACCGCGCCAAATCGCGAGGCATCCCCACACGTGTAATCCCTTCGAAAGGCCTCGAACGCGAAACCTATGACCGCCAGGTCGTAGCGGTCCTCAACGAACAAAAAGTCGATCTCGTTTGCCTGGCAGGCTACATGCGCCTGCTTTCGCCCTATTTCGTCGCCGCGTTTCCGCAGCGCATCCTGAACATCCACCCGTCGCTTCTCCCGTCCTTCCCCGGCCTCGAATCGCAGCGCCAGGCCCTCGAATACGGGGTAAAATTCGCCGGCTGCACCGTGCACTTCGTCGACGAGAATCTCGACGCCGGCCCGATCATCTTGCAGGCCACTGTTCCCGTGCTCGACGGGGACACGGAAGCGACCCTCTCCGAAAAAATTCTCAAGGAAGAGCATCGGATTTACACCGAAGCCGTAAAAATTGTCTTAGAAGGAAAATTCAAAATCATCGGTCGCCGTGTCGTAGCGGCCGCTCATGAAGCGGGCGCCTTTTTCAATTTCAAACCCGTCGCAGAACAACTCGATTACCTGAAAAAAGGCTTCGCCGAAATCATTCCCGAGGCCGAGCTAACTGCCAAGCTCGAGAAATCGCGAAAGACCGGAAAGCCGCTACGCGTATATCTTGGCGTGGACCCGACAGCCCCGGACATTCATCTGGGACACACGGTGGTCCTTCGCAAGCTAAAACACTTCCAAGACCTCGGCCACACCGCCATCTTCCTGATTGGCGATTTTTCGGCGATGATCGGCGACCCCACGGGACAATCCGAAACCCGCCCGCCGCTCACGCGCGAGCAAGTCGATGCGAATGCCAAGACGTATCTCGAACAGGTTTTCAAAATCCTCGACAAAGAAAAAACTGAAGTCCACTACAACAGCGAATGGCTGGACAAACTTTCCAGCTATGAAATAGTCCGTCTTGGCGGACGCTACCGTCTGGCGCGGATGCTGGAGCGCGAAGATTTTCATTCGCGCCTTACGAATAATCAGCCGATTTCCGTGCATGAGCTGTTGTATCCGCTGCTTACAGCCTGGGACGCTGTGAAGCTTGAATCCGATGTCGAGATTGGAGCAACCGAACAAAAATTCAACCTACTCGTCCATCGCGATATCCAAATCGCGGTAACCCGCGAAAAGGCTGTCCAGCACCAACTGAAGAACCCGGAAATCAACGTGGAGTACGAGCGGCGCGCGCAGGTGTGTTTCACCATGCCGATCCTTGTGGGCCTCGACGGCCAGCGCAAAATGTCCAAGAGCCTCGGGAACTACGTCGGCATCACCGAACCGCCTGGCGAAATGTTCGGCAAACTGATGTCTATTCCCGACGAGCTGATGTGGTCTTACTACGAATTGCTCACCGACCACACACCCGGCGAAATCGCAGAGCTAAGAAACGAAGTAGCCGTAGGCTCGCTGCATCCCATGGACCTAAAGATGAAGCTGGCGCAGGAAGTCATCACGGATTTTCATGGCGAAGACGCCGCGCGCAAAGCCGCCGAAAATTTCCAGCGCGTCTTC
>Ga0210410_10004059_pt1 | contig 12880 bp, 11 predicted proteins | sample IncBWC4MmetaG_FD_161058 | JGI IMG/M metagenome (GOLD analysis project Ga0210410, IMG submission 161058) | Forest soil microbial communities from Barre Woods Harvard Forest LTER site, Petersham, Massachusetts, United States - Inc-BW-C-4-M | ecosystem: Environmental > Terrestrial > Soil >... | reverse complement strand
CGTGATCTCGAACTACATCAACCCCTGGATCGTCGATATCGGCGCCTCGCTGATCTCGATGGGCTGCCTGATCCTGTTCCTCAAGGTCTGGCAGCCGAAGCAGCTCTGGCTGTCGCCGGCGCTGCGCGGCAACGATGAATCGGCGGCCACCATGACGCCGCCGAAGCTGATGGACAAGACCGCGCTCACGCAAAAGGAGCTTTGGACCGCGCTGCTGCCGTGGATCATCGTCTGCGTCGTGATGCTGATCTGGGGCAGTGGGTGGTTCAAGAACTGGGCGAACTCGATTTTCGTCTGGAACTATGCCGTTCCCGAACTCGACAAGATGATCAATGTGGTGCCGCCGGTGGCGGCGAAACCGACGCCGCAAGCCGCGGTGTTCGGCTTCACCTATTTGTCGTTCACCGGAACCGGCATGCTGCTCGCCGCGATCATTTCCGGCTTCCTGGCCGGCTTTTCGCCGGGGAGGATGGTCTCGACGTACGGCAGCACCATCAAGCTGTGCGCGATCTCGCTGATCACGATCTCGGCGATGCTGGCGATCGGCACGCTGACGCGCCTGTCGGGCGTCGATGCGACACTGGGCCTCGCATTTGCGGCGACCGGCGTGCTGTATCCCTTCTTCGGCACCTTGCTCGGCTGGCTGGGCGTGGCGTTGACGGGTTCGGACACCGCCTCGAACATCCTGTTCGGCAACCTGCAGAAGATCACCTCCGAACAACTCGGCCTGTCTTCGGTGCTGATGGGCGCCGCCAACTCCTCGGGCGGCGTGATGGGCAAGATGATCGATGCCCAGTCGATCGTCGTCGCCTCCACCGCCACCAACTGGTACGGGCACGAAGGCACTATCCTGCGCTTCGTGTTCAAGCACTCGATCGCGCTGGCGTGCCTGGTCGGCGTTCTCGTGATGCTGCAAGCCTACGTCTATCCGTTCACGCTGATGGTCCTGAAATAGCGCTTCCAAACGGAGATGAGCTAAATCCCCGCGGTCAACCGGCCGCGGGGATTTTCATGCGCGGATTATTTTCGCGGGCGAACCTGTTCAATTCCGGATGCGTCCAATAGAAGGGCGCCCGTAACATTCTCCGAGGGGTTGCATGATTCCGCTCAAATCCGCTTTTCGCGTTGCTGCATTTGCGTCGATCCTGCTTTTTCCCCCTTCAGGCATCGACCGCGCCAGGGCCGCCGACGGTTTTCCATTCGGCATGGAGATGACGCTCGAGGCCGCGCGCCAGCCGGGCTCCAAGCGCGTTCCCGATCTCGATATCGGCGACAATGGCGAGGTCGTGCTCGAGCTCTGGTGCAAGGGCGGCAAGGGCCAGTTCTCGGTGGCCGGCAATACCGTGATCTTTGTCGCCGGCCAGATCGAGGACCGCGCCTGCCCTGCAGCCAAGGCGCAAGCAGACGATGACCTGGTGGCCGCCTTGAGCGAGGCCACCACCTGGAAACGCCAAGGCGATTATGTGTCGTTCATCGGCAGCAGGACGCTGCGGTTTCGGATCAATACGAACTGACGCTCTTTTCACCCTCCCTGGCGGGGGGGGTGAACACCGCGAAATAGCGGCTTACTTCCACGCCGACTTGTCGGCGTCCCAGCGCTGGCCTTTCAATTCTTTTGTCAGCGCCTCGATCGCGCCGGAATCGTCCTTCTGGTCGCCTTCCTCCTCGCCCGCATTGTCGTTGGAGAGGATAAGCTTGGCGCCTGCGCTTTCATCGGCCGTGGTGGTCGCGGGATTGCCGATCCAGAGCATGAGCTTATCCGATCCGCCCGGTCTGTCGGGCGCCACCAGACCCGTGATCTCGATGGTGTCGGTGAGCTCCAGCGCGGGATAGACCGCGCTCGGCCGCTTGAAGCTCAGCTTCATTTTTCCGGTGGTTGCGCTCCAGCTCGTGCCTGCGGGTTTGGCCGATAGCGCTTTCGCCAACGCATTGGAGACGGCCGTGGCGAGCCTGTCGCGGTTGAGCTTGCCGCCATCGCTATAGTCGGCCGCCGAAAATCGGATCGTGCGATCCATCTCGACAATCCCTGTGGTCCATCCCACTGCGGCGACGCCGGGCATCGCCTTCGCCTTGGCGATCAGCCCCGCCGCGCGGTCGGGATCGACCGAAAGGTTGATGGTCTGGACCCCCGAGCGCAGCGCGTCGCAGGTCACGCCAAGACTGTTGGTGGCGATCTCGACGTCCTGGCCCTTCAGGCTCTTCAGAAAATCCAGCGCCGCCTCGAGCTTCAGCCGCACGCCGACCGACTCCGGCGACACGTCGGTGAAATCCTTTGGCTGCGGGTTGATGCCGTCGTCGACCACCTGGCTGTCCCTGAACTCCTTCTCGCTGATGTCGGAGTTCTCCGACGAGGCGACTTCGGTGATGCTCGCGCCGATCGCGATCTGGCCGCGGAAGTCGAAGGTGTCGCCGGTCTGCTTGCGCGTCAGCTTGACGGTGACCGGCTTCTTCTCATTGATGCTCTGCGTGGTGCCGCTGAGAGAGGGGCCATTGATCGCGAGATTGACGACGAAGCGGTCCTTGCGGTCGGAGCCCTTGTCGGCGGGATAGCAGATATCGAGCGAGGCTTCCTTCAGCGTCTTGCCCTGGCGGACCTCCTTCAGGATCACGTCGGCATTGCCGTCCATCAAGCCGTCGATCGCGGTGAAATATCGCGTCTCGATCGCGTTCGGATCGGCCTTGGTCGAAAGCTTGATCTGGGCGCTGGCGATATCGGCCGTGGCGGCCAGCAGGCAGGCAGCGAGAAGCAGAGGCGCGCGCATGCAGAATTCCTTGGAAGTCCTGGGAATCGGTCTTCGTCTTAGCAAACCTGCGCGACATCCGCCAAAAAGAAGGCCGCCCGGAGGCGGCCTTTTCGAATGTCTGAGGTGACGGAGCTCAAAAGCCCATGCCGCCCATGCCACCACCCATGCCGCCGCCGCCCGGCATCGGCGCTGCCGGTTCCTTCGGCAGTTCGGCGACCATGGCTTCGGTGGTCACCAGGAGGCCGGCAACCGACGATGCATCCTGAAGTGCGGTGCGCACGACCTTGGCGGGGTCGATGATGCCGTTGGCGACCATGTCGACATATTCCTCGGTCTGCGCGTCGAAGCCGAAGGTCTCCGACTTGTCCTCGAGGATCTTGCCGACCACGATCGAGCCTTCGACACCGGCGTTCTCGGCGATCTGGCGCACCGGCGCCTCCAGTGCCTTCAGCACGATGTTGATGCCGGCCTGCACATCGGGGTTGTCGTTGTGGACGCGGCCGACCGCCTTCTTGGCGCGCAGCAGCGCCACGCCGCCGCCGGGCACGATGCCTTCCTGCACCGCCGCGCGGGTCGCGTTGAGTGCGTCCTCGACGCGGTCTTTCTTTTCCTTGACCTCGACCTCGGTGGCGCCGCCGACGCGGATCACCGCGACGCCGCCCGCGAGCTTGGCCAGCCGCTCCTGCAGCTTCTCGCGGTCGTAGTCGGAGGTGGTCTCCTCGATCTGCGCCTTGATCTGGCCGACGCGGGCCTCGATGTCCTTTTTCTTGCCGGCGCCCTTCACGATCGTGGTGTTCTCCTTGTCGATCACGACCTTTCCGGCGCGGCCGAGCATGTTCACCGTGACGCTCTCGAGCTTCATGCCGAGCTCGTCGGAGATCAGCTGGCCGCCGGTCAGGATCGCGATGTCCTCCAGCATGGCCTTGCGGCGGTCGCCGAAGCCCGGCGCCTTGACGGCGGCGACCTTCAGTCCGCCGCGCAGGCGGTTGACGACCAGCGTCGCCAATGCCTCGCCCTCGACGTCCTCTGCGATGATCAGGAGCGGACGCCCCGACTGCACCACGGCTTCCAGCACCGGCAGCATCGCCTGTAGCCCCGAGAGCTTCTTCTCGTGCAGCAGGACGTAGACGTCCTCGAGCTCGGCCGTCATCTTCTCGGCATTGGTGATGAAATAGGGCGAGAGGTAGCCGCGGTCGAACTTCATGCCTTCGACGATGTCGACCTCGGTCTCCAGCGACTTGTTCTCCTCGACGGTGATCACGCCCTCATTGCCGACCTTCTGCATCGCCTGCGCGATCATCTTGCCGATGGCGGCGTCGCCATTGGCGGAGATGGTGCCGACCTGGGCGACTTCCGCGGAAGAGGCGACAGGCTTGGCACGCTTTTCGAGATCCTTCACCACGGCGCTGACCGCGATGTCGATGCCGCGCTTCAAGTCCATCGGGTTCATGCCGGCTGCGACCGACTTGGCGCCTTCGCGCACGATCGCCGCCGCGAGCACGGTCGCGGTGGTGGTGCCGTCGCCGGCGGTGTCGTTGGTCTTGGAGGCGACCTCGCGCACCATCTGCGCACCCATGTTCTCGAACTTGTCCTCGAGCTCGATCTCCTTGGCGACGGTGACACCGTCCTTGGTGATGCGAGGAGCGCCGAACGATTTGTCGAGGACGACGTTGCGGCCCTTGGGGCCGAGCGTCACCCTGACCGCGTTGTTGAGGATTTCGACGCCGCGCAGCATGCGGTCGCGGGCGTCTCCGGCAAATTTTACGTCCTTGGCAGCCATTGGAATCTACTCCTGGAAAATGAACTGTTGTTTCTTCCCGTCATGCCCGGGCTTGTCCCGGGCATCCACGTCTTCAGTGCGGCACGGTGAGAGAGTCGTGGATGGCCGGGTCAAGCCCGGCCATGACGAATCGAGGATCGCCTCAGACCAGCACGCCCATGATGTCGGACTCCTTCATGATCAGGAGTTCCTCGCCGTCAAGCTTGACCTCGGTGCCGGACCATTTGCCGAACAGCACGCGGTCGCCGACCTTGAGGTCGATCGGGATCAGCTTGCCGGTCTCGTCGCGGCCGCCCGGGCCCACCGCCGTCACCTCGCCCTGCGAAGGTTTTTCCTTGGCAGTGTCCGGAATGATGATGCCGCCCCTGGTCTTCTCTTCGGCATCGATACGCTTGACCACGATGCGGTCATGCAGCGGACGGAACTTGGATTTGGCCATGACGTCTCCCTGTTGAGGCTGAATTCCTCGGATCGAAATGAGGCCGCCTCCGGCGCGCCGGCGCGCCAAAAAAGGCCAATATCTTTGGCAATGATGCCTTCGGAGTGCCAATCGCGGGCCCGAAATATGGCCTGGCGGAGGTCCTGTCAAGCAAAGGGGTTAAGCCCTTCTTGAGGCTGTTATAGGATGCTTGCGACCGAAATCCGGGCGGGGCGGCCGGCGTAGTTGTTGCTCCGACAGCGGTTTTACGGTTGGCTGTGTGACGGGTGCGGCCAGATCTTATCCGGGGGAATGCCATGGCCAGTTTTGGATACGCGCGGACGATTGCCGAACTGGCGGCCATCTCGGCGTTGACGGTCGCTCTTGGAGCCTGCGGCGGCGGCATGAGCCTGCCGAGCTTCGGCTCGTCCAATCCCGCGCCTGAGCCGGGGGTCGCGCCCGACGTGCCCGCCACCATCCGCGGCGACGAGCTTGTCGGCAAATGGGGCCTTGCCTCCTATCAGAATCCTGCCGACCGCGCCCGCACCGAGAAACAGGCCCAGGCGCAGTGCAAGCAGCCTTATGTGATCGGCGCCGGCCAATCCGGCGGCGTGGTCATGCATCTCGCCGATCAGGCGACGCCGCAGGAATTGCGGATCAAGGGCAGCCAGAGCGGCAAGAACTATATCGGGCCGCCCGGACCGGTGCCCGGCGAGCAGGACCGCGAGATCGTTTCCTTTGACGGCCGCGTGCTTATCACACGCTTTGTCGACAAGGATGCGGGCACCCGCTACGGCAACATGGTCTATGTGCGCTGTGGGCCGCGGGCGTAGTTGAACGTGTCATTCCGGGGCGCGCGTAGCGCGAACCCGGAATCTCGAGATTCCGGGTCTCGTCCTTCGGACTATCCCGGAATGACTGCCCTAAACGAAAAACGCCGGCCTCGCGCCGGCGTTTTCGTTTGATCCCGTGCAATCCGCTCAGTCGAACAGGGCGTCGATGTCGTCCTGCGAGGCGTGGCCGGGGTCGCCATCGAGCTTCGGCCCGTTTAACAGCCTGGCATCACCCCCGCGGGTGTCGACGATAACAGGCGCATGCGCCCGGATCGCGTCGACGCCGCCCCAGATTTCCATCATCGCGTTGATGTGCTGCTCGATGAAGCTCATGGTGCCCATCACCTTGGTGATGCGCTGGCCGGTGAGATCCTGAAAGTTGCAGGCCTCGAAGATCGAGATCACCCGCTCCTGGATTTCCTCGCTGAGAAGCTTCTGCTGCTCCGGCGAGTTGACCTTCGCCAGCGCGCTCGCGGCCTGGTCGATCGACTCGGCAGCTTCGAGGATCTGCTGCGTCGCCTGTTCGGTGCCGCCGACCACCGCGCCGAGTTCGCCATTGACCTTGGCCATCTCGTGGCCGTCGGAACTCTTGCCGCGCAGCACCGCGATCTCGCGCTTGGTGCGGCTGATGGCGTCGTGGATCAGGTCGAGCTCGACCTTCAGCTTCTCGCACTGCTCGATCTGCGCGCGGTAGGTTTGAAGCAGCGCATGCGTTTCCGCAACGGCATGCGACACCGAAGCTTCGCTCCCCGGTGCCGAGCCGGCGGGGGCGGGGGCGCCCATCTGGGCGCGGATCGCGCGAAGTTCGGCCATGATCTCGCGGTGCATCGGACCGATTTCTCCATCGACGTCGTAGATCGGCAGCTCGCCGCCGATGGTTTCTTCAATCCGAAAGCGCTTGCGATGAACCGGCATGGAATTCTTCCTGTCCCCAACTAGTGCCGCCGATCTGAAGTCCCTGACTCACTCGCGGCAAAATAAGATTCAGGGACTTCAGATCGAAAGCGGCACTAGAATCATAGATTTGCTAGTGCCCATTACTTTCCGAAGTCCGCGAAAAGATGTTGCGGCGATGTAGCGCGGACTTCGGAAAGTGGGCACTAGTTCGAGTTTTAGACGGAGGCGATTTAACATCGAGTTCACACACGCAAACGCGCACAACACTTTTCGAATCCGCTGCACACCAACGGTTAACCATGGGCCGTGCGCGTTCATCGAAAATAAACGCTGTCGGCGAAATCAGCGCGCAAGACGCGACGTGGTGAATCAAAACGCGGCTTCCGTTTACCAAACCGAGGCGCTTTTGGACTTAATTAGCCATAGCGGGCGCGTGAGAATCGCGCACCCGCGAACGATCTAGACGAAACCAGTACAGAGTACGTCGATGTTCAAAAAACTCAGCCTTGCGCTGCTTGCCAGCGCGTCCTGCCTTTCGGCAGGCACTCAACAAGCCGCGGCGATCGATGGCGCGGCACCTCCCGAACCGAAGGTGATCTACGCCCGAGACCCCGCGCCGCAGCCGCCGGTGCGCGTCGCCTCCAACGCCATGGGCGGCGGTTTCGTCGAATTCCTGTTCGGCGACGGACCGCGCAGCCAGCGCTATCAGCCGGAGCCCTATCAGCAGCAGCCCGGCACCTACGCGCCGATGCAGCCGGTCATGCCGCAGCAGTCCTATGAGGCGGCCGATCCGGCATCGCGCTCCTTCGATCCGAGATATGCGAAACAGGAAGTCGACTATCAGGGCCATGAAGGTGCGGGCACCATCGTGATCGACACGCCGAACAAGTTCCTGTTCCTGGTTGAAGGCAACGGCCGCGCGCTGCGCTACGGCATCGGCGTCGGCCGTCCCGGCTTCACCTGGTCGGGCACCAAGACGATTTCCGCGAAGCGCGAATGGCCGGCTTGGACGCCGCCGGTGGAAATGCTGGCGCGCCGTCCCGACCTGCCGCGGCACATGGAAGGCGGCCCGCAAAATCCGCTGGGCGCGCGCGCGATGTATCTCGGCTCATCGCTCTATCGCATCCACGGCTCCAACGAGCCCTGGACCATCGGCACCAACGTCTCCTCGGGCTGCATCCGCATGCGCAACGAGGACGTGATCGACCTCTATGGCCGCGTCAATGTCGGCACCAGGGTGATCGTGCTTTGATCGCGACGCAATCCCGCAAGTCAAAACGGCCACCGAACAGGTGGCCGTTTCGTTTCTTGGTTTGACAAAGATCAGGCGTAATCGCTGTCGCCATCGTTGTCGGAATCGAGATCCATGTCGTCCCGATCATCGTCGTTCGATGCCTGGTCGAACAGACCCGCGCGCTTGCCGTCGTCGGCATGATCCGAGGCAAGACCGACATCGTTAACGCCGAGATCGCGTGCGGCCGAGCTGTTGGACTGATCGCTCCATGGGCTTCCGCCGCGGTCGCCGGCCGTGGTGGTGTCGCCAAAGGCCTGACGATGGCCGCCGCCCATCATCCCGCGAATGCTGTTCATCAACAGCGATCCACCGACCACGCCGGCCGCGGTCGCGGCCGCGGTGCCGAGGAACGAACCGCCGCCGCCGAAAGCCGATTGCGGACCGCCATAGGGTCCTTGTCCGTAGCCGGGACCGCCATAGCCGCCTTGGCCATAACCCTGGCCCTGGCCTTGGTCATAGTGGCCCTGACCCTGGCCTTGCTGCAGCACCTGGCCCGAGTTCCAGACCGGGCGGCTCTCGGGCAGCGGCGGCGGAACGTTGGGAACCGAGCCGCGCGGCTGGTCGGCCTGGCCGAACAGCTTGTCGCGCATGGAATCGAGGAAGCCGCCGGACTGACCCTGTTGCGGCGCCTGCCCCTGTTCCAGTTGCTGGATGCGGTCGCTGGCGCGGCGCAGCGCTTCGTCCTGCAGCAGCACGGTCTGCACCAGGGGATAGATTGCATTAGGGGCGTTGCGCAGGCCCTGCATGATCGCGCTCATGGCCTCAGTGTCGCGCGGGGCGCTTTCCACCTTGGCAAGGCGGTCGAAAAGCTCGTCGATCAACTGGCGTTCTTGCGGTGTCATGGCGTCCTCCTCGCGAATTCACTTCACCCGGAATCGCGGGCCCAATGTAGGAACGCTTTATGTCGCAGGTAGCAGCCTGCGGGATTAAATTTATGTATGCGACAAGTTGGCTTATGCCTTGTGCAAGGCTCGGTCAGGACAGTGTAACTTTGTTCGCTGCCAAGAGTTCGGGAAACTCCTCGCCGGCCAGATAGGCATGCTCGATTTCGCGCACGTCTGTGAGCGGGTCGAGCGCAATCAGCACGTCATCGACAAAGCCGGGATGGCACATCACGACGCCGTCCTCGGGCAGTCGATCGAGGAAGCCGCGCATGAACGCCCCGTAATCCGGCTTGCGCGAATAATCATATGCGCCGGCGAAGGCCGGGTTGGTGGCGATGCCGGCGCTTGCCGCGCGGCGGCGGAATTGGGTCGAGAGATAGTCGAGGAACAGCGCCTTGGGCGAGGCGAGCCTCTGGCCGAGCGGCTGATTGCGCCGTGCCTGACGGACCCAGGCGTTCGGCGCCTTGTCTTTCACCGCGGCAAGAAAACCGTCGCGCGCCTGCGGGTAAAGCTGCGCATGCTGGTGACCGTCGACAAAATCCGGCGCGCGGCCGAACAGATCGCGGAAGGCGTTGATCTGCATCGCCACTTCCGCGCGGATGATCTCGGGATCGAGCCGCCGCAACTGGCCCGCGCGCAACAGCCTGGCAAAGGGCGGGAACATGCCGCCGTCGAGCGGGCGGAAGTGCATGGTCAGCGGCCGGAACGGCGCGGTGAGCGTCACATGCAGGCCGATCGCGCAGCGCGGACTGTTCGCAGCCGCGGTCTGCAGCTTCTCGACCTCGTCGCGGCCGATCGCCGATGTCACCACCATGACGGAGGTTGCGTTGAGACGGCCGCGCTCGATCAAATCACGTATGGCGCGGTTGACGCCGGGGCTGATGCCGTAATCGTCGGCGCACAGCCAGATGCGGCTCATTCCGCGGCGGTCCTTTCGACGCTCTCCTGCACACTGTCCGCCTCGAGGCGCTTCTCGGTGTGCTCGGCGACGAAGTAGATCGGCCGCGCCTTCAGCTCGGACAGGATCTTGCCGATATATTCGCCAAGCACGCCGATCATGATCAGCTGCACGCCGCCGATGGTCATCAACCCGACCACGAGCGAGGGATAGCCGGGCACCTGCTTGCCGGTCGTGAACACCTCCCACAGGATCGACAGCCCGAACAGGAAGGCGCCCGACGCCAGGATCACGCCGAGCAGGCTCGCAAAGCGCAACGGCGCGACGGAGAACGAGGTCAGTCCCTCGATCGACAGGCCGAGCAGGCGCATGAAGGAGAAGGTCGTGACGCCATGCGCGCGCGGCGCCGGCTCATAGTCGACGCGGATCTGGCGGAAACCGATCCAGCTTGCGAGCCCCTTGAAGAAACGGTTGCGCTCCGGCAATTGCCGCAGCGCCGCCACCGCACGCGGCGACAGCAGGCGGAAGTCGCCGGCATCTTCGGGAATCTTCTGCCGCGCGCCCCAATTGATCACCGCGTAGAAGCCGCGCACGGCCAGCCGCCGCAGCGCCGGTTCGTTGTCGCGATGCGCTTTCGCGGTATAGACCACGTCATAGCCGCCATCGATCCAGTGCGAGACAAGCTGCTCGACCAGATCGGCCGGATGCTGACCGTCGCCGTCCATGAACATGACCGCGCCGCGGCGGGCGTGATCGAGCCCGGCCATCAGCGCCGCCTCTTTTCCGAAATTGCGCGACAGCGAGACGATCTGGATGTCGAGCCCGTCGGCTTTCAGGCCGCGCGCGATGGCGAGCGTCGCATCGATCGAGCCGTCGTCGACATAGACCACCTCGCAGCCGAGGTGGAAGCGCTGGCGCAGCCGCACGGCGAGCAGGCTCAGGCGCTGGTGCAGCAGCTCAAGCCCGGCCGCCTCGTTATAGAGGGGGACGACGATCGACAGCCCCTGCGCGGCGGCATTGGCCGCGGTGGTCGACAGGTTCGAAACGTCGCTACCCAGCATCATCGAACAGCTTTCCCATTCACTCCATGAACCGATCCTGAACCAGCATATGGCAACGGCTGCGACTTGTCGCCACGGCAAACCGCTAGTGGAGCCGATTTGACGTTCGCTACCTTCTTGGCCGCGTACTTGCAAGCGAACGTCAAATCGAAAGCTCCACTAGAATCAATATTTTCTAGTGGTCCTTTAATTCCAACATTCGCAAAGGTGTCCGCTGCAATGGGATGCGAATGTTGGAATTGGACCACTAGCCTAGCCGCTCAGGAACGCCTCGAGCTTCGCATACAGCGGGTTGTCGCGGTCCAGCACATAGTCGAGCGAAGCCACCGAGACGGTGTCGGCGCCATGCGCGCGCAGGAAGCTGCCGAGCGCATAAAGCTGCGCCGGCGGGCAGTGCAGCGTCCGCATGCCCGACGAGGTCGGACCGCCGAACGGCGAGACCACGCCGAAGCGGTTGTGGGCCTCGGTCAGCAGCGCGTTATTGCAGCCGGCAAAGCGGGTGCGGACCTCACGGTATTTGTTGGCGCGCGCGCGCGCGGCGATATGATCGAGGATGATGCGCGCGGTCTCGCGCGCCTCCGCCGACCAGTCGGCATTGCGCGAGGCCACAAGGTTGGCCTGGCTGCGCAGGATCACGCCGTCGTCGAGCACCTTCAGCCCGTTGGCGTCCAGCGTCGCGCCGGTCGTGGTGATGTCGACGATCAGCTCGGCGGTGCCGGTTGCCGGCGCGCCCTCGGTTGCGCCCGCGCTCTCGACGATGCGGTAGTCGACCACGCCGTGTTGAGCGAAGAAGGCGCGCGTCAGGTTGATGTATTTGGTCGCGACCCGCATCCGCCGGTTATGTTGCTCGCGGAAACCGGTGGTGACGTCGTCGAGATCGGCCATGGTGCGGACGTCGATCCAGGCGCGGGGGACAGCGACCACGACGTTGGCGTGGCCGAAGCCGAGCGCGTCGATCAACAGCACGCGCGCGTCGGCGTTGGCAATGGTCTCGCGCACCAGATCCTCGCCGGTGATGCCGAGATGCACCGCGCCGCTCGCAAGCTGCGAGGCGATCTCGCTGGCCGACAGATAGGCGATCTCGACATTGTCGTAGCCCATCATGGTGCCGCGATATTCGCGTTGCCCCCGCGGCTTGGCGAGCGAGAGACCGGCGCGGGTAAAGAAGCCTTCCGCGTTTTCCTGCAGCCGGCCCTTGGAAGGAACGGCGACGACAAAGGGCGCGCTCATCGCTTGCCCCCTGGCGCGCGGGCGATCCTGGTCAGCGCTTCGACCCAGACCGAGAAGCCGACGGCCGGGATCGGCGCCGGGGCGCCGAGCTGGGTCATCAGCCCGTCATAGCGGCCGCCCGCGACCAGCGGCTCGGAGCCGTTGCCCCTTGCGTGCACCTCGAATTCGAAGCCGGTGTAGTAGTCGAGTCCGCGCCCGAACGCGGTCGAGAAGCGGGTCTTGCGCACGTCGACGCCGCGCGCGGCCATGAAGCCGACGCGGCTTTCGAGCTGGTCGATCACAGCCGTGATGTCGAGCTTTGCATCGGAGGCCAGCGTCCGCAGTTGCGCGACCGCGTCGTCAGGGTCGCCTGCGATCGACAGGAAGCGCTTGATGATCGCAGAGGCATCGCGCGGCAACGCGCCGGCCTTCAAGGTCGATTGCTCGAGGAAGCGGTCGGCGATCTCGGCCACCGTGCGGCCGCCGACATTGCTCGCGCCCGCAATCGACATCAGGTCGGTGACCAGCGCGAGCGCGGCCTTGCGGTCGCTGCCGGCGAGTGCGGCGAGCACGCCCTCATATTCGTTGCGGCCGGGTGCGGTCTTCAATGTCAGCTGCTCGATATCGTCGGTGAGGCTGATCTTGCGGTTGAAGTCCTTGATCAGGCGGCGCCGCCACACCGGATAGAGCTGCAACGCGTCGATCAGGGCATTGAACAGCGCGACGTCGCCGGTGCGGATTTCGACATCGGTGACCCCGAAGGCCGAGGTCGCTTCCAGCGCCAGCGCCAGCATCTCGGCATCGGCCGCGGCGCGGTCCTGCCGTCCGAAGGATTCGATGCCGGCCTGCAGGAACTCGCCCG
>Ga0210410_10004058_pt1 | contig 12882 bp, 13 predicted proteins | sample IncBWC4MmetaG_FD_161058 | JGI IMG/M metagenome (GOLD analysis project Ga0210410, IMG submission 161058) | Forest soil microbial communities from Barre Woods Harvard Forest LTER site, Petersham, Massachusetts, United States - Inc-BW-C-4-M | ecosystem: Environmental > Terrestrial > Soil >... | reverse complement strand
ACGAGGAGCGCCGCCAGGCCGAGCGTGACACTGCCAACCAGGGCGCCGCGCTCAAGCAGATGGAAGCCGAGGTGCAGCGCATCGATCGCCGCCTGCAGGAATGGCATTTGCAGGCCGCGCGCAACAAGGATGCCCGCGAGACCAAGCACACGGCGATCGAACAGAAGCGCGAGGAGACTGTCCGGTTGGAAGCCGCCCATGGCGCCGCCGAAGCAGAGCTCGACACACAGCAAGCCGCGCTCGCCGAAATGCGGCACAGGCGCGAGGGACTACAACAGGAGGCCGCGCAGCTCACAGCCGAACTCGCCGGATTTGAGGAGCGCCGCCGCGGAGCCGAAGCCGCCTTCCAGCGCATTGACCGGCTGCATGCGGATCTCCAACGCCGCCTGGAAGCTATCGAACAGCAACGTGCTGCCGCCGAAGCGGAGCGCGAGCAACGCATCCGCGAAAGTGAGAACCTGGCCGCTCGCCAGGAAGAACTTACGGCCCAACGCACCCAGGCTCTCGCGGAGGCCCAGGCCTTCGCTGCGGAGGCGCACAACGTCCGCCAGCAGCTGGCCACGCTCGAAACTCAGCTCAAGACCGGACGCGTTGCGCTCGACCAGTTTCGCGACGATCGCGCCAGCCGCGCCAGCGAGCTTGCCAAGCTGCGGTCCGACCTCGAGCATCTTGAGGCAGGCTGCCTTGCCGAGGTTAACGTGGAAGCCTCAGTGCTGCGCGCCGACACCGAGCTTGCGCACATTGAGGGCGAGTTGCTCATCGCTGAAGAAGAAGCCTGCCGCGGCCTGCGTCAGAAGATGGAGCAGATGGGCCCCGTCAATATGATGGCGCTCGACGAGTACAAGGAGACAGCGGACCGCCACACTTTCCTCGAAACACAGCGCACTGATCTGATCGAATCAATCGAGAATACGCAGGAAACCATCAAGGAGATCGATCAGATTTCCCGGACCAAGTTTGACGAGGCCTTCGCGCGCATCAACGAGAACTTCGCCAACGTATTCACGCGGCTCTTCCACGGCGGCCAGGCCTTCCTGCGCCTGACTGATGCTGAAAATCAGGCAGAGAGCGGCCTCGAAATCGTAGCCTCGCCTCCGGGCAAGAAGCTACAGAACGTGCTGCTGCTCTCCGGAGGCGAGAAGGCACTCACCGCGCTGGCGCTGCTGGTGGGCATCTTCCAGTTCCAGCCCAGCCCCTTCTGCGTGCTCGACGAGGTGGATGCCGCCCTCGACGAAACCAACGTTGGCCGCCTCGCCGACCTGCTGCGCTCGCTCGGCCGCGACACCCAGTTCCTCATCGTGACGCACAGCAAGCGCATGATGCACGCCGCCGACATGATCTACGGCGTGACGATGCAGGAGCCCGGCGTCTCCAAGGTGGTCAGCGTGCAGTTGGGCCATCACGAGCCGCAACGGGCCACGGCGTGATCGTGGTCGGCGAGTGCGCGAGCCGCCGTTCGAAAGAGAGCCATGAATCGTGAATTGGCTTTGAAGATTGTCCTCGCGGTAGTGGGATTGCTCTTTCTTGCTTTGGCCTACCCGATGATTGTGTTCATCCGCGAGGATCCCGCACTCTCCATGATGTTCAGCCTCTACGTCACCCTAGGTGTCTTTCTGCTCTTGGCCATCCGCAATCCGGCGGCCAGCCGCAGCGTCATTGCCTTCACTGCATGGTCGAGTTTGGTTCATGCCGTACTCATGGGCACCCAGGCACTCCGCGGTATGGTCGCAAGGGGAGAACTGATCGGCGTCGCCGTTCTCATCATCATCGGTCTCTTGCTGATCGCGCTCGCGCCGCAAGGGCAGCCTGTTGTCTCAACGTCTCGCCCAATGTAGCCGCACCGCACGGAACCGCACTTCGATCAACCTACTTCACCCAAACCTCTGCCTCTCCGCCCTCGATCTGGCGCGCGTGAAACATCCCCACGGTGTTGTTGCTCCACACCGGCGGGCCAGTCCTGCTGATGACAATGACGCCGCCTTCTCCTCCTGGCAGCTTAGGCAGATCACCGTGAATCAGCCGGTCGGCGGCCTTCTGCGGATCCACTCCGCTCGCGCACAACTCCCCGATGCTGTGCGCAAGCGAGAGCCGGATGAAGTATTCGCCCACGCCCGTGCCCGAGATGGCGCAGTCGCCGTCGTCGGCATATGTGCCTGCGCCCAGGATCGGCGAATCGCCCACGCGTCCGGGAAGTTTGCCTTGCATGCCGCCCGTTGAGGTTGCCGCCGCGAGATGCCCCGCACTGTCACGCGCCACCGCGCCCACCGTTCCAAACTGATGCGAGAAGAGATTCAACGCTGCTCCGTTGGGACGCCCGCCGCCGGTGGGAACCCCCGCGGGCCTCTTCGGAATCGGCAGATGCTTTTCGCGCATGACACCTTCAAACTCCCGCCAGCGCATCTCCGTGAAGAAGAAGCTGGGCGGCTGCTGTTCAAGCCTCTGGGATTTCGAGAACGCGTCTGCCCCTGCCCCCACCATCAGCACGTAAGGCGTATGCTCCATTACCGCGCGCGCCAGTCGGATTGGATGCCGCGTAGTATGCACGCAGGCCACCCCCGCTCCCGCCTGATCGGCGCCATTCATGATCGACGCATCCATCTCGTTGCTGCCGTCAGCAGCGAAGGCTGCCCCGCGGCCCGCATTGAAGATCCGGCTATCCTCGAGTGCCTCAACCGCCGCCTGCACAGCGTCCATTGACGACCCATGTGCCTTCAAGACTGTGGCTCCGGCGGCGAGCGCGCGCGCCAGTCCTTCGCGGTAGGCAGCGGCAGTGGCCGCGTCCATGCTCAGCCACTCGGCCTCACCTGCACCGCCGTGGATGGCTATCGCCCAGGTTCTCTCCAGAGCCGCCTGCGCGGACAATGAGATGGGTGCGACGCCAATGCCCGCCGGCAGGAGAGCGCAAAAGAGCAAGCACGCGCGCCGTTCGCTAACAGACCTGAATACCTTCAAGATGGATTGCATAACTTGTCCGTATACCTCAAAAGTAACGTCAAGCGATTACGCGAGTGGGACATGAGACTGGATAACCGCGCCCTGATCGCTTCTTAGTAGCTTACTGATCACATCCTGGCTCTTCCGTTTGTCCCAAATCAGCAATGTCACACCGCTTCGTGATACATTGCACATCAAGGCGATCCCCGAGCCTGATGGAGAAGGGCAGTGCGCATTACGATTAAAACACTGGCGGGCATTGGGGTCTGCGCGGCTACGGCCTTTTCGCTGACCATGTTCCTGCGGGATGGCTCAACCATCCGGCTCGCCGCGCCCGCCATCTGCATTCAGGCAGTGATCATCACATCCCTCTTCTGGGGACGCACTTCGGCGTTCATCGGAGCAATCCTCGCAGGTTGCACTTTCGCGCTCTGGCTCTATCCGCCCTACGGCCATCTCTGGATCCACGACCCCGCCGAGCGGATTACACTCACGCTCTTTGAGCTCGCTGCCCTTTGCGTCGTCAGGCTTTCGCCTCCTGAATCGAGGAGCGCGGCGCAGCGGGGTGGCAGGGCATCCTGGGGACTCCACAACATCGGGCTCAGCTTTAGGCGCCAGCTACGCCGCCGCGCCGAGGACGTTGTCACGAGTGACGACGCCCCCCATTCTGTCCGCTGAGATCTCCTCAAGCGAGCAGACATTCAATTGGTTAACTTCTCGCTGAAAGAGCTCTGCCTCGATTCGGCATCAGTCCCGATAGCTCGCCATAAGTCTCGCCGCTGAAGCATTCGAGCCAATCGGTCCTCGCAAAGGCCCCTACACTCCAAGGTTGAGACCGCCATCGACTGGAAGAATAGCACCGTAAATATATTTCGCTCGGTCCGATGCGAGAAAAGCCACGGCCTCCGCTATGTCTTCCGGCTCTCCAATGTGGCCGGCCGGTATCCTTGGATTCTCGTATGCCCTGTTCACGTACTCGCGGTAGCCCACCGGAGTGCCTACCATTCCCGAGCCCACGGCGTTCACCCGGATATTGAAAGGAGCAAGATCCAGCGCGGCGCAGAGAGTGAGTGCATTGACCCCGCCCTTCGCTACCATGTAGGAAAACTTCTGCTTCACACCCGATTGGGCCGACACAGTGATATTCACCACCACGCCGCCTCCATGGGACTTCATGATTTCCGCTGCCGACTTCGTGCACAGGTAGTAGCTCGTGAGGCCTGTATTGATTGTCCTTTCCCACGTGGCCAGGTCACACTCCAGGAGCGACTCGTTTCGGGTGTAAGCCACGTTGTTCACCAGCACGTCGAGCCTTCCGAACTTCTCTCGCACGAAGATGAATAGTCGCTCGACGTCCTCAACTTCGGAAAAGTCGGCCTCGAAGAATGCGCCTTTGCCGGGAAGGGCCGCCGCAACCGCCTCTGCCTCGTGCCCATGCCGTGAAGTGACGATGACCAGGAATCCTTGCCTCGCCAGCGTCTCTGCAACGGCCTTTCCAATGTTGTTCGTCGAGCCTGTCACCAATGCAACCTTGTCCAAACTCGTCTCCTTGGGGAGAAGAATCCCAGGTTGATTCGATGACAATCGAGGGATGGATGACTCACTTGCTCATGCCGAACCAAGTGTGCCACTCAAATAGGAGACCTGCTTGGAAACGCGATTGGATGCGATGGTTCGCCGGCACATCACATGGATCGTCGTTCAGCAATATTCGGGAGTCCAGCCAGCCGACGAGCGTACCGTCAGCGTAATGTGAGCGAAGAACCACCGTTCTTTCCATACGCAACTAGGGTCATGCGCAACTACGGCAACGTTGCCTCGGCGGCAAGAACATTCGCGCATTGCGAAGTGGGCACGCCAGAGAGATTAGCACTTCCGGTGATCTTCGACCCAGAGTCGCAAAACAGATCCACACCGTTGCCGCCGATGAGAGCGAGCCCGCCGGCCGGGTTTACGTCGGCTGTCGACGCATTGACTACCACTAAGCCTCCATGTCCGCTCCCCGTAATGCTGCCTCCGGAGAGTGTGGCATGCGAGTTATTCTCCACCACGATGCCTTGTCCATAGCTGCCGTTGATGGCAAGCGCGCCGCTCTGCGCTTCCAGCGTCGAACCGTCGGACACCAGGATTCCACCTGTGGTTCCTCCCCATGACTGGCCAGTCTGATTGATCACCAGCCTGGCGCTCGAAAGGTTGAGAGAGGAACCGGAACTCAGTTGAACGCCGTTATAGGTGTTGCCGGAGAGGCTGTCGATCAAAACGTCCGTCGGACCGCCGGCCGGAGTATAGCTGGTGTACGCCACCGTATCGACAATCGAGCTCTGCCCCGCGAAAATCCCCACCTGCATATTGCGAATCGTGTCGTCGAACATCGTAATGTGGGCGGCTCCAAGCAGGATCCCCGAATGCCACGACGTGCCAGTCGTATCTTGAAAAAGGCAATGCTCCACGTGCGCGTCCGATGAATCGAATATCGCTAACGCCGCATACCCGGCATTCTCCCCGATCACGTGCGAAAGCAGCACCTGGCTGTTCTCAAAGATGGCAATGCCCGCGCTGCCGCCCTGTACGTGCAAATTGAGCAGGCGGACATCGCTGCTCCCATGCCCAACCCCTACTGTGGAGACGGTGTTGGTGCCGGCCGCTTGAATATTGAAGCCGCTCACCGTCACGCTGCGCGAAGAGCCGATGAAGAGCACGTTGCCTGACGAATTACTCCCTCCGGCAGACGGTTCGGTGATCGAGGCTCCACGAAGCCCGCGAAGGGTGAGGTTTTCGAAGCCCATCACCTGAACGAATTCGGCACATGTCCCGCTCACCAGCACGGTGGCCGCAGCATGTTTGTCCAGCCTGGTCAACACGCGATTCAGCGATTGCCCATTGTTGCAATTCACTGCAACCGAAGCGGAAGGCGTTGATACCTGCGCCGGCGCAAAGCTAGCCGTCACGATGATCAGCAGGATTCCCCCATAGACGTGCTTCATCGGTGCCTCCTTGAGCCGCAATGAGCCTTTGCAGAGTCTCCAACTCAAATCTCATTCAATGCCTGCAATGAGATTGCGCGGCTACATTGATTGAACCTGTAGGGATCGTGGAAACTTGGCGCAATAAGATGAGAGGGAAGGATGTGCGAGCCGCCAAAACTCGAAGCAAATCGTAGGCCTGCAAAGAATGTGTGTCAACAGAAATGTCGTGCTGGCCCTGAGTTCAGAGCCTGACCCTGAACGTGCCCCAGGTCTCCTGGTTGGAGACCCGGGGCACAGCTGAACCCTTCATCACTATTTCACTCGTTCAATTCTTCACTCATTCGCCGCTTTCTGACTCACTTGTTCCCCACTTCAACAATCATGAAGCTGTCAGGCTTGGCCTTCGGACGCTGGCCCGCGGCGGCGGGCTCGAACTCCGCCGTAGGCATGTAGAGCTTGTGGTGCACCGCATCCAGTCCCATCGTCCGCGCTCCCAGCGGCGTCTTCACTGTCTGCTCCACCACGTAGCTTCCATCCTTCTCCGCGGCCACAATCAGCGATCCATCGCGACAGCTGGCGAAGGCCTGCCCGCCATCCACCTGCGTCGCATCTACTCCCGCGCCGATGGGCACCGACCCCAGCACCTTCCCATCCGCGGCGCTCATCACCACCAGCTTCTGCGGATTGCGGCAGCCAATGAAAAGGCGATGCGTCTTTTTGTCCATCGCCATGCCCACGGGGTGCCCGCCCGGCGTAACCGGCCAGCGCGCAATCACCTTCTTCGCGTTCAGGTCGACCACCGCAACGGTGTCCTTGTCTTCAAGATTGATGTAGACCTTCCCCGTTCCATCGGATGCCAGGAATTCCGGTCCGCCGCCGAGATCGATGGGGGGATCGATCTTTCCGTTCTTCGGATCGATATCGGCGTTGAACGTCATCAGCACGCCCTTGTCGCCGGAGACCGCAAGAACGCGGTTCAGTGCGGCGTCGTAGATAATGCCGTCGGAATCAGGCAGCGTGGCCAGCTTGCCCAGTACCTCGTACGTCTTCAGATCGAAGATCAGAATCGCGCCATCGCCGCCGCCGTCGGTAATGAACCCGCGATTGAGCTTCGGCGCCAGCGCCACGCCGTGCGCAGTCTTCTGCCCAGGTATGTCGCCGAGCACCTTGCCTGAATCCGCGTCGATCACCTGCGTGTGCGTCGTGCGCGGCACAAACAGACGATGTGTCTGCGCGTCCACGGTGAGATAGTCCCAACCGCCTTCCGCGCCAATGTGCACGGTTTTAAGTACGCTCCAATCGGCCTGTGCAGTAACCGGCACGGCGCCCGCCAGCGGCATCATTGCCGCGGCAAGTACGACAGTTCTCATCAAACGCATTCTGAATTTCTCCTGAAGATTCTTGAATAGATGTGAATGCAACAACGGCGCGAGAATACCCCAAGAAATTAGCACACAGATCTCAGGTATTGCATGAAATCGAGTCCGGCAACCCTCCTCTTCCGAGACAACATGCCGATCCTGCTTACCATCAGAACTTCCTTGGGAGGATAGTTATGGCGACCAAGGCAGCCAGAAATAAATCGAGCGGTGCAAGGAAAACACCCGCGCGGAAGAGTGCCGCGAAGAAGACCAGCGCCCGCAAGAGCACGAGTTCTACGCGCAAGAGCACCAGCGCAAAGAAGTCTTCTTCGCGCCGCAGGTATTCTCCTTCCGCTGGCAAGAACGTGGAACGCGAGATGAAAGCGATGAAGCAGGGCACGCTCAGGTCGGGCCCCGGCGGCAAGAAGGTCATTAATCCCAAACAGGCCATCGCCATCGGCCTCGCCGAGGCGCGTCGAACCGGCAAGAAGGTCCCCGCAATCAAGTCCTAGTGCAACTGCGCACTGGTGGCATCCTCAAGCGAACTCAACAAAGGGGCATCTTCCCTGCACGGAAGATGCCCTTTGTTCTCATGCCGCGTCCCGCCCAACGGTCCAGCGCCATCCTCGATGCCGGTCCGGCAGGGTAAGATTGCGGGTTGACTCGGGGCGTGGTTCCCGCGAGGGTGAACGCCCGGGCCGGCGACTCTAACTCATGAGCGACCCTTCCATGAACACTGGACTTTCTCGCCGCAGCTTTCTTCGCTCCAGCGCCATCGCTGCCGGAGCCAGCGCCGCAGCAGCGGTCAGCGCCGTTCCCGCCGCAGCGCTTGCCGCGCCGTCGCACGAAACCGGCAAGCCCTCGCCCATCAAGCTCGGCATCTGCAGTTACACCTTTCGCAACTTCTCCCGCGAACAGATGATCGGCTTTCTCAAACAACTGCACATGGACGAGTTGAATGTGAAGGATGTCAAAGACCACCTTCCCGCGGATTCCGATCCCGAAACCGCGGCCATCGGCGCTTACCAGGCCGCCGGCATCAGGCTGCACGCGGCAGGCGCCATTTACTTTCGGAAGAACGAGGACGACGACATTCGCAAGCAGTTCGACTACTGCAAACGCGCCGGCATCAAGGTCGTCGTGGCCGGAGATCCTACGCCTGAGACGCTGCCTCGCATCGAGAAATTTGTGAAGGAGTACGACATCCGGATCGCCATCCATAATCATGGCCCCGAAGACAAAGTGTGGCCAAGCCCGCTCGACGTGCTGAAGTCCGTCAAGGGCATGGATCCTCGCATCGGCTGCTGCGTGGACGTGGGCCACACGGTGCGCGCCGGCACTGACGTGGTGGATGCAATCCGGCAGATCGGCCCGCGGCTCTTTGATGTCCACATGAAGGACCTCACCGACTTCACTGCCAAGGAGAGCCAGGTCAATGTCGGCGACGGCATCATGCCCGTCCGCGAGATCTTTCAGGAGTTGATCAAGATCCGATACGAAGGGTTTGTCGACCTGGAGTACGAGGTCCATGCCGATGACCCGATGCCGGGCGTGATCGCCAGCATTGCCTACATGCGCGGGGTGATGACAGGGCTAGGCTATCTGCCTGCCGCACAGAACGGGTGAGTTGTCGGCTTGAGCGACGGAGCCGCCGAAATCACGAAGACAGGTCAAGCGGATAGGCATCATCCAGGCTCGCCCTCGGGTGCCACCATTTTGGGGCTCAGCCCTTGGGCGGCGGGAAGACCCCAAGCTGGGCCATCATCCCCAGCGTGTCCATGATGATGCGCGTTTCCTTGATGCGGCCCTGCTCCAGACGGTCGATTACGACTCCCCAGACGCGCACCCGCCGGCCTGTTGCCGGAATTCCCAGAAAATCGCCGCGGTGGGTGCCGGTCCATTCAAAGCGGCTGGCTACCTTGTCGCCCTCTGAGACTTGCTCCTTGATCGAGAAATCCAGATCGGGAAACCCCGCTCTCATGGCACGCAGAATGTCCTTGAGGCCTTCGAGCCCTGGCCCCTGACCCGGAAGAGGGACCTGCTCGACAACGTCGTCCCAGGCATACTGACCAGCGGCATCGATGTCGCCGCCTGTGATCACTTCTTCAACAAAACGGCGAACTATTGCGGCGTTGTCACCCGGCATCAATCTGTCCCTCGACCTACCGTGGGCATTATAGCGGGGCCAACCAGCTTCCTCACCGATGTCGCTAGATCCGTGCGCTGAGGTCCGGCTTCAGGCCTCGCTCCAGCGAACTTCACTCTCCCAGAACTGGCGCAGGTGCCGCGCGACTATCTTCAACCTCTCTCGCGATCCCTGAAGACGGCCGGCAAAGAAGCCTCCCTCAAGGGAGCAGTAGATGAACATCGCGAGTTCTCCCGGGACGACGTCCTTGCGGATCTCCTGCCGCGCCTTGCCCTCTTCAATGATTGAAGTGAGCTTCTTGACCACGGCGTCAAAGGCTTGCTGGGCACATTGGAAGAGCGCCGGATTGCCATCGTCGTTCTCCAGACCGGTATTCATGATGGGGCAGCCGCCGGGGATGGGCGAAGAGACAGACGCATAGCCTTCAACAAACTTCTCGAGCTTCTCGACGGCATTCGGCACAGTGTCAAGATCCGCAAAACGGAGATCGTAGACGGTGGCAAAGGCATAGTTGAACGCCTCCACGGCGAGTGCTTCCTTGCTGTCAAAGTGCCGGTAGAGCCCGCCCTTGGCCAGACCGGTCTCGCGCATCAGTCCCGACATTCCCGAACCCGCAAATCCATGCCGATTGAGCACCCGGGCCGCGGCCTCAATCACGCGCTGCCGCGTCTTCCCGCCCTTTCGCATCTTCATCGCCCTACTCCGCAGCCAGCCGGAATGGTGATTCAGGACCGTGACGGTACTGCATTACCGACAAAACTGGGAATGAAAAGGGACAGGAAAATGGCCATTCTACAGCTTAGGTACTGTGCGCCTTGGTACTTCGGTGTGACCACAAATGATTGCTTGTTGCAGGTCAAAGGGGCTCGGTCAGTGTCCGACATAGGGTGTAACGAGGACTAGCAAGGATGGTCCGACGGAGGCCGTGAGCTCTGGGGGAGGGCTCGCGGCTTTCGTGCGTAACGGACCCGGAGTCAATTGTCATTTTAAGGCGTGCCCCTTCAAAAGAAGATTTGTGCAGCCGGTTCTGGAGACGGGCCGGGAGCGGTGCAGAACAAGACCTGGGGCTGGCCAAAGTCAACGACCCTAGGATAGATACGCCTGGATCGCCCTGCACGACTCCTGCTTTGCCCTCACTAGCGAAAGACCGCGGGGGCGGCGAAGCACAACCGCATGTCCGAGGGATTCGACTAGATTGGCCACGATGAAGGCCGCGGTGTCGAGATCAATCTTCCTGCCGAAGCTTCGCTGGTGCGGGGCCAGCGCCTCGCGAAATCGCCTGTGAAGCCTGGTGGAGAAATCGAGGGTACCGCCGGTACGGTGCGGCACCTCCGATTGCAGCAACTCCGCTAACTCAGGGTCCGTGACGTGCGCCGCGACCATAGCGTCAATCCAGGAACTGACAACGTCGTCGAGCGAAGCATCCGCGGACTCCATCATCTTTCTCTGCACGATCTCGTCGACATGGCGGATGTGACGTTCATGCAGGGCGGCAAAGAGGGCATGCTTGTTGGGAAAGTATTGGTAAACCGAACCAATGCTTACGCCGGCGGCCGCTGCGATTCGATTGGTGGTGATGGTGGAGGCGCCGCCACGTTTCAATAGCTTCACAGCAGCGTCGAGCATGGCGTCGACAGTGACTTTGGCGCGGGTTTGAACGGGACGGCGGCGAGCCGGATCTCGCGGGGCTCTCGGTTTCACCCTACTCTGTTTCACCCGACAAGCGTACAACACAAATGTGAGCTTTCATGTAATTTAACGTCTCAAGCCGAGGAATTGAGAGGCGATGGCAACGGCCGCCAAAGCGAGTAGACAGAAAGCTTTTTGCCTCTAGCCTTAATCGAAAGAGCGTTGAAGAGTCAACGCAGTTTGAGGAGATGAGGAATCATGACCTACCTGATTACGGGCGCAACTGGAGACGTCGGTTCGCGTGTTGTGAGGCAGCTGCTGGAACGCGGCATTCGCCCGCGCGTTCTGACACGCAGTGAAGAGAGGGCGCGCGCGATATTTGGCGACAGCGCCGATGTTTTTACCGGAGATCTGTCTGATACGGAATCGACGCGGGCAGCCATGGCGGGAGCCCAAAGAGTTTTCCTGGTGAATGTGGGGTCGGAGATCCCCAGGCGAGATGGGCTGGCCGCGATGATGGCCAGGGAAACGGCGGTTACCCGGATCGTGAAGTTGTCGTCGCTCGATGTCGAGGAGGGTCTTGCGATCGGAGCCTGGCATGAAAAAGGCGAGGAGGCGATCCGAGCTGCCGGAGTTCCGTTCACATTTGTGCGGCCCACAGGTTTCATGACGAACCTGCTGGCATGGGCTCACGCTATCAAGTCAGAGGGCGTTGTGCGATCGTCAACGGGCGATGGGCGCCGGCCGTTCATTCACTCCGAAGACATTGCTTCAGTGTGCGTGGCCGCACTTTTGAGCGATGAGCACCGGGGACAGTCGCTACCTATTACGGGGCCTGAATCGCTCACCTTTGGAGATGTCACGAGGATCATCAGCAAGATGATTGGAAAGCCGATAGCTTACCAGGCTATCTCCGACGAAGAGGCGCGGAAGCGATACTCCCCTGTGAGCGGCTCGGTGGAAGAGACGGAGGCACACGTGGCATTGTGGCGGGCGATACGCGAAGGACGGCTGGCAGCCACGACCGACTGTGTGGAGCGATCTTTGGGGAGGAAGCCGATTCCGCTGCAACAGTGGGCAGCGGAACATGCGGGGACGTTTCTCAATTGACGAGCTTACTGGTGAGGAGCTACTGGGGGACGGTCAGTTCCTCGATAAGCTTTTCGGGGTGGATGGGCTTGGCGAGGAGGCGGAAGTCATGCCCTTTTCTATGCGCCTCGTCGAGGAGGTTAGAGGTGGCTGCCTGGCCGGAGAAAAGGATGACCTTGCAGTCAGGGCGAGCGCGGGAGAGGTAGATGGCGAGATCGACGCCGGTCATCTTGCCCATGATGACGTCGCTGAGGACGATGTCGGGTTCGAAGTTTTCGACGGCCTCAACAGCCTCTTCACCGCTATATGCGGCGATCGTATCGTAGCCCTTGATTTTGAAGACCATGGCGAGCGTATCGGCGATGCTCTTTTCATCGTCGACGATGAGAATGCGCGGCTTGTAATCAGTTTCCGACATGGAGACCCTCTTGGATACGACGGAATTTTTCGACTTAACTTCGCTCCCGGGCCAACCTCGCCAGCCAGAATGGTAGCAGAGCTTTCTGGACAACCCAAGGACGGACATCAACGATCTCGACGATGTCAACGGGGCTGCCTCAGGTCCCAGCCGTGGCCCTAGCCGCCGCACCAGACGGGGGTGCAGCAGACGGGTATTGTCGCACACCGGGATTCCGGGTGTCCGTCCGATGAGTGCCGCATGTGCCGGTGGCGAGAGCCTGGCGAAACCAGCGGAAAAAGAGGCGCGTTGGCAGGGATCGCATTGATGGGCTGGAGCACCGGGCGGGAATTGAAACCG
>Ga0210410_10004056_pt1 | contig 12884 bp, 10 predicted proteins | sample IncBWC4MmetaG_FD_161058 | JGI IMG/M metagenome (GOLD analysis project Ga0210410, IMG submission 161058) | Forest soil microbial communities from Barre Woods Harvard Forest LTER site, Petersham, Massachusetts, United States - Inc-BW-C-4-M | ecosystem: Environmental > Terrestrial > Soil >... | reverse complement strand
GTGTCAGCCCGCGAATCAATCAGGGTTTTAGCAGTGCGGGGCCGCCTTCTGCGTCTCGCCAATCCACGCAGCCACGCCACCCGACCGCGCCCTGAGTTTAGCCGGAACCGCAAACCCGCGCATCCAGATAATCTCATCCCCGCTCACCACCACCGGCCACACCGCGCGCTCCGCTGCCGACGCGTGTTTTTCCTGCAAAAGCTCCTTCACCTTCTTCGTAGCCTTCGTATGCGCCGGCCAAAACCGATCTCCCGGACGCCAGTTGCGCACTCGCAATGCTCGAGGCAGCAACTCCGCGTCCAGCAAGTGATCGGGATTATACCCCTCTGCCCCGGCCTCAACGCGCCGAACTTCCACCGCAATGCCAGCCTCAGCGACTTCTGTGATCCCCGGAACCTGCAACTCGTACTCATAGTCCTGATGCGCGCGCTTGGGGCGGAGATCAGGGGTCACAAACAACAACTCGCCCGAGTCACGCCGCACCGTCCAGCCCATCGGCAAAGACAGTTTCTTGCCCGCCGGCCCGTCTTCGCCCGCAAAGCGCAGGATTTCTTCCACGTGCTTGAACTCAAGCGGGATGCGAGCTTCCTCTCCAATCGCCTTCACCAGCCTGCGCTGCACTGCCAGCGGCTCGCCGAGCAACCATCCGCGGCTCACCGAAGCGTTCATTACCAGCGACTCCGAGCGGCTTACGCGATCAGCTAGATCGGAATCGGCGCCGCCGATCTGCACCAAGCCTGCTGACGGCGCAGACAAATTCCGCAGCCAGTCCGGCTCCGACCATTGAATCGTGGTCCCGTGCCAGCCCGCAACTTCGTTCTCCCAAAAGTCTTCTTCGCCGCGCGCAATTTCTGCCAGCTCGGCCAGATTCTCAGACACCGACGGATTGAATTCCCGCTCCAGCAGCGGCGTCACCAGCTTGCGCACGCGATTGCGAGTGAATTTTTCGTCGCCGTTGCTCTCGTCTTCCCGCCACGCCTGCCCAATCTGGCGCAGATATCGCTCCAACTCCGTCCGCCGAATCCCCAACAGCGGCCGCACGATCTCGCCGCAAATTTCTCCGTCGTCGTCTTCAATGGCCAGCCGCGGATGAATCGCGCGCAGTCCCCGCATCCCCGCCCCGCGAATGATTCGCATGAGCACGGTCTCGGCCTGATCGTCGAGCGTGTGCCCGGTGGCGATCTTGTTCAGAAGGGGAGTCTCGATTAGGGGTGGCGCAGCGCTTTCAACGCTGCGATCCAGCGCATCGCGGAGCGGGGCTTCAGCCCCTGAGTCGCCGTCCTCGTTCGCGCCGATGAGTTCGCTGAAAAAATCATGACGCAATTCGCGGGCCGCAGCCTCCACGCTGGAGTGCGAGTCCGCGGAATACTCGGCCACATCCCCGATGTCGCAATAAAATTCCAGATCATGCTCGCGCGCCAGATTCGCGACGAACTCCTGATCCGCATCCGACTCCGCCCCCCGCAATTTATGATTGAAGTGTACGACGCTGAGGACAATTCCCAACTCGTCCCGCAGCTCCAGCAGCAGCCGCAGCAACGCCACCGAATCAATTCCTCCAGACACGGCCACGCCCACTCGCTCCCCAGCCATGAGGAAGCCTTGACGTTGAATGTGCGTGAGCAGACGTTCGCCGAGAGAATCCACGGAGACATGGTAGCGCAGTTCCGCCAGAAACCGGGGAGGGGGTGGCTCTTCTCCGCAAGCCCAATGAAGATCAAATTGAAACGCCTTGAAGGGCCGTTGATGCCGCGAAACCGCAAGGGATTCTTCGACTGCGGTTGATCTCTGCGCTTGGGCGCAGAGATCAGTCCTCGCTCAGGATGACAACCTCTGAAATATCTGTGTAATCCGTGGCAGAGAAGTTTTCACTGCATGAAGCCGCCGGGGTCTTTCCTGGCGGTGCCGCCTACGGTCATGCGATCGATTTTGATGGTCGGGATGCCGACGCCTACCGGCACGGCTTGTCCATCTTTGCCGCAAGTGCCGACGCCTTCGTCGAGCTTCAGGTCGTTGCCTACCATCGAGACGCGCGTCAGCACGTCGGGACCGTTGCCAATCAACGTTGCGCCTTTGATGGGGGCGGTGATCTGGCCGTTTTCGATCATGTAGGCCTCGGAGGCGGAGAAAACAAACTTGCCGTTGGTGATGTCCACCTGGCCTCCGCCGAAGTTGACGGCATAAACTCCGCGCTTGACCGAGCGGATGATGTCTTCCGGATGGTCCTGCCCTGCGAGCATGTAAGTATTCGTCATGCGCGGCATGGGAATGTGCTCGTAGCTCTCACGGCGTCCGTTGCCGGTGTTGGCCATGCCCATGAGACGGGCGGAAAGCTTGTCGCTCAGATATCCCTTCAGGATTCCGTTTTCGATCAGCACAGTTTCCTGCGTGGAATTGCCTTCATCGTCGACGTTCAGTGATCCGCGGCGCCACGGCATGGTGCCGTTGTCGACGACTGTGCATTTTTCGCTGGCGACGCGCTTGCCGATCAGTCCAGCGAAGGCGGAAGTTTTCTTGCGATTGAAATCGGCTTCCAGGCCGTGTCCCACGGCTTCATGCAGCAGGACGCCGGGCCATCCGGGACCGAGAACGACTTCCATGTCGCCAGCCGGAGCTTCGCGGGCGTCGAGTTGCAGAATCGCCTGGCGGGCGGATTCCTTGGCGAAAAATTCTGGATTCTTATCGCTGAAGAAGAAATCGAGGGCGACGCGTCCGCCACCGCCGGAGGTTCCGCGGGCCGAATTGTTTTCTGTTTTAGCGATACACGAAACGTTCATGCGAGCCAGCGGCTGGGAATCTTCAGCGAAGGTTCCATCGGAGCCGACAACGAGAATGTTGCGCAACTCGTCGGAGTAGCTGGCGCGCACTTCTTTGATGCGTACGTCGTAGGCGCGTGCGGCCTTGTCGGCGCGCATGACCAGTTCAACCTTGGCGGTGATTTCGGCATCGACCGAGGGCAAGGTCACGGGGTACAAGCTGCGTGCCGCAGTCTTCTGAAATCCGGCGACAGGAGTTTTCGCGGGCGCGCTGGCGATCAGCGCGGCGGTGCGGGCTGCGTGCAGAATGCGGTCGGCGGAAAGGTCGTCGGTATAGGCGTATCCAGTGCGCTCGCCGGAAACGACGCGAATTCCACAGCCCGCGGAAATCCCCTGAGACGCGGACTTGACCATGGATTCGTCTACCATGAGCGAAGTCGAAGAAAGATATTCGAAGTAAAGGTCGGCGTAGTCGCCGCCGGCGGAAAGCGCGGCCGCGAGGTAGTGCTCCAGATCTCGCTCGGCTAGGCCGTAGTGTTCGAAGAAAAAGCGCTGCTTGTCCAGTTGTTTGTCAGCTTGTTTATGCACGGTTGTTTGATGCCGGCGAGTTCGGTCAGGACTCGGAGGCACGCCCTCTAACTCATTATCCCATAGAGGGCGGGTAGGCCCGCGACCGGAATCCGACCCCTTTCTGCGGGAAAGATGACGATGGTCACTCGTCACAGACACGGGGGGCGCCAAATGTGCACAATCCAATGTATGACGCCGGACAGCCTTACCCGCACGGTGCAGGATTTTCTGAGCGAAGCCTCGGGGGCCGTGGTGCTGGAGAACGGTGTGCTCGCTTTTGATTTGGGAAGCGCGAAGTATTCGATCTCCGGCGAGTACGACAAGTGCCTGCTGCATTTGTGGTCGTCGGAACGGAATACCGTGCGGCGCGTGCTTGAGGCGGAGGTGAAGAACGGAACGCTGCGGCTGGCGGTGCAGCGGATGGGGCAGCCGCGTCCGACGAAGCTGGAAATTTGCCGGGAGCGCGACCGGAGAACGCCGTCGGCGAAGAAGGCATCGCGGGCGGGATATCAGTACAAGCTTCGGAATGCGCTGGAGCGGCACTTTGGCGGATTCAGCATCACGCGGTTGACCACGGGTGCCGATCTCGAGAAATCCTTTGGGCCAATTTATACGCGGGCGCTGATACGGCACGGGCAAACGGCATTTGCGGTGTTGGGGGTGAACGAAAAAGAAACGCAGGGGTCGATCGATGCGGCGCTGACGTTCGGAATTTTGTGGCTGGATGTGTGTCGCGAGGCCCATGCCGGCAAGGCGTTGGTTGAGGGACTGATGATGTTTGTGCCGCCGAAAAGTTCAGAGTTAGTGCGCGAGCGGATGGCGAATTTGAATCCGGCGGCGGCGAAGTGGAAGTTGTTTGAGCTGGATGAACGGCACGATGCGCTGGTGGAAATCGACTGCGGGGATCGCGGAAACGTGGCGACGCGGCTGGTGCATGCCGCGGATGAAGGCGCGGCGCGGGAGCGATTTGCTGAATCGATTGCGAGAGTGAGAGGCATGTTGCCGAACTGCGAAGTTGCGGTGCTGTCGGCGGCGGAGTTGGCATTCTGCTGGCGCGGGCTGGAGTTCGCGCGGACTCGGCTGGGGGCGGAGCCGGGAACATTTCGCAGCGTGCAGCAGATTGTTTTTGGAGTCGGGGCGGAAGAGCGTGTGCTGGAGGGTCGCAACCTCGCGTTTTTCCTGGAGTTGATTTCGGCTCTGCGCGAGGCGCGGCATCCCTATGGGCCGCGGCAGCACCGGCTGTTTCGGCTGCATGCGGAGCGTTGGCTGGAGTCGCTGGTCGTGGGAGATGTAAGTGTGATCGACGGACGCCTGGAGGCGAGTCCGCCGTATTCGCAGGTTCCGGCGTTTTCGGCGGCGGACCGGGCGATGATCGACGTGCTGGCGACGACGCGCGAGGGACGGTTGGCCGTAGTGGAATTGAAGGCCGATGAGGATATTCACTTGCCGCTGCAAGGGCTGGATTATTGGGCACGAGTGGAGTGGCATCATCGGCGTGGCGAATTTCAGCGGTATGGATACTTTGAAGGGCGCGAGTTGTCGGCGGAGAAGCCGCTGCTGTATCTGGTGGCTCCGGCACTGCATGTGCATCCCGCGACCGATATTTTGTTGCGATACATTTCGCCGGAGATTGAGTGGGAGTTTGTGGGGATTGACGAGCGCTGGCGGGAGGGCGTGAAGGTTGTTTTCCGCAAGCGGGGCGCGGGCCGTGGCCGGTCACCGCACGGAGACGAACGGCAGTCGGCCTGAACGGGGATCATTTTTCCCACGCGCCCAAAATCCGGCGCAAGTCTAGCATTTGTCCGAGGTGGTAGGCGTTGTGGTCGGCCAGCAGCAGGGCTTCGCGCAGAATGGTTTGGCCGTCGCCCCATGGGATGGGCGCGAACAAATCTGTTTTGCGATTCGTGACCAGGTGCTCCATGGCCTTTAAATCCTGGCGGATTTTCTGGATGCTCTTATTCCATGCCGCTGAGGTCGGCGGGGCGGGACGCTTCGGCCAGTATTCGTCGGGCCATTTCGGAGACTTATGTTTGGGATTGCGGCTGAACTCGAGGATGTCCCATTGCGCGATGCGGATGTGTTCGAGAAGCATCCAGGCGGAATGAGGCATCTTTTCAGGGGTCACGCCGCGCAACTTGGGCGGAAACGATTTGATTACGTCGGCGAATTTGGCGTGGGCCTCTCCGCCACGGAGTAGAGAGACGAGTTGCTGCCGCAGGGCTTGATCTTGTTCGTTCGTCATTGTTCCCTCTTTATCGAATATTCCGCATCGAAATAATCCGCGGAGGGCGAGACGCCGGCGCTACGCGTTCGTTGGGGTTGGGGGCTTGCCGACTTCTTCCTCCCGTTGCTCGCCGCGATAGACGCGGGAGAGGCCGCGCACAACTCTCCGCATGGGCCAGTCTCCACTTTTGTCGGCGAAAAATATTTCTCCGGTGCGGCTGCCGCGATAGTACCAGCGCTTGAGCAGGGCGAGATGTTCCATGGCCTCCAGCGCAGAACTGGCTTTCGCGTGGGGGAATGAGTCCAGGGTTTGTTGCACGCGCGACTCCATCGATTGCGATTTCGTATGGTCGGGCGGCTGAATCAGAAAAGGGATCGGCCCGCAGATTCGTCCATCTTTCATGCGGAAAAAATTGACCGAATTTGCAATCTGGCTCGGTTGAATCATGAGTGCGGCGAAATGGTCGAGACGATGGACGATCTCAGGGAGCTGATTCAGTACAGGTTGGAGCTTTTCTGCGCGGGTGTGAATCGCGGCTGCCTCTTCGAATTCGAGTGCAGTTGAAGCTGCTTCGCGCTGGGTGGAGAATTCGCGGGCGAGAGAATCTCCGCCGGACTCGAAGTAGGCCTGCACGCGATCCACTTCAGTTGAATATTCCTGATCGCTGCAACCTTTGAAGCAAGGTGCCAGGCACATCTTCATCTCGGAATATATGCAGCCGGGGAAGGCTGGATCAGGATGAAGGTCGTCGACGCAACGGCGCATCTTGAAAAAGTCGAGCGAGTCGTTCATGAATTTTTCGGCGGCGACGCGCGAGGCGAACGGGCCGTAATAGAGGTTGCGTCCGTTGAGGCGGCCCAGGCGGGTAGTGGCAGAGGCACGAGGAAATTCGTTTTCCAGGTGCAGCTTCACGAGCGGCGCGAAGCGGAAGCGCAGACGGTCCTGATAAGTCTTGGGAAAAATGGCGCGCAGCACGGTGTAAAGCACAAAACCGGATTCGAAGTCGGAGCCGGTGGGGGCGTATTCGATGTGGCGGACGCGGTCACGCAGGTTGAGTTTTTTGGTGCGCTCTTCGACCGGGCCGAGCAGACGCTGCAGGCGACGGCGAAGGTTGGCAGTCTTGCTGATGTAGGGCTGGGCGTTGGGATCGTCCCCGCGCAGGAGAAATACCGCCGGGCCGAACGGGAGAGCAGGGAAGAGTTCGGCATCGCGCTCGGGCGTGAACTCAAGGCGTTCGGTGAGCACCAGATTATTCTATTGCGATTTCGGTACACAGTGAGAAAGTCAAAAAGCTTTTAACGCTAAGTTCGCCAAGAACTGCCGCTGAGGACGCTAAGAAACCTGCAATTTCCCGATAGCGAAGAATTAGCGGAAGCTTGCGCTTTTTAGGTTTTGGCGGAAGTCGGCGCCCTCCATGGTGACGATGCGGCACATCTCATGCAGGCGGGAGCGCATGCGCTCGCCGATGCGGTCAGCGAGAGTCTCTCGGCCGGCGGCGTATTCGGCGGCGCCCCGATCGCGACTGGCGCTGCCGCCATTTCGGTCGCGCTCCGGCAGGTTGGGGAAATTGGTGGTGATGATCGTAGTGCGGTTGTCGTTGTAGCGCGTGTTCAGAATCAGGCTGACGGTGTCCCACACCCACTCGCTGGGACGCACGGCGCCCAGTTCGTCGAGCACGAGGACCTCAGTTTCGAAGACGGGGCGAAGCACTTCCAGTTCCGTGGTCTTGACCGAATCGTTGTACGAATTCTGGATCTGCTTCAGCAATTCGCGATAGTCGGTGAAGAGACATCCTATGCCTTTGCCGACGACTAACTCTTTGATGATTCCGACGGCGAGATGAGTCTTGCCCACGCCGATGGTGCCAATCAGAAGCAGTCCGGTGCGATCGACGGGGTATTCCTCGACGAACTTACAAGCCGCCATTCGCGCCGTGGCAAGGGAACGATGAGGACCTTCGAATTCGAAGTTGGCGAGTTCGCAATGTTCGTAGCGGCGCGGGATTCGGGCGGCCTCCAGCAGAGTCCTGGCCCGGGCGCGCAGGTGGCAGTCGCAGCGGGTGACGCGGCGGTCGTTCTTTGAACTCGATCCCGAGCCCGACACGGTCTTCCACCCGGTGCCTTCGCACAGAGGGCAAACATCCGCGGGAGCTTTGCTTGCTGGGTTCATCCTGGCTTCCATCATCTTAACAACGCTTAACAACGGCAAGTCGCTTTCTTGAATTCTAAGCGTGCACCTGAGTGCTGATTTTACGCAAGCGGGAAAGGCGGGTGGGTTGTGTACATCCTGTGCAGGATGGCTGGAAGCTGTGGACGAGGGAGGAAAAACCCGTCATGGGGAGGCTCAAAAGCCGCTCGGATCGCCCCGATTCGGGCAATGGGGGTGCGAAACGGGCTACCCGTGCGGATTTTCACAGTTGACATTCCACGTAGACGGAGGACAATACCTTCGTTCAGGTTTCCAGACTCAGCCGCAGCGCGGTTTCTAACGGTGTGGGCCGAGAAAACGAAAGAGACCTGTGAGGAGAAAACATGAATAAAGCCGATCTGGTTGACAAGATCGCAGGCGCATGTGAAATGAGTAAGGCGCAGGCTACGATGGCGATTGACACTACCGTGGATAGCATCACCTCGGCGCTTCGCAAAGGGGATCGAGTGGCCCTGATAGGCTTCGGCACGTTTTCGGTGTCGCAGAGAAAAGCGCGGAACGGACGGAATCCGCAAACTGGCGCCACGATCAAGATAGCCGCACGGAAGGTTGCGAAGTTTACGCCGGGAGCGGAATTGAAGAAGACAGTAAACAAGAAGTAGAAGAGTCCTGGATATTGGATAAATGATTCGCGGACGGCAGGGGGTCGGCCCTGCCGTTTTTGCTGCGCAAAAGTGGGCCTGGATGATTCGTGAATTGATGATTTCCGCATCAAGCTATTGGTGTCGTTTGGCGTTACTTCTGCTGTTGCTCTCGGCGGCGGCGCAGGAGAGTCCCAGGTTGCCGTTCGGGGCCTGGAAGCGTGCCTCGGAGGGTCCGGTGATCTCGCCGCGCGGCAGCGGATGGGAGTCGGCGGGAACGTTTAATCCGGCGGTGGTGGTGCGCGGAAACAAGATCGTGATGCTTTACCGCGCGCAAAACAAGCAAGGGACATCGCGCCTGGGTTATGCCGAGAGTTTGGACGGCGTGCACTTTGAGCGCCGCCCAGACCCAGTTTTTGCCCCGTCCGCGGACTATGAAAGAGACGGCGGCGTCGAGGATCCGCGTTTAGTGGAATTCGACGGCACGTATTTTCTGACTTACACGGGGTACAACAAGAAAGATGCGCAACTCTGCCTGGCCACCTCAAGAGACTTAATTCACTGGGACCGCAAGGGCGTGATTCTGCCTGCCTATAAAGGCAATTGGAATGTGAAGTGGACGAAGTCCGGAGCGATCGTTCCGGCGAAACTCAACGGGAAATACTGGATGTACTTTCTGGGTACGACGGCCGATAACAAAGATCAGATGGGGCTTGCATCGTCGATGGATTTGATCAAATGGAAGGAGGAGACGAAGCTTCCAGTGCTGCCCGTGCGGGAGGGTATGTTCGATTCGCGCGTGGCCGAACCAGGGCCTTCCCCTCTGGTGACGCCGACGGGCATTGTGCTGATTTACAACGGAGCCGACGACAAGCTGGTTTATCGGACGGGGGTGGCGATCTTCGACCCGAAGGATCCGCGAAAGCTGGTGTGGAGAAGCGCTGAACCGATCTTCGCTCCGGAGAATGAGTGGGAAAAAGTTGGGCAAGTTCCGAACGTTGTTTTTGTCGAAGGTATGGTGAAATGGGGTGGGCGGGACTTGTTCTATTACGGCGGCGCGGATGCCAACGTGGGGGTGGCGGAAGCGCAGACCCGCCATTAAACTGCAGCGCGCCCAAGAGAAACTTTCGCTCGGAACTGGGGTTCCTGACAAAAGTCCAGGTCAACTAATGGTTGTGGTTTGAACTCTTGGCGTCCTACAGGGGCGCATATTGCGCGTGGGAGACTTGTGAATGTACGCAAGCAATCGAGTGGCGGCTCTCGCTTTATTCGCACCTTTGTGTGCCCTGTCAGCGTTTTCCCAGATCAGTGTGAATTCGGTTGATCAAGACGCAACGGCCCTTGTCTCGCCCGAAGAGGAGATTTCGGTTGTGCCTGGCTCGCCTTCGCTTCCGGCGATTACTGAAACTGCCGGCCCGGTTCAGGTAACACCTGAGCCACAGAAGGCGCCAGAAGGGCTGGGGGACGATCCGGGAGCGGGGGCAAAAATTCAACCATCGGATACGAAAGGATCCCAGCCCGCTGACTTCAACCAAGAGATCTATTACAGAAACAAACTCGAATTCTCCCTCAACGCAGGGTGGCTTCCCATCAACATCCCGTTCCCTCTCGATATTTTTGTAGGCGATGCCTACAACACCTATCCCCTGAAGTACACACTGGTTCCCATCTTTGCTTCTCTGCGCTGGCAGATCGACAGTGTAGGTAGTCCCTGGATTCTACGAGGAAATTGGGACATGACATTCACCGGGTCGGTCACCGCAATTCCGAGGGGACCGGAAAGCCGGTATTTTTCATACCTTATGGGAATTCGGCGTAATTTCGTCCAGCGTAATTGGAGGGTCGCCCCGTACTTTGACGTGCGCCTCGGCGTCGGCAACATCGATGCTAAGGGGCCTCAAGGGGTCCGGTATGCGCAAGGACAGGACCTTACATTTACTATCAACATCGGCAGCGGAGTGCGATATAACTTCAGTCCCAGCTGCGCGATTTCGGCGGGTCTGAATTTCATGCATATATCGAATCTTGATTTGTCGGAGAGCAACGGCAAGCCGAACTGGGGCGTGACGAACTACGGCATAAACGTCTACGGGCCGATGGTTGGGATCGAGGTTCAGTTGCACAGGCACCGGCGACACTCCGAGTAGTATGTGGCTGTGATCATTCGCGCCACGTTTGACCTCAGCCAAGATGGGCCCTACGATCATCTGAGCCCATGGGATTCACGATTCCGCTTTCCGCGAGCAACTTTCTCCTCCCTATGATCGCTTGCGGGTCCCTGTTGTTATTGTTCTCAGAAGGTCTTTCAGCTCAGCAAGCAAAGCCACCGGCACCGTCTCCAGCCATCGCTAACTTCACCGACGTTGCGGAGAAAGCTGGCCTGACGGGGCAGAATGTATTTGGCGGGGTCGTTGCCAAGAAATACATCATTGAAACGACCGGTACTGGCGTTGCGATTTTCGATTACGACAACGACGGCTGGCCTGACATTTTCCTGGTGAACGGTACGAGGCTCGAGGGATTTCCGAAGGGGCAAGGACCCGGCAATCGCTTGTACCGCAACAATCACGACGGGACGTTTACCGACGTGACCGAGAAAGCTGGGCTCGCGGCGACTGGCTGGGGCCAGGGAGTTTGCGTTGGCGATTACGACAACGATGGGTGGGAAGACCTGTACATCACTTACTACGGTAAGAACCGGCTGTATCACAATCAGAATGGAGTTTTCGCCGAAGTCGCTGAGAAGGCAGGAGTGGCGGGATCAGGCAAGGCGTGGGGCACAGGCTGCGCCTTTGTCGACTACGACCGCGACGGACACCTCGACTTGATGGTGGCGAACTATGTGGATTTTGATTTGGCGACGGCTCCGGCGCCCGGTGGGCTCCCGACGTGCATTTGGAAGGGCGTGCCCGTGATGTGCGGTCCGCGGGGATTGGCGGGTGCGAAAAATATTCTCTATCACAATCGCGGCGATGGAACCTTCGAGGACGTAACCACCAAGGCGCACATCGATCGGACCGATGGCCACTACGCTTTCAGTGTTTCGACCTTCGATTTCGACGAAGATGGCTGGCCCGACATTTTTGTGGCTTGCGACAGCACGCCCAGCATTCTTTATCGCAACAATCACGATGGGACGTTTACCGATGTCGCCGTCACCGCGGGCGCGGCGTTCAATGAAGATGGGCGCGAGCAGGCGGGCATGGGGTCGACGATCGCGGATTATAACGGCGATGGGCATCTCGATATTTTCAAAACAAACTTCTCAGACGACACTTCTACCCTCTACAAAAACAATGCCGACGGGACCTTTAACGATGCCACTACCTCCGCTGGGTTGGGGCTTTATACGCAGTACTTGGGCTGGGGAACGATGTTTTTCGACTTCGACAACGATGGCTGGCCGGATTTGCTGCTGGTGAATGGGCACGTGTATCCGGAGGTCGACAGCCAGCATTTAGGCAGCAGCTACAAAGAGCCGCGGCTGCTCTTTCATAACAACGGGAATGGAACATTCAGCGATATTTCGGCGTCCGGGGCGGGCATTACATCGGCATCCTCTTCGCGCGGACTTGCGGTCGGGGATTTGTGGAATGACGGAAAGATGTCAGCCGTCGTGAGCAACATGAATGCGGCGCCGAGTTTGTTGGTGAATCAGGTTCGGAGCGCCAATCATTGGATCGGCATTCGCACTGTAGGGACGAAGTCGAATCGCGACGGGATCGGCGCGCGGATTCTTGTGAAGACTGCGGCGCGCACGCTGGTCGATGAAGTGCGCAGTGGATCAAGCTACGTTTCCAACAGCGATATGCGGGTCCATTTCGGCCTTGGGTCAGTCGCGAAGATTGATTGGGTGGAGATTCGTTGGCCCAGCGGATTGGCGGAGCGATTCCTGGACTTGCCCGTCGATCAAATTCATAGTCTCAAAGAAGCCTCCGGCGTTGCCGTTGAGGCTGGCGTGAAGAAGCCTTAAAACACAGAGGGCCCAGGGTAGATCTGTGGAACCCTGTGTCCTCTGTGTTTAAGGTTTTGGTTTTGAATTTCCTGCGAAATTGACGGTGCGAATGACCCCTTCGCCTTCTTTCACGAAGATTAACTGATTGGCTTTGATGTCTTTCAGATTGTCAATCTGGCCGCTCGGCCAGTGAATTTCTAGCGCCTCGACCTTCTCCGCTTTGCCTAGACCGAAATGTACGCGTAGATCGTTCTGCGAAAAGTAACCGCCGCCGCTGCGGACTTCGTCGATCTGGCGATGCGGCTTGGATTCTCCCGGCGATTTGCTTACACATACTAAGCGAGCGCCGATGCCGCTGCGATTCGACTTGGTGCCGATGGTGCGGACTTTGATCCAGTTGTTGTCGAGTTTCGAGTCGCAGCGCAGAAGTTGAGGATAATCGTTGACGGTGTTGACGACCATATCAATGTCGCCGTCGTTGTCGAAGTCGCCGAAGGCGCAGCCGCGCGATGCGACGGGTTCAGAAATCCCGGAGCCTACTTGCAGGGATACATCTTCGAAGTGGCCGTTGCGCAGGTTGCGGTAGAGAA
>Ga0210410_10004055_pt1 | contig 12885 bp, 9 predicted proteins | sample IncBWC4MmetaG_FD_161058 | JGI IMG/M metagenome (GOLD analysis project Ga0210410, IMG submission 161058) | Forest soil microbial communities from Barre Woods Harvard Forest LTER site, Petersham, Massachusetts, United States - Inc-BW-C-4-M | ecosystem: Environmental > Terrestrial > Soil >... | reverse complement strand
ACTAAGACGCGCGGAATACCGCTGCTCTGGCTGCCCTTGGCAGCCGGGCTTTGGGGAGTGCTGCTCATTTACGGGTAGTTAGACCTGCAGATTCCAATGCTCCCATTTTTCGGGAGACAAGTCCAGCAAACGAAGCTCGCCTAAACGATTTTTTGCTGGGTTTTCTCAGGAGTTTCGCGAAACGCGCGGCCGCATTCTTCGCAGGGGCACAGAGTGCGCAGGTAATCGTAACTGAAGATTCCGGTGGAGTGCCCGTCGGTGAAGCTGATCTGCACAGCGTAGTTTCCAACCTGCGTTGCTCCCTGGGCGCGCGGCTTGGGCTTGTACATGGGCAAGAGCGGCGACGACAAGAGATTCGTGGTCGCTGCGGGCATCGCTTCCTTCTTCGTGCGTTCGTCGTTGCACGTCGCGCAGGGGCACTGGTCCCGCAGGTACGCAAAGTCAAAATGGCTAAAATGCCCGTCGGCCCAGGTGATATCCACACCCGCGCCGGTCTTGACGTGGATTTTTACCGCGGTTGGCTTCTTGCGTTGATCGATTGGTGTGGGCATCTGTAAAAATCTTTCCTCTCGCAATCCATTATCCAGGTTCTTCGTAGACCGCGTTCAAAAGGCGCCCGCCCCGTAAAAACGTCCGGGGCGCAAACAACGCGCCTCAGACCCTTCGGCTAGGCTCAGGGCAAGAGGCGGCCGCTACAATTGCATCAATCATTTTTCTTCTTGTGATCGCAGCATTCGCCCGGCGGAATCGGATTGCCATGGGGGCAGGTCGTCGGGTGCCCCAGGAACGAACAGATTTTCTGGTCCAGCTCCGGACTGATGATGTGCTCGAACTTGCAGGCCTCGCTGTGCACTTCCTGATCTTCGATACGGAAGGTGTCCTTGAATAGACGCTCGGCCAGGCGATGGCGTCGCACCACATCCCGCGCTCGCTGCATTCCTGTTTGGGTGAGGCGCACATCGCCGTTCTGCAATTCGATCAAGCGCAAATCCGACATACGCGCGAGCAAGCGCGAAACCGGCTCGGCTGCGATCACCGGAAGCTGGCCCGCGGGCCCTTCGGAGCGCAGCAGCTCCTTCTGGGCGGGCTTGCCGTCTTCGCCGCAGATCCAGATCTGCTCAAGGAGGTGATCGAAGCGAATTTCGTCGTCGCCCGAGACGGGCGTGCAGCAATCGGCTGTATTCGCGAGCGGGCAGGCCATCGGATGATTCGGACCGTGCAACGCAGTGTCAAAAGAGAGATGCCCGTGGGCCAGTTCGATGCGGCGGTCGGCTTGCTGGGCGATATCCGGATCGTGCGTTACCATCAGGATCGTGTGTCCGGCGAGGTGCAGTTCGCGGAAAAGCCCAAGTACGATCTCCTCGTTCGCCTCGTCGAGGTTGCCCGTCGGCTCGTCGGCCAAAATCAATTTCGGCTGGTTGATCAGGGCTCGGGCAATTGCGACGCGCTGCTGCTCGCCGCCAGAAAGTTGCGAAGGCAGATGTGTCAGACGGTGACCCAACCCTACGCGCTTCAGCGCTTCCGCGGCCTGTCCTTCGTCCGTGACGCTGTGAAAATACTGTGCCAGCATAACGTTTTCGAGCGCGCTGAGGTATGGCACCAGGTGAAACTGCTGGAATACGAAGCCAATCTTCTCCGCGCGGTAGCGCACCAGGTCGTTTTCGGAGAGTTTGGCCAGGTCTACGCCGTCCACAATCACATGGCCCGACGTCAGCGTGTCCAACCCGCCCAGAATATTGATCAGGGTGGTCTTCCCGGAGCCGGACGGCCCCATCAGCGCCACCCATTCGCCCGCCTGGAAGTGGAAGGAGATGCCGTTCAACGCGCGCTGCGTGCCATACTCCTTCACCAGCGATTCAATGCGCACTTGCGCGTTCACGCTTCACCTCTAAACACGTTTGCAGGCCGTATGCTCGCCAGTCGGCGCAGGGGGAAGGCGCTGGCAATGGAAACGATGATGGTGATGCCTACAGAAACAGGATACACAATCCAGCGGGGCTGCGCAGCCACGCCAAATACCGTTTTCCCCAGCCAGATGGAGCCCAAAATGCCAAACGCCGAGCCAATCACCCCGCCTACGATGCCCATCAAAATCGCTTCCGCGAGGAACAGCCGCACGACCCGGCGCACCGAGCCGCCAATCGCCTTCATCAATCCGACGTCATTCTTGCGCTCCATAGCCACATTGCTCATGCCCGCCATCACGCAAAGTGAAGTCAGCAGCAGGACGATGATCACAGTGATCGAAAGCAGTCCGCTGATGCGGTTGTAAAGTTTACCCTCCGCTTCGGCGAGTTGCTTGATGCCGTGCACATCCGCAGCCGGCAATCGTTGCGAGAGGGCCACGATGAAACGGGTAATCGAATCCGGCGTGCCCGTCACGCTGAGCTGTACCAGGCTGATGCGTCCCGGCAAATCCGCCAGCGTTTGCGCCGTGGCAAGCTTGGTGAAAATCTGTGTGTCCTCCGCGCCGCCCGTCGCCACCACCGCGAACACTTTGCACGTCGCTTGCCTACTTTGATTGCGCAGGTTAAGCGAGTCACCCACATGCACTTTGAACTGCGCCGCCGCCTTGGCGCCGACCTCGCACGCGGCGGGATCTTTCTCCACTTCCGCGGAATATTCCATGCGCCGCCCGGGCCGCACTTGCGTCAATCCCTGTCCTTCGGTGCCCGCAATCACGGCCGCTTCGTGATGGATCTCGCCAGCCTTGGCCACTTCGCCAATCACGTAGAGAAACGCCACTGCCGGCACAGGCTTCCCGACATTTTCCGTTGGCAATTCGGCAAGCACACTCTGGTTCAGTGTGGCGCCACCCGAATTTGCGTTCGTATCGCGAGGAGCCACAATCATATTCGCTCCCAACGCGCGAAATTCCGTCGTCAGCCGCCGCTTGGCGTCAATCTGCAGATTCAGCAGTGCCGAGGTGATCGCCGCGCCCGCTCCTAGAGCCAGCAAAATCACAAACAACCGGCCGTAGTTCGCGGTGATAAGCCTGCGAACAATGCGCCAGAACATCGAAGAGTTCCCCATCATTCGCCCCTCAGGATCGGCGCGGGATCATACTGCGAAGCGCGGCGCAGCGGGTAAGCGCTTCCGAGCAGAGTGATGAGCGAGGCAAGCACCAGCACGATGAACAGCAGAAATAGTTTCGGCTCCGGCGTGAACCCAAATATTTTTTCGCCCAGCAAACGCGCCAGCAGGATTCCGACCGCATAGCCAATTCCGCCGCCGACAAACGCCACCAGCAGTTGTTCCGCCGCCAGAAGCACGCCCACCAGCCCGGAGCCGGCTCCGAGCGCCTTCATCAATCCAATCTCCGTGCGCCGCTCGATCACCGAAGCCGCGGCCGAAGCTCCCACCGCCAGCGCCGCCGCGAGCAGCGCGGCAAACGTCACGAGCCAGAGCAAAGTGCGCACTCGCGTCAGAATTGTGCCTTCGCCTTCCGCCACGCGACGAATCACGCGGACGTCGGTCCCTTTCAACTCCTGGCTGATCTGTAGCGCGATCGCCGAAATATACGGCGAGCAGTACCAGCGGTCGAATTCCGCCTGCGTCATGGTCTTCGGATCCTTGCGCCCAAACGCATCTTCCGGCTTGGTCAGCGCGCTGACGTACAACTTGCGGTACATGCCTGGCTTCTGTGCAAGTCGCTGGGCCATGTGCAAGGTAACTAGCACAGCGTTATCTTCCTCACCCCCTGATGACAATATCCCCACAACCTTTACCGGCCATGGGGTGTCAAATCCAGGTGTATCCATCCCGAGCACGATTTCGCTGCCGACACCAAGACCTTCACGTTTCGCGAGGTCTTTCCCAATGACTGCCTCGTTCGCTCCCTCGGCAAACCAGCGGCCTTCGATCTGCCACCAAGGATTGGTGTTCTCCACACCCGTGGTGTACACCGTTCCATCTGGGATTTGCACGTCGTGATGGACCCAGGTACCGATTAGAGTCGCGTTTTCCCTGCGGATCGTCGACTGGAGTCCGGGAGGAGGTGGTTCCAAGGGACCGCCTCCAAGTCTACCCTTCACAAAGGTTGTCGGAACCTCCAGAATCGGCGCAAACGCCTTGATGTTGAATCGCCAGAAAATCGTTTTCAGTTTTCCGAGGTCTGCTTCAGGAAGGTACGCGCCCGCATTCGCGGGGCGGTAGTCCACGCCGCCAATTTCGAGCGGCAGCGAGTCCGCCTGCGGCGTCACCAGCAGGTTCGCGCCCAGGCTGCGAAACTCCTGCGCCAACCGGTCGCCCACGTCCAAAGACACGGTCAACGCGGCGGTTGCCACAGCCATCCCCAGGGCCAGCGCGGCCAGGGTCAGCATTTTGCGTTTGGGCCGGCGCGTGAACGAGTCGGCTACGAGTCGAAGGAACATTGATACGGATTGGTGAGCGCCCCAAATCTCCTATCGCGGAATCTCTTCCGCAGCTTTGGTCACCGACGAAACGTCAATGACCAGATCATCGCCCTGCACCTGCGACGTAAACCCGATCGGATTGCATCCGCCCTTTTGCCCAATCGAAGGGATATAGATTGCCGACGCGCAGTGCCGGCAGATCACGTTCTGCCCGTCCTGGCGGTAGCCTTCGGCTCCGCAGATCAGGCAAGCGTCGAGCGCCGTCCCGTAACCGTTGGGCTTCTTGATGACGATGAACCGGATGGTTGCCCCATTGGCCTTTAGCGTGAAAAGATGCAGATTCCCATCCTGCACTTCGGCGATGGGCACCTTTACGATGCCGTTCACGGCTTCCACCGCCTTCGCTTGCGGCGGCGCCGAATTCACCTTCGCATAAATAAAATCTGCGGTAAGCGCCAGGATCACTGCCAGGCTCATGCTCGCCGCGGCGATCATCCAGCGTCGCTGGCGGCGATTCTGGGATTCCAATAGCCGGCGCTCCGCGTCATTGGTCGCAGCGGTGGCGGCCTTGTTGTGCGAAGCAGTCTGCCACTCGCGGATAATCATCAGCGCGGCGGCCCCGAACACAAACACAAAAAAGAACAGCTCGTTGGCCACGATCGGCCCAAGCACGGCCATCTCCGTCTTGCTCGAAGGCAGCCACTGCGCTTCGCTCAATTCGTGCAAGCCGGTCACCGCTAGTTGCACCGCCACCAGCATCAGGATCCAACTGGTCACGGCAAAGAACCGGTGCAGCGGAACCTTCAATGTGCCCTTGAAAAAGAAGAGACCCACCGCAACTGCGGCTCCGATGCCCGCAATGGTCCCAATCCAGGTCTGCAAGCCTTCTGTCGAAAGTTCCACGGCACGCAAAATCAACGCCAGTTCTGCTCCCTCTCTCACCACCATCAGGAACACGAAAAGCCCCAGGCCCCAGCCCGCCGCAGAACCAGCTCGCGAAGCGTACGTCTCCACCTTCTCTTCGATCTCTTTTTTCAGATGCCGCGCAATGCGGTTCATCCAGATAATCATGGTGACCACGAAAAACGCCGCCACCAGGAGAAGCAGCCCTTCAAATCCGTCCTCGCTGATGTTGAATCTCTCCAGCGCAATGGCCACGGCGAGGCTCAGCGCAACCGCGGCCGCCACTCCGCCCCACACAAACCGGACCAAATGAGTCCTATTGGTCCGTGAAAGATAGACGAGGATAATCCCGACGATCAGAGAAGCTTCGACACCCTCGCGCAGGGCAATAAGGAAGGCAGAAAGCACGTGCACCACTCCAGTTGAAAATGATTTGCAACAACAATCCCAGTCTACCCCCTCCCTCTCCGCCCCGTCAAGAGCACACGCCCTTTCCTTGGACACGCTAGAATGGTGGCTTGCGTCTATCTACTAGAATGAGAAGATCGCCCTTCACCTCCGTCAGCGCCCTGCTCCTCTCCTGGGCGCTTGTCTGTCCGACCCTTCCAGCACAGGATCCGCAGGCCCCCGACGCGAAGCGCGATGCGCAGCTCTCCTTTGTGAAGCCCGATCCGAAGCGTGCCAAAAAACTTGTCGAGCAGGCCGCGAAGGAAGAAGCCGCCGGGGATTATATCCGCGCCCTCAGCGATTATGAGGAAGCGGCTCGCTACGCCCCGTTTGACGTCACCATCGTCGGAAAAGGCACGGCCCTTCGCTCGCGCCTTTTACGTGAGCACCTGGACGGCGCGGAACGCCTGGCCGTGGAAGGGAATATTGACGGCGCGACGCAAGAGCTCGCCGCCGCGTTAGAGATCGATTCCGGCAACCCCGCGGTCCTTGAACGCCTGCAGCAGATCGGTTCCATGAAGGAGACCGCCACTGGCGAGCGCCGCGCGGAGCCTCCCCTTGGCCTGCCGCAGCTTGCTCCGGAGAAGACCAACAAAAGCTTCAATCTTCAGACCGACGTGAAATCCGCGTACGAGGAGGTTGCGCGGGCCTTCGGATTGAAGGTTTCGTTTGATCCCGATTTGCAGGCGCGCAACACACGCCTACACCTTCAGGACGTCGATTTCTACACCGCGATGAAAGTCCTGGGCCTCGAAACCGGCACTTTCTGGAACGCCGTGGACTCGAAACAATTTTTCGTCGCGGCCGACTCCTCGGAGAAACGCCGCTTGTACGATCCCGAAATTGAACAGACCATTCCGCTGACGTCCTCGGTAACTACCACGGAAGTCGGCGAAGTGGTCCGTGCCATCCGCGAACTCACCGGCATCACGCGCGTCAGCCAATCGAATTCCAATCGTTCGATTACTGTCCGCGGAACCGTGCAGCGCGTGCGCCTCGCCGATGAAATCGTTCGCAACCTCGAGCACGGCCCGGGCGAAGTGCTTCTCGAAATCGATCTTCTGGAAGTGGATCGCACCAATGCCACTAATCTTGGCATCACGTGGCCCTCAAGCCAGCGACTTGTTCCGGTCCCCGCAAATCTGGCGAACTCGCTGCGCTCCGCGCCCGATTTAACTTCGTTGCTCACGCTTCTCGCCCAAGTCTTTGGCGGCCCTGCGGGTGCGCTTGCGGCCGGTGGCATTTCCAGCCTCGCGTCCTCCATCCCAGGCGTCGCCGCGATCGGCGGAGGCAAGAGCACGTTTCTCCTCGTCTTTCCCAACCTTTCGGCGCAATTTTCCCAAGGGCTTTCCCTGGTGCACAGCGGCAGACAGATTTTACTCCGGGCGCAGGATGGCAAGCCGGCGACCTTTTTTGTCGGCGACCGCGTGCCCATCACTCTTTCGCTGCTTTCGGGCAGCCTCGGCTCGACAGGCTTTACCCCCAACCCCGGTGGCACCGGCGTCACCATCCCCACTCAGCAATTCACTGTAGGGAAAAATCCCGTCGCCATGGTCACGGCGGATTTTCGCAGCTCCGGCGCGCAAGACCTTGCCGTCGTCAACCAGACCGACAACACGCTGACGGTCCTACTGAATCAGGGAACCGGAGTGGTCCCCCAATTCGCACAGCCTACCACTGGAATCGGTTTGGTCTCCCCCGTATCGCTCGGAACGAAATGGACAAGTTCCACTCCGGCGCCGGCTTTGGCAACGGGAAGCCTCAACGCCGCCTCAACCGCCCCAAATAACGACAACTTTGCTGATCTGCTGGTCACCGATCCGGTGGGAAACGCGGTCATTGTACTTCTCGGCGACGGCGATGGCAGCTTCAAGAAACCTGCCGCTCCGATTGCCGTGGGGAATCAGCCCAGCGCCATCGTCATCGGCACGTTTAATTCAAAAAATGGTGATTCCAATCCGGGCTTCGTGGTCACCAATTTCAAGGACAGCACTTATTCTGTTTTCAACGGCATTGGCGATGGCACGTTCACCGAGGTGAAGGGATCGCCCTTCGCTTTGCCTTCTTCTGCGGCCGGGCCGGTGGCCATGGCCGTGGCCGACTTCAACGGCGACGGCACTCCCGATCTCGCCATCGTCAATCAGACTACCAAGAACGTCACCATACTTGAGGGCAATGGTAACGGCACTTTCACGGAATTTCCCAAGTCTCCTCTTGCCGTCGGCAACCTCCCCGTGGCCATCGCGTCCGGAACGCTCAGCGGCAGCAACGGCCCGGCTCTCGCAATAGTCAATCAGCAGGACAACACTCTCTCCGTTTACCTGGGAAATGGTGACGGCACATTTGTCGCGGCGTCGCAGTCCCCTCTGGCCACAAGCACGACACCCAGCGGCGTCGTGATTGCCGACCTCGCCCAGTCCACCACAGGTGGCATCGCAGTGACCAACACGGCCGTTGGCACCGTCACCATTTTCGCCGATCTCGGCAGCGGCCTCTTCGCCAGTGCAATTGAACCCCCCGCCGGCACCAGTCCCGACGCCATCCTCGCCGGTGCCTTTACCAACAGCTCCTTTCCAGACATCGTTGTCACCAACAATATTTCCAACGCCGAAGGTCAAGTCACGCTTGTCGAAAGCCCCGCCAGCCTGATTTCCAATGCCGCCATCACCCAGACGCCGTATCCCGGCTCCGAATACGAGGACATCGGCATAAAAATCAAAGCCACCCCGCAGTTGCACGACACCAAGGACGTCACGCTGCAGCTCGAGTTTGAGATCAAATCGCTTTCTGGAACCAACATCAACGGTATTCCGGTGATTTCGAATCGCACCGTCACGCAGACTGTGCGCCTAAAGGAAGACGAAACCTCGCTCATCACCGGCCTGCTCAGCGACAACGAAACCAAATCCATCACCGGCATTCCCGGCCTCGCCCCGTTGCCCGGCATCGGCTACGCCTTCGGCACCCGCGGCAATTCCTTCACCAACGACGAACTGCTTTTCCTGATAACTCCGCGCCGCGTCCGCTCGGCGTTCCATGAGTCCAAAACGATCTACGCCGGGACTGGCGAGCCCACTGGCCACCAGGGCGCCGCAGCCGCGCCCGCTGGGCGCCCCGACCAGGAGCCCGCTCCTGCTCCAACTCCCGTAGAAACGCCTGCCCCACCACCGTCGGCGCCGCCGGCAGCACCGCCGCAGCCGCAACCGGGCCCTCCGCCTGCTCAACAGCCGCCGCAAAATCAACCGCCGCAACCGCAGCCCGAAATTCCGCTCCAGCAGCCTCCCGGATAAAATTCCGGCAACCCGGCTCCGATCAATGCGAGCGTCACGAAACTGCGGCAGGATCAGTGTACGGGATGCGGCGCCGGACGGAGATGCATCCAGTGTCCGGGCTCAATGACCGCCACGAGCTTCTTGCCTTCTTCCACGGAGAGTATCGTGAAATACAGAGGCTCATCAGGCGATTCCGAGTCTGCGGGGCTGAAGACAGTTACAGTTCCTACTCGCCCTTTATCGCAGCGGAACGCGAATGCAACAATAGTGTCTGCGGACGCAATCCACTGCCGAAAGCCCAGAACGTCACGCCAGCGGCAGTCGCGCATGCACCGGAGGAATTGCGCCAAGTGTGCCATGCAATCGGCCTTTTTATTCATGACCACTGTAGCGAGTATGGAATACGTGTGATCGCGAAAACCGCCCTGGCAAATAGGGCACCCGTCGAGAATGCTGCGAAGTTCCCGGGCAACGACGCATTCCGGAGAACTGTCCGCATCTACCGCGACTCCGGACACCTGCATATCTTGGTTCTGCCCTACAAGGTCCTGGAGAAAATCGCGGCGACCGCGTTCATCGTCGGCAAATAGAACTTTCGTGCCCATGGGAACGCCCCAAAAGAAAAGGTAACAAACAAGTGCGACATAACAATCCGGTGAATTATGGAATTTTAGGCAGGGAATATCCCTAATCCCTTATTGGGGAAAATCTGTAAAGGCGTAACCGGTCAATATAGCGATAGGAATTGGCACTTCCTGGGGATCCGGTAAACACCTTCACTGGAAATCCAAACTACACCTGATTGACCGGGCCATTCAGCTGTCGAAAATAGTTTTGAAACATGGTGTGACTTGAAGTCGCCAGAGCGCCCCCAGTCCATTGGCTATGACGAGTAATTCTGCAGGAGTGGGTTCTAACCAAGAGGGCGCGGCACCCTGGGGTGAGCCCTCGGCTGCGTTGGAGTTCCCTCCAACGGAAAGTCCAAGACCTGCCGGCATCCCAGAAACGCCGCCCGTGGCCAAGTTACCGGGGCGGGTTTATTACCCCGAACTGGACTCGATCCGCTTTTTCCTCTTCTGCTGCGTCTGGGGCAGACATGTCCTGCCAACGAATCTTGCTTCTTACTCCGCATATCACGTCCCCATGTGGCTCGCAGTGGCTATCACGAGCATGATCAATGCGTTGATGTGCAGTCTCGACGTATTTTTCATCATCAGTGGATTCTTGATCACCCAACTACTTCTGCGGGAACGAGACTTGAATGGCACGATCGACATGAAGGCGTTTTACGTTCGGCGCCTCTTGCGAATTTGGCCGTTGTACTTTTTGGTGATCGGCCTTGCCGTTCTTCTATCTGTGTTCGACCGGAGCCAGGCTTTGGGCTGGATTGATTTGCTCTCCTATCTGCTTTTCGCAGGGAATTGGGGCCCGGTGTTGGGGCATTGGTCGCATGCTGTAATTCTGGGGCCTCTATGGAGCGTGGCATTCGAGGAGCAATTTTATCTATTGTGGCCGCTCGTCCTGCGCCGCGCCAGCAGGAAGATCATCTGCGGAACCGCCGTCGGGCTGCTGGGGGTGGGCGCTTTGGCTCGCCTGATTTTGCTGCTTGAACATTCCAGAGCATCGGTGTTGTGGTTCAACAGCTTCGTCCGGGTCGACTCAATCGCTTGCGGAATTCTGCTTGCTTTGGCTCTTCATGGACGCGAGGCACCCCGGCTGGGAATTCCCAAAAGGCTGTTGCTGCTTCTATTGGGAGGCTCGGCGTGGATCGTCGTTGGCACGTTCTGCGGGTTGGCGGGGCCGACTGATCCCGTACCAATGCTGGCAGGCGGCATGATCGGGTATCCACTTATGTCGCTCGCAGGTGTTGCAATCTTCCTCTCTTTCTTCGGAGCTGCGCGAGAGGGAGCCTCTTTTCTGGAGAATCCCGGGCTCGTCTATCTCGGCAACATCGCTTATGGTCTGTACGCGTTCCACTACCTGGGCCGGCAAATATCGGACTACGTTTTCGCCGGTTTTCACAATCATGCACACAATTACAGCTACACACTACCGGCGTTTTTCGGCCTCGCGGTTACATTTCTGCTGGCTGTTGCTTCCTTCAAATGGTTGGAGAGCCCATTTCTGCAATTGAAGCGCAAGTTCACGCATGTCCCTTCGGGGTTCTCCAAAGTCAAACCGATAGAGACTTTTGAGGTCGTAGCTTCGAGCCTCGTGCCTGCAGATTAGCGCTGCCTTCAACGTGAATGACCAACATGCGGGGCGCCGATGGGGAGCGCTGAATATTCCTCGGGTATGACTGAGATGAATCAGGGGAGCGGATCAAACACAACAACCGGCTGGTAAGTCCGCGGCACCACCGCCTCGGCGATGGCGATCAATTTGTTTTCCTGGTCGAACACGCGCAACCGCGGCGGCTGCGCCTCTTCGGTGTCAAGCTGCGTCGTGGCCCCCGGCGGTAGCTCCACGCGTCCCGGCTTCAACTGCGAAGGCATCACGTTGAATTTCGCCCCGTGACGAATTTTCTTTTCCAGCACTGGCAGCACATTGGTCCGCGGAAAATTGGGCAGCAGATGCTCCAGCGGAATCAGGCAGGACTCGAACTTGCCATCCTTCTTCGCCTGCGCCAGCTCTTCGAGGCCGATGGCCTGGTCCAGCGAAAACTCTCCCACCGCTGTGCGGCAGATTTCCGCCAGATGCGCCCCGCATCCAAGTTTTTGTCCCATGTCGTGCGCCAGCGAACGGATGTACGTCCCCGAAGAACACTCAATCGAAAACCGCGCGATTGGGCCTTCGATCCCCATCAAGCGATACTCGAAAATTTCCACCGGCACCGCTTTCAGCTCGACAACCTGATTCTTGCGCGCCAGTTCATACGCGGGCCGGCCGTGAATCTTTTTCGCGGAAAAAATCGGCGGCATCTGTTCGAACCGCCCCGTGGATTCCGCCGCCATCCGCTCCAAGACTTCCCGCTCCAGCACCGGTCCGGCATCCGGGCCGGCCGCCTGCCCTTCCGAGTCAAACGTATTTGTGGCGTAGCCAAAGCGGAAGCCCGCGGTGTATCGCTTGCGCCGCCCGGTATAAAAACGCACAAAGCGTGTGGCTTTGCCCAGCAACAACACCAGGACGCCGGTCGCCAGCGGGTCCAGCGTGCCCAGATGCCCGATCTGGCGGAATCCCGCCAGATGCCGCACCGCATCCACAACGTCGTGTGAAGTCTTTCCCCGCGGCTTGTTGATGACCAGGGCGCCGTCAAACGGTGCGGGTTGTGGCTGACGCGGCATTGAATCGTCATCGGCAAAAATATAATGGCCGATCTTGAGTATGTGCGAAGACTGCAAAAACATTTCCTCAGCGGCTAAAGCCGTAAGGCAAAGACAAGCCTCATGTCGGACCTAAAGGTCCGACCCCCTAGTTCCAACGCAGACTTTTAAGCTCGGCTACTACACAGATGAAGAGAAAACCGACGCCTAGCAGCAGGGTATGTTGGCAAGGAATGATATTCAATTTCTTTCTGAAACTTATGTCGCCCGCAATTCACGGATTCGGTTCCGGCTTATCGGCCTTGTCCAACTTCATCTGCTTCAAAAGCTGCTCGATGCGCTCCACGTGCTCCTGCGAAAGGTCCAGCGTGAAATGCAAATCCGGAACGCGCCGCAACTGCAGCCTTTCCACCAATTCGTGTTTAATGTAGCCAGACGCATGCTCCAGCGCCTTGATGGCGTCCTTCTGCTCCCGGGAATTTTCCGTCCGCACGCTCACGTACACCCGCGCGTGTTTCATATCCGGCTGCACGCGCACTTCGCTGACGCAAACATTCCCTTCGAGGCGGGGGTCTTTCAATTCGCCCACAAGCATGGCGTTCAGCTCATGAGCGATTTCCTCGCCCACCCGCAAATGACGATGAT
>Ga0210410_10004054_pt1 | contig 12888 bp, 5 predicted proteins | sample IncBWC4MmetaG_FD_161058 | JGI IMG/M metagenome (GOLD analysis project Ga0210410, IMG submission 161058) | Forest soil microbial communities from Barre Woods Harvard Forest LTER site, Petersham, Massachusetts, United States - Inc-BW-C-4-M | ecosystem: Environmental > Terrestrial > Soil >... | reverse complement strand
CGGGAGTTTCGAGCGTGGTGAGGAAGGCGGTGCGGACAAGAATATAGAGGAAAAGGAGAACGAGGACGGAACGAGCAGCGGGAGAGTAGCGGAGGCGAAGCGCACCCCACAACGCGAGGCCTATGTAGAAAACATTGAGGAAGAAAAGGAAGATTGTTGCGCGCTGGTCCACGGCGTCTTCCTGATGCATATACCAGAGTGGGAAGACGTTGCCGGAGACGGGGACAAGTTCGATGCGGGGGGTGAACCAAATGCGGACGGCACGGCGCAGAGGAATCGTGAGGTATGTGCGCAGAGGGTGACGAGCGGTGCGTTCGCGAGCGAGTTGCGCGAAAACGGCGTCTTCTTCCGCTGTTAGCGTGAGATCCTCGTTATACGCATCGAGGACGGCGGCGACACGATCGCGTTCTTCAGGAGTGTCAAAAGCCGCGCCGGGAATGTCGCCCAGATGGATTTCCTCGCCATTTAATTTCCAGGAAACGAGGTAGCAATCGCGAACGCGGTAAAGCCAGGTGCGTTCCCAAGCCATGAAGCCTTTGGGATCTAGTTCGCCGGGGAGGGTGGCATCTTTGGGAGTGAGGGGTTGAAACTCGTGGAGGGTTCGGGCATTGCGGATGGTCCAGGGGACGAGGGGCAGGGCGGCGGCAACGCCCATCAGGACGAGGGTGAGGAGCAAGCGCTTGAATTCTCCGCGGCGCAGCAGAACGACGGCCAGGATGAGGAACGCGGTTGCCAGAAGGAGCGGCGCTTCCGGACGAAAGAGAGTGCCGAGGCCGACGACAAAACCGGCAAGCGCAACGGCCAGCCAATAGTTGCGTCCGGCTACGAACCACTGCCCCAGGGAAGGAAAGCCGGCAGCGCCGGCGATGACAGCAACGAGAAACAGACTGGCAAGCGCGGTAAGAAAAATCGCCCAGACTTCGGTCAAGGGAACGGCGGTATAGTTGGCGGTGAAGGGACAAAGCGCGGCGAGCCAGAGGCCGATGAGAAATACGCGGCGCGTGCCGGCTTTTTCGTTGCAAAGAAGAACCAGGAGAGCGGCGAGCGCGCCGATCAACACGCAGGCGGATAAATCCACGAAGACCTGCGAGAGAAGGACGGAGCGGCGGGCTGCTTCGCCGGTGTGTCCGGTCAAGGCGTAGACGATGGCGAGGAACGCGGGATAGCCTGGCATGCGAATGTCCACGGAGACGGGTTGCCCGCCAATGTCCATCGCGTATTTGGCGTGCTTCAGCCAGTTGGTGGCGAGCTGGTCGTAAATGACGGTGTCGCCCGCGCCGGCGGGAAACTTCAATACGAAAAAGAGGCGCAGAGCGGCGCCGGTAACGAGAGGCAGGATGGGACTGGAGAAAATTCGCTTCATTCGTGCTTTGCATCTTACAATACGGGAGATATTGTTCCACTCGACGGAGTGCCCTGGCCCGAAGTGCGACCCTACCCGCGACTGAGGGCGGCCACGGTTCATGAAAGAACGAAAACCTATTTTTTATGATTCGGAGAAAGTCCGCTGGCGGCGCACGCGCCGCATCCTGGAAGTCAGCGGCGGGCTGCTGACGCTGCTGTTGATTTATTTTTTCCTGACCATCGCGGGTAGCGTGGAATTGCCAGCAGCGCTGCTGCCCGACACGCGGCCTATCTACCATGCGGTGAAGAAAAAGCTTTTGAAGCCGGTGGTGCAGCGCGAGGGGCGCCACAAGCGCGTGGCAAACATCGGGCAGGTTCCCGCGAAGTATGACCCGCTGCGCGCGGCGTTTTTCGTGAGCTGGGATCCCAACAGTTTGGCATCGCTGAAGAAACACTACAAAGACATCGACTTGCTGATGCCGGAGCAGTTGCACGCCGTGACGGCGGACGGGGCGATCACGGTGGTGGACTACGAGCGGAACCAGACGGTGAAGGCGTCGCCCGGCGAAGCGCTCTCCCGGCTGCAGCAGGACAAGCTGCACCAGTGGATGCGCGCGATGAACCCGCCGCTGGAACTTCCGATGATGGGGTTGCTGAACAACTACGACGGCGCGGTGTGGCGCGTAAAAGAAATGGCGGAGTTGCTGGCGAACCCGGGGGCGCGCGGCCGGCTGATTTCGGACGTGACGCAATACGCGGTTGCGGCAAAGCAGGCCGGAATCGTGGTGGACTTCGAGGAAGTCCCCGATGCGGGCCAGGAGAATTTTCAGAAGTTTATCGGGCAGTTTGCGCCCGCGCTGCATGCCGTCGGATTGAAGCTGATGATTGCGCTGCCGGCGCGGGATGATTCATACGACTACGAATTTTTCGGCAAAGAGACCGACGCGATCATCCTGATGAATTACGACCAGCATTGGCTGACGTCGCCGCCGGGCCCGATCGCGGCGCAAGACTGGTTCGTGGAGAACCTCCGGCAGGTGCTGGAGGTGGTGCCGGCGCAAAAGATCGTGGTGGGCATCGCGAACTATTCGTATGACTGGACGGAAACTTCGAAGAAGGAAAAGCCGCACGCGGAGGAATTCAGCATCCAGGAAGCGCTGCTGCACGCGTATGAATCGGAAAGCGAGGTGGAGTTCGATGCGGCTTCGCTGAATCCGCACTATTCGTATTCGGACGAGCAGAATCACACGCACCAGGTGTGGATGCTGGATGCGGTGACGGCGTACAACGAATTGCGCGCGAGCGAACGGCTGGGCGTGCAGGGGACGGCGCTGTGGCGGCTGGGGTCGTCGGACTCTTCGCTGTGGCCGGTGTGGGATGCGACGCACCCGGATGACGCGGCCCGCGCGAAGTTGGCGGACTTGCCGCCGGGGCCGGACCTGATTCTGGAAGGCGACGGGGACATCTGGCACATTGCAGACGTTCCGAAGCAGGGGCACCGTACGATTACTTATGATCCGACGAGCGCGTTGATCACCGGCGAAAAGTATGATGCGTATCCGCTTTCCTATGACATTGACCAGATCGGCGGGGCAAAAAACAAAATTGTGCTGTCGTTTGACGATGGGCCGGACCGGCGATGGACGCCGACAATTCTGGACATCCTGAAAGAAAAGAAGGTGCCCGGAATATTTTTTGTGATCGGGGACCAGGCGAACCGCGCACCGGACTTGTTGAAGCGAGAGTACAACGAGGGGCACGAAATCGGGAACCACACGTTCACCCACCCGCAGTTCGACGAAATATCGCGGACGCAATTGAAGTGGGAGCTGAACCTGACGCAGCGGCTGATCGAGAGCACGCTGGGCGTTAAATCCCTCTTTTTCCGTCCACCCTACGGCATCGATCACCAGCCTGAATATGCGGAGGAAGTGGCGCAACTTCCGTACCCGCAGGAATTGGGCTACATCATCGTGGGCCAGAGGATTGACCCGGACGACTGGCGAATGACGGAAGACAAGCGGCAACGCCCGGCGCAGGAAATTGCGGACGACGTGGTACGACAGGCGAAGAACGGAAACATTGTGCTGCTACACGACGGAGGCGGAGAACGCGAGCAAACGGTGGTCGCGCTGCCACTGATCATCGATGAACTGAGAGCAAGAGGTTATCAGTTTGTTTCGGTGGCGAATCTTTTAGGAAAGACCCGGGCGGACCTGATGCTGCCACTGACATTCCGCGAACGAATGGCGGCGCAGGCGGATGGATTCATCTTCGGGATATTTCAGTGGTCGCGCTTCGCCATTGCGACAGTTTTTATTCTCGGTATTGTGCTGGTGAGCGGGCGGGCGCTGATTATCGGGATACTGGCGATCATTGAAAAATTGCGGCCGGACCACGCAAAACTGCCCGAGCCGCCACCGGGAGTGACGGTGCTGATCCCGGCTTACAACGAAGAAAGCGTGATCGTGCAGACGGTGGATTCGGTGCTGCTCTCGGATTTGAACGATATCCGCGTGATTGTGGTGGACGATGGATCGTCGGACCGGACGCTGGAGCTCCTTGAGAGCAATTTTGAAAAGAATAACAACGTGCAGATCATCCATCAGGTGAACCGGGGAAAAGCGGCGGCGCTCAACAACGCGCTCTCGCAGGCGGAGACGGAGTTCGTGGTGACGATTGACGCGGATACGGAAATTGAACCGGATGCGATTCGCAAGCTGCTGCGGCATTTTTCGGATCCAAAAGTGGGCGCGGTGGCGGGGAACGTGAAGGTGGGCAACCGCTCGCGCTGGCTGACGCGCTGGCAGGCGCTGGAATATATCACCAGCCAGAACATGGAGAAGCGCGCGTTTGATTTGCTGAACTGCATCACGGTGGTGCCCGGGGCACTGGGCGCATGGCGAAGAGAAGCGATTGAGGCGGTGGGAGGAATCACGGCGGACACCGTGGCGGAAGACGCGGACCTGACGATTGCGATCCGGCGGCTGGGATGGCGAGTCACCTACGATGAAGAGGCGATTGCCTGGACGGAAGCGCCGGAAACTCCGGGACAGTTGATCCGCCAGAGGTTCCGGTGGACGTTTGGGACGCTGCAATCGTTCTGGAAGCACAGCGACACGCTGTTCCGGCCGAAGTACGGGACGCTGGGCTGGGTGGCGCTGCCGAACATTTTTGTGTTCCAGATATTGCTGCCGCTGTTTTCACCGGTGCTGGACCTGTTGTTTTTGGGGAGCCTGGTGCTTTGGGGGCTGGCGGGGCTGCACATCACGCAGATACCGCAGTTGTGGACGGCGGCGGACGTGCAACATTCCGTGGTGTTCTTTCTGGGATTCCTGCTGATTGACGTGCTGACTTGCGTGATTGCGTTTGCGCTGGAGAGGCACGAGGATTGGACGCTGCTGATTCCGGTGCTGCTGCAGAGATTTTACTACCGGCAGTTGATGTATATCGTGCTGTTCCGCTCGGTGAAGGAAGCGGTGAGCGGGCGCCCGGTGGGATGGAGGGGCGTGGAGAAGGAACCGCCGGCGATGGAGCCGGCAACGCTGTAGTTGGTTGCGTGGCGCGTGGTTCGACGGACGTCTGGTAATTCCCCAAACATATAGGATTGCGACTGGTTATTCGAGTTGAATCGCGGACTCGTGGGAGGCGGTGTCCAAACGGCCGTCCAGCCAAGGCCCTTTTTACAATTTTTTACAAACCTTTGCGTTGGCTTGACACATCGGTCCTGGCGGTTCTTTATAGTCCTGTCCAGGCAAGAACGAGTACACCACCGGGCGAGGATTCGAATGTCCAAGAAATGGCGATTGACGGACCGCACGCGAACGCTCCTGACACTGGAGCTGGCCATTGTGCTCCCGGCGGCAGCCTTAATGGCTTTCAGCGCCTGGAACCTGAAGAACATCCAGCGGGACAAGGCCATTGAAGCCGCCATCCAACGCGACTTTAGTTACGTCCTGAAGATCGCGGAGAAAGAAACCTGGGAAAGGGCGAATGATTTGGTTGCGCCGGTGCGCAAGGAATTCCCAAACCCCGACGACGGCCCAAAAACCAAGTCCATCCTCGAACACATCTTGCTGCATCACCCCGAATATTCGTATGCAGCTTTGTACGACAAAAAGACCAACGTGCTGATAACCCGCATGCAGCCAGGTCACGACCAAGATGCGGTCTACTGCGGACGTACCCAGGAGGACATCAACAACCTCGCGAGCTGGATACCTCTGGAGTCCACCAGCATGGTGTCACATCTCCGTGTGATGGAGGGGAAGGGAGAACCACCGGTGGCATTTTATGGAGGGTGGGAGATGCGGGACAATCAGAACTCGTATTGGCACATCGCCTATTTCATCCCTCCGGATGTTCCCAAGGATCGTGTCGCCGTCGGAGTTGTCGGCTTCGACGAGGACTACATGCGCAAGAATTTCCTGCCCGCGGTGATGAAAGAGGTGTTAACCGGCAAGAGCAACGTGTTGAGGGCCGAAGCCAATCCGCCGATCATGATGATCCACCCGCTGAGGGAGTACAGCCCATGGATCGCTTCTGCCAACTGGGACGGAGGCAAGCCGGAGGCGGAACGCATTTTTGCGGATGTTTTCCCGTCCATGGTCCTGGCGATCAAATACCAGGGCACGACGGTCGCCGATATCGGGTCAAGGTTCGCCCTATATAACCACATCGTCCTCACCGCACTCTCTTTAATGATGATCGGTGGAATTTGGCTGACATATCGGAACGTTTACCGGGAAATGACACTCGCGAGAGTGAAATCCGATTTTGTCGCTAACGTCTCGCACGAATTGCGGACACCGCTGGCTCTGATCCGGCTCTATGCCGAGACACTGGAGCTGGGGCGGCTGAAGGACAAAGAGAAGTACCAGGAGTATTTTCGCATTATCCGGGAAGAGAGCGAACGCCTGACGGCACTCATCAACAACATCCTGGACTTTTCCCGAATCGAGGCCGGACGGAAGGAATACGAGTTTCAGGAAACCAACCTGGCGGAACTGGTGCATTCGACCCTGGAATCCTATCGGTTCCAAATCCAGCAAAACGGCTTTGCGTTCGAGGAGAACATTTCGCCCGATATTCCACCCGTAAAAGTGGATCGCGAGGCGATCGCCCGATCGCTGCTCAACCTGGTGAACAATGCACTGAAGTACTCCAAGGATCGGAAGTTTATCGGCGTGAGCCTGTACCGCTCGAACAACTCCATAAACCTGGAAGTCCGGGACAGCGGCATCGGTATCCCGGCCAACGAGCAAGAGAAAATCTTCGAGAAATTTTACCGGTGTGGAGATCCGCTGGTCCACAACGTGAAGGGATCGGGGTTGGGACTCTCCCTCGTCCGGCACATCGCGCGGGCGCACGGCGGGGATGTCCTGGTGGAGAGTGAACCCGAGAAAGGCAGCAAATTCACGATCGCGTTGCCGTTCGGCCCCACTTCACAAACGGGAAGCGCAACTGCATAAGGGAGACGGAATGAGTCCAGTGAAGATTCTGATTGTCGAGGACGAGCCGAACATGGTTGCCGGCCTGCGCGATAACTTCGAGTTCGAGGGGTTTCAGGTGCTAACAGCGCTCGATGGCGTCGAGGGACTTGAGCGGGCGCTGAAGGATTCTCCGGATTTGATCGTACTCGACGTGATGATGCCGCGCATGAGCGGGCTGGATGTATGCAAACAGCTGAAGGCCAAACGCCCCTCGATTCCCATCATCATGCTTACGGCGAGGGGCCAAGAAGTGGACAAGGTCGTCGGACTGGAACTTGGCGCCGACGATTACGTTACCAAGCCTTTCTCGATCCGGGAATTGCTCGCTCGTGTGAAAGCCGTTTTGCGCCGGGCGCAGACACTCCCGAAAGAACAGGACCGCTATACCTTCGGCGATGTGGACGTGAATTTGCGCAGCTACCAGGTGCTGCGCGGTGGCAACCCGGTGGAGTTTTCCAATAAGGAATTTGAGCTGCTGAAGCATTTTCTGTGTCACTCCGGGGAGACGCTGAGCCGCGAGCGGCTGCTCGACGAGGTTTGGGGGTATGAAAACTTCCCGACCACCAGGACTGTGGATGCGCATATCGTGAGGATCCGGCAGAAACTCGAGCCCGTGCCTGAGCAGCCGCGATTTTTTCTGACCGTGCACGGAGTGGGCTACAAATTCGTAGGATGAAATGAACATGATCATTCCAAGCGTAGAAACACGGAATGCAACGCGAAAGGTGCCCGTGAAACGTCCGGCGCCAGAGGCGAGGCGCGCGGCGGATGGGCAGGCACGCAAGCAGGCGCCGGCTCCAACTGCAACCAACTTCACGGAGAGCACCCAAACGCTGAGAGATGAGCTCGACAGCGTGCGCCGCGAGCATGGAAGGTTGCAGCAGGCCATTTACGAGGCGGCCCAGATCCAACGGCGGCTTTGCGCTCCACGCGAACTCGTTTGGGGCGAGTTCGAAATCGCGGGCGAAATTTTCCCGGTGCGACATCTGTCCGGAGATTTTTTCAAGGTGATGAAACTCGACTCCGTGCTTGGGATAACCGTGGGTGACATCGCAGGCAAAGGTTTATCGGCGGGAATTTGGCAAGCCCATTTGATGGACTTGATCCAGCGCTGTGCGCGGACTTACCTCCTTTCCGCTGATGTCGTCGCCGCAGTTAATCGCGAGCTTTGCGAGGATCAGAACGAGCCGCCGATCGCGGGACTATTTTTTTCCCGGCTCGATCCGGAGCGCGGTGAACTTGAGTACTGCAATGCTGGCTTGCCGCCTCCGCTGCTTTTGCGGCGCAACAAGTCGGTGGAACGGCTCGAAGAAGGCGGCCCGATGCTGGGCGCGCTGCAAGAAGCTACTTACAAGTCGGGGAGCGTCCGCCTGGATCCTGGCGATTTGCTGCTCGCCTATTCCGACGGCCTCACGGAGTGCCGGAATCCCCAGGAAGAGGAGTTTGAGACGGGAAGATTATCAGTGGCTGCGAAGGCAATCGGTGACGGGACGGCAAACCAGGTTCTCTTCTCGACGCTTGGTGCGGTACTCGACTTCGCCGATACGTGCCCGCCGGAGGATGACTTGACACTCCTGGTTGTCCGGCGCCGCGAAGCCATCGCGCCGGAGAGCACCTCCACGAGCAACAAAGAGATTTCGAGGCCTCGACGACGTCAGGGAGCTGAGGTTCGACCGAGGCAATCCGCAAGGGAAGCGGAAACAAGTTCGGCTAGCTGATAAGTAACGACGAGCTCGACAACCTGTAGCGTGCGAGCCCGAAACTACGGGTGTGTCTAAATTCAGAGGAAAGGACTGGTGATGGCAACAAAATCCGCTGTAATGATTATGGAAGGTGCGCCGCTCTGCCCAGCCCTGAGCGAGTCCCAGCCAATCTGTCCTGAGCTCTTGAGCGCCATCTATACGGCTCACTATCGCTACGTACTGGGGATCTGCCGGCGGTTTTTTCGACAGCGGGAAGACGCCGAGGATGCGGCTGCGGAGGTATTCGTGAAGCTGTACAGGGTTTGGCACCAAAAAGACGACAGGTTGCCCTTTCGACCCTGGCTCTCGCAGGTGGCGTGGCGGCACTGCATTGATACGCTGCGACGGAGAAAGCGCGAGAAAAGTTCGTCTTTAGAGGACCTCAACTATGAGAGTGTCCCGGACCACTCGATTCCTTCGCCACTTTCCCAACTTCTGCACAAGGACGAACAACGCCAGGTCCGGGAGCAGTTGACTCGCCTGCCGGAAAAATACAAAGTCCCGCTCATGCTGCTCTACTACAAACGAATGAGTTACTCCGAGATCGCTCGCACACTGGACACGCGCCTTCCCACGCTCAGGACGATGATGTTTCGAGCCAGAGTCCGCCTGCGCCGCAATTTGCGGCCTGAGCAGCCCGGGAAGAATTAGCCAACTCGACGCAAAGCGTCGCGGCATTTCAACGATTACCGGCAATTGTTGTATGTCGTGCTGTTCCGCTCGGTAAAGCAAAAGGGCCGGCGGAAAATCCGCCGGCCCTTATTGTTGAGGCGAACCTGTTTATTGTTGAAGGATGTCGAGAACAGGCGTTGTATTGGACGACTTGACCTTTAAGAGCACGGCCTTGGTTGGCGAGATGACGATGAGGAGGTTCTCGCAGTTTGCGCTGGTGCCGGTTAAGGTGCAGCCAGCGGGGAAGAGTCCGACGCCGGTTGAGTTGATCGCGTAGCTACTGGTGGCTAGGTTGTCCGGTGAAAGTCCGCCAGAGCTGTTCTTGTCGCTGGTGCCATTGATGGATGCCGAAGAAGGTGTGAATGTAACCGTGCCCTCTTCGTTATTGACCCCGGGAACGGCGGGATTGATCGCGCCAAACCCATAGGTTCCACTGGCTGAGGAGTTGGTGAACGAGGAACCAACTTGGGGTTCCATGTTACCCGCGGAGGCGGCGCTGTCTGAGTTCAAGAAGAACGCGTTGTTGGCGCTGCTGAGGTAGAAGACCGGGAGATTGTTGGCTCCCGGGCTCGAGACACTTAAAGTAACGCGGCCGTTGGAAGCGACGCTGAACGTGCCGGAGCCGCTGTTCTTGGTTGGATCGGAGATGTTTCCCCCATCGTTATTGTAGCCGGAGAAGGTGAAGTTGTTGCCGGAGGTGACCGTGACGATGTCTGCCTCGGTGCGACTATTTGCTGTCGAACCGTTTGTGCTTCCGCCGGAGGCGTAGATGACATGGTTGCCGGTCAGCGAGGAGTTGCTGAAGCTGCCGGATTGTTTCAGGGCGCGGCCGGCGAATGCGCTGTTGTTGGTTTGGCTGTCGGTGTTGAGAATCAGCAGTTCGGACGAAGAAACCACGTAGACGATATTGGTCACCGCGGAAGAACTGCCAGTTGGCGTAAAGGTTAGCGTGCCGCGACCGTTGGAAGCAATGCTATACGGGCCGCTGCTAAGAGTAATACCGGCTGTGGCCGGGAAGGCTGTGAGTGCGCTGTTACTGTCCAGTTGACCGTTGTCATTGGTGTCGGCTACACCACTGGCCGAACCACTGGCCAGAGTGAGAACACCGACGGCGGCAAAATACCCGGGACTTCCACCGCCGCTGGCGTTCCTGGGACCAGCAACACCGAAGGCCCAGTTTCCGGCGATGGCGCTAGTGGAGAAGGCCGAAGGAGTAGCCTGGCGGAGAATGCCCGAAGTGAACGGCCCGCCGGCATCGAAGCCGATGATGTGGCCGTCCGAAGCTACGTTGGCCGTGATAGCGCCAACGGCATCCACGGAGAAGCGGTAGTTCATGGTGCCCGCGGAGGTGACGATGGACATGCAGCCGCGATAGCCATTGGTGGCGTTGGGGTCGAGCCCGAGGTTGTAAGAGCTTGCCGAGGTGATGCTGAGGCCGGTCTGCACGCCGGAGACGAGGTTCATGTCCAGGGTGCCGGCTGTGATGTTGCCAGGGCCCTTGGCGCCGCTGGCGACGAAGACGCCGCCGAGGAAGACGGGATTGCCAGAAGCATCGAAGCCCGAGAGCGTGAAAGCGTAGTCGCCCTGGAGGAGCGATTCCTTGCCAGTCAAAGTGGTGCAACTGGTGGTGGCGGCTACGGTGATGCTGAGGTTCGCCTGGGCGGTGTTGGCTGTCGGCGTGGCGGAGTCGGTTACCTGAACGGTGAAGGGATACGTTCCCCCAGTCGTGGGTGTGCCGGTGATCTGGCCGTTGGTGCTGAGCGACAAGCCCGGAGGCAAAGTGCCGGTTCCAGGAGCTACGACGATCCAGGAAGTGTAAGGCTGGAAGCCGCCAGTGGCATTGAGTTGTGTAGAGGAATACGAGGAGTTCACCAGGCCTTGCGGCAAGCTGCCGGAGGTGGTGACCACAGTAAGAGGAGGCGCAGCCGCCACAACGATGCTGACCGCTGCGGTTTGCGAGCCACCCGATGCGTCATTCACCTGGATGGAGAAGCTCACGGTTCCCGCCGTGGTGGGGATGCCGGAGATGGTGTTCCCGCTCAGGTTCATGCCGGTGGGCAAGCTGCCAACAGAAATGTTCCAGTTGTAGGGCGTCACACCGCCGGTGGCGCTGAGATTGGTGGAGTAGTTTGTGCCCGCGGTTGCACCGGGCAAAGAGGTGCTGGTGATCGCGAGCGCAGGATTGACGATGATGCTGAAGGATCCGGTCTGCTTGGCATTCGTCGAGTCGGTGACCTGAGCGGTGAAGTTTGCGGTTGCGCTGGGGCCCGTGGGTGTTCCCGTGATGGCGCCGGTGCTGGAGTTCAGCAACAAACCAGCGGGCAAGCTGCCCACAGTGATGGCCCAAGTGTACGGCGGCAAGCCGCCGCTGGCTCCGAGAGTGGTGGACGGATAAGCGTCATTGATCGCGGCGGTCGGCAAGGTTGCCGGAGTGACCAGCAGCGGGCCGTTGACGATGGAGATGGACAAGGCTTGGCTGGCGGTCTGCGCCGGGTTGCTGGAATCCACAACCTTCACGGTGAAGCTGTAGGTATTCGCCGGGCTTGAACTACCGGTGATGGCGCCTGTGGCTGCGTTCAAGGAGAAGCCGGTGGGCAGAGCCCCCAAGGAAATGCTCCAAGTGAACGGACCGTGGCCGCCGGTGAGGGCAACCGTCTGGCTATAGTTCGCGCCGACCGTGCCGTTGGGCAAAGTGGTGGTGGTGATGGACGGAGCCGGCGGGAGACTGACGGCGATGCTCAGAGGTTGTGAGGCCGACTGCACGGGATTGCTGGAGTCGGTGACCTGCATGGTGAAGCTGGTTGTGCCGTTGGGGCCTGTGGGCGCGCCGGTGATTGCACCGGTGCTGGAATTCAGGCTGAGGCCTGCGGGCAAGCTGCCGACACTTACGGAGTAGGTGAGCTTGCCGAATCCTGTTGCGGCGACAGTCTGGTTGTAGTTTGCAAATTCCACGCCGCTAGAGAGAGAACTTGTGGTAATCGCCGGAGCGGGCGGCAGGTTCACCGCGATGCTGAGCGCTTGGGAGGCCGATTGCACGGGATTGCTCTTGTCGGTCACCTTCACCGTGAAGCTCGCGCTGCCGTTCGGGCCAGTGGGCGTTCCGGTGATTGCACCGGTGCCGGAGTTGAGGCTCAATCCTGCGGGAAGGCTGCCCACACTCACGGAGTAGGTGAGCGGCGCCAAACCACCGGTTGCGACAACGGTCTGGTTATAAGCTGTGCCTTCCACGTCGGAGGCCAGGGACACCGTGGTAATTGCAGGCGCTGGAGGGAGATTTACCGCGATGCTGAGCGGCTGAGTCGCGGACTGAACCGGGTTGCTGGAATCCACAACCTTGACAGTAAAGCTTGCGCTGCCGTTCGGACCCGTTGGGGTTCCGGTGATGGCGCCGGTGCCAACGTTAATGCTCAACCCTGCGGGCAATGCCCCCGCGCTGATGGAAAAGGTAAACGGAGCGAGGCCTCCCGTGAGAGCGAGCGCCTGACTGTAGGCCGTGCCTTCGACGTCCGCAGGAAGCGTGGTGGTGGTGATCTGCGGCGCGGGCGGCTGGCTGATGGTGATGCTCATGGCCTTGGTGTTGGTTTGCGGAGCGACCGTACTCGAGTCCTTCACCTGCACGGTGAAACTCACAGTGCCGC
>Ga0210410_10004053_pt1 | contig 12889 bp, 14 predicted proteins | sample IncBWC4MmetaG_FD_161058 | JGI IMG/M metagenome (GOLD analysis project Ga0210410, IMG submission 161058) | Forest soil microbial communities from Barre Woods Harvard Forest LTER site, Petersham, Massachusetts, United States - Inc-BW-C-4-M | ecosystem: Environmental > Terrestrial > Soil >... | reverse complement strand
CATTCGGATGCGGACAAACCGCCACAATCCTCGCCACGCCCGCCACCTGCGCCGGCACCGCGGTCATCACCAGTGTCGAGAGCAGCGCAAATCGTCCGCCGGGAATATAGCATCCGATCGAATCAAGCGGCCGAACTAGCTGCCGGATGCTTACGCCGGCTTCAACATCCAGACTCCAATCGCGCGGTAGTTGCTGCTCGGCGACCTTTCGAACATTCTTCGCGGCGTGCTCGACCGCCCGTAGGAATTGCCGATCCACGCGTCGTGCTGCGGCCGCCATCTCCTTCTTCGAAATCCAAAGCCCCGACTGCGAGAGGTCCGTTCCGTCCAGTTTCTTCGTCCAATTTTCAACCGCCCGATCGCCCCGCCTCCGTACATCGGAAACGATTCGCGAAGCCACGCGATACGCCTCCCGATCGTGCGTCTGCCGGAGCCTCAGCAGCCCAGCTTCGGTTTTCGGACTAAGTTTCAGAATTCGCATCACAGCACGATCTTGTTCAGGGGATATTCCACAATCCCCTGGGCTTTCGCGGCTTTCAATCGCGGCAGAATCTGCCGCACAACCGATTCCTCAATGATCGTGTTCACCGCCACCCAATCCGAATCGCTCAGCGACGATATCGTCGGGTTTTTCAAAGCAGGCAGCGCCGCCAGCACCGCGTCCAGATTCTCCCGCCGCACATTCAGCATCAGCCCTACGCGCGTGGCCGCCTCGATCGCTCCTTGCAGCATCAGCACCATGTTTTCCGCTTTCTCCCGCTTCTCCGGATCGGCTGCCGCCTTGCGGTTCATAATAAACACCGTCGCCGACTCCAGCACCGTATCGAGAATCCGAAGCCGGTTCGCCCGCAACGACGACCCCGTCTCCGTAACTTCCACAATGGCATCCGCAAGCTCCGGCACTTTCACTTCCGTGGCACCCCACGAAAACTCCACCCGCGCTTTCACACCGTGGCGCTCCAGGTATTTCTGCGTGATCCCCACCACCTCCGTGGCGATCACCTTGCCCTCCAGGCCTTTCGGCCCGTGAATCGCCGAATCTTCCGGCACCGCCAGCACCCACTTCACGCGCGCCAGCCGCTGCTTCGCGTAAACCAGTTCCGCCAGCTCCAGCACATCTGCGTTCGTCTCCACCACCCAATCGTGCCCGGTGATCCCGGCCTCCAGCGCTCCGGACTCCACATACCGCGCCATCTCTTGCGCGCGCACCAGTAGGCAACTCACCTCCGGATCGTCAATCGTCGGCACGTAGCTCCGCGAACTCAGCGCGATCTTCCATCCCGCCCGCGACATCAGGTCAATCGTCGCCTCCTGCAAACTCCCCTTCGGAATGCCCAGCTTCAGCAGGCTCATTTGTCCCCCTGTTGCCCGTACACTTGTTCCGTCGAAAATGCCTTCTCCGCCACGATCCGCGCCGATCCATCCGCGCTCAGCTCACGAAAAAAGCATGTGCGGTAGCCTTCGTGACAAACCCCCGGCCCGACCGCTTCAACCAGCAGCAACAGCGCATCCGCATCGCAGTCTACCAGCGCCCGCTTCAGTCGCAGCACGTGCCCGCTGGTCTCGCCCTTCTTCCAAAGCTGGTTGCGCGAACGGCTGAAAAAATGCACCTCGCCGCTTTTCCACGTCTCCGCCAGCGCATGCGGGTTCACGTAGCCGAGCATCAGCACTTCCTTGCTCACGTCATCCTGCAGAATTGCCGGAATCAGGCCGCCTTGTTTTTCAAATGCCAGTTCCACAAAAGCCTCCCCAAAAAACAAAAATCCCGCCTGGCGTCGCGCGCCGGCGGGGCATTTCCTGCTTTAGGATTGCCAAAACTCTAGGCAGGGCTCCACGGGCGCGGCATGTGGCCGTGATGATGATGGTGTCGATGCGCCCGAAAAGTCATCTGCTTGGAAAGCTACAGGAACACGATGGCGAGTGTCAATCGGAAGATTGCGGCCGGCCGATTCAAGAAATCGATTCAAGAATATCGACGCTAGCCGCGGGTGTTGGAACTGGGCGGACCCCCCGCACTGTAATTCACCGTCATCAACAAATGCAGCGCGACCCCATAGCGGTTGTTGGGCAACTCTTCCACCCGGACCACCTCCGCCACATACTCGCAGTTCATCGGGTCGTGTTGTGAAGTAAAAGGAAAGGTCACGAATACGCGCATGCCCTTGTAATAGCCTTTCCGCCGCGTCTGAAAGAATACTCCATCCTTGGAAGCGTTCACGCTGACGGGCATGTCCTCAAAGTGCTCATCACGCGGCTCTGAAGGGCGCACGCGCAGCGGTTTGGCGATCTTGGCGCGCCGGGTACGCCGCTTATCCGCAAACTGGGGCTCGGTTTGGTCTGGCATTCGAGTCCCCCATGGGCGAAGGGGTACTCTTATGATTGAGGCCCCTCGGCGAATCGTCAAGCCGTTGCGCCGAATCTGATACTCGTGGAGAGTGTATTAATAGCGCTCTGAGAGGAAACATGGCAGAAAAGATCACCAAGCCCGAGAGTGAATGGCGGAAGCAGCTCACTCCCAATCAGTTTTATGTAACTCGAGAGAAAGGCACCGAGCCTCCGTTTACCGGGGAATTTGAATCCACTGTGACACCCGGTACCTATAAGTGCGTCTGTTGCGGCCATCCCTTGTTCCGCTCCGAAACAAAATTTCATTCCGGCTGTGGCTGGCCCAGTTTCACGGCTCCTCTCGAAAATCAGGCCGTCGACGAGGAAACCGACACCTCGCACGGCATGATTCGCACCGAAGTGAAGTGCAGCCGCTGCGATGCGCACCTCGGCCACGTCTTCGAAGACGGTCCCGGGCCCACACGTCTGCGTTATTGCATCAACTCGGTCTCTCTTGCCCTCGATAAAGACAAGTGCTGACCAGGTTTGCGAGCTACCTTCAGAATTTAGGAGCTGGGGAGATTCGCTACGCGGCGGGGCAGGAGTACGCAACCATCTCCGCCACGGGGTCAACTTCGCGTTGCCAGGCGGCCAACAGCAACACTTTGTGTCCCGTGGGGTACCGAAAAACGTAGTACACATTCGCAATGCCATCGAGCTCGAAGAATCCAGGGCGGCGCGGGTCTGGGCGCCCGGGCATACCTGTATCCAGCAACATGCGAAGCTCCGCGATCTGCTCCTGGGAGTGAGCGCGAAGGTCCTCGATCAGCGGTGGTCTTTTATTTCCGTTCAACATCATTCGGTCTGCCAATGCTAAAAGCATCATAGTCCTTCTCCACTTAGTAAAGACGCAATATCCGCCGAAATGTTTCATGAATAGCGCGTCAAAATTTCCGTCGTTGGGCTCGCAAAACGCCCGCGGAGGCCAGTCCTGCCGTGCAACTACCCTTCGCCGGCCCTCGCCCCGAAGCTCTGGACACCCGCATTGCATTGCGATATGGTGCGCTTTAATCGGCGTTTCTGCGGGTTCAGGAGGAGCGAGTGCCCGGAATTGGCATCTCGATCAAGTGGCTGCTCAAACTGGCGGCACTTTCCTGCTCGTTCGTTTTCTTGCCGCTTTATGCCCAGGAAGCTTCAGAAAGTCGCGCCCAAAAGCAGTTGCCCTTGCAAATCGATCCAGGCGCGGAATTCGAGGCGACAGGGCAAACGCTCAGCGCTCACGACATTCGTATCAATTTGATGTTCGGTGGCGGGCAAGGTTACAACTTTCTCCGCCCCCGGTCGGAGTTCTCAGCCTTCGACAAATCCCTCTGGACATCGTCCCCCGGCACGATTCAGCGGATGGAGTCGGCCTTCTACTGCAACGACACGCCATTCGTCGACCAGGTCCGTTTGCCCCTGTCACCTTTCTGGCGCGGCCGCGTCAAACTTGTCGGCTTTGAGAGCGACGTCACCACCGCCAACTTCGTCATGGGCCTTCCCGGCCAGGGCGCGCTGCACAACCTCAGCGCGTTCGGCGGCAATGGCTTTCTCGCCGTTCGCACCCCGCCTTCCGATCAACTGGCGGGCATCAACATGATCTTCACTTGGCACCCCAGTGGGGTGGAGTCCGGCGACAACAGCGCCCTCCGGGGCATCGTATATCTCGTCCATGCCAGCCGCGGCGTTTTCCCCTTCGGAGGCGGGCGGTCCGATTCGTCTTCCGCGGCGGCGCATTAGTCCCTTCCTTCAGGACTATAATTTTCGCGGCTTTCGCAGGCTGCACTTGCGAATCGTTATTATTCTTGCGATAGTGGCATTTACGATTACTTCCAATCAGAGGTGTCCGTGGCAAAAGCGTCGACTCCAGCGAAAGGCCCCCGGAAGTCTGTCCGGGACGGAAAGTCGGAATTCGGAAAGGATCGCCGCCGAAAACATCATCACTTCCTGGTCACCGTCAATTACGCCGACGGGGAAACGTTCGGCCGGGTTTACACCAACAAGGAAAAAGCCACTCGCTTTGCCGAGCGCCAGCGCCGCTCGCCCATCGTCAAATCCGCGCGCGTCACTCAGGTTTCCTGATTCGCCGGTTTCTTCTCAACTGTTTGCTGACTACCTTGTCGTCTCGGGGAGAAGCGTGCTATAAAAGTTGTAGTTCAAGCGGCCTTAGTATAGTGGTAGTACGGAACCTTGCCAAGGTTCAGGTGTCGGTTCGATTCCGATAGGCCGCTCCATTAAATCAATTACTTACCGAAGTTGACCTGTTGGGCATGGGAACACGAAGGAACAACTACAGTTTCCGTCGTGGGCCGGATCATCTCAACAACCTTCAAATGCGCGGCCCGCTTCGCTGGGGTCAGGGCTTGTGCGTACACGTCGAGTGTGAGCCTGCTGTTAGCGTGGCGCATCAGTTCCTGAACGGTCTTAACATCCTCACCGCTGCCCTTTAGAAGCGTTGCAAAGGTTCTACGGAACGAGTGCCAGCCTATTTGCTTCGGAATGCCCAGGCGCTTTGCTGCTGGCTGTACGTAGCACCTAAGCAGTGTTTCCGGCCAGTACGGTTGCTTGCCGTGCATCTTTGGGCTGGCAAAGACCCAGTCCTCCGGCTGACGGTACCATGTTTGCGCTCTCCAATAATCCAGAACAGCAGCCAAGGCGCCATCCATCGGGACCGGTTTCTGCGACATTTCCGTCTTCATTTCGCCAACATGCTGGTGGACCACTGCGCGGTTTAGGTTGATCGCAGCGGAGCTAAAGTCCACGTCAGACCACTTTAACCCCAACGCCTCTGAGATTCGCAACCCGGTTCCTGCGGTCAAGAAGACCACGGCGCGGGCAGGATTCTGAAGCTCGGCGAGAAGCTTCTTGAGTTCCTCGGCTTCCAGAACATCAGGCGTCTTCGTCCGCTTCGCACTCTGACGCACAAGGCTGATGGGATTCCTCATCAGCCATTCGTGTCGGCACGCATGCGCGAACCAGGGGAACCCGTGCTGCTAGGGTCTCCGGAGTCTGGCGTCCGTATCCGGGCACGCGTCGTTTATTGTCAGCGCATAGAAAACAACAGGTTTGCTGTCGGCTTGGAACTCTTGGCCCCGCTGGGAGAGGGGACCAAGCTGCTTTAGCTCGCCGCGAGAATCATTCCAGAAGTTTATATGTCGGACATACCCGCGGGTTCAGGCTACGCCGCGTTTTTCCCGCTGTCATCCTGAATTCCCCGCGGCGCCAAGCCAATGAGCTCATCCTCATTCGTGCGTCTCCCATCGCATTGCGGGCATCTCCACAGGCGAAAACCCCATTTCTCCAGATCGACTTCAGCGAGATACATGGGCGTCCCATCGTGGGGACATCGGACTCTGGGAACCATGTCCAGCCCATTTGTGTTTCCACTCTGGCTCGGGATGAAGTATCCACGATAGATGCTGTAGTGGACGAGACAATCGGGCTGCGTACAGGCATAGGCGAGCGTATGTTTAGTATCATCCTCGCTGTTTAAGAGGCCTTGATTGAGCCTCATCTCCGCGTGATCTTCGTGACAAAGCGGGCGAAGTTCCTTGCTCGGCTGGGTAGCAGGCATAGGCCCTCCTCTAGGACACCTCCAAATGAGTTTCCGCCGGAGACGGTGTAACAGTGGAACACGCTGGTTCCGTTTGATTTTGGAGTTGTACCCCAATGTGGTCTTTCATACGCTGGCGACGTTCAGGTGTCAAGACGCAATTCCCTGGTGGTACAGAAATTAAGCGGGTAAGAAGTGGTGGAGTGCGAGCATTTGTGTATTCTGTCGCACGGCGAAGAGGAGATTCGTAAGGAAAGATTTCTCGGCCTGCGAGACAAGTCTCAAGCAGCTTTCGATGGTCACCTTCCGCGGCCCGCTTATGCAACGTTGAGTGGGGTCAACGCAAGAACGTGTCAGAAAAATTGCTTGATTCCAGGGCGGTTCTTTTCATAAATCAACGTCGCAAACCGACGAAAATCACCGCCCGGGGACAAATCAGTGCCTGCAATTCAGCCTTACAAAAACCGTCGATCAAAGCGGATTGTCCTGAAAAAGAGCGCCAGTCTTGTCATCAATCTTGAATGAATACCCAAAAGGGTTCCTGCCTCATAGTCGATAGCTCGGCAGAAGGGTTCAGACTCAAGGGGACTTTCCGACTGAAACGCGGACAAGTTGTCGAAATCATCCCAGACGAAGACCCGCTGAACATTTGGAAGTGTCACCTGATATGGATCGGCAAACCAGGATCTAAGCAGGAAGGACAGGTGGGCCTGCAGCTTCTGAACCCTGCTGTGAATCTGCGGGGCGCATAACCTCTATTCCAGCCTCTGCCCGCGCCGTGAGAGCGCGGCTCTCGACTACGATTTCCGTCATGTCGACAGGCTACTACCGTTCGTGATACCGGTGTATATGTCCAGTTCAAAAGAGGTTCACCGTGAATCGAAACTGCGAGTTTCATCAGGAATTACCCCCATCGATCTTTAGGGTATGAACCGGATTGTTACGTTTAACATGCTCGGCTATCGTCCGACGTGGGTCAGATTTCCACTCGCCAACTGAGTTTTTCGAGCGGTGTGACTAGTTCCCGGGAATCCAGGCCTTGAATCAATAGGGAGTTCCAGGCAAATGGGACTCCGATGGCGGTAGCTTTTCTGGGGGAACAATGAGCGCGCGGAATCATCTTTGGCCGTGGTTCGCAATTTTGGCCAAGACCGGCCGGGAAAAGAATGCGACCTTGTTGCTGGAAAATTCCGGGTTTGAATGTTACCTGCCTGTCAGCAAATCCAGGCGAAAGTGGTCCGATCGCATGAAGGAAATTGATGTGCCGCTGTTCCCGGGATATTTATTTTGCCGGATGAATCCGAATGACCGGTTGCCGGTGCTGATCACTCCGGGCGTGGTGCAGATTGTGGGAACGGGCAAGACGCCAATTCCGATCGAGGAGGAAGAGATCGCGGCGATCCAGCGCGTGGGCAGCAGCGGCCTCTCGACGATGCCGTGGCCGTACCTGCGGGTGGGCCAGATGGCCCAGATAGCAGAAGGGCCGCTGCGGGGAATGAGCGGAATCGTGGTCAGGATCAAGTCCGGATTGAAGCTGGTGTTGTCCGTCCAATTATTGCAGCGCTCGATTGCAGTGGAAATCGACCGCACCTGGATACGTGCGGAGCATCCAACTAAAGCAGCGGATCACCGGACACCGGCGGAAGTGCTTGACGCCGCAACTTGTTGACGGAATCTAACCAGAGTTCGCCCAGAGCTCTGCGAAAAAACGTAGTGGAACGTTTTTGAAACGTAGGGGTTGGCCGGATCTAAACCCCCGCACCGGCTAACCTAAATTCCATTCCCCCCGGCGGAACACGAGAAGGCCATGCAACTTCTTGTATTTATCGCAGCGCTGCTAATCTCAGCAATTTTCACGCGCCTGGTTCGCGATTATGCCATTCGGCACGGTTGGGCCAATCCTCCGGCTTCGGATCGCCATATTCATACGCGACCCATACCGCGGCTGGGCGGAGTCGCGATTTTCCTCACGCTCTGGTGCATCGCGCTGCTGGCGCATTGGGTGCCGGAGCATTTCGGGATGAGCGAATTTCCGTTGTCGCAACTCACGGTGAAGATCCTGGGGCCGGCATCGATCATTTTCCTGCTCGGCCTGATTGACGATTTTTATGGGCTCAACGCGTACATCAAATTTTCCGTTCAGGCAGTGGCAGCGGTGCTGTTGTATTGCAATGGCATTGGAATTTCCAGATTGACGATCCTCGCGGGTCACCCCCATTTGGGATGGCTGGTGGGACTTCCGCTGACAATTCTTTGGGTTCTCTGGATTACCAATGCGTTCAACCTGATTGATGGCCTCGATGGGCTGGCGGCTGGGTCGGCGTTGCTTTCGACTCTGGTGAGCTGCGTTGTGGCGATGGTCGGCCATAATGACGTGGTCCTGATACTGACGCTGGCGCTGGCGGGCGCGATCAGCGGGTTCCTGCGCTACAACTTCAATCCGGCTTCGATCTTTCTCGGCGATTGCGGCAGCTTGTTGATCGGGTTCCTGATCAGCGCGATTGCCATCGCCGGTTCACACAAATCTCCGACGATGGTGGCGGTCGCGATCCCCATCGTTTCCCTGGGCCTGCCGATTCTGGATGTCGCGGTCGCGGTAATCCGGCGATTTTTGAGCTACAAACGGCTATTCGCTCCCGATCGCGAGCATATTCACCACAAGCTGCTTGGCCGGGGCATTTCACACCGGCAGACCGTCCTGGTGCTGTATAGCGTCAGCGCTTGCTTTTGCCTCTTCAGTTTGCTGCTGCTGAATCCCGGCGGCGCCGCGCTTGCTGCGGTGTTGCTGGTGGTAGGAATCGGCGTCCTGATCGGAGTGCAGCAGTTGCGGTATCACGAGTTTCTGGAACTCGGCCGCATCGCGAGCCGTACCTTAAATCAACGCCACGTGATCGCGAATGGCATCAGCGTGCGCCGGGCGGCGGACAGCCTGAAGGCGTGCACCGGCCTGCCACAATTTTGCCAGATTTTGCGGGATTGCCTGGAACCGATCGGATTCGATGGATTCGGTCTTTATCTGTCGATGGGATTGCCCGTCGAAGTGGAGCTTGGTCCCTTCAAGATGGTGAGCAGGTCCAAAGTCCAATATTTTTGGGATCAACCGCCGGAACCGTGCGATGTAAATTGGAGCCTCACGTTCAGCTTGACCAAACGCAATGGGAAGTCGCTGGGAGGATTCACGCTCTACCGGAAGAACACGGTCTCTCCTCTCTGGATGGATCTGGATGTTTTTACGACGACAGGATTTTCCGAAGCGGTCGCAGCGTGTGTGGAGAACATTCAGAATGCCTGGCCTGGCCAGAGCGAAGAAGAAGAAAAGGGCAAGAAGTCTGCATACGAAGCAAGTAGCACAAGGATTCGTCCGGGGTTCCGCCAGACCATCCCGGTTCGAAGCTCCGGCTAGGTCTCAACTTCGACATAGATTGCGGCAAAGACAGGGCCGCGGAAATGAATATGGAACGCAAATCGCAGATATCGATAAACCGGCAGTATCCTGGACAACAACAGAGTTTTTATGGCTTGGCCACCTCTAAGCTCACTCGACTGGCAGTTTGTCTGTTGTTCATCTCCAGACTTCTAGCGCTCGGTTTGGCCGGTGTGTTCCTGATCGCAGGCGCAGCCGCGCAGAGTCCGGCAGCAGCGGCGTCCAACGAACAGAAGGCCAAGTGCGATAACCAGATTCGTTCCACGTATCTGCTGGGGCCTGACGACCAACTGGAGATTTCCGGGCCGGAATTGACTGACCTCTCGAACAAGCCGGTCCGCATTGATGGCGAGGGCGACATTGCGGTGCCGTTGGCCGGGCCCGTGCACGTGGCTGGGCTGACGGTGCAGCAGACCGAGCAAAAGCTGGACAAAGTTCTGAGCAAGTACATTCGCCACCCGCAAGTTGTTGTCAACGTCGCAGAGGTTCGCAGCCAGCCGGTCTCTGTCCTGGGTGCGGTGAATTCTCCGGGCGTTCACCAGGTACAGGGGCATAAGACTGTGCTGGAAATGCTGGCGACGGCCGGCGGGATTCGCCAGGACGCAGGGTACAGCATTCGAATCACTCGAGAAGTGGAGTGGGGGTGCATCCCTTTGCCAGGAGCGCAGCTTGACGCTTCGGGACGGTACAGCGTGGCTGAGGTGAACTTGAGAAAAATCATGGACGCCAAGACCCCCGAAGAAAATATCCAGATTTTTCCGCACGATGTCATCTCTGTGCCGAAGGCCGAAATGGTGTACGTGATTGGCGAGGTCAAGCGTTCGGGCGGATTCGTTCTCGGCGAGCACCAATCCATCTCCGTGCTGCAGGCGCTTTCACTTGCGGAGGGGCTCAACACAGGCGCCGACCCACGGCACGCCAAAATTTTACGGCTGAAGCCCGAGGCCGATCAACGAGTGGAGGTGGCCGTGGATGTTAAGGATGCGCTCAACGGGAAAAAGCCCGACACCCCCCTGCAGGGCGAAGATATTTTGTTTATACCGGGCAGCACGGGCAAGAAAGCGGCACTCCGTGGGCTGGAAGCAGCGATTCAAACGGGAACCGGCCTGGCTATCTGGCGCATGCCTTGAAACCAAGTTTAAGGGGCTGAAATGAGAGCTTCGGAATTTCCAATGCGGAGAAAAAATGGGCGTTCGACGGAGATTGATCTGTGGAATGAACAACGCCCCGCGCTGTATAAGCATGCGGAATCACCTTCGCTCGAGGTTGGAGGCTCTGCGGGTTACGACAGCCTGCTGGAGTACTGGCAGATTCTCTTCCGCCATCGAAAGACACTGCTGAGTTTTATCGGGGCCGGCCTGGTGGCTGCGATTCTGATCAGCCTGATCCAGACGCCGATCTACCGCGTGCGCACCTCCCTTGAAATTCAGGGCACAGGTTTTCTGGAGACAAAAGGCCCTAACGACACTGGCGGCAACTACGCTTCGCCAGAGTCCTACGTGGAGACGCAAGTCAAACTTCTGCAGAGCGAATCGCTGTTGGAGCACGTGATTGAGAAACTGAAGCTCCAGAACGAGCAACCGAAAACCGGGTGGCGCGCGTTTACATGGGGCGTCCACCATATGTTCCAGTTTTCCAACGCTTCGGGTCTTCCGGAACGCGAGAAATTAATGAAGGAGATCGAACGCAATTTGACGGTGCGGACGTCAGGCAACTCGCGTTTGCTCGAAGTGACCTATGAGTCGCCGGATCCCAAGGGTGCCGCCGATTTCGCGAATACGCTGGTCAGCCAATTCATCGAGCTGAGCCAGGAAGAGAGATGGAAATCCGCGCAAGGCACCGCCGAATGGCTGACGAGCCACCTGGACAAAATGAAGGCCCAGTTGGAACAGTCAGAAACGGAGATGCAGGAGTATTCACGGACTTCCGGGTTGTCCTTCACTTCGGAGAAAGAAAACCTGGCGGAGAGCCGGCTAAAAGAGTTGCAGGACGATCTTTCCAAGGCCCAGGCAGACCGCATCGCCAACCAGGCGAAACTTGAAGGGGCGAAGAGCAAGCCGGCGGATACCTTGCCCGAAGTGCTGGATGACGCGACGATGCGCGAGTATCGCCAGCGGCTGACGGATTTGCAGCGGCAGTATGCCGAACTCAGCGCGACGCTTACACCGGAACACTACAAAGTTCAACGCGTGCAGGCGCAGATCGATGAGCTGAAGTCCGCAATGCAGAGGGAACGCGGGAACGTGGTGCACCGCATCGGCAACGAATATTCGGCTGCGCTCCGCCGCGAGACTTTGTTGTCCAGGGCGCGTGACGTGCAGGCAAAGGTGGTGGCGGATCAATCGGAGAAAGCTATCCACTACGACACGTTGAAGCGCGATGTGGATTCGAACCGGCACCTTTATGAAGTGATGCTGCAACGCGTGAAGGAGGCCAGCCTGGCTTCCGCGATGCGCGACAGCAACGCGATGGTCATCGACCGCGCCCGGCCGCCATTGCTCCCGTACCGTCCGAGCCTGCCGATGAACTCAGCCATTGGCTTGTGCAGTGGCGTGCTTTTCGGATTTGGATTTGTGCTGCTGCGCGAGCGCATTAACCGCAGGATCAGCGCTCCGGGCGACGCACAAGTTTATTTGGATTTACCGGAGCTGGGCGTTATCCCGTTGGACGAAACAGCCATCCCCCGACAGATTTCCAACGGGCTGTACCCCCGGCGCCCTGCTCCGGTACTCCCTGCCTGGAAATCCGATTGTCCGGAACTTGCCACCTGGAAGCGAAAGCCATCGATGGTGGCGGAATGCGCGCGGACAACGCTGACCTCGATCCTGTTGCCCAACGAGAATGGCGAGGGGCCGCAGCTCATCGTGATCACCAGCCCGTGCCCGGGTGATGGGAAAACCACCGTGGCTTGCAACTTGAGCATCGCGGTGGCGGAGATTGGCCGCAAGGTGCTGCTGATCGAGGGCGATCTGCGCCGGCCAAGATTGAATAAGGTTTTTGGCGTGGGCAACAACTGGGGCTTGAGCGATGTCCTGCGAGGAGATGGCCCGCTGGAAAACGTTTCCGTGTCTCACCTGGTGCGCGAGACCGAAGTGGCTGGGCTTTACCTGTTGCCCGGAGGGAGTTGCGGGGTCACGCCTTCGAATCTTTTCTATTCTCCGCGGATGTCGACGCTGCTGACACAGCTTCGCGCGGAGTTCGACATGATTTTGATGGACGCGCCGCCGATGATCCATCTTGCGGATGCCCGCGTGCTGGGCCACCTGGCGGATGGCGTTGTGCTGGTGATCCGCGCGGGGCAGACCACGACCGAAAGCGCGCTCTCCGCCTGCCAGCGATTCGCGGAAGACGGCACGCGAGTTCTGGGCACGATTCTGAACAGCTGGGATCCGAGGACGACGGGAGGATACGGCTATGGAGGTTACGCTGATTATCACGCGACCGCGAAAAAGTAGAGCGGGCGAGTGAAGTGCGAAGCCCGCTCGACCAGCGGCCACTGCGTGCCCGGAAAATATTCTAAAGACTTCCCAGCGACGGATCCCGTGAAT
>Ga0210410_10004052_pt1 | contig 12891 bp, 14 predicted proteins | sample IncBWC4MmetaG_FD_161058 | JGI IMG/M metagenome (GOLD analysis project Ga0210410, IMG submission 161058) | Forest soil microbial communities from Barre Woods Harvard Forest LTER site, Petersham, Massachusetts, United States - Inc-BW-C-4-M | ecosystem: Environmental > Terrestrial > Soil >... | reverse complement strand
TCCTCGATCTGAAGCCGTATTTCGCTGCCACCGACTCCGTCCCGGATGCTTCGGTTGGCTGGCACGCTGCAACCAAGCGTTGAAACGCCGTCCCTCAACATGGTCGTCATGAAGGGCGGCCACTGGTGCGACCGGGTGTCGCTACCTAACTGTTTGGTTCGGTCAAACACTGATGCGGCGCCGGGGCGCTGCGAAAACCTTCTCGTTCAGGATCAGACATGAGCAGATTGCCGACGCTTTTCATCCCACATGGCGGTGGGCCGTGCTTCTTTATGGATTGGGACCCACCCGATACCTGGGCGCGGATGGCGGACTATCTGCGCCACGTACCCGAAGAAACAGGCTCCTCGCCGCCAAGAGCGCTCGTGGTCATTTCCGGTCATTGGGAAGAGTCCGTCGTCACCATTCAGAACAATCCGGCTCCCGCGCTCCTTTACGACTATTACGGCTTTCCGCCGAACACCTATCAGATCAAATTCCCCGCGCCTGGAGCGCCGGAGGTGTCTGCGCGCGTCTCAGAGTTGCTCGAGGCGGCTGGCATTCCTTGGAAATATGATCATGAGCGGGGCTTCGATCACGGCGTTTTCATTCCGCTGAAAGTCGCGTTCCCGAACGCCAACGTGCCGATCGTGCAGGTATCGCTGCTGGCCAACATGGACGCGGCCGCGCACCTGCGCATCGGGGAGGCTTTGGCGCCGCTGCGCGATGAGGGCGTGCTCATCATCGGTAGCGGCATGACCTACCACAACATGCGCACCCTGATGGCCAGCATGCGTCGCGGCGCCAATGGCCGAGGCGCAGACGAGGGCTCCCAACGTTTCGACGATTGGCTGGAGGAGGTTCTGACCAAGGCTCCTCCGGAGTCGCGGGCGTCGGCGCTGGCCTCGTGGGATAAGGCGCCCTCGGCGCGCGATGCTCATCCGCGCGAAGAGCATTTGTTGCCGCTCCACGTCGTGGTCGGCGCGGCCGGCGACGATGCCGGCAAACGGACCCTCAAGGACGTGGTCATGGGGGCCGTGGAATCGGCCTTCCGCTTCGGGTAGCGCTTTTGACACAACCAATTGCCGCGGCAACCGTCGCGATATGATTGGTACGGCTCTGGCGCTCTAAAACAGCGCCGGCGCCTCGCCAATGCGCAACATACCAAGATAGATCGCGCCGTTGACAAAACGCAGCGGCAACAGGATCGCGGGCCGATTGTCGATCGCGGTCGGTTCGCCCATTTTCTTGAGGTTCTCGATCACGCTCGCATTCGCGGTCTCGCGAATGGTCTCACTCAATCCCGGCACCAGCCGGTCGACCGTGCCGCTTCCGCCGGACAGTTGATCGATGCCCTGTCCGATCATCCGGTCGATGCCGAGCCGAGGAACGATCTGCTCGATGCCGACGATGGCGACACGCACCACGCCGTTGAGCTTGCCCTCCGGGCTGAGCCCGAGCGTCCCGGCGCCAACCACGACGGCATTGGCCTGCGTGAAGCGCAATGATTTGATCTCGATGCCCCCGCCGGCCGCCTGGATTTCGCGCATCCGGTCGGCCCAAGGCTTTGGCGACATATCCGTCAAGCCGCGGACGATCGCATTGATGTCGCCGTCGACCGGTTGCCCGAGCAACGGATGAAAACTCGCGGACGCGCCTTCCAGATGCAGGGTGATGTCCACCACTGGATGATCGCGCGGCGAGCCTTCCGCGATGCGTCCGTGAAAATCCGCGCGCTTGGCGTTGAACAGGCTCTCGCCGCCATTAGCGCGACCGAGGTGCGGGGCACTGAGCTCAATCGAAAGAGTATCGGGATAAGGAGGCATGCCGCTCACCACGAGGCGCGCTCGCGTCCAGTCTGCGGTCAGGCTCGGCGGTTGTCCGGTCGTTGCGATCGTCAGCGGTCCGGTCAATTCGCCGACCAGCCGGGTCGGGCGATAGACCTCGGCAACAAAATCGAGCGCCTTCGCGCCGATCGAGTACGGCGGTTGGCTATTCTTGATTTCGGCGGTCACGTCGGTGCATCGCGCCCTGACGTCGAACGGAAATCCGCCGATCGTTTCTGAACCGCACGAATAAGCCCGGCCCGCCGCCGCTTCGCGCTCAACCCAACCGGCGAGCGCGCGGTCGGCGACGGAAGCGGAGACGTACCAGAGCCCGCTCCAGAGTGCCGCGAGCAGAATGACGGCCGCGACCGGCGCCCAAATGGGCCAGCGTCGGGGCGGCACCGTCCGCGCGCGCGACGTTCCCCGCGCGCGTTGCTCGGGTGGTTGCATCATGCTTAAGGGGGACTGGCCCGGCATGGTTTCTCCTTCGCCTGCCGAGTGCGGCGTTTCAAAGACCAATTTGTTCCGATACAGAGTTTTCATCGCCTTGGCGGCGCCACGGTGGGGTTCTAGCGCAAATGCAGGACGTTATGGGACGAATTTTGCCGTTTTGGATGAAGCGAATGGCTAGAGCGCGTGCCGTCGAGGACCAAAGGCGGTGAAGGAATTGCTCGATAGGCACAGCCCCGAAGATCTCTGGGTCTTCGGCTACGGATCGTTGATGTGGAATCCGGGCTTCGACTTCGTCGAAAGCGTGCCGGCACGGCTCATCGGCCTGCACCGAGCGCTGTGCGTTTATTCGTTCGTGCATCGCGGTACGCCGGAGCGGCCCGGCTTGGTGCTGGGGCTCGACCGCGGCGGCATGTGCCGCGGCATTGCCTTTCGGGTCGCTGCGGCGGTGCGTGAGGAGACCGTCGCCTATCTGCGCGGGCGCGAACAGGTGACGACGGTCTATGTGGAAACGATGCGCCGGATCGAGCTCGAGGAGGAAGCGCGGCGGCAGGTGCGGGCGCTGTGCTTCATCGTCGATCGCAGCCATGTGCAATATGCCGGACGGCTGACGCTTGCGGAGTGCGTGCATCACGTCCGGCAGGGTCATGGCCGCTCGGGTCCCAATCGCGATTATGTGCTGGAGACGGTGCAGGCGCTGGAAGCGCTCGGCTATCGCGAGACCGATCTGCATTTGATCGCCGAACGGCTCAAGGGACAGCAATCAGCCGTGAGCTGAGCGCTCGCCTTCCGCGACAAGCCGGGCGGTCGCTTCCTCGGTCGCGTTCTGCAAGCGCTTCAGGAATTCGCGTTTCTCAAGCCCGGGCGGGATCGGATCGAGCACTTCGGCCAGGACGGTGCCCGGATGGCGCCGCAGCGAGCGGCGTGGCCAAAACAGTCCGGAATTGAGCGCGATCGGTATGCAGGGCAGCCCAAGCTCGGCATAAAGGAAGGCGACGCCCGGCAAGTAGCGGGGCTTTGCGCCCGGCGGACGCCGCGTGCCCTCCGGAAAGATCACGATTTGCCGGCCACGCGCAGCCTCCCGCCGCGCCGCCGCGGTCATGCTGGCGAGTGCCTTGGCGTGCGAGCCGCGGTCGATCGGAATCATCCGCGCCTTGGTCGCGAGCCAGCCAAACAAGGGCAGCCACATCAGCTCACGCTTGAGCACATAGGTCGGATCGGGCAGCAGCATGAACAGCGCAAACGTCTCCCACAGCGATTGGTGTTTGCAGGCGACAATGCAGGGCCCGGTGGGGAGTTTTTCGCGCCCGCGCCATTCGACCTTGGTACCGCACACGACCTGCAGAAACCACAAGGTGCTGCTGGCATAGCGGCGCAAGACGCCGTGCAAGAATGAATAGGGCAGCAGAATCGTCGGCAGCGCCACGATCATGCGGATGGTGATGTTGACGTAGAACAGCGCGTTGAAAAGCAGAGAACGCGCGACGATTGCGGTATCGGAGGAGGACACAGGTTACCCGAATTACTGGACGTGTTTGGGCGGCCGCAAGCCGGCAAGCTGCACGCTCTCGGTCTCGGCGGTCGCGCTGTCAAAGCGCATGCGCAAATGCGCGTACAGGTATTTGAAATATTCAGAAAGGACCAGCCGCGTGGTTGCGCCGTTCGACCACCAGGGTTCCAGCCGCAGCCGATCGGAGACGACGGGAAAGGGAATGAGCGTAACGTCCGGAAGCTGGTGGGAAATCTCGGCGAGCGCACGCGGCATGTGATAGGACGACGTGACGATCACCAGCGAATGAAAGCCGCGATCGATCGCCCAGCGGCGCGTCTCCACGGCATTACCGAGCGTATTGATGGCTGAATAATCGAGATCGACGCAGCACTTGAGGAGCTTGTCGTAACCCGCGGTCTGGCGCGCGATATCGGCGGTTGTCGTTCCGGGATTGACGCCGCTGATTAACAGCCGCTTGCCGCGGCCGGCGGCGAGGAGCTCCAACGCGTCGGCGACGCGAGATGTTCCGCCGGTCAGCACGACGATACCGTCGGCTTTGCGGTCAAGCACGACTTCCTCGTCCGGCAATAGCCAAAGGAAGGCGAAAAAGCCGAGACCAAGCGCGACGAGCACGAGCAGAACGAGCTTGCTAAAGATCGAGCTGAATCGTCGCCTTTTGACTGCGCCACTTAGACTGAGCATCGCCGCGCGCGTCCCCCCGCGCCCAGTATCGTTACGGCCCCATCGCCATTTTACGCTGGCCGCCTGCCGCAGCAACCGGTCCCAAGATCGACTTTTCAGTCGATGGACCGGAGTGTGCGGTTGACGGTGCGGCGCGACGCGAATGCCGTAACCAAGGCCATGAATACAATTTGCAGCAAAATCGCCAGATAGCCAGCTACCCCGATGGAAAGATTGCCGAACAGGCCGGCGATTTCATCGCCCGCGGCCGTTCCGGAGAACCAAGTTTTGGCCACTTCCAGTAGTGCGAACAAGAGAATGGCCACACCGCCGCCGATGGCGCCTCCCTTGAAGCCAAGGATGAGGAAATGCCGCTGGAATTGATGGGAAATGAAGCTGTCGGTGGCGCCAACATAATGCAGCACTTCGACAATCGGGCGGTTGGTGGCCATGGTGCCGCGCGTGGCAAAAGTCACCGAAAGCACGGTTACCGCCCACACCAGGGCCATGACAGCGATGCAGGCGAAAACCGCCGTTTCCGCCATGGTGCGCATGCGGTCGATCCAGCGGCGATGATCGTCCAGACTCGATGTGGGGACCCGCGCTGCGAGCGCTTGGCTTAGCGCCGCGAAGTCGGGCCGCGTACCGGCGGCGATCTTTACGACAATCAGGCGCGGGATCGGCAGGTCATCGAGCGAGAGTCCGCTGCCGAGCCATGGCTCGACCAGCCGCGCGGACTCTTCCTTGGTGAATGCCCGTATATCGGCAATACCCGGCGTCGCGCGCGCGATATCGGACGCCGCGCGCACGTCGGCGTCGATGTTGCGTCCCGGCACTGGCCGCACCTGGATGGTGACCTCGCGGCTCACCTCCGATTGCCAGTCGCTCGCCGCGCTCACGACCAGCATGGCGACCCCGGTCGTGAGCGACGCGAGAAACGTCATGATGGCAACGACCGCCGTGAGGGACCGCCCGGCGATCGAATCCTTTGGCACGATCGGGGCGGTGCCCCGCAGGCTCCGTACGACCGAGGGCGGCGCGTCGAACTCGTCCCACGGCTCCGCGATGACTTCGACCGGTTCAGTCGTAGACATGCAGGCGACCTTCGTGCAGGACCAGTCGGCGAGCGTCGTACTCATCCATCAGGGCGATGTCGTGTGTGGCGATGATGACCGCCGTGCCGGATTTGTTGAGTTCGATGAAGAGCCGCAGCAGCCGTTGACCGAGATTGGGATCGACATTGCCGGTCGGTTCGTCGGCGAGCAGGAGTTGCGGGCGCGCAATCACGGCGCGCGCGATCGCGGCGCGCTGCTTTTCCCCGCCGGAGAGGATTGGCGGCAACGCGCCCATGCGATCGCCGAGCCCGACCCATTGCAGCAATTCGACGACTTCGGCCCGGTAGTCTGCCTCTTCCTTGCCCAGAACCCGCAGCGGCAGGGCTACATTCTCGTAGGTCGTCAGGTGGTCGAGCAGCCGGAAATCCTGAAAGACGATACCGATCCTGCGGCGCAGATTGGCGCGGCCATCCTTGCTCAAGGTGGCCGTATCATGATCGAACATGCTGATCAGGCCGCGGGTCGGCCGCAGCGACAATAGCATCAACCGTAGCAGCGAGGTCTTGCCGGCACCCGACGGGCCCGTGAGGAACTGGAAGGATTGCCCATTGATCCCAAAATTGAGGTCGCGCAGCACCTCGGGGCCGAGCCCATAGCGCAAGCCGACATTCTCGAAACGGATCACCCGCCGTCCTCCGAAGCCTCCAAATCATGAACGACGGCCGCGGCCGATTCGCGGCGCCCCTCGACCCTCATAGCACGGTCCACGCGCCGGGCCGCATGGTTTCCAATTCGTTAACGGATCGGCGGTAGTGTCTTGGCGAAGTCGACGCGCCATGATTCGCCGATGCTGATTGTCTGCCCGTCCTGCGCCACATCCTATGATGTGAATCTGGCAAGCCTGTCCCCGAACGGGCGGCAGGTCCGCTGCGTCCGCTGCCGAACGATCTGGCACGCGGAACCTAGCCACGCCGACAAGCTTATGCATGCGGCTGCCGCTCTCGCACCTGAGCGGGATGGTCCGACCGACGGGGCGGAAGACGCTGTCGACCGCGCTGCGGACGAGCTTGCAAGCGCCCGATTGGAGCCGTTCCGCCGCGCTACGGACGAGCAAACTTCTACCGCGCCGGCAACCGCGCTTGGCCGAAACGGCGAGCCGGCGGAGCAAATCGAACGGGGCTATTCCGATGAAGTCGAAGCGCCTCCGATTGTCCCGGTCGATCTCGACGAGGAGCGGCCGCGCGCCGTGCGCGACCGCCGCGTTCATGCGCCCGAACCGGAAAATTCCGGTGGCGCCCAGGATATCGAGAGCGTCGCGGCGCGACGGTTGCGCGCGACGCGCGGATCACTACGCTGGCCGCTCTCCCGTCTGCAAACCGGGATTCTGGCGCTTGCGTTGCTCGACACTATCCTCGTCGGCTGGCGCAGCGACGTGGTGCGTGCGCTTCCCCAGACCGCATCCTTCTATTCCTTGCTCGGCCTGTCCGTGAACTTGCGCGGTCTCGTCTTTGACAATGTGGCGACCGTCACAGAGCAGCATGAAGGGGTTCCGATCCTGGTGGTCGAAGGCAATGTCGTTAACACCACCCGCAAGAACGAAGACGTGCCGCGCCTCAAATTCACCCTGCGCAACGCGGCGCAGCACGAGATTTATTCTTGGACCGCAGTTCCCGTGCGCGCCTCGCTGCCGCCTGGCGAGGGCGTTGGCTTTCGGACCCGCCTGGCATCGCCGCCCACCGATGCACGCGATGTCGTCGTTCGTTTTGTCAACCGCCGCGACATGGTCGCCGCAAACCGCTGATATCCTATGGCACGCATTCTCATAGCCGAGGACGAAGAGCCACTCCGCGCGCTTTGCGCGCGCGCGCTGACAATGGACGGCCATGAGGTCATGACCGCATCTGACGGAGGAGAGGCGCTCGACGTCATCTCGCGCGCGGACGGAGTTTTCGATCTCTTGCTGACGGACATCCGCATGCCGGTCATGGACGGCATCGCGTTGGCGCTCGCGGCGGCGCGCGATCATCCCGCGCTGACCATTCTGTTGATGACCGGCTATGCGGATCAGCGTGAGCGCGCTCACGGCCTCGATGCAATCATTCACGATGTGATCTCGAAGCCGTTCTCGGTCGCGACTTTGCGCGGCGCGGTGACCGAAGCGCTGACAGTGCGGGCGCGCGGCAACTAAGCAGTGCTGTTTCAGCCTTCGTCCGAACCCGCATAAGGCCGCGGCAACGGCTCGAGCGGCAGATCGGGATGCGACCGGCCGAAATCCGGAGCCGGCGAATCCTGCCCGATCTGAACGATGCCGCGCCGGATCGCGCGCGTGCGGGTGAAATGCGCAAACAGCGCGTCGCCGTCGCCGCGGCGAATGGCGCGCGTGAGCTGCGACAAATCCTCGTTGAAGGTGCCGAGCATCTCCAATACCGCGTCCTTGTTGGCGAGGAACACGTCGCGCCACATGGTCGGGTCAGACGCGGCGATACGGGTGAAATCGCGAAAGCCGCCGGCGGAGAATTTCAGCACTTCCGAGCGCGTTACTTCGGCAAGCTCGTCGGCCGTGCCGACGATCGTATAGGCGATGAGATGCGGCAGATGACTGGTGATCGCCAGCACGAGGTCGTGATGCGCTGCCGGCATGGTCTCGACGTTGGCGCCCAACGCGCGCCAGAAAGCCGCGAGCTTTTCGACTGCCGCAGCATCGGCGCCTTCGGGCGGCGTCAGGATGCACCATCGTCCGACGAACAATGTCGCGAAGCCGGCATCGGGGCCGGAATTCTCCGTGCCGGCGACCGGATGGGCGGGGACAAAATGAATCCCATCGGGCAGGTGCGGAGCCATGTCGCGGACGACCGCGCCCTTGACCGAGCCGACATCCGAGACAGTTGCGCCGCGCATCAGATGCGGTCCGATCTCGGCGGCCACTTCGCCGCAGGCCCCAACCGGCACGCACACGATCACGAGATCGGCGCCGGCGACCGCGGCGGCGCTGTTTTCTACGACCTGATCGGCGAGCCCGAGCTCGGCGATACGCTGGCGCGTCGCGGCGGAGCGGGCGGTCGCCACGATCTCGCGCACCGTCCCCTGCGCCCGCGCCGCGTGGGCAATCGACGAGCCAATCAGGCCGACGCCGATCAAAGCGAGGCGGTTGTATAGCGGCGCCGGCCGGCTCACGCTGAATTCCTTGTATGGGTGGCTTCGCGCGCCATTAACATTTGCATCATTTGCGCAAAAATTCCTTCAGCGCGGCGACCACGAGCCGGTTCGCTTCTTCGGTGCCGATGCTCATTCGCAGCGCATTCGGGAGCTTGTAGCCGCCGACTTGACGCAAAATGAGTCCGCGCGCGGTGAGAAACGCATCGGCGTCCTTGGCGGTGCGTCCCTTTGCCTCCGGGAAGTGGATGAGCAGGAAGTTGGCGACGCTCGGGGTTACCTTGAGCCCGAGCGTTTCGAACTCCTGCGCTAGCCATGCGAGCCAGCGATCGTTGTGCTCGCGCGCGCTCTCCTGGTGTGCGTGATCTTCGATCGCCGCGATGCCGGCGGCGATCGCCGGCCCATTGACGTTGAACGGGCCGCGTATGCGGTTGATCGCGGCAACGACATGCGGCGGACCAAACATCCAACCCAGACGCAAGGCGGCGAGGCCGTGGATTTTGGAGAAGGTACGGGTCATGACCACATTGTCGCTCGTGGCGACAAGCTCGATGCCGGATTCGTAATCGTTGCGCCGTACATATTCGGCATAGGCCGCATCCAGCACGAGCAGCACCTGCGGCGGCAGGCTGCGATGCAGCCGCTTGATCTCATCGAAGGAGACGTAGGTGCCGGTCGGATTGTTCGGATTGGCGAGAAAGACGATCTTTGTTTTCTTCGTCACCGCTGCCAAGATCGCATCCACGCTTGCGGTATAGTTCGTTTCCGGCGCGATCACCGGTTTCGCTCCGGTGCCGAGCGTCGCGATCGGATAAACCAGAAAGCCGTGCGTTGTGTGGATCGCCTCGTCGCCGTCTGCCAGGTAGGCGCGCGCCAGCAGGTTCAACAAATCATCGGACCCGGCGCCGCAGACGATACGGCCGGGATCAAGCCCAAAGGCGCGGCCGATCGCCTCGCGCAGCGCGGATGCCGCGCCGTCGGGGTAATCCTCCAAATGCGCCGCGACCTTTTTGTACGCCTCGATGGCGTACGGGCTCGGCCCAAGCGGCGTCTCGTTGGACGACAGCTTGAAGACCTTCGCCACGCCGGGGGCGCTGCTTTTGCCCGGGACATACGGCTCAATGTCGAGCACGCCGGGACGCGGTTGGGGATACACGCTCATCGCTCTTCTCTCGTCGCTCCCTCGACGGGGAGTTCTTTATTTGGAGGGCACCGTATAGCGGCTCGCATGGCTGCCGACGAGAGCCTTCGAGCGAATGGACGCGCCGGTGCCGCGCAAGGCCTCAGTGACGGCATCGATGCCGCCGCGGGCGACCGAGATCAGCAAAGCCGCACCATCAAAGGCGCGATCGGGAACCGCGATCGCGTCGGCAAGCCCGGCCAGGCTATCGACCGACATCGCACTCCAGCCGGAGACGCGCATGCTCCACACTTCCGTCTCCGTTACCATGGCGTCGGCGGTCACGCGTGAGATGACGAAAACGGGGAGACCGGCCGGGTGGTCGGCGCGTTCGACAAAGGGCAGTCGGGCGATGATCTTTGGGGCGGTGTCGAACTCCAACGCAGTCCACCATGGGCCCGCGCCCGCGATGGCGAACGCCGGCACCAGGCCAAGATCGCCGGTCGATTCCGTCACCGCCTCGACCACGCTCGCCGCCCCCACATGCGGCACCAGCGGCACAGTAAAGCCGAAATGAAAGCGCGCGGAATCGCGCATCAAAGCATCGCCGGCGGAAAGGTCGGCATGGGCAGAGAAGGGCGCCTGCACGTAAGTGAAGGTCGCAATGATCACACGCCAAATGCTCTCGACCGTGTCGAGCGGCAAATTGCCGTGGTGGCGCTGCACAAGCCGGCGCATCATGTCGGCTTCGCGCGCTGGCCGGAACGCCGAGCCGGATTCCTGGGTCTTTTTGACCGCGACTAACCGATCGATGATCTCACCGCGCTCGATCAGCAACGCATGCATGGCTTCATCGATGCGATCGATGTCGCGGCGCAGGTCGGCGAGAGAAAAATCTTGCTGGCGCGGCTCTTTTGGCATGGTCAGGCCCGGCGAACGGCTCGATTGATAGGTGCCAGGACGGCGGAAATCAAAGAAAACATTGACTCCGCCCGCCGGCAGCCTATTTACGCCGTTTTGACTGCTGTTTGGGTAACTGCCAGAGTCCGGGAAGTATTATGGCAGAGCTGGGCACGACCCTCGATTTGGCTGACCGTAGGCGCGAGGCGGATCATCCGCATTCGCTGATCGTGCGTTTCCCGGCGAACAATCCGTTGCGGTTGGATGCCGGGATAGACTTCGGGCCGTTACAGATCGCTTACCAGACCTACGGCAAGCTGAACGCCGAGCGCAGCAATGCCGTTCTGGTCTGCCATGCGCTGACCGGCGATCAGCACGTCGTCAACGACCATCCGGTCACCGGCAAGCCGGGCTGGTGGGAGACCATGGTGGGACCGGGCCGGCCCATCGACACCGACCGCTATTTTGTCATCTGCCCGAACGTGGTCGGCGGCTGCATGGGCTCCTCAGGCCCCGCCTCGACCAATCCGGCGACCGGTATGCCCTATGGCCTCGATTTCCCGGTCATCACCGTGCGCGACATGGTACGCGCGCAGGCGATGTTGCTTGACTATCTGGGCATCGACTCGTTGTTCGCGGTCGCCGGCGGATCGATGGGCGGGATGCAGGTCCTGCAATGGGCGGCGAGCTATCCGCAGCGGGTCTTTGCCGCGCTGCCGATCGCGGCCGCCACCCGACATTCGGCGCAGAACATCGCCTTCCACGAGGTCGGCAGGCAGGCGGTCATGGCGGATCCGGATTGGCGCGCCGGGCGCTATTTCGTCGAGGGCATCAATCCCCGGCGCGGCCTCGCCGTCGCGCGCATGGGTGCGCACATTACTTATTTGTCTGATGCCGCCTTGCACCGGAAATTCGGACGCCGTTTCCAGGACCGCGACAACCCGACATTCTCGTTCGACGCCGACTTTCAGGTCGAGTCGTACCTGCGGCATCAGGGCATCACGTTCGTCGAGCGCTTTGACGCTAATTCCTATCTCTATCTGACGCGCGCCATGGACTATTTCGATCTCGCTGCCGACTATGACGGCGTGGTCGCCAATGGGTTCCTGGGCACACCGACGCGCTTCTGCGTGATCTCGTTCACCAGCGACTGGCTGTTCCCGACGCAGGAATCGCGCGCCATCGTGCACGCACTCAATGCCGCGGGCGCGCGCGTCTCCTTTGCGGAAATCACGACCGACAAGGGGCACGACGCATTCCTGCTCGACGAGCCGGAATTGTTTGCGATCGTGCGCGGTTTCCTGGAAGGGGCGGCGAGGGCGCGCAGCCTGCCGCCGGCGCGGAAATGATGCACGCTCGGGCGCCGGACGGCGTGGGAGTAGATTGATGCTCATGCGGCTGAAGCACGACCTCACGATGGCGGAAGCCGCGCGCGGCCAGGGCGGTTCGCGCGTTGACTTGCTTGTCGTCGCCGACATGGTCGAGACCGGTGCCCGCGTGCTCGACGTCGGCTGCGGCGACGGCGAACTGCTGAGGCTTTTGGAAACCCGCGGCGTGGATGGCCGCGGCATCGAGCTATCGCGCGAAGGCGTGAACGAATGCGTTGCCAAGGGCCTTGCGGTCGTGCAAGGCGACGCCGACACCGACCTCGAAAACTATCCTGCCGATGCGTTCGACTTCGTGATCCTCTCGCAGACTTTGCAGGCGACGCGCCAGCCGCGCGTCGTGCTCGAACACATGCTGCGGATCGGGCGGCACGCGATCGTGTCGTTTCCCAATTTCGGCCATTGGCGCATCCGCCGGCAGATTGCTCTCGGCGGCCACATGCCGCGCACCGAAAATCTGCCATATGCATGGTACGAAACGCCGAACATCCACTTTTGCAGCATCAAGGACTTTCGCCTGCTCTGTCAGGTCTCGGGCGCCAAGATCGAAGAGGCAGTCGCGCTCAATGCCTGGGGCGGACGCATGCGGCTGAAAATGCCATGGTGGTTCTGGAACCTGTTCGGCGAGCAGGCGGTGTTTCTGCTGAGCAGAGGCCGCTGACGGGGATTGTCGATTATCCGGTTCCCTGCCGGCTCAAATCGCGGCATAAGGATGCGGCCATAATCGCTGTCAGGAAACCGCCGGCCCGTGCGCCGGCGCGGGCCCGTAGCTCAATGGTCAGAGCTAGCGGCTCATAACCGCTTGGTTGGAGGTTCGAGTCCTCCCGGGCCCACCATGACCAAATAGCTG
>Ga0210410_10004050_pt1 | contig 12892 bp, 10 predicted proteins | sample IncBWC4MmetaG_FD_161058 | JGI IMG/M metagenome (GOLD analysis project Ga0210410, IMG submission 161058) | Forest soil microbial communities from Barre Woods Harvard Forest LTER site, Petersham, Massachusetts, United States - Inc-BW-C-4-M | ecosystem: Environmental > Terrestrial > Soil >... | reverse complement strand
CGGGCGACAGCGCCTTGCGACCCACGTTTGATAACCAGGATACGCACTTTTTGCGAAAGAAACTCCGCCGCCTGCTCGACATCTTTTGTCTGTGCCAGCTTACAGAGCTCCCTCTCGTTTGGCAGAAGAATATCCACGTATCGAAGCAACAACTGAATGTCACCGCTCCAGCGGTCCTCCGGATCGTCGTTGGTGTCCAGTGAGGTAGTCAGACCCGCTTCCTTCGCCTTGCGAAAGATGTGAATCAGTTGCGGCCGGATCCCTTTCTGCAAGAAATAAGAAGACAGGTGGAGATGCTTCGCGTTGAAGACAAAACTTTGGTCCAATTCGCGGTCGGTCATTTCATACATCGCGCCGGGATAGGTGAGGATGTAGCGATCCTTGCGCTGTGGCAGGATGACGCTGAGTCCCGTCGTTTTCCCCCTCAACTTCTTAATATGAGAGACATCCACGCCGCTCGCGGAAAGACGTTGCACACAGATATCGCCGAACGGATCGTCTCCGATGCACGAACTGAAGCCCACCCGGTTTCCGAGGTACGAGAGGTTGTGCGCGAAGATCGCCGACGAACTGCCCAGGGTGATGCTCAAGTCCGTGGCCAGGTGTTCGCGTTCCAGGACCAGGGTCTGCGGCAGTCCGTACAAAATGAGATCGAGATTTAATTCACCGATTACGCTGACGTCGAAAGGGGCCAAGAGATCGTCTCCTCTTACGCTTAATCCAGGACTACCACGCGGGTAAGATTTTTGGGCTGATCCGGGTTGAGCCCTTTGCCCACGCCCGTAAAGAATCCCATCAGCTGGCTGGGTACGATATGTGGTGCCAGCGAAGCCAACTCATCGCCGGACAAATTCAATTCCAGAACAAGATCGGACGCTTTGCGGATGTTTTCATTTGCCTTGTTGCAGACGGTGATCGTCACTCCGCCCAAATTCTTCATTTCTTCCAGAACTTCCACCTCGGGTTGTTGGCCCGTCTGGCTCACGAAAAACGTCAGTGCGGTTTGCGGAGTCACGATCGCTTTTGGGCCGTGACGGAATTCTAGGGTGTGAAAAGACTGACTGTAGGAGCAGGACATCTCCATTACCTTAAGGGCGGCTTCGCGCGCAATACCGTGGAAGGGACCCTGGCCAAGAAAAACGTAGTCTTCAAATGAATGCCGATTGACAAAGCCTTCCATCTGTTCCGCCAGGGAGCGGATCCGCGTGGCGAATTGGGCGGCCATAACTTCCAGGGAGTTGCAGAACTCTGCGTTTCCGGCGCGTGTTGCCGCCATCCATTGCAAACTGATTAGCATGGACGTAAAGGAACGAGTCATAACTGTGCTTTTCTCGTCCGCCGCCTTTAGCACCAACGTAGAATCGCACTCGGCTTCAAGCTCACTCATCTGCGCGCAGGTGATCCCGATGGTGGGCATCTGCAGTTCTTTTCGAAGCGCATGGGCGGCACGAACAGCCTCCGAGGTGCGGCCAGAACGCGAGATCACTACTGCGTGCAAATTGGCGGCCTCCGATCGCGTCAGTGCGGGGTACAGCAATATCTCGGACCCCGGAACGGCACGTGCCGGCTCACCGGTCAGCAAAGTCCACGAAGTTGCCGCGGCGTCCGCCAGATAGAAACTGGTGCCGCACCCGACAAACAACCAGGACGTCTTACGGTTGTTGGTTCGCAGCATTCTTTCTCCGGGCGCGCTTTGTTTTAGTTCCTGCAAAACGGATTGCCAGACGTCTCCCTGGGACAAAATCTCCTTGTGAGTTTCTGATCGGGCGTACTCTGTTGGTTTGATCGCCATAGATGTTCTTTCCGAATGCCAAATTTTCGACGCTAAACCAGTGTCACTTCGATATCCGCCTCGCGTAGCGCCTTCAGGTCGTTCTTGGAGATATTCTTGTCGGTGATCGCTTCGTGTACGGAAGAAGCGGGCATAATCAGCGACAAGCTCCGCCGGCCAAATTTGCTGGAATCACAGACGATGACCGTGCGCCGGGCGGCTTCCGCCATCGCTCGATTTACGCGCGCTTCCAGAAGGTTCGGGGTGGTCAAGCCGTAGCGAACGTCAAACCCATCCACTCCCAGGAACAGCAGATCAGCGCTCAGCTTTCGGAGCGAATCTTCGGCCAGCGGACCTACCAGAGAATACGAATTCTGGCGCAGGACACCTCCCGTGAGGATGACCTCAACCGGGGCGTCGGCAAGCTCCGCAGCGATGTTTGTGGCGTTGGTAATGATTGTAAGATTTTTGATATTTCGGCAGGCTCGCGCAATCGCCGTAGTGGTGGTCCCGGAGTCGAGAATGATCACCTGACCGGGGCGTATCTTGCGCGCAGCGGCGGCGGCAATCCGAATTTTCTCCTGGCGGTGCTGGCGTTCTTTTTCCTGCAGCGGTCTATCTTTTAGAGCGCCGGTCTCTTTGGGCAGCGCCCCGCCGTGGGTCCTCTCCAGTTGGCCTTCGTGGTGGAGAGATTCCAGATCCTTGCGAATGGTAATCTGCGACGTGCGGAAGTGTTTGGAAAGATCCCGCACCAGGACACGGCCGTTCGTGCGCAACAGTTCCAGGATTTCGCGACGCCGTTCCTCGCTCAGCATGTGACGTTGACTCCAGTCTTTCCTAATGAATTACTTCAAAGTCTCCACGAGAATCTGGTCTTTTAGACTGACGATGTCTTCCGCACGGGCGCAGCCAGGCCCTGGGGCGAGGCAGTTTGCGGATCCACATGCGACCGCAAGGCGCACCGCTTCAACCGGAGGCAGTCGCTGCTGTGCGGCAAATGCGAATCCCGCCAGGGTAGAGTCGCCGCTGCCGACACAGGACCGAGCGGACAACTTGGGAGCATTGGCAACCAGGGTAACTCCGGCCGCGGAATGCCAAATCAACCCGGCCGAACCCAAAGTAATCGCGCCAGCGCCTGCTCCTACTTTCAGCATAGCGCCGAGAATTTCCTTTGCAGAGAACGAACCACTGATCGCTTGTCCGCTCCAGGACTCCGCTTCTCCTCGATTCGGCTTTACAAAATCCGGTTTACCCGCCAAGGCGAACTTGAATGGTTCGCCGCTGGTATCCACAAACACGCGGCTGTCAAACTCATGGGCCAATTCGATGAGCGTTTTGTAAAGATCGGGCGGCACTCCTTCCGGAAGGCTCCCGGAAAAAATCACCGTCGGCCGCTCGCTGGCCTCGTTCAAGAGTTTAGAGAAAGTCTCCTCGAACCGCCGAAGTTCCTCGGTGGCTATGCGTTGGCCCGGTTCCAGGATTTCTGTCACGCCGCCCTCGTCTTCGACAATCTCCAGATTCGTTCGCGTGCAGCCACTTGTCGGTATTTCGTGGACTCGAATGGCTAGCCCACGCAGCCCTTCGACCAGTTGTTTGCCCGTCGCTCCACCTGCAAAACCCAACCACAGAGGATCCGCTCCCAAAGTTCTCAACACCATGGCAACATGGGCCGCTTTGCCGCCCGGAGCGGGGCTTGCCTCACTCGCGCGGTTCACGCTTCCGACCTGCAATCGCTCAAGCCGCAGCCGCTTGTCTACCGCGGGATTAAGGCTGACGCAGAGAAACATCAACGGCCCCTGATTGGTGCAGCAAGACCGCTTGCGTCAAACCAGGGCGTTGCGCAGCCCAGGCACTGATTCACATTTTCGATGTGACGCACACCGTCGCGTCCTAACCAGTCTTGCAGAGCGTGAGGCCCCTGCTTCACAAAGATCTCCACGCCGTCTTTCCACGTGGCCCTTCCGCAAAGCACTCCCGAAAACCTGGCCCCCGCTTCGGCGGCGAGTTGCAATCCAAACTGAAAGGTGGCATTGCTCACACCCTCGGATAGGTAAATGAACGGAATCGAAGCGCACGCTGCGGCGAGCAGGAAATATTGCTTCGCTTGCTCTCGCGTATGAAGAATTTCTCCGGTGGAAGACGGCGAGCCCTCGACAAAAGAAAGATTGACGGGCATGCCGACTTTCAAAACATCCACGTGGTAATGCGGCTTTGAAAATTCCCTCATGCCGGCGGCAACGACTTCGTGCTTGATCCGCGCAAACTCGATTCCTTTCTCGTCCATGTTCTCCCCGTAGCTCACCAGTTCCAGGAAGAAAGGCACATCCGAGGCGGCACACTCCGCCCCAACTTTTTCCACGAATGCGTATTTGATATCGTTCGTTTCCCCGGATGAGCGGCTTGAATAGTACAAAAGTAATTTGACCGCATTTGCGCCTGACTCAATTAGGCGCTTGACTGACCATCGATTGAGCAGGCGTGGCATCCGCCCAGGAACATTCTTGTCATATCCAGTTTGCTCATAGGCGAGCAGAAGCCCGGCGTTTGTGGCTCGCTTGGCAGCGGCGGGTAAACCATATTCCGGATCTAGAAGGATCGCACTCGCATGTGGTGTGAGAATCGAACTCACCGCTTCTTTGAACTGCGATAGATTTTCCGGCGGCACGTCCGCTGCCGCCACGCCCATCGCCTGTGAAAACAAACTCCGAAGGGCGCTGCGCTGGTCCATGGCCAGGGCGGCGATGATTCCGCGGGAATCGGCGACCGTCGCTAGCCCCTTCTGCTTTCCAGCGCTGAGTCGAGATGGCATTCGATTCCTCTGTCAGTTCCCAACTAGCCAGGCGACCATGCCGCGCTCGATCGGCGGTAGTTCAAACTGCCTTGTGTCGCCGTGTTTTGTGCATCGAGAATCTGAGTTTGGCGCGGGAGAACATTCCCAAGAGTACAGTGTGTGAAATTTTAGAGCTTTGAAGTGCCCAGCGCATCCACCACCTCCGCGACGCCCCGATCAAATCTGAAGATATTTTTGTGCGCATTGCGGGTGATTTCGATTCCTTTCTTTTACTTTCCTTTCCTTCCGTTGTCAATCTCTCTTTTTTCCGCCTCCTCCTATTTGTTTGCTTTCTTGCGTGATTTGGCACCATTCACATGACACCTATATGACACTGCCGCCTGATCCACGGAACTGCTCTCCGACCAGGCTGGAAATCTCTTCGCTTGTGATCTGGATATACTCAGTTATCTTTCCCACGCAGCAGCACATGTGCGTAGGCCGGCGCTTTGCCGGCATCTTCATGTTTGCAGTAGGCGTACACGTTCACTCCCTTGTGAAGCCATTCATCAAAGCGCTTGCTCCAAGCCGCCAATTGCTTTGCCGTATAGTTTTCACGTCGCAGGCGCACATAAGTAAAATCGGCGGTGAGGACTTCCAGAGGCGTTTCCTTCTCCGTCTCGGCCAAGCAGAGCGCCGTTCCATGCCGGCGAAGGACAGCGTAAGTTTCCTCGGTGTACCACGACGGGTGTCGCACTTCAAAAGCGAACAGAAATGCTGGCGGACGAAGGGCGAGAAAATCTTCAAGCAGCGGCTGATCGAATTTGAAATTGGGCGGAAGCTGCACAAGAACAGGGCCGAGGTGGTCGCCATCGTTCAACACGCTGGCCACCTCCAGGAAACGCTTTAGCGTGTCTTCGCAACCGCGCAGCCTCTTGATGTGGGTGATCTGTTGGTTTGCTTTTAGAGCAAACTTAAAACCTTCGGGAACGCTCTTTGCCCACTGCAAAAGCAGATTCTCCGTCGGCATGCGGTAGAAAGAATGGTTGATCTCAACCGTTTTGAACTGTGCGGCATAGAAGCTCAGCATTTCGCGGTCCGGGAGCTTCTCCGGATAAAAATTCCCCTTCCACTCCTTATAGGAATATCCGGAAGTGCCCACACGAAGTTGACCCTTGTGAGGAATGGCGAACCTCCCTTGGTTTGGCATTTAATCACAAGTGCGATATAGGGAAAAGACAATGCCCATGATCAGGACTTTTTCCCCGCTCGTGGTGGTATGCGACTGCTCAAGGCTTCAATGGCCCCCTCCAGCCTTTGGCACCGTTTCCAGAAATCACTCCAGAGATCACCTTTTTCTTTTAGCCGCGCAAAAATGGTCTTTATATTCAGATTCGCCGGCCGCAAGCTGGGGCGTAGTTCCGCGGGCAACAGGGGAGCGGAAACAGGCGCATGAGGGAAGGCCCGCACAGAGTACGCGGCAGCCAGCGGACGCCCGTGAGCATTTTGTTGCACGTCGATCAGCACGCGGCCTGCCGGACGCTTGGCAACGATGCGCTCGTGGGTCACCAGACTCGGGTGCTCGGCAGTCACGGTGCGCGCGATGATCTCACCGAAGGTACGCAGCTGTTCGTAAGTGTAGACAGGCTCGACAGGTATATAGATGTGGATCCCCGTGGCACCCGAAGTCTTCAAGAAGCTTGCCAGCTGCAGTTCTTCCAACTTTTCATGGAGCGCTCGAGCGATGGTGACGACGACGGAAAATTCCGTGCCATCCGATGGATCCAAATCGAAGAAGAAGTAGTCGGGATGCTCAAGGTCGGCGAGGCGATTGGACCACGGATTGTGGTCGATGCAACCGAGGCCTGTCAAAAACAGCAGGGAAGCACAGTCGTTGACGGTTGCGTAGTGAATTAACTCCCCACGATGCTCGGAATCCACGGGAACCGTCTGGAACCAGTCCGGCACTCCCTCGCGCAAATCTTTCTGAAAAAAAGCCTGGCCTCTAATTCCGTCAGGATAGCGTCGCAAAACCAAAGCCCGATCACGCAGAAAAGGCAAAATGAAGTCAGCCATGCGGTAGTAGTAAGCCAGGAGGTCCCGCTTGGTGTAGCCGGATTCAGGGAAATACACTTTGTTCAGATTGCTTAGGCGCAGCCGTTTGCCGTCCAATTCGATGGTCGCGGTTTCCAAGCGCCCCTTGAACAACTCGTTTTCGACCTCGGCTTTTGTGTCAAGCACGCGGCCGACAATCTCGGGCGCGCGAACCACGGCGGGAGCGGGTGTGGAAGTGGCAACTTCGCTTTCCCATTGGCAATCTGTGGGACGCGCGTCTTCGCGGAGAGCAAGGAAAACAGGGTGACGCAGAGCGTGCTCCTGAGTCCATCCACTGAATTTGACACGCGCCACCAGAGCAGGAGAGACCCAGGATGGCTTTTCATTGGTTTCGGGCACTGTGTTGAACGGGCAAGCTGGAGCGGTCAGTTCTTTCAGCCTGCTGCTCAGGTCTTTCAGTTTTCCCCCGTCAAATCCGGTGCCTACGTGCCCAATGAATCGCAGCCTTTTGCCTTGATACAGGCCCAGCAGCAGTGAGCCAAAGGGAAGAGCGGAAGTGCGAGCTTCAGTCCAGCCACCCACGACGGCGTCTACCGTCTTGGTAATCTTCAGCTTCACCCAGTACGGGCTTCGATCAGAAACGTATGGGCTTTCGGCGCGCTTGGCGACGATCCCTTCCAGACCATTTTGTTCCGCCAGCGTGAACAACTCTTTCCCATGTTCCAGCTGATGGTCGGCGTAGCGAAACCGCTCGGATGTGTAAAGCAAACGCTGAAGAAGTTGCTTGCGCTCGAGAAGCGGAGCCTCGCGAAGGTCGTATCCATCGCAGTAGAGAAGATCGAAAGCGAAGTAAACGACGCGAATTTGCGCGACAAGGTTCTCGCTGGGAGCGCGCACGTGCATGCGCTCCTGCAAGCGTTCAAAACTGCTGTGACCTTGCGCATCCAGAGCGACGATCTCTCCATCAAGAATTGCTTTGCGAGCGGCCAAGGCATTGGGAAGTGGCACCAGCTCGGGATAGCGTTTGGCGATGTCAACGCCAGTACGAGAGCGAAGCGCCAAAGCGCCATTCTCAATTTGCGCCAGCGCGCGGACACCGTCCCATTTGATCTCAAAGAGCCAGTTGGGATCGGAAAAGGGGTGGTCGGCAAGCGTCGCGAGCATGGGTTCCACGCGAGATGGCATTGCGCCCTTGCGAGCGCCTTGCAACTCAGCCGGCTGAATCGGGATTGGCCGGCGTTTAGGAGGCAGCTCCTCCTTAATCTCTTCCAACGTGCGTCCCGTAAGCGCGGAACCGTCATGGTCGTCGATGTTCCAGGAGGACGCTTCGGTGGTGTCCTTATGCTTGATCATCAACCATTCGTTGCCTTTTTCGCTCTGTTTCAGTTTCACCAGAACAAAGCTGCCCCGCAACTTCTCCCCGTTCAAACTGAACTTGATTTCTCCCTTTTGCAATTGCTTCAGCGCGTCGAGATTGCCCTCGACATGAAAAGTCCCGCGGTCCCAAACCATTACCGTTCCCGCGCCATAATTGCCTTCGGGAATTTTCCCTTCGAAGTTGGCGTAGTCCAGCGGATGATCCTCCGTTTGCACCGCCAGCCGCTTGTCGGCGTGGCTCTGCGAAGGTCCCTTAGGCACGGCCCACGATTTCAGAGTTCCGTCGACCGCCAGCCGGAAATCATAGTGCAGCCGCGTTGCCCGGTGCTTCTGAACCACGAAGGTGTCGCCATGCTCGGCCCCTGGACGAACTTCCAACTGTGGCAGTTTCGGCTTTGGCAGGCGTGTGCGCCTGCCTGCCGTGGCAGGATTAGCAGCTGGGGAGGGCTTGTCCTCGACCCTACTGGGCACAGGTTGGGGTTCACCCGAAGGCTCGGGTGTCCGGTCGAAGCGGCGCTTCCGCCGGTATTCTTCCAGCTTGGCCATGGACGCATTCTATCTCAGACCTTATCTTAGGCCGGCAGACTTACTTTTTGACGTTTTTAGCCGGGATTTCGTCTTGCTTCTTATCCGGTAGGCGTCTAACCTAACAAGACTCGGGGCACAATCCCTAGTCTCTTGGCGAAGGAGAGCTCAAATGGCCACGACTGTCTGGAAAGGCCATCTCACATTTGGCTTGATTTCGATGCCAGTGCGGATGTTTGCTGCGGCCCGCGGTGAACGAATCAGTTTCAACCAGCTTCACAAGGAATGTCATTCACGCCTCAAGCAGCCGCTGTTTTGCCCAGTTTGCAACCGGAACGTGGAGCGGTCCGAGATAGTAAAGGGTTATGAGTACGAAAAGGATCAATACGTGCTCTTCAGCGAAGAAGAGCTCGACAAAATCGAGCCTGCCTCCGCCCGCGTTATGGAAATTCTGGAGTTCGTGAAGCTGAGCGAGATGGATCCACTCTATTTCGATTCATCGTATTACGTGAGCCCTGAAGACGCCGGCGTAAAAGCCTACCAGTTGCTCATGAAGGCTATGGAAGAGTCCGGTTACGGAGCCATCGCCAAGCTCACTATGCACCAGCGGGAGCACATCGTGATTGTGCGGCCCGGCACAAGAGGAATGACGCTGCACACGATGTTCTATTCGAATGAGATTCGCGCCGCGGAGGCTGTTCCGACCGACAAGATCGAAATAAAGGACCAGGAAAAGAAGCTCGCGCAACAACTGATTGAAAGCCTTGCCGCTCCTTTCGAGCCGCAGAAATATCGCGACGAGTACCAAGAAAATCTGCGCGCGATGATCGCCGCGAAACTGCAGGGCCAGCAAGTCACCGAAGTTGCGCAGCCGCATCTGGCGCCGGTGATTGATTTGATGGAAGCTCTCAAAAAGAGCATCGCGGAGAAGAAAGCTCCGGCCGCGGCGCCCGCCGTGACTTCGGCGGAAGCGGCGCCTGTGCCTGCAGGCAAAAAGCCTCCCTCTCGCGCCGTGCAGCCTATCTCCGTTCAGCAAAAGAGGGCAGGAAAGAAAGTAGCCGGCTAGTTCCTCAATGGGTGCGACCGATCGATTCAGCCCGGAAAACGTCCAGCGCATCCTTGGTCTGACCGCGAAGCAGTTGGACTACTGGGACCGTTTGCGCCTTGTCTCTCCCCAAAAAGAACAAGAAAGCCGCTTCTACGATTTCCGTGACCTGATCGGCCTGCGCACGGTAAAGAAATTGGTGGAAGAAGGAGTGCCTGCCAATCGCTTGCGGCGCGCGCTGACTGCGCTTCGTGAGCAACTCTTTCAGGTCCACGCGCCGCTTGCGGAGCTTCGAGTACTTTCTGACGGAAAAGATGTGATCGTGGAGCGCCACGGGGCGCGGCTGGAGCCCCTGTCCGGCCAGTTTGTACTGAACTTCGAAACGCGTGAGCTTGACGAAAAAGTGCGTGTCATTGCCGAGCGTAGCGCCGACGATTGGCTGGCCCTGGCGGTGGAGTACGAAGCCGACAAAAAGACAAAAGCCGAGGCGATGGATGCCTATGAGCGCGCGTTGCGGCTTGATCCCGCAAAGGTCGAGGCGCTGCTAAATTGTGGAACATTGCACTACGAAGACGGGAACTTCGAAAAGGCCTCCGAGTATTTCGCACGCGCGATTTCCGCGCAGCCCGGCAACGCCCTGGCGCACTTTAATCTGGGAAGCGTCCTGGAGGAAATGGCGGATGCCGACGCGGCTCGCAAACACCTCCGGCAGGCTGTTCGGCTTGATCCGAATTACCCCGATGCACAATACAATCTTGCCTATGTCTGTGAAAAGCTAGGCGCATTCGCCGAAGCACGGGATCACTGGCAGGCCTACCTGAAATTGGACCCTGCCGGCCCTTGGAGCAACTATGCCCGGCAGAGGCTTTCTTCCTCCATCCAAGCAAAATCGGCTGGCGGGCATCTGCTGCTCTGAGTCACGGTTGAGGTTGTGCTTTCTGGCTTTATCGAGATTCGCAATTGCTTGAAGCAAAAGAGAATTTGGCTCCCCGGGCTAGATTCGAACTAGCAACCCTTCGGTTAACAGTTGCGGCGCACTAATCTACGATGGAGAACGATTATTTGCTATCAAGTTGATTCTTCTAACGCTTATGCCCAATTCGTTTTGGGGCTGACTAGGACCAATTGCTATCGTTTTTGATGGAGGGTGGGCACAAAAGTGGGCACAGCTTTGTTCGGCGAAAATGAGAGCTATAGCTTTGGCCCGTCAAGATATTCAGGGGCTCCGCGACTTCTCGCAAGCTGGGTCATAGCGGCGCTTTCGATGCCACGATGCCAAGATTGGCGATGTTATCGCCTTTTTTCAGTGAGGGAACAGCGTTGACGTGAAGCACCACACCGGCAGCGGGGGCGCGGGGTTCGAGGATAACTTTTCCGAAATAGTCGGTAACGTAACCGAGCTTCATGCCTTCCTGAACGTACGTGCCACGCTTGACCAGCGGATACCAGATGCCGGGGCCGTCGGAAATGATGTCAACGATCTTCTCCAGCCACACGGGATTTTCTATGTAGCGCGGCTGGCCAGGGAGCATTTTCAAGGCGCGCATGGTACTCAGAGTGCCGTTCACAAGCAGCGCAACATCGTCGGTTTCGACTGTGCCAGCATGCCCGGCTTCCACAACGATCGAAGGCTTCTCGCGTAGAGAAGCCGTGTTGTCAAGGTACCGACTGGCCGCAAGGTCGGTGGGGCGGTCGCGCCAAATGATGATGTGATCTAGGCCGAAGGCGAGAACCATCTCCTTTGAGATGCGGTCCTGTAAATCTTTGCCAGTGGGTCCCCAGTAAGCGTAGGGCCGTAGGCTCTCGTCGAGGTCGCCACCATGATAGTCGATCAAGTAGTTTGCACGCTCAACGACCTGTTTGGTGATGAGGAAGGAAGCTCGATCCGTTTGCGTTCCATCGGCTTTGCCCGGATAGAAACGGTTCATGCTCTTGTTATCTACTGGATTGACATGCGGGACTTTTTGTTCGAACGAAGCGACGTTGACCAGCGGGATCAGGATAATCGTGCCTGAAATCGTGCCGGGGTCGAGATCGACGATCAGCCTTTCGACAGCAATGATAGAAGCGTACTCCGTCCCGTGGGCCCCAGTCACCAGAGCGAGGACGGGTCCAGGCTTGGCGCCATTCACGACGACCACAGGAATGTTCGTTCCGGCATCGACGCCGGCGGGGACATCGAGGTAACCGGTCGCCTTCTGGCCTGGCGCGGCAGAGGCGGTGCCGACGGCGAAAGACGATCCCTGAGCTGAGGCAAAGATTGGCCAGAGTGCAAGGGTGGTGAGAGATACGAGTGAAAAACGAAATGAGCGAATCATGAAGCCTCCTCGGAGTGGACCCTTCGGCAAATTCACGGCGAGTGAGCATAACGCGCGGGCAGCGGGCAGGGCAATGAGTGTTGAGAGAGGATTTTGCGGAGAGGAGGTGTGAGACACTAGCGAACCCCAACCTCTCAGGCATGCGCACCGACTAGCTGTGCGCCAAATTGTGCACCAAATCTTGAAGCCTGCAACCAACGAATTTTGTTGTTTAAACCAACGACCTCCTAGTCCCGAACCGCAAGAGCAGTGGATCAAAATAAATCTAAGGCGTTGAATCGGCGTCGGATAGCTGAGCAACTTCCCCTTAATCGGGCTCTACCTTGGGCTACAAATCTAAATGTTTAGACAAGCACGCTTTTTATGATTGGCGCGACCACCGTGATTCATAGTTCGCCATCTCATATTCCAGTTCTTGGTACTAGTAGCCACTTTTCCGGTTACCGCGTTAATCAAGACTTACGATTGGCGAATGCTTCCCCAGTTCGATTAGCATGGACGTCATGCAGGCACACTTCTTTGAGAGAGACTGGATGAAAGCGCCATATTTCTTCCTGATTGCATTATTTGCATTCGCCGCGCTACTGAACGCGGAACAACAAAAGCACGAATGTATCGGCACTGGTCACGAGTTGGGGGAAGCGGTTGACATCGGGGCACTCAGCGGTAAGCCCGTCAGTCTTTATGGGAAAGACCCCGAAGTGACGAAGATGGTGGAGAAAACGCAAGACACCTTTAATCATCCCAAGAATGGCGGGCCACCACCATTGGAAAACTATGGACCAGCAGGGTTGTATCGCAACGGAGAACGCTTTAGTGACAAAAAGCTGCAAGAAAACCATACGGATCACATCCACATTCGGATTTCTGCTCCGCCAGCCCCCAACGAGCAGCCCCGCTCCTGACCTGCGGACTTGTCCGGTTACCGCTGCCGGTTCAGATGGTCGACGCAACACCAACTAATGCATTGACTCCACAATGCTTCCCCGGGAGAACCGATCTGCCAGCCTGTCGTCGGTCAAAACCTAGCC